>ENA-ORBV01004497-ORBV01004497.1-microbial-mat-metagenome-genome-assembly--contig:-NODE-4497-length-26706-cov-5.016373_pt1 | contig 26706 bp, 14 predicted proteins | sample MGYA00237777_ERZ505514 | MGnify/ENA primary metagenome ERZ505514 (study PRJEB26160, sample SAMN06269048) | microbial mat metagenome | isolation source: Oligotrophic lake microbial mat | place...
CCATCACGCGTGTGGGCACCGGATACGCCTGTCAGCTCCAGGATCCCACCACCGTGGCAAAGGCGGCTTCCCCGGAAGGCGCGTTGAAGGCTCTCGTCGAGAAGCTCCGGCAGGAGGTCGAGCAGGAGCTGGTAAAGCTGGAGACCTTCCTGCGGGACCGCCGAGGGCTGCTCCCCAAGCAGGACATCTTCGAGCTCGAACAGGCCCTCAAGCGGGGCCGGATGGCGCTGGTCAAGGCCTCAGCCGACATAAAGAACCTGCAGAGCCTGCTGGAGAGCCGGCGGCAGAGCCTACTCCAGCTCCTGCCCCAGTCGCCGCTAAAGCAGCTGTGGCTGCTACGGCTGCCAGCATTCCTCGTGCCAAGACCTCGACCTCTCAAGCCCCAGGAACACTGACCATTGGACATATCTCCAAGGGACCCGGACAAAAGATTGGATTTCGTCTGGGACTCAAAGATGGAAAAGTCCTCGTCAGTGGTATTGGGGATGGATCCTTGGCCGCCACGACTCCCATTGAACCTGGAATGGTCTTGCTCCAAATCAATGGTCAAAGCTGTGAAGGAAAGGATACATCCGACATTGCCAAGATGCTTGCCGATGCGGGAGACAGTATTATCATTGTCGCCGAAACACCAGGACCGAAACCGACCCCCAAGAACCTTGTCGCGGCCGTTGTTGATAAGGAACAGGGCTCCAAAGTGGGTGTGACGCTCACACAGCAAGACAAGAAACTCATGATTTCCAAGATCAAGGAAGATGGGTTGTTGGCACAAACACAACTCAAAGTGGGCATGGAAATTCTGGCCATTGACAATGTCAACTGTGTCGGCAAGTCCTCACCCGAGGCGGCAGCTCTCTTCAAGGACGTCGAAGGCAAATTAATGGTCTTGGCCCGCAAGGTCCCCATGGCTCCAGGAACACTCGTCACAGCTGCCCTTTCCAAGGACGATCCGGGTGCCAAGCTCGGCATTCGTCTCGGAATGGCCAGTGGAACAGTGGTAGTCTCCAGTTTGGCAGATGGATCCTTGGCTGCCATGACAGATATGGAGCCGGGTATGGCGATTAGGGCCATTAATAATGTAGATGTCACTGGAATGGAGTCTGCAGATGCCGCGAACTTGTTAAAGGACGCTGAGGGTATCATTACTGTGTTGGCCGAGACTCGTTCTCCTGGCAATGCTACTGGAGCCGATGTGTCTGCATTGGTGGCAGCATCTGTGCACAATACCAAGGGAGCAAATCTCGGACTTACACTTTCACAAGAAGACGGAAAGCTGACTATCACTGGCATTGACAAGGATGGGCTCTTCTTCGGGACAGCGCTCCGTGTCGGTATGCTGGTCCTCAAGATTAACAATGTCGATTGTGCTGTTCTCTCGAAAGAAGCATCTGACTTGTTGATGGAAAAGGAGGGGACACTCACAGTCCTTGCCAAGAGAAAAGTTATTGCCCCAGGGTCCCTCATGACGGCTGTCATCGTGAAGGAAGACGCCGACGTGAAAGTGGGTCTTGGCCTTGGCTCCTCAAATGGGCTTATCGTCGTCACCAAGATCAAGGATGGAACTCTGAGTTCCATGACTGATCTCCAACCTGGCATGGTTATTCGAACTATTAATAACGTCAGCTGTAACGGCTTGGATTCCGTCGGCGTGGCCCGGTTATTAGCGGATGCTGAGGGGACCATCACGATTGTTGCCGAGTCGATGAAAGACAAGTCCACGCCTGTTGCTCCCAAGTATTTCACTGCCACGGTTGACAAGGAAGAAGGTGCCAAAGCTGGTGTTGCTCTGACACAGTCCGGAGGAAAGTTGGTCGTCACAAAGATTCGTGATGATGGCTTGCTAGCAGGAACTGGCCTTGAGGTTGGAATGGAGGTCTGTATGATCAATAACGTGGACGTGTCCAAAAAGAGCACAGAAGAGGCGGCGGAAATGCTGCAAACCACCCAAGGAAGACTCATCATTCTAGCCAAAAAGCCACCTCCGGCTCCAGGTTCTCTGATCACTGCGTCCGTCGTCAAGGAAAGCGTAGACACTAAAGTCGGTCTGAAGCTTGGCATGGCGAATGGTGCCGTCGTGGTCGCAGGCGTCAAAGAAGAATCTCTTGCATCAACTACCGAATTGGAAACTGGAATGTTGGTCAAGTCTATTAATAATACGGACTGCTCTGGCCTCGAAGCGACCCAAGCAGCTGCTCTCCTCACCGAGTCTGATGGAATTCTCACCATCCTAGCCGAGGTGCCGAAAGGTAGAGCCGGCGGCGCGGGTGCAGCTATCATTTCTTCTCTCGTAACGGCTACGGCCATGAAAGAAAAAGATGGTAGCCCCGGCGTCGTTTTGGAGCGAAAGCAAGGCAAGCTCTTGGTTGGCAAGATCGAGGAAGAAGGGGCGTTGTTTGGCACCGGTTTGCGACTTGGAATGGAAGTTGTGACTATTAACAACGTAGATTCGTCTGTGTTGTCTGAGGCATCGGCAAACGAGCTCTTGAAAAAGGAAGGATACCTTACTCTACTCGCCAAGCCAGTGTCTCTGCCTCCTGGGACTCTCATCACGGCAGCCTTTAACAAGCCAACTGCGGATACGAAAGTTGGCATTAGGATGGGTATGTCCAACGGAGTCATCGTTATTACAAAGGTTGGCGATGGCACTGCGGCTGCTACTTCCACGCTCGAACCAGGAATGGTGATTCGGGCAATCAACAATGTTGACTGCACCAAGCGACCCTCTGAGGTAGCCGCCAAGCTCCTCAAAGAGGCTGTTGGAACGGTGACTGTGTTAGCCGAAAAGCCAACGAGCCAAGGGGTTGACTTAAAACTTCCCGTGACGAGTCTTTTTGCTATTACCGTCAAGAAGGAAAAAGATCAAATGGTCGGCGTCACTTTAACTAATGAGACCGGGAAGCTTACTGTTGGCACTATCAAAGACGACAGTATCCTTGCCAATACACGACTCAAAGTTGGTATGGAAGTTATGAAAGTGAATAACGTCGATTGCTCTGGAATGTCGCCATCCGAAGCTGCTAAGTTGCTATCTGAAGCGGAAGACCGCCTTACGTTGCTTGCAAAGAAAGCCAGCAAAAAACCTGGAACCATTATCACTGCCACTCTGACAAAAGAAAGTGCTGATACCAAGGTGGGCATTGGGATGGGTACTTTGGGTGGGTCCACTGTTATCACAAACATCAAAGACGATTCGCCGGCAATGGTAACAGACCTTGAAGTAGGAATGGTTGTGAGGACAATCGATAATGTTGACTGCGCTGAAATCGACGCTACGGAAGCGGCGAAGATGCTGAAGGAAGCCGAAGGGAAGGTGGTGATTGTTGCTGAGGTACCTACCACAAGCAAGGTTCCCTCGTTGGACTCCCTTGTAACAGCGTCCATAGATAAGACTAAGGGTGACAAAGTCGGCATGGCATTGGCATCCAAAGGAGGGCAGATCTTTATTTCTAAGATCGCCTCTGATGGTCTAGTCGCTGGAACAGGCATGGAGGTGGGCATGGAACTTCTTTCAATCAACAATACTCCGTGCTCTGGAATGTCTGGCATCGACGCCGCCACTATGCTGACCGAAGCGGATGGGGATCTCACCTTATTAGGTAGAAAGGCGGCACTTCCACCCGGCACCTTTGTGACGGCCGTTGTTTTCAAAGAGAGCAGCGCGACGAAGGTTGGTTTGCGTCTCGGAACTGTGGGTGGTCTTGTCGTCATTTCCAGTATTGGGGAAGACTCCTTGGTTTCCGGAACTGACCTCAAACCAGGTATGGTTCTCCGCACCATTAACAATGTTGACTGCACTCATATGGAACCGACTGATGCAGCCAAGCTGCTTATTGAAGCAGAGGGTGCGCTGTCCATCTTGGCAGAAACGCCCATGGAGCGAGGTGTAAAAGCCGATGCTCCAGCTTTGTCGAAGTTCGTAACAGTGACCGTCAGCAGCAAGGCTGGGGACAATATCGGTCTCAAGCTGAACCGGGATGGCGGGAAATTGGAAGTGTCAGAAATCAGCGAGGACGGGTCGGTCGTGGGCACAAGCCTCCGGGTCGGCATGGAAGTCGTGAAGATCAATAACATTGACTGCGGAATTTTGAGTCCTGCGGCTGCGACAGACCTTCTAACATCCGGCGAAACTCTAACCATTCTTGCGAGGAAGCCCGTGTATCCGCCTGGAACTCTTGTGACTGCCGTTATCCAAAAGAATGACCCTGACACCAAATTGGGGCTGAAAATGGGTGTTGCCAACAGCAGGGTCGTTGTTACAGGTGTGAAAGACGGCTCACCCGCTGCCACTACAAGCCTCGAAAGTGGGATGGTTATCAAGTCCATTAACAACATCATTTGCGCCAACAAGGACGGCGCTGCCGTTTCGAAGCTCTTGGGAGACGCTGTTGGGCTCGTTACCATTTTGGCGGAAGTGCCTAGTAAGACAACCGAGTCTGCAGCACCCTCCCTTGTTACAGCATCAGCTGACAAGTCCTCCGGCGCGGAAAGTGGCATGACTTTCTCTGAAGAGGGCGAAGCTCTGAAGGTCGCTTCGATCAGCAAAGATGGCATTTGGTCAACATCCAGGCTGCGCGTCGGCATGCAGGTTTTGAGTATCAATGGAATGCAGTGCAAGGGCAAGTCGGCATCGGAAGTCGACGCTGCGATGGCAGATATGGACGGCAAGGTGACTATCCTCGCAGAAACTCAAAATTTTGCACCTGGAACGTTAGTTACCGCTGCGATGGTCAAAGGCCCCGATCAAAAGGTGGGTCTAGGAATCGGAACACTTCAAGGAAAGACGATCATTACTTCTATCAAAAATGATACATTATCCGCACCAACAGATCTCCAGCCTGGGATGATCGTTCGCCTGATAAACAATGCTGATTGCGCACAGCTTGATTCAGTCCAAGTCGGAAAGCTTCTTGGTGAAGCCGAAGGTCCTCTTACAATCGTTGCGGAAGTTCCAAGAAGTACTGGCCACGTTACACCTGATGCTTCGCCTCCAGTTACTGCCACAGTGTTCAAAGAAAAAGATGCCAAGGCGGGCCTTGCTTTGACCGACACCAAGAGTGGAAAAGTTTACATTTCCAGAATCAAAGAAGACGGGTTGTTAGCTTCGTCGGACCTACGTGTGGGAATGGAAGTAATATCGATTGACAACCACCTCTGCGAAGGCAAGACATCCGCGGATTGCTCGGCCATTCTCAAAGAGGCTGAGGGGTATATGACGATTCTGGCCAAAAACCCGGTCCTCCCACCTGGATCTTTTGTTACTGCTGTAATCACAAAGGAGTCAGCAGATTCTAAGGTTGGCTTGAAGCTAGGAACAGTCGAAGGAGTCGTTGTTGTTAGCGCCATCACCGAAGGTTCAAAGGCGTACTATTCTGAGCTTGAGCCAGGGATGATCATTCGTTCTATCAATAACGTCGAGTGCGCGGGGTTGACCAACGCCGATGCTGCGAAGCTTCTAATCGACGCTGAGGGGAATTTGACAATCCTTGCGTCAACGCCGACGAAAACTGCCTCTGATACCGCAGATATGACCGGTGTATGTGCTGTGTCGTTCCAGAAAACTAGCGACAATGAGCTCGGTTTGAAACTGGACCGCAAGGGTTCTTACCCTGTTGTAACGCAGATTCTTGCAAGTGGCGTTGTCTTTGGTACAGCCCTGCGCTCTGGCATGGAGATTTTGAGAATCAACAACGTTGATTGCGGAGTCTTGACTGTTGACGCTGCGAGTCAGCTCATGGAGAAGGAAGGCACGGTCACGGTATTGGCAAAGAAAAAGGCAGTCCCTCCTGGATACCTGGTTACTGCAGTATTATACAAAGACTCACCCGAGGTCAAAGTTGGCCTGGGTATGGGTTCAAAGAATGGAAAAATCTATGTGACCAAAATTCGCGACGGGGCCCTCGCAGCCCTGACGGAGCTCCAGCCTGGTATGATCGTGCGAACAATTGATAACGTTGATCTGGCCGGAAGCTCGCTTGTTGAAGCAGCAAACATGCTAGCAAACGCAGAGGGAAAAGTAACGGTGGCTGCGGAAATGCCTGGCGGGGAATCTCTTGGTGGCATGCCAAAATTAATTACTGCGACTGTCTTTAAGGAGAAAGACGCCAAGGCCGGGCTTTCGCTTTCGCAGAAAAAGGATGTCCTCTTCATATCGCAGATCTCGCCGGATAGCCTCTTTGCAGGCACAGGACTAAAGGTCGGCGTGGAAATCCTAGCCATCAACAACATACAGTGCAAAGGGCTTCCAGTTATGGACGCCGCGGAGCTACTTAAGGAGACCGAAGGCGATCTTACAGTTATCGCGAAGGTTCCGATTTTGTTCCCTGGAAGCTTGGTAACAGCATCTATTGTGAAGATAAACGTTGACAGCAAGGTTGGAATTAAACTTGGATCTCTGAATGGTGCCGTTGTGATCAAAGGTATCAAGGAAGGTTCTCTGGCTGACAATACTGAGCTCAAGGCGAACATGGTACTGAAGTCCATCAACAACGTCAGTTGTCAGAATTTAGACCCCACAGAGGCAGCAAAGCTTTTGATTCAGGGCCAAGGAACAATCACTATCGTTGCCGAGATCCCAACGTCCAAAGAGCTTTCCGCACCTGCCTCTACTCTACTCACGGTTGCCTGCACGATCGACGATACTTCGAAGGCCGGTCTAACCGTAACCAAGAAGGGTACAAGGACAGTGGTCACTGATATTGATGAAGCCGGCTTGATGTATGGAAGCGGAATTCGTGTTGGTATGGATATTCTGAAGATTAACAATGTAGACTGTCATGTCCTCAGCGCTCTTGCTATTCATCGCCTCTTGGCAACACCGGGAGAGCTGACTATTTTGGCAAAGAAAACGCTGAAGCGGGCAGGCATTCTTCTTGCAGCAACATTCAAAAAACCAACGATTGACACGAAGGCAGGACTTGGACTTGGGGCCGCCAAGGGCAGGATAATTGTGACTAAGATTGGTGACGGTACGCCTTGCTCAAGGACAGAGATTCAGAAGGGAATGATTGTGCGGCAGATCAATAACGAATGCTGCGATAACAAGACTCCTACTGACGCTGCTAAGCTTCTCGCGAGTGCTGAGGGCCTTGTCACTGTCTTGCTGGAGACTCCGGACGCTAAAGATGAAATCGGCAGTCCGACCCTAATCAAGTCCCTTGCAACAGCAGCCGTTGATAAGGATGAAGACGGCGAGCTTGGAGTATCTTTCAGTGTCAAGAACGGCCGGCTTGTGGTCATGAAAATGACTGAGGAAGGATTGTTTGCGACGTCAGGCCTCCGACCAGGAATGGCGCTGCTGAGCATTAACAATGTAAATTGTTCAAGGAGAACACCTGATGAAGCCATGACTATGCTGGAAGAGCTTAAGGGCTGTGTCACAATCTTGGCCCAGATGCCATTCTTGGGCCCTGGTGAAATCGTCACTGCTGCTATCTCCCGCGGGGACACGTCTGTCAAATTGGGACTGGGTCTAGGAGCCTCGTCGAAGTCTGGCAAGGTTGTTATCACTAGTGTCAAGAAAGGATCCAAGTGTTGGCTAACTGAATTGTACTCTGGAATGGTAGTACGATCTATCAATAACCAGGAGCTCAAGGGCAAGACTCCCGAAGAAGCAGCCAAAATCCTGGCAGAGGCCACCGGCATGTTCACCATTGCTGCGGAATCGGTTCTCGACGAATCAATGGTACGCCAAAGCAAGACGGGGCTCGTGCAAAAAACAATTACAGCAGCGATCAAGAAAGAAAAGGGATCGAAAGTTGGGCTTTTGCTTGGAGAAAAAGGAAAGAAGCTCTTTGTGAGCAAGATCAACCCTGATGGCTTGATGGCTAAGACAGACCTGCAGGTTGGCATGATGGTCGTCAGTATCAACAATGTGGACTGCTCGAATATTGCTGTGGCCGACGCAGCAAAGATCCTAGTTGAGGCTGAAGGAGACGTGACGATTCTTGCCAGGCAACCCGATTTGAGCCCGGGTTCACTGATTACAGTGTCCATCACAAAAGACAAGCCTGATTCGCCCTTGGGTATTGGTTTGGGCTATGTGAACAACAAGGTTGTCGTCAGTAGCATCAAGTTCGGCGCCTTGGCCGCTAATTCGGAACTGCAAGTGGGTATGGCTATCAAGAATGTGAACAACGTCGATTGTTCACGAAAGCAACCCGCTGATGTCGCTAAGCTCCTCGCGAATGCGGAAAGCACCGTTTTGATTCTAACGGAGGTGCCCTATCCATCGCCACGGATGGTAGGCGGAAGCGCAACAAGCAAAGGCACGCTTGTGTACGACAACACGGCACGACCCCCTCCTTATGGTGTTTCACCAGGTGGAATCTGGGTCAAGAGGAAATACGCCGGTAAAGATACGATGACGTTCACTGCCCTTGGATGTGCCATGTTCCTTGTGCCAGGAGCCGTTGCACTTATGAATCCTGTAGACGTTCGAGATGTCTACATTCTTGATGGCACGGCATACAAGGCAGATGGAAAAATCCTTGGAGTCGCGACGTCTGATAATTAATTGTTTGTTCGTTTGTTTATGAGTATTGAATGAAGAAGATATGTTTCATGTTTTTGCCCTCGGCGCCACGCACAGCGGCAATATTGTTTGATTGAAAAAGAGATGGCGCCTGTCTGCATAAAAAATGAGAGTTAAACCCGAGAAGATCGATTTGTAAACAGATATTAATTGAAAGGTTTTTGCGGTACTTGTTAGCTGTACTTTTTTTGATTGGAGCACGGCGGTGTAACAGGTAGCAGCGAACTGTCAGCCTGCTAGAGCTAGCTTATTGTAACAGTAACAAATGGTAGGGATCAACGTGATAGACACCCTCTTTCCATTTTGTGACTCGAAAAAGCAGCGCTACTTTGTAAATCAAATATCATTTGACCCCCAAAACAATTGTGTCACCGACTGACTCTTGTATTTGTGAATGCCCCCATTGTGCACCTACTATTGATGTAGTTCCCACCATTTTTGTTTGCCATAGTCTCGAGTGACCTGTTGGAGCTCTCTTGTAATCTCCTCATCCGACAAATTTGCTCGTTCCAGCACATGACCATGAATGGTTTTGGCTTGCGTCAGTTCTCCCAAGGCATCCTTTCTGGCAGTTTGAACCAATTGTGCATACCGTTCCATTGCATGTGTACTGTTGTCATTGTCATGACGGATGCGATCATCGGCTCGTCCTCCGTTTTCTTGACACGTCAGGTAGTCTTGTGTGACATCTTGACACCACTCTGGATTGGAATGAATGGCCCACACCCGTGTCCAGCTTCCGATTCCTTCATCGAGTCGACAACAAAAGTTCCGGGCACTCTCATCTTCCACTTGCCATACTACAGATGCTGCTGCTGCTGCTGTTGTACTAGTAGATGATGTTGCTTGATACTCACTCCAAACATGATCCCAATCCAATGGCACTACCAATCGGACCGGAATTTTCAAATAGTGTGCCAAGGTCAGGCGCCAATCTTCTTGTTCTCCACACAATCGTCCCCATTTGTGGGGATTCAAAATGATTTGGGGATGTCCGGATCGATACCAATGCGAGACGTGTTGGCATTTTGTGCAGGTCGATTCCAACACGACGGCTTTTCGGGGTCCTCGAAACCAACCGGCCCGCAATTCCAATTCCTTCCCCGAGGGTGGTACTTCTCGGAGTCCCACCTCCTTGTCGGTTTGCTGCAGGGGGTATTGATCGGGCACCACATGGCCGCAAGCTTGACATTGGACAGGGACATAGGCTGTCATGGGATGGTCCAAAAGAAGACGCCATAATATGCCCAAATCCAATGTTGGTTCACCACCATCTGATGAAGGAGTAGTACTCGTAGCCAATGCCTTTAATTGTTGCAATGCCTCATACCAAGTAGTTGGGGGCTTGTTCGTGACATTACCATTTTTGCTGCTAGTAGTGCAGCCATATTTGGTGGCAAGTTGTTCTTGGAGATCCAACGGCAGCGTATGAAATTTCAAGGCATCTTCCACCACTTGTGGTGATGCTGGCAAATTTGCAAACTTGTCCAAGTAACAATGTGCCATGCGTCGTATACAAGCCTGTGCGAGCACCAAATGACATTGTTCGATTTCGGCTTGTTGTTGCTGGTTCGTTTCTGGTGCACTGCTACTACTATAGTAGCACTAGCACAGTCAGAAGCGCCCAAGGTTTGAAATTCCAGAAGCAATTGTTGATCCAAAGCTTGCAAGGCGGGAGGCGTCAAATGACGAAACGACTTCTCGACAAGGAGCTTGTTTTTGGCACACAAGGCTGCCAACGCCATGGCAGCTGCTGGAGATGTTGTCTTCATGAACGCTGATGCCGGTTAGTACCAAAGTAAAGTGAAGGATGAGCGTCGCGCCATGAAAGATTTTTTGAGAGGAGGACGAAAGATTGATTCAAAAGTATTTCAAACGCACACCTGCTCTTGTTATCCCCTCAGCTGGACCCTCACTTGATCTAATACAGGAACAGGCTATAGGAACAGAAACAACAACAACAACAACAACAAACGAAAATCCGTCACCCATCAAAACCACTTACTAACCACCATGACGTCCGAAAATGATGATGATTATCTGGTTCTCACCGTGACTACACCCAAATGCATTCAAGAATGCATCGATAGGCTCAAGACTGAACAAAGCTTCAGACGAGCGAGCGGGCGATTTATCCAAGCCGTCAAAATTCAGCGTGTTCAACATTCTGATTCTTTTGTCGACCAAATCCTTCGTACCCCAGTACACCTCGTTGCGCCGAGTGGAGGTGGCCGTAAAATGGCTAAATTAAAGCAAGGAGTAGAAAGCCTTCTCCAACTGTTTATTCAACTTGCATCTTTACCCTTGAAACACATGATGATTATCGGCATGCCGGTGCGGGCAGACGTATTGGCCATTACGCTGCGAAGAACAAGAAATACCCTTGTGTCGCTCCGCATGTTCGCTGGATATCCATGCGGAAATTTTGAACCGTTTGCCCGAGCCCTCGACAATCATCCATCGCTCAAGTTGGTGCGATTTGTTTACCGAAGTTCGTTTAGACACGACGAGAGTTGTGGTCGGTTGACAAGCTCCATTGCTGGTTGCCCAAAAATAGCCATTGCATTTTTGGGGTTCAATTATGTTCGATCTCTGGATGTAATCAAGGGCTCCCTCCCACAGCTCTGCTCTTCCAGCACGTTACAGAAGCTACACTTACCATCTGGCCTGGATACTGCGGCATATGTGACCGTGTTCGAAACTCTTCAAACGAATACAACTCTTCGATCACTTTCGTGCAATGGACAGGAACTGGAACCACTCGCCACGAACGCCCTTCTGGCAATGCTCAAAGTCAATACCACGCTTGCTCGCGTGGTGACTGCGGACCGTATTGAGGACGGTTCTCGACGGTTTTTATTGCGTTCTATGCCTCGCCTAGCAGAAGAAGTGCAGCAATTCACGCCATCATTGGATGGAAATCATGTCGTGCAAGAAATGCTGAGCTTAAGCTGGATGGCAGGTGACATTCAATTTTATCTCAATCTCAACCGTTTTGGCAGAGACCGCTTGTTGGGGAGCGGAGAAGCGACTGCCACGCGCGAGGATTGGGTCAATATGCTTATCACGCTGAGAGACGACCCAAATGCTGTGCGCTATTATCTGTTGAAAAATCCATCCGTGCTTTGGCAGCACGATCAGCAGACCACAGAGGCTCACGTTGACAATTTTGATGAGGCTATGGGCGAGAATGATCAGGACTGAAGCCCCGCGAACTGAGAAAAAAATCGGAGCCTTTCATGTTTCGTCCTGCGATGGTCCATTCTGTCTTGTGTGTTCAGAGCGTAGAAAGCCAAATATTGCTAGTAGATGCATATAATGATATAGCGCTTACTATCACCAAAACGTTTATCATCAAATTTTGTTCTGGGGAATTTTGAATTCATTGTGCCCTGATGGCTGTCCTCTCAAGTGGTTGCTGGCCCTATTTTCTGATTGCAGAGTCGTCATAGCTATACAAATAGCTTGATTTGCTAGTAACGTCAGCTTCCCTTCACATCATCTGAAGGCAAGCTGTGGGAATTTTGGGCATGTGATGTCCTTTCTTTCAAATTTGCATGCTTTGGCAACTTTGAAGCCTACATTCACACAGACATTGCCCAGTGTGGCCTTTTAACCCTTGTTTGTGTCTGTTGCACAAATTGATTGAAATGTGCTTTACATTCCATGTCTAGCCTACTAGTAGCCCACATCTCACAAACTCGAACTCCAACAACAACTTCTTGCTTGTGCGGCTTTCCCACAATGTCCTGGCTAGATAAACAAGTGCTGCATGCAGCACTTTTTGGCTTGAACAATTCCAGTCAAAATAAGTTTTTTCATGAAAATTATTGTGGGGTGCACAGTTGTTCGCAATCTGCAACAACGACGACAACGACCTCGGCTTTCGCTTGCGGCAAAACAGCTATAGTAGGTAAGGAGGAGCCCAAAGAGGTGAGACAATAAAACCAAGAAATCAGCTATCTGAAGCTACTATGCATTTTATTGAAAGCACATTATAGTCTAGCACATATATATATATAATGTCATCTGTAGTTGCTCGACGGGCTGGTATCGTGTTGGCGGGAGGAGGCGTTTATGCGGGTGCCTCGGGCCTGGCGTATCTGTATTTTACAGCGGGTCGAGAGGATGAAGAGGACACCAAGCGGCAACTATCCGGCAGCAATGGCAATTGTTGCTCCTTTGTGACCAATCCCGATCGAGTCGAAAAGTTTGATGAACTTGCTGCCAAATACGACTTTTTAATCAACAATGACGAACGATTCATGATGATGAATTTGTTGCGGAAATCCTTATTGTATTGGCATGCCACAGGGACCGTCTTGGAAATGGCCGCTGGGACGGGTCGGAATTGTTCCTACTATCCAGCCAGTACTGTAGATCGCGTGATTTTGACGGATACATCCATGCCCATGTTACAACAGGCACGACGCAAAGTGTACGAACTGCAACACGACAAAGACGATGCCAAACCCAAATTTGCCATTCTCCAAGCCAATGGCAATGCGGCCCTGGACTTTCCCGAGGATTCCTTTGATACCGTCGTGGACACCTTTGGCTTGTGCAGTTTTGAGAATCCCGTGGCCGCCCTCCAACAAATGGAACGCGTTTGCAAACCCAATGGCAAAATATTGCTGTTGGAACACGGCCGATCCAAAACGTGGCAGTGGATTAGTGAGTATTTGGATAAAACGGCCGAACGACACGCCAAAAATTGGGGATGTGTCTACAATCGTGATTTGGATCAAATTATCAAAGACAGTGGTCTGCAATTGGAAATTCTTCATACGTGGCATTTTGGAACAACCTATTATATGGTATGTCGACCAAACAAAGGCAAGCAACGGGAGAGAAACTAGAAGAGTCCGTTGTCTTAGCTACCAGAACTAACTTGGAAAGGTTTCATAGCATATGATCACGGAAGAATATAGATTCGGGTTCTACTGTACAATTTACATGTATGAAAAGATGTACGTTGAATAGTGTAGATGCACTCCTGGAATGGATACACTCATTATTTAGGATAGGTTTGACACCCGGCAGCGGATCTCGCTTCCATCAGATCCATCATGACGGGGCATAGCAAGTGCTTCAGGATACGAACTCCTGCACCAGGCCTTTCGTGTTGCACGCTGGTCGCTTGGGAATTCGCACCAGGTATTGTGATTAAAATTTGGCAATTCTTTTTTCAGCTCGACAACTTCTGGAATTTGGACATTCTCGATGGTAAAGCTAGAGTTAGATAGACTCGGTTTTGGCCAACCCTTGTCACCGCGTATCTCCAATAATAATGACTAGTCGACGCATTCTCTTGGTATGATGTCGACTGTAGCAAGAGCCGTCGAAAATCATGGATGGAGAAGGAGAATTTTCTTCTGTAGAGCTTTGTCTTCTTTTTTCGTCTAATTGTAGAATTCACGGCATGCAGTGCTGTGCTCGTTACCACATAAAAGTCCATCAGACAACATGCCTGTCACTAGGGCCATTTGATTATGAGCCCTCCTCGATCGAGAAGACTTTGCAAACTTCAATTTGCTCAACGGCGGCCGGCAACGCACCTTCTCCATTCATTCGCAGGACAATTGTGACTTTCGTTGCTCTAAAAAAATTAATCTTCGGCGTCGTTGCCTCCTTCCTTCTCTTCGCCAGCAACTTGCTCTTTCTCTTCCTTGACATCTTTCTTCTCTTCAACGCGAACTTGCTCTTTCTCATCGCTGGCTTCTTCCTTCTCTTCGCCAGCAATTTGCTCTTTCTCTTCCTTCTCTTCGCCAGCAACTTGCTCTTTCTCGTCGTTGGCTTCTTCCTTCTCTTCGTCGCCAACTTGCTCTTTCTCTTCCTTCTCTTCGCGAGCAACTTGCTCTTTCTCTTCCTTCTCTTCGTCGCCAACTTGTTCTGGATGTGCTTCTTTTTCCTCCGTCGCCAATGGTTTCGGGACAAGTTTCTTTTTGGTTTCTTCTTCCGCATCCAATGGATCTGGTTTCAACGGCTTTTCATCATCATCCTCGTGATCAAAGGTAATCACTTCCTCCTGTTCTTCTTCGATGGGATGTTCTTGTTGTTGTTGCGGTGCGGCTGCTTTTTGCGGCGACGATGACGGCGTACCCGTCAAAATGTACTTTCTCAATGATGCATCTTGAGACTGGGGATCAATTCCATCTTGATAATTTCGTTGATTCCATACCTTTCGATGAGGACTGTGCTCTGCATAGTAATGGGAATCCACCTTGGCAGATGCATCGTTATCATCTCCCACTTCCACCCACTGCAAAATCCACTCTTCATAAGTTGCAATCGGCACATTCTCCTCCTCCTGTTCTTGTGCTTCTTTTTTATGTTGCAAATATTGATCCAACGATTCTTTGACAGGATACAGTGGATCCTTGTGCGCATCTTCTTGTTCCAATTTGTCAATCCATTCGGCCGCTTGATTGACTTTGGAATGATACGCCGAAAACAAATCTCCACCTTTGGCGGAAACCGTCGATCCAAAGGCACTGAAAAAAGACGAGGCTGCGGACGTGGCTTGTTCCAAGACGGCGTCCACTTCGGCGGCCACCACATCGGGATCATTTTTGGACAAGGGTGTTGCGGCGGGTTCTTCATTATCATCATCCTGTTCCTTGTCATGGTTCTTCTTGGAACTGGCCTCAGCTGTAGCGGAATTTTCTTCTGGTTGTTGTGGTGGTTTCGCCGTCAAGGTCGCAAAACTTCCCGAAAAGACGGAAAAGGTGGACGCCAAAGCGGATGTAACGGCTGCTTCCGCAGCTTCAATGGAATGTTCCAATTTGTCGGCCAATTCTTCGTCGGGTTTGCCCGTAAACGAATCCACTTTGTTCAATACCGGCGCACTGGAAGTATCCTCTGCTTCTTCTTCTTCGTCATCAGCATTGCTCTCCTTTGCTTCTTCTTCTTCCGCAGCAGCCTCGTCTTCTGATTCTGGTGCTTCTTCTGCGGTCTCTTCCTCCTCTTCAGCTACTTCTTCGGGAGTATCGTCTCGTAGGAGATCATCCAGGTCCGCATCATCCCAGTTCTCTCCTTCTTCTTCTTTCTTTTGGTGGTTGTCCTCCGTGGCACCGGCGACAGCGGATATGGTCGACCAAAGGGAACCGCCCCAACCACCACCATCCACGGGTGGTGCATCCGTACTCTTTTTCTCTTCTTCTGCCATCATGCTGTTGCTGCTGTATTGCGATATTACTGTAGGTTCTGATAATGTTGTTGACAGAAGTAAAACTACCTTACGTATACTGTAGTAGCACAGGATGGATAGGTTGCGCTATCTATCTAACAGGCAAAATTCTGAGAAGGGCTGTTGTTGCTTTCCCTCGTCGACGAACTCGAGCTATCGCGGTGGTTGACAGACTCTTTCGACTACTATCTAGCCAGAGCTAGTAGCTAGTAGTGTTGGTAACAATAAGTACCGCGCATTGCTTCCCCGCCAAAAGATTTGAACTCTGACATGCAACAATTAAGGATAGAGATATATTTGTGCTACGTCCTTGGGGCGCGCACTGACTCTTTGAGTTCCAACACGCTTTCATGACAAATAAACTAAAACTTCACAATGTTCTTGAGAAAATGAGAATTCATCTTCATGGATACTAGTATGCAAGCACAATAAATTCCAAAAGAAAGGAGCAATTTTATTAATCAGCATAAGGTAGCGTGAGGAATCATAACATCACACGAAGTTTGAGAATGCAAAAAAACATTGCGTACAGTTCACACTGCATCTGAAGAACAGATTGTTCCACCCTAAAAAATCAACTGAAAATCAATGAGACACTCAAAACCAAACACACTATGCAGCATCAATCAGCATTGATAATTGTAAGTTGTGAGAAAAGGAAACACAGGATGATGAACCAGAAAACAAGTCAAACATCAATCTGTCAATCAAATTTTAGCCAACAACACCTGTTCAATGCTTCGATTCATTTTGTGCAGATATTATGAATGATGTTTCATGAAGCAGCTGGTGAAAAAGCTGCATTGTGGAAGAGTGGTCGGTGACAGATAAAAGGGAGCAACAATTCAGAATGTAATCTCACTGAACCACAATCCAAAACAATGACCAATTGAATGGTGAGTCATCTGTCAAAACCTAGAAGAAGTGCTTGACATGCAGTAGGACCTGCCACCAAATGCAGGAGTCCTTGTCTCTCTTACAGTGGATGAATCTAAAATTGTCACATCCAATTAGCAAGAGCTGAACATGACTGGAGACAAATTGCCGAACTCATGTGGTTAGCGCCATTGACGGAGGATTCAAATCAACAGAGGAATTGAAAATTCCTGCTTAGCCCATTTGGGGCTGACAGTTTGATGACAGCAGTGAACAGAGAGATAAGCCCATCATTTTTGTAAACTTATGTGTTGTGAAACAATGTAAAAAAAATTGGCTGCAGCTCAGTTATTTGTGTTTGAGTGTTGTCTGCCTCCAACAAACAATCCAGATTATTTTTCACTGCTAGCAATGTCAACATTTGACACCACAACCATTAATGCCCCCCAAACAAATGAAGCAAAAAGGTCATCACACAGTCGAAGAAGTTCTTTGTGAACCTGAAAGATGTTGAGGGTCTTTGGTGATTCGCCCGGTGGTGACACTGCAGTGATCTGTGAAGACAGTGGAGAATCTCATCAACTGTGATGCAATTTTGGTGGTGAGTGCTGCCATCAAGGTTCTTGAAGCCTCGATGCAGGCGGTGCAGCAGAAAGGACTTTTCCCCAGCGCATCTAATGTGGGTTTTGGGAAACCTGACGCTTCAAAGGCATGAGCCACATTGTTGACGGTGGCAAAGCATGTTCCCGCAACCAAATTATCATTTCCAAGTGGGGACTGTACGAAGGTGAAATCCCGGGTGGCTTGGGCAAAGGCTGAGAGGAGCTGGTGGCACTGGAACATGGAAAAGTTTTGAAAGAAGGCATCCCCTGATAGTTCTAGATACATTTAAATTTTCTAACTAGATAGCCAGGCTCCAAATGCTATGCTTACTCTTCTTTATTAGCATAAGGTCATTAAATTGCATCTTCTAATTTGAGCCAACTGTGACAGAGCTACTCATGGAACGTCCAGATAGAATTTCAAAGTCCTGCAAAGAGTGGACTTCCGTTTCGCCCTCAGGTGCTTCGGCTAAGCGTACCAAGACGTCATTGAGTTGCTGAATGAGGTGAGGCATATCATATCGCTGGACAAACTTGGAAGAGACTAGGTAGGGGTTCATGACACCTTGCCCGCGCAAATCCATTCGGATCTGCTGCAAAGTTGCCGTCTCAGAAATCCCATTGACATCCTCGTTTTCCTCCACGGTACGATCAACTTGGTTTCTGATGAAATAATGGGGAAGGTTGACTCGGACCAGCTCGTCTCTGAGCATCAAATCGTTTTCCGTGAATCGGTTGGCACTCATGATGAAAACGGCATCAAAGTGACGCAATCCAACAGTTTTAAAGTAATCTTCGGCTGGAAAGCGGGGCGTCCCAACACCGGGAAGGTCAAACAGGTTGACAGTGGGGCGATCACCTGTGATTGCGGCAGAGGTAAACTTGAAAGGCCGTGGGATAATGGTCGTTTCTGTCTCGCCAACTTCTGCCCAAATGGCAGGCGACGGCGCGCTAGCTCTTGTCGGAAATCCGCGGACGCTATTGATAAATCTGCTCTTTCCGACTCCAGAACCTCCAACGATGCCAATGTTGACAAACTCCTTCTCGCCACGGAGATTCTCCACATCCGCAACGTACGTAGTAAGCCACTCAGGGACAGGATAGTTCAGGCGTTCCGTTAGTCGTCGCTGCCGCTCTTCTTCTTCTCGTCGTAGTTTTTCTCGGATCCGCTCTAGCTCCTGCTCTCGGTTCCTGATTTCCATCATATCGTAATGAAGTTGCTGCAGCTGTTCTGCCACTCGGATTGCCAAGATATCGTTTTGACGCCGCGCTTCGGCTTTCTCAGCTTCTTCTTTGTCTCTGTGGTAACGCTCCTCGGCTTCGCGTGTTTCCCTTCTCAACCGCTCGATTTCTGCAGAATAATTGTTGCCCATGATATTTCCTAGAGCAGCCACCATGCCCACGCCAAAACCAAGAGCCAAACGCAGCGTATTAGAAAAAGGAATCGTAGACATCTCCCACACTCGTATTAAACTGGTAACCTCTTACCTTGGATGGCTCTATTGGTCCAAAGTTTCGTGAAAGTAATCCAACAACCGGCAAGTTTATGATCTTGAAGAAAAGTGTGCTCTGGATACTACTTTCAAACTGATCTGATCCGTACGGTCGTACTGAATGGATGATCAGCACGACCTGATAGCAATGATGCCATATTCTTTTCCCGGAGCCACAATGAAAATTTCGCACCTCGTTGGTGCGGATACCTACTCGTTGACAGAACGATTTCTAAAAGATCCATGACAGGGAAGGTTTTTGAGTTTGTCCCATACAGTACTACTAGCTAGTAGCTAGTAATAGTATCAATCAATGGATGGATCTTTCGTATGTCATTCAACAGCTGCCTGGGACGCACACAAGAACTCTGACCCACAATCCACCAATTTCTACGACGACCAACCAAGATGGCGCAAACACTAACTTGACTGCCTAAACACAAACAAATCCAACAAATCAATAAGAGAGAAGCTTTCATTACTTTGTCAGGCTATGAAGCTAGAGTAAACAAATGCTGTGCCATTGCCGATTATTACCAGTCAGATCCGATGCAGGCCCGGCCATTGCCAGCATCGTTCGCCACTTGGCTTCTTCTTCCACTTCGCCTCAGTCTCGCCACAATATTGCCAACAACAACAACGACAATGTCACTCCTCCACCCAGCAATCGGCAAGCCTTCAAACAAGTGCCAATTGATCCTTCGATTCGCCGATACATTGACATGATAGGAGTGGGAATTCCACCCTCGCGGGGTCCTCGAGGAAGTCGAAAAAAGCGTAGCACCAAACATTCTTCGCCCGAAAATTGGTTGGATCAATTGGATCCTGGAAAACGACGACCCATGGGATCTTCTACCAAACCTCCACCGCCCTTTTCTACTGGCGGCAATAGCAGCACCCAAGAACAACAACAACGTCGTCGTGTGGTGGTCATTGGCAGTGTCTCTCGGGCTCAAGATACTTTCCCTACCAATCAAGAATTCATTCCCGAAGTGGTACGTACACCCTTCTCTTGGTGTTGTAGAGGAGTTTCATTCACCTTGTTCTACGTTGTGCCGCTTCCATTCTGTTCAAAATTATGGATATTCCTGCAAGCGATTATATATTTCATTTTTCTACCAACTCACTTTTTACCTTTCTATTTCTTTAACTCAGGCTCTGGCAGGAAGATCCAATGTGGGCAAGTCGACCCTTTTGAATGCCTTGCTTTATGGAAATCATGCCACACAACCATCATTATCAGAAAATAACCATGACGAACCTTTGATTCGCAAATTCCAACGAGGGAAAACGCCACTCCAAGTACAAATGCCCAAGGGCGTCAAGGCCAAAGCTTCCGATAAACCAGGTGAAACCAAAAAGATTACCTTTTATCAACTCAGCAGCAACGCAAACACTGGTACTGGTACTACTACTACGGGTGTCGACGATCATGGCGACGACGACAATGAACAAGAACAGCAACAAAAACTGTTCAAGTTACGATTGGTGGACTTGCCGGGGTATGGCTTTTCCTTTTCTTCTCGTCAAGAACATGATGGATTTCAAGCCCTTTTGTTTCAGTATTTGTTGGAACGAGGCAAAGCCCTCAAACGCGTCTTACTACTGATTGATGCTCGGCATGGATTGAAACGGGCTGATTTTGACTTGTTGGAACGATTGCAGGAAGAGGAAAGACAGCCAACCATGGTTTACAATACACCACAAGGAGAACACGCTCCGTCCGACAACACTAGTAGCAGAAAAAAGCGTAAAATCCCGGCCCTTCAGATTGTCTTGACCAAATGCGATTTGGTTTCTCGCGATGATTTGGCCCGACGAGTGGTCCAGGTCCGACAACACGTGGCGGATACCATGCGTCGGGAAACGAGCAATTTGCCGGTTTTGATGGTCAGTGCTCGACCGGGGGTAGGATTCAACAATATTCGTCGCGACAATAACAATCGATTCAGTGCGCCTCATCCGAAGGAACAGTTTCGGGCCCGAGGGGGTGTTTTGGAATTGCAAAAGCAATTGGCGGCTCTGGTGGTTCCGTCTGCCCTTTCTTCGTCTACTACTTCTTCGTCTGTGTCAAACATCAGTGGCAGCACCGCCGCCATCGGCAAGAAAAACAGAAAGTAATGGTTCGTGATCGCTAGCATACAGAAACAAGCGCCAAATTTTAATGGTCGGAGACGTTGGGGAAGAGCTAGCTAGCTTCCTGCTCTTGTTCTCCCCAAACTTTTTCATAGCGCCTTCCGCTGCTCCTGCGAGTACAGCATGATTACCACGCAAGTGTAAAGTAGACACGTAAAAGAAATAGACGAGAAAGAAAGTGCGTGTACTAAACACTCGTATTATTTCGCTGCAGTAGTATGATAGATAGCGCGCCGCCAACTAAATAGGAAGAGCGACCAAGTCCATTGTATCAGGGTCGAGAGCAGAATCAAACGAAAATGCCTCGGCCAGGATTTCGGGTGAATTGGGTTCGTGTGCCACGGTAGAGGAATCGGACAGTTGATTCCTTTCCTGCCCATCGGGCTGATGGGAAATAGTTCCATCGTCATCAGACAACTGCAATTCTTCGGGCTCATCAAACTCATCAGGTTCTTCGTCAGACGGACCAGGTTCTTCGTCAGACGGATCAGGTTCTTCGTCGGACTGATCAGGTTCTTCGTCGAACTCATCAAGTTCTCCGTCGAACTCATCAGGCTCTTCGTCAGACTGATCAGGTTCTCCGTCAAACTCATCAGGCTGATCATCAGACATCGCTTCAGACTCCGTTTTATGCGCGGCCGGCTGCTTCGTTGTTGGTCCTGGCTCAGCCGAGAAGTCGGCCGACCTCTTGCTTGGAGGGAATATACTCTTGCTCGTACCGTTGCACTTCAAGTCTGGGTCTGAGCTATTGAGATGTTCATAAATACACGTCATTCCCCTTTCTCTATCCATAATGCAAAGAGCAGTCCCGCATTGAAGGCATTCATAACTAGTCTGCATGTCCTTTTGGTAATACTTGCGGCACATGAAACACGTTTTTTGACGAAAGCCTCCCGATGGATAAAAAATACCACCCTCCTTCGTGCATATCCTACACAAGAAATCATCTGGCTTGGCTTCTAGAAGAATTGTAGGAGTCTTCTTCACCAATGCAGCCAAGCCGTCCTTTGCTATGCCCTTTATGGCTGCAAATCTCGCAGCTGGATCCAAATACTCCCCGATGGCTTCCAGCTGCGAATGATTGCCGAAACTGGTTGCAAAGGTAACCGGTGAGCAGCATGCAGCTATTGCGGCAATCAAAACAAAATAGCAAACTGAACGAGTACTCACTGTTTGGCTTTCTCGGCAAAGTAGTCGCACCCTGAGGTGCTTTTGCGGTTCGGTGGTGTGCGGGATCTATTTTTGGGCGTTGAAGCAGCCGGCTCTGCTTGTTTGGGGCTGCCAAAGCTCGAATCCCTCCGGCTCTTAGGAAAAATGCCCTTTTTAGTTCCATTGCACTTGATTTCAGGGTCAGCACTGTTTAGATGTTCATAGAGACAGGTCATCCCCCTTCCCCTATCTCTGATGCAGATTGGTGTCTCACAAAGAAGGCACACATGGTAGCTTGGACTGATTCTTGACTCATACTTCCTGCACATGAAGCAGGAAGCAGAGCGAGCGGACCCTGAAGCAAACTTTACCTCTCCTTCTGCACTGCATATTCTGCCCAGGAAGAAGTCTGTATCAGCCAACTGAAGAATGGAGGAGTCCGCCTTTATCTTGATTTCCAGTGCTTCTTTTGCTGCATTCTTCAAAGCTGCAACCGCTGCTGCTTCATCCAAACCTTCCACAGCTTCAAGAGCCTCACTTGCACCGAGCCTGACAAGCAAGAATGGTTAATTTCAAGTGTGTTAGTATGCTATAACTCAAGACCCAACCATTTGATTGCAACACTTACAGCTTGACTTTGTCTGTATATTGCTCAACACCAGTAGCATCCTCCAAGATGCGGCTGCGATCTCTGTATCCGGACTGAGAACCCGCAGAGCTACTCTCCCGTCTAGTAAGGCCATTTGAGCTATCCGCCTGCCAACTAGGGCTCCTTTCCCCATTTTTCTTCTCATTGCTCTTTCTAGTTCCATTACACTTGAATTTAGGGTCCGAGCTGTTGAGGTGCTCATAGAGACAGGTCATCTCCCTTCCTCTATTTCTGACACATATGGGTGTCCCACAACAAAGGCAAACACAGTTGGTTAGACTTTTTGTTAGACCATATCTCTTGCACATGAAGCAAGAAGCATAGCGAGCGTTCCCTGATTCAAGCTTCAGCTCCCCTATGGAACTGCATATTCTACCCAAGAAGACGTCTGTATCGGCCAACTGAAGAATGGAGGAGTCAGTCGCTATCTTGGCATCCAGCGCTTCCTTTGCTGCCTTCTTCAAAGCTGCAACCTTTGATGCTTCATCCAAACCTTCCACAGCTTCGAGAGCCTCACTTGCACCAAGCCTGACAAACAACAATGGTAAATTTTAAGTGTTTTGATGTGCCATAATGCAAGACCCAAATGTTTGAAGTGCATCACTTACAGTTTGACTTTGTCAGTATAATGCTCAACCCCAGTAGTGTTATTGTCCAAGATGGGGGGGTAATAACCGCTACTATTCCGCCGGATGACGCCCTTTAGAGTACTATTTCCTTTTCTTGTTCCGTCGCATTTGATTTCAGGGTCAGAGCTGTTGAGATGCTCATAGATACAAGACATGCCCCTTCCTCTGTCCTTGGTACAAATGATAGTGCCGCAGAGAAGACACTCATAACAACTTTTGGATTTAACGTTGTCGTGATTTTGGCAAACGAAACAAGATCCTTGATACATTGTTCCTTGACTATTTTTAGGCGTAGCACTGTTGGGACGAACGATGCTGCCATCGATTGCGCTAATGCGGACCAAGAACACATCATCCTTGGCCTGAGAAAGTATACCTGCATCGGCCTTCACCTTCGCATTTAGAGCTTCCCGAGCTGCCTCCTTCATTGCTGTAGTTTTAGCTGCCTCATCCAGCCCTTCAATGGCTTCCAAATCAGGGCTCGCGCCAAGTCTGGTGATGTTGAGGATGCGATTCCAGTTAAGAAAAGACGATAAGATTGGGCGAGAGAGAGCGAGTGAGGTGGCAGATGATTTATAGAACGACAACAAACACAGAAGGCAGCAGCGGTCGTACTTTTCGGCCATGGCCGCAAAATAGTTACATCCAGTTCGTGTCGTCTTTGAGATCGATCTCCGTCGTTTTTTTCTCGATTTCGGCTTTTCTGTCGTCTTGCTTTCGTTTTGTAGCTCGGAATATGGAATCTTCTTGTCGAGTGGGAATTTTGTCTTCTTGCGGCCATTGCAGCAGAGAGCAGTATCCGTACTATTGAGATGCTCAAAAAGACACGAGGACCCTCTTCCCCTATCCTTTCCACAAACTGGAGTCTCGCAAAGAAGACATGCAAAATGAGATGGCAAATTTCGTCGATACTTTTTGCATATGAAACAGTGCGAGTGGAAAGGAGAGCCCGAGTCGAAAGCAAGCTTCCCTTCGGCATTGGTAACTCTGCACAAGAAATCGTCTGGGTCAGATTTTGTTTTTAAACTCGGATTCTCTTCGATTTTGGCAATCAGAGATTCTCTCTCTGCTTCCAGAAGTTCTGGATCTGGATACCCCTCAAGCTGCAATAGTTGTTTTAGCTTTGTGCTCCTTAAAATACGATTGAACCCGGGTGAGTCGATAATTTCGGAAGGCGAGAGCTTGCGCAGCAGCCGCAGCAAAAACAAGAACAAAAATAATAGCCGTACATTTTCAAATAGCTTCCGCGCACCTCACTGGCATTTCCCGGATCATGGATTGACTTTCGGGTTGAATTACTTCTTCCATTTCCATTTTCGGGCAAGTCGGCATTTGTGTCCAAAATTTCAATTGTCCTGGAGGAGGGGGGTCCTTGGCATCTCAATCTGGTATCGGAAGAGTTCAGATGTTCCCAGATGCACGTGTTGATCCGCTTCCTGTCTCGGATACAAATCGCCTCCCCGCAGAGTAGGCAATAATAGGTAGTCGATCCCTTGGATTTAAGTTGTCGACATATATAGCAACTTTTTTTGACAAGAAACCCGGGCCGATCGGGGTCGGCAAGCTTGGCGAGAAAGACATTTGGTTGCGCTTCGTGGCGAATGCTTGGATTTTCTTGCAGTTGCAGTGACAACTGCTCACTGGCGGCAGCTTTTTCTTCCGGAGTTTCCGTACTCGAAGCATTTCGTGTGTCAACCTTCGAAGAGCCTCCTCCACCTAGCCCCTTCATGGCTCTAATCAAGTCTCGAGCACTCACCGTAGCCAGCGCTTTGTTTTGGCCTTCCATTTTTCGCTTTTTGGGATCTGTACCGCTTCCATTGCCGGGTCCAGGGAGAACTTCCTCAGCAGGCCGTTTCGGGGGCGATTTCAGACGAGGTCGGGTTGATTGTTCCTCAGGTCGAGGCATGTCCAATGCATTACATTTGGCGAGGGCTGCTGCAAGTTCGACAGCATCCAGTGCTGTGTCGTCCTTCTTGGTAGGCCGTTTGCGAGGCGATTTCAAGCGAGGTCGGGTTGATTGCTCTTCAGGTCGAGGCATGTCCAATTCACTCCAGGTGTTGGTGGCGGCATCCATCGCTGTGTCTTCGTTGTCCTCCTTTTCGTCGACTTGTTTCTGCTCGCGTGAAGATATTGAGTCGTAATTTCGCTGGGTGGCGATAGATACTGGAGGTTTGACGGCATCCATGTCTTCTTTCTCTTCCTCATTGTCACGGGTGATGTCCTTCGGTGGGGCAGTGCTTGTTTTCTTTTTGACTCCTCCAAAAAATTCCAATAATTCTTCCACAGGAGTGGCATCGTCGAAAATGGGGACGTAGGTTGCTGTTTTCGTCTGGTCTGTACGGCTCGGGCTTGTTCTCGTCCTCGTTCTCTTGTTGGGTCTGGTTGTCGGAGTATGCTTTTCTGTTCTCGTGTGTTCCAAAATAACTTTGGCAGCTGGACTTTGTAGGTAATCCATTTCCATTTTGGAAAAAGAAGTATTGGAACGTCCAGATTTTTCCTTGGCATGCCTGGCAGTTTTTATATAATCGGACGATGCCTTGGTAAATTCCGCTGCAGCAGCGGCGGCTTGCTCCAATGCCTCTAGTTGGCAATGTCCCGATCGCAAGGCGTCCAGAGAGGTTTTCGCGTAGACCAACCGCGTGGCGGCTTGTTCTTCTTGTGCCACGGCGGCCTTCAGAGCCGATTTGGCTTCTTGAGCAGCCTTGGACAATACGGATACCTTGTTGTCCCTGTACTCGTTGCTGCTGTCTCCATTATTTTCGTCGTCGTCGTCAATCTCAATGCAGACAGCTTTTTGGTAAGCTCGATACAGGGCTTTGTAATCGTCCATCGCGGATAGGGTCTCGAGATGCAACGATCGGGCTGTTGCAACTACCGTATCAAATCTTGTATAGCCTATTCTTATTTCTGCTTGTGTAGGTGGTGGTCCCTTAGGCTTTGCTATAGTACCGCCACCACCAGCACCGGCAGCAGCAGCAGTGGCACCATTTTCATGATTGTTCGCGTTGGACGGGTGCTTTGCGACGACATTGGTGCTTTCCTCCATTGTTTTCGTGCAAAGCAGTAGCCGAAAAAGCTCTATTGTAGCAGGTTTTTTTGACGAATGATTCTTTGCTTGTTGTTTGATTGTATACTTGTAAAGCTACAGGCGTTGTCTGTTTGCCTAAAAGAAATTAGCATCGAAGCACATTCATTGATTCTTTGAGAACTTGCTCAGGACTGGTAATTAATTTTTTCTTGTGGTTGTCCGTGACGATCTCGCAAACTGATGAGGTCCGTTGGCCCAATAACAATCAATGAGAGTGCTGGACCATGTGGTACTAGCTAGTAGCACAGTTTCACTATAGAATATTTTGAAACCACAGTAAAAATCATCGGAGTCTAAATAAGGCTTCCGTTTAAAACGTAGGAACGATACTCCGACAATTAGGGAACGTCGGAACGGTGCTCGGA
>ENA-ORBV01004498-ORBV01004498.1-microbial-mat-metagenome-genome-assembly--contig:-NODE-4498-length-26700-cov-5.994854_pt1 | contig 26700 bp, 24 predicted proteins | sample MGYA00237777_ERZ505514 | MGnify/ENA primary metagenome ERZ505514 (study PRJEB26160, sample SAMN06269048) | microbial mat metagenome | isolation source: Oligotrophic lake microbial mat | place...
GGGGAAGATTGAGTCGCTTTCTCTCTTCCTCCAAGGCCAGGAAGAACACATTCGCGGACTTCAGCTTTCTACCGTTCATGAAGATTGTAGGCGTGGAGCCGACCCCCACGCGACCGCCCTCCTCGATTTCGCGAGTGAGCCGGCCCCGGGTCGCGGCCGAATCCAGACACGACCCGAAACGGGCCGAGTCGAGGCCCGACTCTCCGCCTAGGCGCAGCACGTCCTGACGGGTCGCGGGTTGGGTCCAGGGTTGCGCGAAAACGCGGTCGTGGTAGTCCCAGAAGCGCCCGCTTTCTTCCGCGCAGATCCCTCCGCGAGCCAGCTCGCAGGCCCCCTGGTGGACGGTTCGGCCGACCAGGGAGTTACAGGCGGTGTCGAGAGGGAAGTGTTTGTAGTGGACTCGGACTCGTTCGCCCGAGTTGGGGAGGTAGTTCTTGAGGCCCAAGGCCAGGTCCCGGCAGAAAGGACACATGAAATCCGAGAAGCTCACCACCGCGATGGGCGCGTCCTTGGCTCCCAGGGCCACCGAGCGAGAGACATCGAGGGACATAACTTCGGCGCCGTTGAACTCGTCCCTCGCCTTCTTTTCGAGATACTCCTCACGACGTCTTTCGTCGTCAAGAGTGTCTTTCCACATCCTGGCCTCGGCCTGGGCCTGCGCGAGGCGCTCCTCAACCGATCCCTTCTCGGCGGGCGGGGCCGGGGCCTGGATCAGAGTGGGAATGCCCAGGATCGAGCTGCTCGCAAGCGCCTTGCGATCCGTGAGGGCAGCGTTGCCGGCCGCTGCAGCCGCACCCACCGCGAGACTTCCCACAACCCACGCGGCCAGAGCGCGCCGCGACTGCCGGGTGAACAGGAAGTTCAAGGCCACGCCGAATCGCCGGTATGGCCAGAGACCGGCCAAAAGACCCAGATTCACCACGTAGGTCGCCAGGCAAAAGCGGCAAAAGGCCTTGATGACGGCCACCTGAAGACCCAGCAGGACGACGTCGATGGCCAGGGCCAGGGCGACGAGGAGGAAGGCGAAAGCAGGCCCGGGGTCGGTTCCTTCTTCGGTCCGCGAAAACAACGTGGGTGCCAAAAGGGCAAGAAGAGAGCCATAAAAGAAGAGACCCCAGGCGGCCAGAGGCAGACCGAAGACCGCCGAGTACTCGCTCTGCGACACGACGTCGCACCCTCCACCCGCTCCGCAAACGGCCAGGGTGGCTTCGCCCAGCAGGGGGACTCCATAGTGAGTGGAGAGAAGAACCAGGGCGAGGCCACCGCCCACGAGGCACAAAAGGAGGCAGAGGGCGATTCGAAGGACCATGGTCGACGGCAATCTAACTGAGGGTTTTGAGGAGCCCAAACAAGGTGGCTTTTGTTTGGACCCGCTCCCCGCACCCCTTTCACTAGACTTCGGTTCGAGATGGTTCCCTCTCCCTCCTTTTTCTTTGGCTTCCTTTTGGTCCTGGCCGTCGTGGCGGTGGCCGCCTTCCTTCTGGGGCGAAAACTGGGGCAGTCGGCCGAGCAGGCGATCACGACGGTTGCGGCCTCCAGGCTAGCCACCGACCGGGCCCGCTTCGAGGCGCAGGCTCAGAGGGTTCCCGTGCTTGAGCGCGAACTGTCGGCCGCGCGCGTTCGTATCGAAGAGCGGGAAGCACGGCTCGGCGAGGCTCAGGTGCGGATGGCCGAGGTGCTGACCCGACTCTCGGAGTCGGAAAGAGCGGCGGCGGGAAAACTTGAAGTGATAGCGCGGGCCGAGACTTCGATGAAGGATGCCTTTCAGGCCCTGTCGATGGAAGCGCTCGACCAGAGCCGGGCCGCCTTTCTCGATCAGGCCCAGGCCACGTTCGGCCAGTTTCGCGAAAGCGCGCTCCGGGATTTCGCCGCCAAAGAGACCACATTCGCGCAACTCGTATCGCCCATCCGTGAGTCGTTGTCCCGGTTCGAAACCCATGTCCATGACCTCGAGCACAAACGTACCGAAGCCTATTCAGGGCTGTCCGAACAGTTCGCCTTGTTCAAAGAGGGGCAGGCCTTGCTCCGCGGCGAAACCGAGAAACTGGTTACGGCGCTGCGGGCGCCGAGCGTCCGGGCCGATGGGGCGAATTCCAGTTGCGACGCGTGGTCGAGATGGCCGGCATGGTCCAGCATTGCGACTTTGTCGAACAGTCGACCATTCAAGGGGAGGACGGCCGTCTCCGCCCCGACCTCATCGTTCACCTGCCGGGCGGGAAAACCGTGGTGGTCGACGCCAAGGTGCCGCTCTCTGCCTATCTCGACGCCAAGGATGCGAGGGACGAGAACTCACGCCGGGAACTGATCCAGCACCACGCGAGGCAACTACGGAAACACGTGGGCGAGCTGTCCGACAAGTCCTACGCCGACCAACTCTCGAGCAGCCCAGATTTCGTGGTCATGTACGTCCCTATCGAGAGTGCTTTTGCCGACGCGGTGCAGGCCGATCCCTCGCTCCTGGATGACGCGGTCGAGGGGAACGTGATTCCCGCCGGTCCCATGACGCTCCTCTCCTTGTTGAAGGGTGCGGCCTACGGGTGGCGCCAGGAGCGCATCGCGGAAAGCGCCGAGCAGATCAGCGAACTCGGGAAGGAGCTTTACAACCGGATCAGCGTGATGGCCAATCACATGAACGGCATAGGCGAAGCCCTCGGCAGGGCCACCCTGGCCTACAACAAGGCCGTGGGTTCGATCGAGAGCCGCGTACTCGTCCAGGCCCGCCGGTTCAAAGACCTCGGGGCAGCCGCAGGGGAAGATATCCCCGAAGTCGAAACGATCTCGCAGGTTCCCAGGCAGCTCGCGATTCCGGGCCTCGAACCCGAGAGCGACGAGCGGGGCTGAATTCAGGCCTCGATCAGATTCGCGAGTTCGGCGTCCAGATCGGCCGGCCGGATGCGCACGATCCAGGCCTGGGGGTTGTGGCGCAGTGTTTCAGGCTCGTTCTTCAGGGCCTCGTTGTGTGCGAGCACCCGGCCCCCCAGTGGCGACCAGAGGTTGTGGGTGATGGCCTCCCGAGTGGTCAAGCCGGCCAGCCGACCCCCCTGGCGCAGTTCGGAGCCGATGTCCTGAAGGTCGATGGCTTCCAGGGTGTCGATGGTTTCGAGTTCCAGCTCCGTCACGCCGAGGAGGGCGGTTCCGTCCGGTTCCGGGCGCGCCCAGGTCTGCAGGCCCAGCCGAAAGTCTCCTCGCCGTTTGGGGTCAGGGCGGTGGGCGCGCAGAACCAGACGCGCCTCGACCGCGCGACGGGCGCGCATCGCGCAACTCAGAAGCTCGTCACAGGTGAAGGGTTTCGGCAGAAAATCGAAGGCCCCGCGTTTCAAGGCCGCGACCGCGTTTTCCACGGTCGAATAGCCCGTAGTGAGGATGACCACGACACCGGGATCGTGATCCAAAGCGGTCTCGAGCAGATTGATCCCGGAGATCCCTGGAAGAACCAAGTCGGTGATCACGATATCAGGGGCCTCGGTGGACAGCGTCTTCAGTCCCGCTTCCCCATCCGCCGCGGTGAGCACATCCAGACCGAAGAAGCCGAGGATCTTCTTCGCAGATTCAAGAATGACCGGCTCGTCGTCGACGACCAGAACCTTCACGGACTTCGTCATGGCAGGGGTCGGGGTCGTGATTCTGCGATCGGAAGCGGGGTCAGAGGCATCAAAAGCGTGAAGGTGGTTCCCTGGCCCACAATGCTGTCCACGGTGAGGCGACCGCCATGCCCCTCGACGATGCCCCACACGATCGCAAGACCCAGGCCGTTGCCGCGGGTTCCCTTGGTGCTGAAGAACGGCTCGAAGATCTTGTCAAGATCCTTGGCTTCGATCCCGCAGCCGGTGTCGGCGACGCGCACTCGGACGGCATCGCCCAGGATATCGGTGGTCACGGTGATGGTTCCGCCTTTTTCCGGCATGGCATCGCCCGCGTTCACGAGCAGGTTGACGAGAACCTGCTCCATTCGGCCGGCGTCCGCGTAGACCAGGGGCAAGTTCTCCCCCAGCTCGAGCGTGATCTTGGTCTTTTGCATCGAGAGGGGATTCTTCACGATCCGGCAGGCGTCGCGCACGATGTCGTTGATGGAGGCCTCTCGCCGTTCGGAGACCGACTGCCGCGAGAAATCGAGCAGTCCCTTCACGATCTCGCGGCAACGTTTGGTCTCGCGCACGATTACTTCGAGGTCGGCCTTGAGTTCGGAGTCCGCCACCGCCCGCTTCAAAAGGAAGCTCGAATAGGTCAAGACTCCGGTCAGGGGATTGTTGATCTCGTGGGCCACACCCGCGGCCAGCCGCCCCACCGACGCGAGCTTGTTGGCCTGCAGAAGCTGTCGCTGGGCGTCTGCAAGCTTCTGCATCATGTCGTTGAAAGACTCCGCGAGTTTGCCGATCTCATCGCGGTTTCCCGTCTCCACCTGGTGCGACAGATCGCCCGCCGCCACCATCCTGGTCACCGCCACGATCTTTCCGACCGGCCGGAGCACGATGCGACCGACCAGCCAATAGATCATCAGGCTGGTGGCGGCGATCGCGATCAGAGCGAAGGTGAGCAGACGCATCTGACCCGCTCGCTCCGCCCCTTCCACGTCGGCCATCGACATGGTGATGTCGAGGACGCCCAGGACCTTCTGGGTCTCCGGGTGGGCGTGGCAGGAACTCTGCCAGCAGCCGGGTTCGTTGTAGATAGGGTCGATGATCCCGAAGGTCTTCGGGCCATCGCGGTTGCCGAACACGCGCACGCGCTCCGAAATCGGCACCCGTTCGAGGGGCTGGTCGGCGGTGTGACACATGTAGCAGGCCTCGGTCTTCTTATCGACCATGCGGCCCTTCTCGCTTTCATCGGTGGAAAGAATGATCCGTCCTTCCTTGTTGAAGATGCGCACCTTGTCGATTCCTTCCTGGGCTCCGATCGTGCTGATCATTCGATGCACCGCTTCCGGCCGGTTCAGCATCATGTCGTCGCGCGTGCTGCTCTTGATCGTCGCCGAGAGTTGATTGGCGCTGCGCTCAAGGTCTGCGAGGAGGAGGCGCTGCTGGGAGTCCAGAATCACCCAGGCGAAGATGCCAATGATCACGAGGGCCACTCCCGCCACTCCCACGATGAGCTTGTGAGAGACCTTGGAGAACATCCTCAACCCTTCTTGTCCGGACCGCTGATGTACTTGATCAGGAAAACCAGCATGACCAGAAAACTCAGCACCAGGAGGTTCTCGAGCCCTTTGGTCTCGAAGATGTTGACGTAGGTGTAGGACTCCATGGTGCCTCCTAGTCGAAGTCTCGGGCTTTGCGCAGCACTGGCATCCTCGTGACCACGAACCGGAACACCCAGATCTCGCAACAGATAATCATCGCGGTGATCCAGAGTTCCTGCCAGGACGGATAGTAGTGGTTCGGAAGGAACCAGTTAAAGGTGATCACTGAGATGTTCAGCCGGTTGAGAATGACTCCCAGGATGGCCAGCACCGCGGCCGCCCGCACCACCCCGAGAGAGCGGTGCCGGATGCCGTAGGCGAACATCACGCAGGGCACGAGAGTGAGGCCGAGGATTTCCAGGAGATACCAGTTCCCCCAGAAGTCGCCCATCAGGTTCCAGTGATGCTCGTGGATGAAGATGAGGGACTTGAAGAAGTAGTAGGCAAAGAGCGAAAGCGCGGCGCCCCGGGCCAGGCCGAAGATCAACTTGTCGAAAGCGCCATGCTCTTCATCCATGTGGTCCTTCAGGACGCGATGGCTGAGCGTGCCCTCGACGATGACCATCGACAGGCCGGCGAAGATGCTGGACACAAAGAAGAGGACCGGCATGAACTCGGTGTACCAGAGGGGATGGATCTTGCCCTTCGCCATCAGGAAGAGAGCGCCGAGGCCCGCCTGATGGAGAGTGGAAATCGTGAAGCCGGCGATCACCGTTCCCACGGTGATGGATTGCAGGAAGCGGCGGAGGCGGCGAGCGCCCATCCATTCGGCGATGGCGGGGGAGAACTCGATGAACTCCGCCACCATGTAAAGAACGAAGTGCCAGGCAACCAGAAAGAGAACCGAGTTGTAGCCGAACGAGTTCCCGATGATCGGGTTGATGATGTGCCAGGGCTTCCCGAGGTCGAGCACTAGGCCGCCGGCGTAAAAGACGTAGGCGAGGAAGCCATTCAGCACCGTCACGCGGACGATCGGGTGATAGCGCTCGACCTTCAGCACATAGACGACGAATGTGACCACGTAAGCGCCGCCCGCGAGGGCGACCCCCGTCACCACGTCGAAGCCGATCCAGAAACCCCACGGGAAGTCCTGGTTGAGATTGGTGACCGATCCGAGCCCCTGGGTAAAGCGGATGGCCAGGATCACCAGGCCCACCAATACGATCGGTACGGAGATCAGGTTGAAAGGAGTGAAGAACGGCGGTCGGGGCTTCAACTCGTCGAGGAGAAAACGGAGGAGACGTGAAGCGCCATTCGAAGGACTCAACGCGGTAGCGGTGGTGCTCATGTCAGACCTCGCCATCCTCGGAATCGTGATCTTTGCGCGCGACCTGATCGGTCAGCAGCTTCAGGCCGACGAGCAGCGTGGGCAGGCCGAAGTCGAGGATCGGAACCGAATAGAGAAACTCCTTCGTATACTCGGGATAAGGAGTGGTTCCAAGATCGGCACGGAAGCCTATCTGTTCGAAGGGAACCGCGGACAGGTAGAGCCATCCCGTACCCCCCACTTCGTGTTCACCGTAGATGTGCCGCACGTACTGGGTGGGATGGTTGTAGATGCGAACGCGCGCGATCTCCATCAAGTCCCGCTTGGGGCCGAACATGAGTGCGTCGGAGGGGCAGGCCGAAACGCAAGCGGGACTCTTTTCCTCCTGGAGTCGCGAGTAGCACATCGTGCACTTCTGAATGTCGGGGTTCCATTCGTTGTACTCGAACTTCGGGATGTTGAAGGGGCACGACACCATGCAGTACCGGCAACCCATGCACTTGTCCGCGCGCCAGATCACCGGCCCCTCCCGGGTCTTGAACATCGCGTTGGTGAGGCAGGCCGCGGTGCAGCCCGGCTGCCAGCAGTGCATGCACTGCTTTTTCACGAACACGTCACCTTTAGTGGTCTTGTAGCGGTTGACCACCGTCCATTGCTTTTCACTCGTCGAGCGCTCCTTCTCGAGCGCCCCATCATTCTCGACATCGGGAACCAGCATCGAGTTGGCCTTTCCGCAGGCCACTTCGCAGGACCGGCAGCCGATGCAGCGCGTGGTATCGACGAGCACGCCGACAAACTCCCTGGCCGCTTCGGGGTCCGGACCCGCGGCGTGGGCCTTTCCGCAGGCGAGGGTGGCACCGATGGCCCCGCTCGTTTTCAGAAAACTCCGTCTGTCCATGTTCAGCTCCCGGGCGTGTGACAGCCCTTGCAGGACGTGCTGGCCGCGGATCCTGTGGCCACTTCGTGGCAGGACCAGCAGTTTTTGTGAATGACGACCTTGGCGCTCAGAGTCTCATCCGCGAGATTCCCGTTCTGGGCATGGTGGCAGGTCGAGCAGGCCTGAGGTTCGAGGGCGGGCTGGCCCTCGGGGCGATGGCAGATTCCGCAGTCGATCCAGAGGTCGTGGAAGTATTCCGGGTGGGGGACCTTGAGCGGCTTCGCGTTTGTCTCGTGATGGCATTGGGAGCAGGCGATTTCGAGTTCGGTGAAGTGTTTCTCGTGAGGGAAGTTCGCGGCCCCCACCGCAGATCGCGCCACCGCCTCGTTGGTTTCGGGACTTTTCGCTCCGGTGATCGGCACGGGCGACGTCGGATTCGAAGGCGCTCCCCGCGTGCAGAAGAGAAGCGGTAGCCCCAGCGCCGCGAGGGCGGCAAGGTCTTTGATTCGCATCTTCATGTTGGCACCTCGGTGCGCGCCATGACTCTGGGCGCGGCCGCTTACCTTAAAACTAGGGTCGCGCGAAGGCGTGTTCGAACACTTCCCACGTCACCTCGTCCAGTTCCGCGTTCGGGCGGTGGGGGGCGTTCTTGCCGTCGGCTTCGCGTGCGCGCAACGCGGAGCGGATCAACTCGCCGTAGCGAGCGATTTCCTCTCGGTACCAGGACACCGCGTCCGACCCGATCTTCAGTTCCCCGAGATCGCGGTTGAGATCGCTTGGCTCCATGGTGCAGACCCAGCCCAACTGGTAGGGCTTGAGCTTGATCAAGTCCGGGCGGTCCCGCAGTTCCGAGTTCACGCCTCGAACCCGGCCGCTGACCGGCGACGGCACGTCCAGTCGATGACTCCCGTGTCGGAGCGTGAAGAGTGTCTCGCCCTTTCGGATCGAAGCCCCCGCCGCCGGCAGTTCAACCGCATCGATGCGGCCGATCGTTTTTTGGGTGAAGTCGTCGATTCCCGCCCGGACCAGGCCGTTCATGTGAACGCCGACCCAGGCGTGCGCGGGGGAGACGAAAATCCCCGCGGGAACGTTCACCTCGTGGGGGGATTCCGATTCCCGCACCGACGGAGTGACGAGGCGGATCGCGGGTTCGATCTCCTTCTCCAGTCGCGCCTGACGGCGGACGACGAATTTGTTCACGAGCTCGACCAGTTCGTCTTCGGCGAACGGCTTCTGAACGTAGTCCATCGCCCCGTGTTTCATCGTCTCGACCGCAGACTCGATGCTCGCGTACCCCGTGATCATCACGACGTCGACATCGGGACGGAGATGTTTAACCGCCTTCGTCACTTCGACGCCGTCCATATCGGGCATCTTGAAGTCGGTAAAAACGAAGTCGTAGTGGTTCTTGCGGACGAGCCCCAAAGCCTCGGGCCCGGTCAGAACCGTGTCCACGGAGTAGCCGGCCACCACCAGTATCTTCCGGAAGCTGTCGAGCACAATGGACTCGTCGTCCACCGCGAGGATGCGGGCCTTGGGGCTCTTCACGTCCACCCGCTTGAGACTCGGGGCCTCGTCGGTGAAATCCAGGCGAAGTCCCACGGAAAGAGCCTCTTCCCGTGCCCGACGGACCTTCTGTTCCTCCAGTCTCTTGAGGGTCAGCCGCAAGAGGAGATCCACCAGAACGAAGATGACGAAGGTTACGAGGACGATCAGGACGACCATGAAAATCTCCTATCGATAGGCGTGCACAACCGCGTCGATCATCCAGAAGCCGAGGATGGCGGGGGCCGAGCGCTTGTGATGAGGTGCCGTGGCGGCTGTGGACGGCCACGGATAGGCCGCCGAGAACTTGTGATCGGGCAGCGGCACTTGTCCCATAAAGGGGACGCTACGGCTCGCGCCCCATCCTGATCAATAGTCCATTTGGCCCGTATGCACCAATGATCGAACAACCGGCCCTCATCGCGGACCGCCGCTCGTTGGAGCGCGAAGCCTCGCCTTGGGGGACCTGAGCTATTTCCTCTGCCGCACGCCTAGAGCAGCCGTGGCGAAAGTCCCACCGCGTCGAAAACGTATCTTTTCCGCAGAGCTCGGCGTTGCCAAACCTCGAAATACTCCCGGTATTCCTGCGGTTTGTCGCCTTGATCTGATGAAAAATCTCTCGCTTTCGTTCGCGGTCGACTTTCACCACGGACTGCTAGTCGATGGTAAGGACGATCTTCCCGATCGCGTGGCCCTCTTCCAGCTGGGCGTGGGCCTTGGCCGCGGCTTCGATCGGGAACGTCATGTGAATGACCGGGCGGATGCCCCCGGACTCCATGTGCGGGACGATTTGTTCGAGGATCGATCGGGCAATGCGGGCTTTTTCGAAATCGGGCCGGGCCCGAAGTGTCGACCCGGTGATGATCGCGCGCTTCTGCATAACCATGGCCATGTTGATCTCGGACTTGGCGCCCAGCAGTGTGGCGATCTGCACCAGGCGGCCCTCGAAAGACAGGGTCTGGAGGTTGCGATTCGTGTAGTCGCCGCCGAGCATGTCGAGGATCACATCCACGCCGCGGCTCTCGGTGAGTTCCTTCATGTCCGCGACGAAGTCGTGGGTGGTCGAATCGATGCACCGCAGGGCTCCGATGGCCTCGACCGCCGCACATTTTTTTGGCCCCCGCGCCGTGGCATAGGGGTGCCCGCCCAGAACCTTCACCATCTGGATGGCTGCGGTTCCGATTCCGCTTCCGCCACCATGAACGAGGAACGTCTCGCCCGATAGAAGTTGCCCCGACTCGAAGACGTTCGCCCACACCGTGAAGAAGGTCTCCGGGATCGCGGCCGCGTCGATCGACGAAAACCCCTGGGGAATCCTGAGGCAGGAACCGGCAGGGGCCACGCAGTACTCGGCGTAGCCTCCGCCCGCCACCAGGGCCATCACCAGTTCGCCGGTTCGGACCGTGGATACATCCGCGCCGATGGATACGACTTCACCCGCCACTTCCAAACCCGGAATATCGGTGACTCCGGTGGGGGGGGGATACTTTCCTTCGCGCTGAAGAATATCGGGGCGATTGACGCCCGCGGCCAGCACACGGATCAGGACCTCGGACGTGCCGATCCGGGGAATGTCCCGTTCGGTCAGGCGCAGCACTTCGGGCCCGCCGGGTTCGGCGATCTCGATGGCCCGCATTCTTCCGGATTCCGGCTCTGCCATGTAGTACCTCTTTGCACGGCGACCGGCCTGCGCCGGACGTTTGGGAGGCGCCTATTGACCCTTGTTCAGTTCCTGAAGGACGACCTTCGCCACCGCGCGCAGGGTTTCGAAGACCCCGGTTCCCTTGGCCGCGCAGGCCTCGACGACGGGCTCGTTGCGGCGGCAGAGGATCTTCTTCATGTCCTCGACCGACATGGCCGTGGGCAGATCGCGCTTGTTGAACTGGATGACATAGGGGATGGTGTTGAAGTTGTAGCCTTGGCCCTGGAGGTTCGTGACCAGATTGTCGAGAGCTTCCACGTTCGCGTCCATCCGCTCTTCCTGCGAGTCGGCGACGAAGATGACGCCGTCGACGCCTTTCAGGATCAGCTTTCGCGAGGCGTCGTAAAAGACCTGACCCGGGACCGTGTACAGGTGAAACCGGGTCTTGAATCCCCGAACCGTGCCGAGCTCAAGCGGGAGGAAGTCGAAAAAGAGGGTGCGATCGGTTTCCGTGGCGAGCGAGATGAGCTTGCCTTTCGTCCCGATGTTGCTCTTGTCGTAGATGTGCTGGAGATTCGTGGTCTTTCCGCAGAGTCCGGGACCGTAGTAGACGATCTTGCAGTTGATCTCACGAGACGCATAGTTGATGAAAGTCATCGCGGGTTTTCTTGGAGTGTCTCTATTCGGTGGCGGTTCTTCGGCTTACCCGAACAAAGCATCGATGTCGTCATCCGTGATTTCGGAAAACGGAGTGGCGTGTTCCGAGGCGGCACCCTTGGCTTTCTCTGTTTCCATCTTGGCGAGCAGGCCCGCGAAAACTTCGGCGAGTTCGGCCGAGGCCCGTTTCACGCGCAACCGCACCAGACCCAGAGACGACCGTTCGTCGAAGATCACCACGAGAATGACCCTGGAGGCCACGATCGAGATGTGGATGTTGTCCTTCTCTCCCTCGTGGAACAGGATTGAGAACTCACGTTCCCCAATGAGCTTGGCGAGACCGTCGGTCGCGGCCACGTTGCCGGCAGTCAGCGAGGCGAGGGAGGTGGTGTCAATGTTCTCCACGTCCCCGGCGGTTGCGATCTGCTGGCCGTTCTTATCAACCAGAAAGACGACCTGTGCGTTGCTGTCGGTGCGGAGTTTCGCCAGGATCGTTTTGATCTGGTTGAACTCCACCTCGTACATGACAATATCGGGCCCAGCCATCCAAAACTCCTTAAAAACACTTCGCTCCTGGCGGTTCCGAACTTCCAAACACCCAAAAGACGCCCCGAAGAGGGCGCAGGGCCAAGCCATGAGATCAGCATGAAGGATACACCTGCTGCCCCTTAGACTTGTTGCCTTAGGCAACTCCCGAGAATGGACTACCCGGAACCCATCGCCCGTCTGATCGAAGAGCTGCGCCGGCTGCCGGGCCTCGGCCCCAAGTCTGCGCAACGCGTGGCTTTCTTCCTGCTCAAGGGCCGATCCGAGGACAACAAACGGCTGGCCCAGGCTATAGAGACTCTCTCCGCCAGCATCGGTTTGTGCGAACGGTGCAATGCCTTCACGGACCGGCCGGTCTGTTTCATATGCACCGACCCGTCCCGCATGGATTCCGTGGTCTGCGTGGTGGAGGAGCCCGGGAACATCATGGCGGTCGATCGCAGCGGCGGGTACCGCGGCCGTTACCATGTTCTTCATGGGGCCCTCTCACCGATTCAGGGCATCGGCCCTGACGAACTCAGGATTCAGGGGTTGCTGGACCGCGTGCGGGAGGGGCTTGCAACCGAAGTGATTCTTGCGACCTCACCGACGGTCGAGGGCGAAGCAACGGCCATCTACCTCGCGCGGCTGCTGCGAAATCTCGGAGTCAAGGTCACCCGCATCGCCACCGGCATCCCCGCAGGATCCGACCTCGAATGGGCGGATGAGGTGACGATGACCCGTGCCCTGGAAGGTCGTAGGGAGTTCTGAGCCGCACGGGTCATCGTCATCCGGGGGCGCAAGCCCCTGGATCCCACGCTTCAGAAACGCTTCGGTGCCCTGGAAGGTCGTAGGGAGTTCTGAGCCGCACGGGTCATCGTCATCCGGGGGCGCAAGCCCCTGGATCCCGCGCTTTCAGCAAAAGGTTCCGCGGCGCTGACTACCGCCCCTGGATCGCGAGCAGGGCCGCCTGGGCCGCGTTCTTCACGGCAGGATCCGGATCGGTCAAGGCCGCGGACAACGGCGCGAATGCGGCCGAAGCCCCGGGTCCGATCCGGCCCAGAGCCTGGGCGGCGGCGGTTCGCACCGCCGCGCTCGAATCCGCGAGAGCGGCCATCAAGGCGCGGGTGGCGGGACGCGCCTCCGGTCCGAGCGACGCGAGAGAAAAAGCCGCGCGTTCGCGGACTTCGGGCTCAGCGTGCTTGAGGTCGAGCGCGATACGAAGGGGATCGGGCGCGTTCTGCGGCGAGGTTTTTAGAGCCACCACCTTCTCGTCGGCTTTGGTCTGGAATCGGTTTCGCTTTGGCGCTTCCTCCGTGGACGAAGGTGAAGGGGGCGGTGCCACATCTTCCACCTCGAGTCCGGTCGCGAGCGCTTCGTAAACCCTCTGTCCGTCACTCGCGGCGGTGCGCGCGTTGCGCGCCAGGCGCTCGGCCTCTTCGGCCTCCCGGTTGAGTCGATCGCGCTCCGTTCTGGCCTTCTCGATCCGCTTGACCAATTCCTTGCGTAGCTTCTCTTCATCCTTGCTCAGGGGGATGCCGGTGGCGGGCAGGTCGGAACCCTCCACAGCGACGGCCGCGGGAGTCGCCACCGGAGCGACTGCGGGCGCTTCCGCCTTGGGCCTCGTCTCCTCGGGAGTGGACGAGCGGACGTTCCTGGCGGCTTTCTCCGCTTCTTGCTGTTCCTTCTTCAGCGCCTCCGCCCGGGCCTTGTCCTCTCGTTCGCGAGCCTTCTGAGCCTCCCGCTGGGCGCGTTCTTCATCCTTCCGCCGGCGTTCCGCGTCTTTCGCTTCCTGCGCGCGGAGGCGGTCATCTTCCTGCTTCCGTGCGGTTTCGGCCTCGATGCGGGCCTTTTCTTCCGCCTTGCGCGCTCGCTCCTGTTCCTTGGTTTCACCGACCGGGGGCGGGGGTGTCTCCTGGACCGTCTGGAACGTCTGCGCCGCCGGGCGCGGTGGTTCGGGGGGCGGGGCCGACTCGGCTTTCGCTTCCTGAGCCACGAGCCGCGCCGTCGACTTTTCGCGATTGCGGGCCGACGCCTCCGCTTCCTTGCGTTCTTTCTCGACGGCCGCGCGCAGGATCTTCTCCTCCTGCTCCGCCACCTTCTTCGCCTCCCGTGCGGCGCGCTGGCGGGCCTTTTCGTCGATGGGGGTCGGTACCGTCTGGGGGTCTTGAACCGCGATCGAATTCATGGGAAGCCAGACGAGAAGCAAGGCGAGGAGGAGCCGGGCGGCGTGCTTGAGAGAAACGGGGTTCATCGGTCAGTCCTTGCGTGGGCCCCGCCCCGTGGGTTCGTCGCTTCAGTAAGCTCCAGGGCGGGGGGAACTTCGAAATTCTAGCTTTGAACCCCCACTCGCCTTTGTCCCACGATCTGAAGACTCCCATCGCCCTCGCCGCCATCGCCCGCCGCCACGCGCTGGCCGAGGGCTTCGACGAGGCGCGAATCGCCCGGGCAACGGCCCCCCCGCTTCTCGCCCACTTCAAACACTGGGTCGAACAGGGTCGGGCCGGGATCATGGACTACCTGGCCGACCAGGTGGATCGCAGATCGGATCTGACGGTGGCCTTTCCCTGGGCGCGCTCGGTGATCGTGGCCGCCCTCCAATACGACACACCGCATCCGTACTCCACGGAAGCTGCCGGGGATGCTGCCTGGATTGCCCGCTACGCTTGGGGAGATGACTATCACGAGGTCGTTCGAGCGAGGCTCGAAGGTCTGCGGCGCGCCCTCGGCGCCTCCTGCGGGGCATTTGAATCGCGGGCGTACGTCGATACCGGTCCGGTGGCGGAGAAGGCCTACGCCGTTGCCGCGGGGCTCGGCAGCTACGGAAAAAACACTTGCGTGCTGAATCAGCGGCTCGGGTCGTGGTTCTTCATCGGGGTTCTCATCACCGATCTCGACCTCGCGCCGGATGTTCCCTCCACGGACATTTGCGGCTCTTGCACGGCCTGTCTGGACGCTTGTCCCACCCAGGCCTTCCCCGCACCCTACGTTCTCGACGCCCGCCGCTGCATCAGCTATCTCACCATCGAGGTGAAGGAATCGATCGAACCTGACCTGCGCGCATCCATGGGCCGACACGTCTTCGGCTGCGACATCTGCCAGGACGTTTGTCCCTGGAATCGCAAACGCCGCGTGTTTGGAGGCCCGGCGTTCGAGCCCCGACCGAACAACGTGAGCCCCTCCTTCGAGGAACTGACCCGGCTCACCGAAGTGGAGTTTCGCGAGCGATTCCGCAAGAACCCCATCAAACGCTCCAAGCGCCGCGGTTTGCTGCGGAACGTGGCGGTGGCGCTTGGAAACGCGGGGACCGAGGAACACCTGCCGCTGCTCGAAACCCTTCTTGAAGACGAAGACCCGATCGTTCGGGAACATGCGGCCTGGGGTCAGGCTCGCCTCCGGGTCCGCCTGTCTGGTCAGGCAGTGTCGCCCCCGGTCGAGTATAAGAACCTGTGAATCTCAAGCCTGCCCGAAATCTATTCGGCTTGTCCCGCGCCGAACTCGATGAAGTGGTGAAGGCCCTGGGCGAGCCCACGTTCCGTGCGGCGCAGATTTATTCGTGGCTCTATTCGAAGCGGGTGGAGGGGCTCGGGGCGATGACCGACCTCAAGACTACGTTCCGACAGGCTCTTGCCGAACACCACGAAATCCGGAGAATCGCGGTCGCCGATCGCCAGTTTTCAACCGACGGGACGATCAAGACTCTGTTTCGTTGCGATGACGGAGCCACCATCGAAAGCGTCTACATTCCCGAAACCAAGCGGCAGACCATCTGCATCTCCACTCAAGCCGGATGCCCGGTGAAGTGCGCTTTCTGTCTCACCGGAATCAGCGGGTACAAACGAAACCTGAAGCCGTGGGAGATCCTTTCCCAGGTCGCTGAGGTCATGGATCAGGCTGCCAAAGCGTCCTACCGCGCCCAGGCCCCTCACGCCCGGGCCGCCGATGGCGAGCGGCCGTGGAATGTGGTGGTGATGGGAATGGGCGAACCCCTCCTCAACTACGAGAACACAATGGCGGCCCTTCGGATCCTGATGGACCCCGTGGCCTTCGCGATCACCCCCAAGAAGCTGACGCTTTCGACCGTGGGGATCCTTCCGGCCCTCGAGAAGCTGAAGCTTGAGCCGGTGCGGCCCAACCTCGCGATTTCGCTGCATGCGCCCACCTCCAAGCTGCGAGCCGAGTTGATGCCGATCGAGAACAAGTACGCCCTCAAGGACGTGATCGCCGCCGCCGACTCCTACGAATCCCCGCGCGGGGGACGCGTGACCTACGAATACGTACTCTTGAGGGACGTGAACGACCAGGATGAACACGCGCATGCGCTCGCCCGCCTTCTTCGCGGCCGCAACGGAAAAGTGAACCTGATCCCGCTCAATCCCGCGGGCCCGATTCCGTTCGAGGCGCCTCGAAAAGCCCAGGTCGCCCGGTTCGAGGGCATCCTCCTGGACGCCGGTGTTCCGGTCTCGGTCCGCAAGCCCAGAGGTCAGGATGTGCTCGCCGCATGCGGACAGCTTCACCTTAAGAAGGCGTCCGGCGCCGCCTGATCCTCGAATCGCCCTGAGGAACTTCGTGCCCACCGAAAATCGGACCCGGCTCCACTGGCGCGCCGGGTTTCTCGCCGCCCTCGCCACCGCCGCCTTTTTCCTAGGCCTCGCCGAGGCCCCCATTGAACGGGCCGAGATCTACTTTCTTGATGCCGCGCGCGCCATGGTGGAGCGCTCCGATTGGCTGGTGCCGTACTACCGGGGCGAGCCTTTCTACGACAAGCCCGCGCTCACCTACTGGCTGCTTGCTGTGAGCTTCGACCTGTTCGGTCCCGGCCTCTTCGCGGGCCGGTTAGTGGCGGGCCTGCTGGCCCTCGCCACCTTGGGAGCCACCTGGCATGCGGCGCGGCGCCTCGTAAGAGCCACTTCGGGAGATGCCGAGGAGCGCAGCGCCGAAACCGCGTTCTTCGCAACCGCGATCCTCGGCACGAGCTACGCCTTCGTGAGTTTCGCCCGGCTCACCATGTCCGACATGCTGCTCACTTTGCTCACCTTGCTCGCGGGCACTTTCTACCTGCGCAGTGAAAGCGAGGGTCGCCCCCGTTTCCTCGTCCTATGTGGGGTGCTCCTGGGACTTGCCTTCATGACCAAAGGGCCGATCGCCTGGATTTTCTTTGGCGCACTTCTTCTGGCCCTCGCCCTCGTGGAACGAAGACTCCCGAAGATCCTTACGCCCGAAGGCCTGGTGGGCACGATTTCGGCCTTCGCGGTGGGTCTTGTCTGGTTTCTCTTTGTCTATCTGCGCGAGGGCGTAGAGCCCTTGAAGTGGTTCTTTCTCCGCGAGAATCTCCAGCGTTTCGCGGCGCGAACCTACGACGCCGCCGAACCCTTCTGGTTCTACCTGCCCGTCTATCTGGTCGAGGGTCTGCCGTGGTCGATCCTTTTGATCCCCGCCGTCCTTTTCGCGTTTCGAAAGGACTCGCCGCGGATGCTACGGATTCTGGTGGTCTGGTCGGCATTGATGCTCGTCCCCCTCTCCTTGTCGAAAGGGAAAATCGACTACTACCTGCTGCCTCTGCTGCCGCCCCTCAGCATCGTCATCGGTGCCCTTCTCGCCTGCGGGGAACCTTCCTCGCGATTGCTGCGGCTCCTCGCTTCCGTATCCGGCCTGTTCCTCCTGGGTGCTTCGGCCTTTCCGATGCTGCCGCCCCCATTTGCGCCCGACCCCGACACGATCCAATGGATGCGGCGATTTCTGGTGCTCGCGGCCATCGCCTGCTTCGCTTCCGCGATCCGTCCGCGTGCCAAAACCGTGGTCACGGTCGGCGCGGTGTCGGTGCTGGGCGCCGCCTTATTCCTCTTCGGGGCCGTGGTCCCCGCATATCGCAACGCTCAGCCGACCGCCGATTTTCTGGACCACATCGCCCGTGAGCGCGTGTTCACTCCGGGCCTCGAGGTGGCGGTCTGCGACGACACCTTGCGGCTGCAGCGCGACATCCTCTTTTCGCTCCGTCTCGCCGTGCTTGAGCGTTGTGAACTGTGGGCCATCGCCTCGTCCTCGCGGAAGTTCCTGATCCTCGTGACCGAGGCCCAGGAACGTTCGTTGCGCACCGCTGCAAACGTCAGGCACATCGCGACGCTGGACCACCTGCCCGCGGACGTGACCAGACTCGGCACGCTTTTAGCCGGAGCGCGGGTGAGCAAGGTTGGCCTCCTGGCGAACTTCGAGACCACCGACCCGGTGGCGCGATGGAAGCGAAACCGCGAGTTCAAGCGGTGGCTCGATACCCCCGAAGGGCAGGAATGGGACGCCGAGCGACTGGAGAAGGATCGGCTCCGGGACATAGCCCTAAGGCGTGCCGGCATCAAGTAAGGCCCCTACGGCCGTGGTTAACATTGCGCGGCCGCATTGACAGTCATTTCGAACACGGAGGCTCGCAGGTCGTGGGCGGCTTAGCGCGCAGAGATACGCCGAGGGGAGGTCTGATCACGGCCTCGAACCGATGTTGTACCCTATGAGCTTCCAGTCGTCGTTCTCGCGCACGAACGTGAAGGACACGGGAACCGTCGTGCCGGCCTCGAGGGTTGCGGTTCCGGCCAGCTTCGCGCCGGCCTGGTCAATCGAGCGGTCGGTGAACGAGGTGTCGGTAATCCGAAACAGCGAGGGGTTGGCCTTCACCTCCGCCGTGAACGCCTCGAGCGACTGCGACTCCTTGAGAGGCGCTGCGAAGAGGTTGTGGGCCTTCGCGAAATCGCCGACAGCAGCCGCGGCGCAGAAGTCCCTGGCGACCTGCTCGGGACCGGAGGTCATGGTGCGGACCGCGAAGAAGAGCCCGACTCCGGAGAGAATGGCCAGGAGGATCAAGCCGACGCATCCAATTCCCAACCACTTGACCCACGATCGCTTCTTGGACACTAGCCTCCGTTTCGGTATCCCTTAGCGGGTACCACTCGACACCCTACACCAATCTCGTAGGACTGGCCCTTGTGGCCGCCCTGCTCGTGGTGAAACAGGCTTCTTGGCTCCGCTGCCCCGGGAGGAATCTCGTCGCCCGTCCCGTTGGCATTCCAAGTCTTGCGCCCGGACCAACCGAATCGAGCATATGAAGTGATTCTGAGGAAGTTCCGTAAGAGCCCTTCTGGCGAGATCAAGGGCCGGGGCGTCTGGGGTACACGGGTGCCTGATATTCCTAAGTGGAGACCCCTTCCCCGTTGTGTCGCGCCCTGCCTCAATTCCTGAAAGAGCGCGAAGGCGCCAGTGGCCGGGTTCTGTGGAGTGGTGAATTATCCGGTGCTGTCGCGCTCGCGCGAAATCGGCTTCCCGGCGGGAGCGATGATGGAGTCTTGGCGGCATCTCGGAGCGCATCGTCCGAAGGCAGAAATGGGATGCGGAGCGACTGGAGAAGGATCGGCTCCGCGACATAGCCCTCCGGCGGGCGGCCCTCAAATAACGCCCAAGCCCCTCCGCCTTCGTTAACATGGCGCGTCCATAGAGAACGCCCGATTTAAGAGGAGACCCCATGAACCGGCACCCCGCCTTCCTTCTGTTCGCGACCCTGCTCTGGCTCGGCCCGCCTGTTTTCGCCCAGCCGCGGACCGACGGAAGAGATGCCACCATCGCCAGTCTTCAGGCCGAGTTACGGCGGCTCCAGACTGAGCAAATGCACCAGGGCCAGCAGATTCGCAAGGACATCGACGACTGGATGTGGTTTTCGCGCATGGCCGATGTCGCCAAAGTGGACAAGGTCCGCTTCACCTCGCCCAAGCCCGCGCGGTCGACGAATCCAACCGGACAGGGCTATGGCAACCCCCTGATCATGTCCGCCTATACCCTCATTCCGCATACCCTCAAAGCGGGCCAGAAGGCGCCGTTGATCGTGATGGTGCACGAGGGCATTCATGGCAACTTCGACACCCTTCAGAACCTTCGCTCGGCGCGTGAGCTGCTCGCGGAGGGCTACGTGATCGTGGCCCCCGAGTACCGCGGCTCCACGGGGTACGGTGGTTTTTTCTACGATCAGATCGACTACGGGGGCGCCGAACTCGACGACACCTATGCGGCGCGGAACTGGGCGGTCGAGAACCTTCCCGTGAACCCCTTGAAGGTGGGGATTATTGGCTGGAGCCATGGTGGCTATCACACTCTGCTCAACGTCATGCACTGGCCGAAGGCCTACCAGGCGGCCTACGCCGGCGTGCCCGTGGCCGACCTCGTCGCCCGCATGGGATACAAGAGCGACAGCTACCGGGCTATTTTCGAGGGCTTCATCGGCAAATCGGCAGATCAGGATGTGGCGGAGTACAAACGCCGGTCGCCTTTTGCCCACGCCGCGAAACTGGAAACCCCTCTTCTCATACACGGCACCACTAATGATGAGGATGTGAACGTGCTCGAAGTGGAGCACCTGATCGATTCGCTCAAAGCCGCAGGGAAGAAGTTCGAGTATCGGATTTACGACAATGCTCCCGGGGGGCACTACTTCAACCGCATCGACACCGCATTGGCCCGAGAGTCCCGTGCCGAGATTGTGGCGTTTCTCGCGAAGCACTTGAAGTAGGAGGCACCCACTTCAAGCATGCGCAGGTCTCTTTCCGCCCGGTCCGTCTTGTCACGGGGTCTGCTCGTCGCAGGCGGTCTCTGGTTCATGGTTTGCGGGCCAGGCGCGTCGGGCAAGAACACCGAAATCGTAGTGGCCCAGAAAGCCAGGCCGAACCTGATCGTGGTGCTGCTCGATGACGCCGATGTCGAGATCACGGAATCCATGCCCCGGCTCCGCTCGCTCCTCATCGACAAGGGTGTTCGCTTCACTTCGCATGTCGCCAACACGCCCCTGTGTGGTCCGGCGCGCGCGGTTCTTCTGGCCGGGAAGTACGCCCACAACACAAAGGTCTACTACAACAACGGTCCTGAAGGGGGCTATACCCCTTGGCGCGCCGGCGGCTATGACGACGCCCATCTGGGGCCCTGGCTTCAGTCCGCCGGGTATCGCACCGGCCTTTTTGGGAAGTACATAAACGACTTTCCCCTAGGTCGACCCGAGACCTACGTGCCCAAGGGCTGGAATGACTTTCAGGCGGTGATGTCCGACCGCGAGGCTCGCAACAACCGTTTCACATTGAATGAGAATGGAACGCTCAAGACGTACGATGCCGCGCAAGGCGGTTATCAGACCGATGTTCTGGGCCAGCGACTGGAATCGTTCATTCGCGCCTCCAAGGCGAAAGACGACCAACCTTTCTTCGCCTACCTCTCCTTGAGCTCTCCCCACGTTCCGATCGAGCCGGCGGCGCGCCACAAAGACGCCTTCCCGGGAGATGCCGCCCCGCGCAAGCCCTCCTTCGATGAAGTCGATATCTCGGACAAGCCGGCGCGCCTCCGCGAGCAGGCCACACCGCTTACGAAGGCACAACACCGCGAAATCGACGCCACGTATCGGGGAATGAGGCAGTCGCTGCTGGCGGTGGAAGACGCCATGGAGGCCCTTCTAAGGACGCTCGACGAGACCGGCGAACGGGCGAACACCTACATATTCTTCACGTCGGACAACGGATGGTTTCGCGGCGAGCACCGCATTCCTTCGGAAAAATACGCGCCTTACGAAGAGTCGATCCGCGTACCCTTGATCGTGATCGGGCCCGGCGTGCCCGCGGGCCGGACCGTGAACCATGTGGCGGGCCTGGTGGATCTGGCACCCACCCTTTTGGACCTGGCCGGTGAACCCGCACCCATCATCGCGGCGGGCGACGGTCGTTCGCTGGTTCCCTTGCTTCGCGCTGAAGATCCTCAGAAGGTGCCCTGGCGCCAGGGGATCCTCATCGAACACTTCGGCGGCGGGGCGCCTTATCGGATTCGAGCGTTCGCAGGGATCCGCTCCGAAACCGACGTGTACGTGGAGTATGCGTCGGGAGAAAAGGAGTACTACGACCTGGCGAAGGATCCCTATCAGATGGAGAACGCGGCGTCGGCCCTGTCTTCCGCCACTCTGGCCAGACTTTCGGGTCGGGTCCTGGCGCTCAAGAACTGCGCGGGTGCCGCCTGCCGGACCGCGGAAGGCGTTCGCTGACCCGCTTGCTTAAATCAGGGGGTCAGCCAGTGCAAGCCGAAAGAGAGAACCAGCACCAGGGCCAGCATGCCCCCACCAAAACGGGCCGGGGCAAGGACGGCGCTCCGCTTTCGTGACCGACGCATCAGGGCGGTGACCACCGCGAGTGCGGTGAAGACAAACCCGGCCTTCATGATGTCCACTCGATAGGCCTCTTCCGAGAACGAGTTGCCGGGCAGGCTGGGCTCGAAGTTCGTGGTCGCGTCCGCGAACATCGTGCGGTACGGATTCACGTTGCGTCGCCAGTCACTCGACATGGTCGCGGTGATCTGGAGACCGAACAAGAACAGCAGGAGTGCCGCGGCTTTGAAGTTCGCGGGTGGCTGATCTTTCAAGGCGCGAACGAGATACAAGGCCGGGATGAACACGACCGGAGCCATCAGTCGGGCCGGGGAGCCAAGAGATGCCCCGTCGTGCACCGCTGAAGTCAGCCACACCACCCCGAACAGGCCCCAGATCTCGATGGTCGAACGCGACGGCCGTTTCAATACCCGCATCGCCATCACACCGAGGACCAGCATGGGTCCGAAGATCAGCAGTCCATCCCGGCCTCCGAGGATCGCCTTCACGACTCCCGCGGCGAAGCGCAACGACAACGGATTGGGCGACCCCACGTATTCCTCGGCTTGACGGATATAGAGGCCCTCGGGGCGGAACAATCCCGAGACCTGGAAACAGTAGAGAACCGAAGTGAATGCGGTCAGGGCGAAGGCCGCGGCGAACCAGACGCGCGCGCGCGAAGCGGTGGCGGGTCGGAGAATCGCCATGGCGGCGAACAGCGCGGCCACCAAGGTCAGCTTGGGGTGAATCCACAGCAGGTATCCGGCCACGAAGCCTGCAAGGGCCGCGGCTCCCGAGGTCAGGACGCGGTCGCTCGCTCGAAGGCGTCGAAAGAGCCAGGGGAAAAGCAGAAGGGCCAGACTCTCAGGAAAAAGCTGATAGCCGCCGACATAGACAGGTGCGGATGCGAAAACCATAATGACGAGGACCGTCGTCCTCAAACGGTCTCCCATGACGTCGAGGCCCAGAAGCCATAGCTCTCGTGCGGCCAGGATCCAGACCCCCGCCAGAAGAACGAAAACATAGATGCCGGGATCGCGTTCGGGGAGAACCGCCTCTCCGATGCCGAGTGCCACCGCCACGAGGGCAGGTAGACCCGGGGGTTGCAGGTGATAAAGACCGCCGTCGAGACCCTTCACGGTCCAGTTTCCCGCGTTCCAGTTGTGGCCTATTGGGATCTCGACCGGGCTCCAAAGCCGGAGGATGGCGTCCCGTCCCACCAAAACAAGATTGCGCACCTGGCGCAGGCGGAGCGAGAAGTCCGGGGTTTGCGTGCGCCCCCCGCTGATATCGGCGTCGGTGTCCCGCAAGAGGCTGTAGGCGATCCGCAGATACTTGGGTTCGTCGCCACCGAAGGCCTCGGCCTCCTTCTCCTGCTGGGGGACTCGGGCGAAAGCCACCACGGCCACCAACGCAAGCGTGGCGATGGCAAAAGCCCGACGCAACGCGACAGATTGAAGCCACTCGGCCAGGCGTTCCTCGGGAACACGGTTGCGAAGTGTCGCCCATGTCAATACCACCGCGGCGAGCAGGAGCAGCAGGTGCCGGCCGGGAAACATGAGGTAAGCGAGAAGAGGGGGCAGGTCTCCGGCCGAGACAATTCCGCTCGCGAGATAGGGCAGCGCCGCGATGAGAAGACCGACTGCGAGGTTGATCAACACAGAGGGGTGTGATTCATCAGAAAGAAGACTCCTCGGGCCAGGGATGGCTGAGCGACGGTAACTCGACCGGAAGTCCTCATCGCCGGTCCCTGAGGGAACTCCGTTTCCCGACCGTCGAAGGGACGGGGTGTGAGTTTAGGGCGGTTCCCGTTCGAGTCGCCTCGGGCAGCACCCCTGCCGACCCGGAAAACCCGGGATAAACTCCCGCCAATGAGCACCTGGATCGTTACCGGCGGGGCCGGATTCATTGGTTCGAATTTCGTTCGGCGCGCGCTGGAGACGACGCCCCACCGGATCGTGGTTTTTGATGCCCTGACCTATGCCGGGCACATGGAGAGCCTCGACGGACTCTTTTCCGACGACGGACGCCTCGTTTTTGTGCGTGGAGACATTGCCGACCGAGATTCCGTGCGCGCGGTTTTCGCCGAACACCGTCCGCAAGAAGTCGTCAACTTCGCCGCGGAAAGCCACGTCGATCGCTCCATTGACGGCCCGGGCGATTTCGTGCGGACGAACGTGAACGGGACCTTCGAGCTGCTCGAAGCCGCGAGGGTCCTCGTGGCCTCCCTCTCAGGCGAAGACCGGAACGCTTTCCGCTTCCTGCACGTGTCCACCGATGAGGTGTACGGCTCTCTCGGTGACACCGGCGCTTTCCGTGAAGACACGCCTTATGCCCCGAATTCGCCCTATTCCGCATCGAAAGCGTCGGCCGACCATCTGGTTCGGGCCTGGCACGAGACCTACGGCCTGCCCACGCTGATGACGAACTGCTCCAACAACTACGGTCCGTATCAGTTCCCCGAAAAGCTGATTCCGCTGATGATCATGAACGCCCTCGAGGGCAAGAGCCTTCCCATCTACGGCGATGGCGGAAATATCCGCGACTGGCTCTTCGTGACCGACCATTGCGACGCCATTCTGGCTGTCCTTGAGAAGGGTGTGGTGGGGGAGAAGTACAACGTGGGCGGCAACTCGGAGCGTACCAACCTGCAGGTGGTCGACGCCTTGTGCGCGGCCATCGAAGCCGAGCGTCCCGCGGCCGCGAATACGGCACTCAAGGCCAAGGGCCACGATTCCTATACGTCGCTCAAGACCTTCGTGAAAGACCGGCCCGGCCACGACCGGAGGTACGCGATCGACGCCTCCAAGATTCAGCGTGAACTGGGCTTTGTGCCCAAACATCCTTTCGAAACCGGGCTTCGAACCACCGTGCGCTGGTATCTCGACCAAGCTGACTGGAGTGCCGCGGTGACCCGCGGCAAGTACGACCGCGAACGCCTCGGCAGCGGCGCCAAGGCCTGATTCTCTCGCGGCTTTAGCAGGACTCGATGAAGATTCTCCTCGCTGGTGCCTCCGGGCAGCTAGGTCGGCAGCTAACGGCGCAAAAAGGCGGCCACGAGGTCATTGGGTTTTCACACAAGGAACTCGAAATCACCCGCCTGGACCAAGTCCGCACCGCGGTTCAGGCGCACCGGCCCGACCTGGTCCTCAACGCCGCGGCGTTCAACGAGGTCGACCGGGCCGAGGCTGACCCCGAAGCGGCTTTTCTCGGTAACGGGGTGGGTCCAAGAAACCTGGCTCTGGCCGCGGCGGAAATCGGAGCGGCGGTGCTTCATGTTTCGACCGACTACGTTTTCGATGGGCAGAAGGCTGCGCCCTACCATGAGTACGACCTTCCGAACCCTCTCTCCAACTACGGCCGCAGCAAACTCTCAGGTGAGGTGGCGGTTCGTCAGCTGAATCCGCGTCACTACATCGTGCGCACGGCCTGGGTCTACGAACCGCTCGGCAACAACTTTCCGAAGACCCTTTACCTCCTTGCCCTCAAGCACAAGGAAGTCAAGGTCGTGAACGACGTCCTGGGCTCGCCCACCTCGGCCGCGCATCTGGCCCGGGCGATCCTGACCCTGGTGGAAACCGGATCCTTTGGGACCTACCACATGGCGGGCGCGGGTCCAGGTGCTTCGTGGTTTGATCTCGCCACCCACTTTTTTCGCTCGCTCGGCCTCTCCACCGAAGTCCTGCCGGTGCCTTCATCCGATTTTCCCCGTCCGGCGCCCCGCCCGCGCTACTCCGTGCTCCGCACCATCCAGCCTCCCCAGATCCTCCTGCCACCCTGGCAGGAAGGAATTGACGAATTCGCCCGAGAAATGAAAACCCAGTTTGGAGACCTCGCAAAATGAGATTCCTGGCCACTGCGACGCTCGTCGCTCTTTCCGCTGCCGCTCCCGTTTTCTCGCAGGAGAAAGTGGACTACGAAGCGGTTCAGAAGATCCGAGATGAGGCTCTTGGTGCAAATTCGCAGGTGATGGAAACCCTGCGCCAGTTGACCGATGTCATCGGTCCCCGCCTGACCGGCTCCCCGCAGCTCAAAACTGCCAACGACTGGACGCGGAAGCAGCTCGAAGACTGGGGATTGGGCAATTCCCGCCTCGAATCCTGGGGTCCGTTCGGACGTGGCTGGTCCTTCGACCGGTCGTCCGTCACGTTGGTGTCGCCGCAGGGGCAGGCCGCCCCCCTGATCGCGCTGCCGAAGGCGTGGACCCCCGGAACCGAAGGCGCGATGCGCGGGAAGGTGATTCGTCCGGGCCGACTGGAGTCCGAGGCCGATCTCGAGAAATGGAAGGGGAAACTCGCAGGGGCCATTCTCCTCATGGGAGAACCGCGGGAGCTCAAAGCCCCGGACGCGGTTCTTTTTGATCGCTACGACGAGGATGAACTGCGCAAAGTGAGCATCTTCGAGTTTCCGCGTCCCCGTGTGGTTCCGGGTGCCGCTCCCGGGGCTCCCGTCGATCCCCAGGCGATGGTCCGTCGTTTCGGCTTCCAAAAGACTCTCCGTGAGTTCCTCGCAAAAGAAAAAGTGATCGCGACGATCGAAGGTTCCGGCCTGGATGCGGCGATGATCCGCATCGGCGGGGGCGGCTCACGCGTGAAGGGAGAAGAGCCGGGTCCGCTCGCCCTGGTGATGGCGGCCGAACACTTCAACCGCATCGCGCGTCTCATTGAGAAGAAGACCGACGTCGAACTGGAGATCGATGTGAAGGCCCGTTTCCATGATGAAGACCCGAATGCCTACAACACCATCGCGGAAATTCCCGGAACCGACCCGGTGAAGAAGAATGAGATCGTGATGATCTGTCTCTTATACACATCTCCGAGCCCACGAGACTAAGGCGAATCTCGTATGCCGTCTTCTGCTTGAA
>ENA-ORBV01004499-ORBV01004499.1-microbial-mat-metagenome-genome-assembly--contig:-NODE-4499-length-26688-cov-20.954079_pt1 | contig 26688 bp, 17 predicted proteins | sample MGYA00237777_ERZ505514 | MGnify/ENA primary metagenome ERZ505514 (study PRJEB26160, sample SAMN06269048) | microbial mat metagenome | isolation source: Oligotrophic lake microbial mat | place...
AATGATACGGCGACCACCGAGATCTACACCTCTCTATTCGTCGGCAGCGTCAGATGTGTATAAGAGACAGCAACGGATCATGGTGGGGCCGGCGGCGTAGAGCGTGCGATCTTCGCCGCCCACGCGGACGGTCATGGGGATGGGCATGGCGTCGCGGCCCTGATGGTTGAGGGTGGCCAGCACGATGACGCAGGGCTGGGTGAACCAGCGCGAGAGGTCCAGGCCGTAGGTTGCGAAGCGGTGGAAGCGGTCGGAGGTTCCGCCAGAGCGGAGTTCGGGTGTGGCGAGTTGGTGAAAGAAGGAGGCGTAGGCCAGGCGGTCCGAGAGGTGATCGCCCGGGCGGATGCTGCGGAGCCAGTTGTAGAGCGTGCGGTCCGCGGGAGCGACGGCGGCGAAGAGGGCGCCCAGGTCAAGGGGTGAGCCGGGAGCCCAGGTGCCCGCGGGGGGGGAGACGCCGATGGCGTCGGTGGTCCAGGTGTTGAGCGGCGAGAACTGGGTGACCCGCCCGTCGGAGCCGACCCAGCTGGAGCGGCGCCAGTCGCGGAGGGTGTCCTGGCGGCGGACGACGATGATCTGAACGTCGGTAAGTGTGGCGGGGAAGTTGTGGTTGAGAATGCCCGTGGGAAGGTTGGTGGCGGGGTCAATTGCCATGGCGTTGGAGCCGTCGCCCGTCGAGAACTCGGGGGTGGGCCAGGCCTGCTGGGGAGCGCCGGCCCAATCGACCTGGAACTGCTTGACGGTGGCGCGGGTGGGCACGCTGAGGGTGTCTGGCGCGCGGCTTTCCACGTCGTACGGGCGGGCATCGGGGAAGGAGCCGACGGCGGCGCCCAGGTCGGTGTCGGCGCGGCCCTCCCATGGGGCGATGGCCTCGTAGAACCGGGGAACGCCGGCGATCAAGCCCTCGCCCCGGACGGTCACGTCGGCGCCGAGGTAGGAGGGGACCAGGATGGACATCCAGGAGCGGGCGCGGTCGACGTCCTGGCCGTAGACGTGGTCGAGGATGGTGACGTGGCGGACCTCGACGCGCTTTGGCTTAAGGATGGTGGCGCCGCCCCAGGCGATGGCGGTGAAGAGCGCGGCGGCGGCGACGAAGGCGACCCAGGCGTGGCGGTCATGCCCGGCTTTCTTGAGCAGTGCGAAGCCGCCGGGACCGGCGACGAGCCAGTACACGCCGAAGACGGCGAAGGCCAGCACGACGCCAGCGAGGGATTGGCCAACGAGGTTGAGGGAGCCCTGGATGTCGCGGTCGAGGAAGATCTCATCGCTGCGGTTGCCGAGCTGGATGCCGGGGGTGGAGTTGAGGTCGTTGAGGCGTGTGAGGGGCTCGAACTGGCCCCGGCGCCCAAGGACGCGGTTCCAGAACACGTCGGCGGCGGGCAGGCCGACGTTGGAGAGCACGCGAGAGCCAACGCCCATGCCCACGGCGGTGACCATGCCGTGCCCGGCGATCCGGCGGACGACGAGGCACTCGCCTTCAGGGCCGGCGAGGATGGGCATGGCCTCGTAGGGCCCGGCGGAGGCGAGGGGCTCGAAGGTGTGGACAAGGGCGGCGCGAGGCAACCCGAGGGTGACGTCGCGGGTGATGAGGTTGCGGTAGGTGTTGAGGTCCACGCCCTCGGCGGCGCGGACCTGCGCGGCGGGGAACAGGTCGCGCAGGAGGTTGTTCTGGCTGGTGGTCCAGGACGCGAGATTCTCGACGGTGACGACGATGACCAGGTGCCCGCCGCGCTCGACCCATTCGCGCAGGGCGCGGGAGCGTTCCGGGCCCAGGTCGGCGGGGTCTCCGCCGGCCCAGACGAGGATCTCGAAGGGGGCCAGGCCCATCCAGCGGTCGGGCAGGTCGAGTGGGGCGATGCGGCTGACGATCTCGGTGCGTTCGTGGGCGAGGGGGGAGAAGGCGCTGGAGTTAAAGGCGGAGGCGTAGAGCGAGAGCCCGTGGGTTGTGTCGCCGACGATAGCGAGCACGCCCTCGTAGTCGGTGAGGACCTGGCCGGGCATCGCGGTGGCCTCGGCGATGAGTCGGCCGGCGCGGGCGGTGGCGCGCTGGGGGGCGTCGGGGTCGTCGGACTCGGTGACGGCGGTGTCCTGGCCCGTGGCTTCGCGGGCGGTGAGGCGGATGCCGCGACTGGGGTCGAGGCGGTAGGGCAGGTAGACGTACAGGGTCGCCTGTTGCCAGCGGCCCGGGTTGGCCGTGACGACTCGGCGGTAGATGGGGCGGTCACCGTCCGCGTCGCGGAGTTCGGCCTGGAGGATGATCTCGCGCGGGCGGTCGGTGTTGTCGCGGAAGCGGGCGCGGAGAGCGATCCATCCACCGGCGCGGGAGGCGTTTCCCAGGCCAAACTGGTCGGCGGAGAGTTCGAGCTCGCCGGTGGCCTCACCGGCTTGGGACGGCTGGGCCGAAGCGAGGGACAACGGGAGGAGCGGCACCCCGATCAGGGCCAGAACGACCACGAGAAGGCGGGCGAGGCGGGCGCGGAGCGGCAAACGAGTGGTGGGGCGGCTGATCGGCACGGCGGATTCTATACGAAGGTCAAGCCGATCCGTTCGCATGCCGATCGCATTGTCATGCCACTGCTCGCCGTGCTGGATGGAACGACTCTGATTCTCGCGTTGCTCGCGGCCCTTGTGGGCAGCACGGCGATCTGGACAATCTTTGCTGCGGGGATCGAGCACGGGACGAAGCTGCACGACACGCGGGTGCGGGTTGCCGAGCTGCAGATCAGGTACATCGAGCGGGCCAGGGCGTCGCGGGGCGAAGAAGTGGTCGAGGTTGGGGAGGCGAGCCAGGAGGACGCAGAGGCGGCGGTGGAGTAGGGGGTCGGCGGCAGGTTCCAGGCGCCCTGGTCTCGGCTGAGCATGGAAGAGCCTGAGGCGAGAGGGCTGAGGACGAGCTGGCCCTCGTTGCCGCGCAGGAGCAAGGCGGTGATGCTCTCCCGCTGCCCAGCGCAGGGTCGAGTCCGGGGATTGCTGTCTTGATCACGGCGTTCATGCTGTTCAGCGCGCCCCGCATCGAGGCATCTCCGCATGACCGGGGGCGGGCCGCCACTTGGCCACCTCGCGCCGGAGGCCGAGCCTCCACCCTATGCGACGGAACGGTCTCCGGTGGCGAAAGCGCGACTTTGACAACGGCATGGGAAGCGGCTCAACCTCCTTGGGGTGGGCGCAAAGAGGCCCCGCGCCGGAGGCGGCGCGGGGCTTGATGGGCGGGATCCAGACTCAGCAGCCGACGGCGAAGATGGAGAGGTAGTAGAAGAAGTCGTCGTTGTTGATGATCCCGTTGGGCACGCCGTAGCCCGGCGAGCCGGGGATGGCCGAAGTGGTCAGGTCGGCGACGGCGAGGTTTCCGGCGGCGAACTGCGAGAGGTAGTAGAAGAAGTCGTCGTTGTTGAGCACGCCGTTGGGCACGCCGTAGCCGGGCTGCCCGGGCACCGCGCCGGTGGTCAGGTCGGGCAGGCAGGAGGGTGGGAGCGTGCAGGTGATCTGCTCGATCTTGACCGCGTCGACGCCGCCCTCGACGACGGAGGCCGGGGTTGCGTCGCCGATGCGGAAGCGGATGCGGGTGTCGGCGCTGGGTGTGATGACCGAGTCGAGGCGCTTGGTGGAGTAGACCCAGGCGCCGATGGACTGGGGACCGAAGCGCTCGAGGAGCACCCACGTCGTGCCGTTGCTCGAGACTTCGACGTCGAGGGGGTCGAGGTTGGGGCTGGCGCCGAAGTCATTGTCGAGCCAGACGGCGTAAGAGGCATAGACCTCTCCCGCGGAGGCGTCGAAAGCGGGGCTGGTGAGGGTGGTGGTGCCCCCGTCCACGTCGGAATCGCCGGCGGTGTTGCCGGTGACGTAGCACTGCCCGGAGCCGTCGTAGTCGGCCGGCGGGTCGCCGCGGTTGCCGTTTGCGGGCACGCCGCGCTGCCAGGCGCCGGAGGTGAGGCTGGCCGAGTTGGTGACGACCCAGCCCTTGTTGGTCTGGAAGTTGTCCTCGAAGATGACCGACGAGCCGGTGGCGATGAGCGAGGAGTAGATGCTGGCCGGGGCGTCGCTGGGCGAGGTGAACACGACGTTCCCGGTGGTCTCGGCCGAGACGTACCACGTCATGGTGTCCAGACAGTTGTCAGCCGGGAACGTGGCGGTGTACTGGCCCGGCGTGCCGGTGGGGGTGGCGACGATTTCCTGATACCCCGCGCCGGTGTTGGCCACCAGGCGGACGCTGGTGGGATCGAGCGTGACGTTGGTCTGGGTGATGTCAAAGACGATGGTGTCGGTGCCGGCGGGGCCGAGAGTGGAGGGACGCCCGTTGGGGAAGGCGAAGGTGAGGCGGTCGAGGTTGAGCCGGAGGATGAAGAAGCCCTCGTTGATGTCGGAGACGAGGATGTTGCCCGAAGGGAGGTACGGGTAGTTGGTCCAGTTGCCCTCGTAGACGGGGTTGTCGTTGGCGGGGTGGGTGTCGAACCAGGCGACCTCAACGGGTGCGACCGGGTTGGTGATGTCGTAAATGCGCAGGCCCGTGGTGTAGTTGGAGGAGTAGAGCCTGTTGCCCAGGACGTACATGTTGTGGTCGACCGAGGTCTCGCCGTTCGTGAACGTGCCGACGTAGGAGATGTTGGAGAGATCCTCGACGTTGAAGATGTGCCCGGTGCTGGGCAGGCCGAAGGTGGTCTCATCGAACTCGTCGTTCATGTAGGCGAAACGGCGGTCCTCGGTGAGCCAGGTCTGGTGGCAGTACCCCAGGTTGGGGTAGGTGAGCGCGTCCATCTGGAAAATACTGGCTTTGTTGGTCGTGTCCAGCACGCGGAAGCCCTGCCCGCCATTGCACTGGAAGGCGAACTGGCGGCCAGCGTACGGCCCGCTGGTGTACGTCCAGACGCTGACCTCGTGGGTGTAGACGGTGTTCTCCTCGCCGACGAAGGCGGGGGCCGCCGGGTTGGTGGTGTTGTAGATGCGGATGCCCGCGCTCCCGCCGCCCGCGCGATAGATGAAGCCAGACGTGGTGTCCAGCGCGAGCGAGTGGGTCGCGGACGTGGTGACCTGACCGGCGGCGGTGACGTTCCCGACCAGGGTGACCACACCGTTGTCGATGTTGGTCATGTTCATGACGTAGATGCCGCCGCCGCCCTCGGAGCCGCCGTAGGCGTAGGCCCCGTGGACCTTCACCGCCCGCCAGGTCGAGTTGACCCCCGTGATCGTCGAGATGATCTGCGGGCTGGCGGGGTTGGTGACCTCGATGAACACGAAGGCGTTCTCGACGCCCAGCACGGCGTACTCGCGCCCGCTGGGCGAGACATACCCCCACACGTCATTGGCGATCCCGGGCGAGCCCTGGAACCCGCTGAGAGGGATGTGGGCGATCATGTCGATGTTGCTGGACTGGAACTGGGCGGCGGCGGTGCCAGCCACAGACGCGACGACAGCGGCGGCGCAAACGACGCCCCGCCGACCATGAATGTTCAGCACGCGAACCTCCTGAGATAGACGGGGAGTTTCCCCCAACCCCGCAACCCCAGCATACAGGAAGGTGGCATGGCGATACCAGCGGGAAGCGGGAAATTACGTCCCAGAATGTCCGGAAGAGCGGATGCTTGGTGGGTGTTCGTAGAACGTGACCAGTGCCGCAGCGTTGGTCGACTGTCGTGCCGCGCCCGAGGGCGTTGGTGAGGCGGTGACGCCGGCGGCCGCGTCTGAGTCGCCCGAGGCGGTAGGCACGGCTGGGTCCAGAGCGGCACTGGCGTACCACACCAGCTGCGGACACGCTTAGCGGCCCGCGTCGGCGATGAGCGCGGCCGCTTGCTCCACCTGGGCACGGGTCACGTCGAGGTGGCAGACGGCCCGGACCGTGTGGGTGCCCTCGTCGAGCATGCGGACGCCGCGGGCGGTCATCGCCTCGCAGAACTCCCCGGCATTGCCGAGCCTGGGGTCGATGTCGAAGTAGACCATGTTGGTGCGCACGCGGGCGAGATCAACCTTGATGGCGGAGCTCTGGGCGATGATCTCCGCGAACTTCCGCGCGGCGGCCTGGTCCTCGTGCAGGCGCTGGCGGTGGCTTTCCAGCGCGTAGAGGGCGGCGGCGGCGAGGATGCCGGACTGCCGCATCCCGCCGCCCAGCATCTTGCGGAGGTGTCGGGCGCGGTCGATGGCGTGGCGGTCACCCACCAGGGCCGAGCCCACCGGGGCGCCCAGGCCCTTGGAGAAGCAGACGGAGATGGTGTCGAAGGCCAGCGCGTAGTCGCGCTCGGTGCAGCCCTCGGCCACTGCGGCATTCCAGAGGCGGGCACCGTCCATGTGGGCACGAAGGCCCATCGCATGGGCGCGGCGTGCGACGTCGCGAGACTGCTCGAGCGGCCAGGGGATGCCGCCCCCCCGGTTGTGGGTGTTCTCGATGATGACCATGCGGGTGTGGGCGAAGTGGTCGGAGATGGATCGACAGAGGCGATCGACCTCGGACGGGTCGAAGATGCCGTGGGTTGAGCGGACAAAGCGGGCGGTGCATCCGCAGATGGCGGCGTATCCACCCGTCTCGTAGAAATGGAAATGGCTGTCGGCGTCGGCGATGATCTCATCGCCCGGCTGGGTCTGGGAGCGGATGGCCAGCAGGTTGGCCATGGTGCCGGAGGGGACGAAGCACGCCGCCTCCTTGCCCAGCAACTCGGCGACTCGGGCTTCAAGGCGGCGGACAGTGGGGTCGCCCTCCAGCACGTCGTCACCGACCTCGGCGTTGGCCATGGCCTGTCGCATGGCGGCTGTGGGGCGGGTGACGGTGTCGGAGCGAAGGTCGATTGGGGTGGCGGGAATGGCCATGGGGCGAGTGTAGTGGGGTGTTCAACAGAACCGGCCGCGCGCGGTCGGCCACCACGCGATCGGACTGTGGGAGTGGAACTCGCCGTGGTCTGGCGGACGACCTGCTCGCTGCGGATGCCGTCCGTCCGTTGGAGGCGTTCGGAGGTGTTCACCCGCAAGGCGCTCATGCGGTGGCGGACCGCTCGCGCGGCGGGTTCTGTTGCCACCCCCCCTGAACAGGGCATATGCCAGAGAATTCGTGTACCCGGAATGTGCCGGACGATGTAGACTCAAGCGTCCGGGTGAGAGAGCGATCCACGCGTGGGGCTTCCCCGCACCGCGCGCCGGTGTGTTCCGTTCGGGGTTCGTGGCCGCGGAGCGTGGCGTGCGCTGTCGGCGGCGAGTCGGGTTGGGCGGAGGCCTATCCCATGCGCGAACGACGTAAGACGATCCTGATCACCCTGGCGTGCCTCGCGTTGGCCTGGGGGCTGTTCGCGTGGATCATCGCGCCCGACTTTGTGCGGGGGCTGCGGCCCTCGATTCGGTTCCATCAGTACGCGTCGCTGGGGGCGCTGGCGCTGCTCGGGGCCGCGCTCGTGTATGTGCTCAGGTTCCAGGACGACGCGGCGGACCAGTTGTCGCGCGTGACGATCGGGCACTACTTCGAGCGTGACGGCGTGTGCTTCTGGCCGCTGGTGCGGGTGCAGCACGCCAAGGGCGGGGAGCGGGCGGAGATCAGCCTGTATTACCAGGGGCGGTACAGCGGAATGGCGGAGGTGGTGTTCCACCTGAGGCCCGTGGAGGGCGCGTTCTTCAGCCATCGTGGCGGACGGGACATCCATTTCGCGTTCCACTGCGAGGGCGGGGGGTACGGGGTCGTGCATCAGCCCATCGCGGTGCCGGTGGAGTATCAGGGGCGGACTGTGGATGTGCAGCTCGCGGCGGCGGTGCGGTATCCGAGGGCGCGCGGGACGCAGGTGCGATCCAAGTGCGGGGCGCCGGTGGGAACGTTTGATGTCGACTGGGCTCTTGCGTATCGCCAGTCAAGACACGAGTTGTGCGGGGAGATCGAGCTGGTGCAGCCGGCAACGGTGCGATTGACGCTGCCCGATGGCGTGCAGAGCGACATTCTGCGCGGGGAGTTCGTGCAGGAGACCCTGGCGGCGGCGGGCTGAGGCGAGCACCGACCAAGTGACGAAGAGACAAAGAGACGGCATCACGCAGGTTGACCGCGGCGAGCGCGCCGGGAGCCGTGGCGGGTTGCCAATCGCGTCCGGGGTCAGGCCATCACGTCGAGCAGCGAGCCGCGCTGGAGGACGATGCTGAGAAGCTGCTTGGCCGCAGTCAAGTCTGAGGAGGCTTCGCAGCCGCATGGGGGGGCACGAACCGCGGCGTAAGTCGGCCGCACCGGACCTTGGTGCGGACGGCAGGCATCGGCGTCGGACTCCACGGTCCGGTCGTCGTCGCACCGGCGGGCGGGGGCGCATTGTGCGGCGTAGGCGGCGCGGGCCTGGCGGTTGCCGCGGAGCAGGTAGAGATCAAATGAGAGACGGCCCGGGATGTGCTCGTCGGCGATGCCCGCGCACGGGGTGGAGCGGTCGGGCTCACGCCGGCGGGATTCGCCGCAGTGGTCGCTGGGCTCGGGCGGGCGAGGGTTCCACCGAGGGCGATCGACGGGGCGGGGCATGTGACCTTGGCAGGGCGGCGGGCAATGATGGGCGGAGTCGCATCGCATGCCCGGACAGAGACGAATCGCGTGCCGGGCAGGTGGGCGGCTCGGGGGTCCGAGAACGACGCGGGTCGGAGGCGGTGGTGGCGGGCGCACTCAAACACGCCCGACGATCAACCGTGCGGCGTGGCGAGTGTGGCGTGGACGCAACGCAACGGAGTGCCTGGAATCACCATGCTGCGCACGAGCGACCTTGAGTATGACCTGCCGTCGGGGCGGATCGCGACGCACCCGGCCCAGCCCAGGGACTCGGCCCGGCTCATGGTGGTGGACCGGGCGCGGGGCGTTGTGGAACACCGGATCGTGCGGGATCTACCGGAGTTGCTGCGGCGGGGAGACCTGCTGGTGACCAATGCGTCGCGAGTGCTGCCGGCGCGGTTCGTGGGGGTGCGTGACGACACGGGCGGCGGGGTGGAGGGGTTGTACCTGCGCGAGGGGCCGCGGGCCGGGACGTGGGTAGTGATGTTGCGTGCGCGACGCTTCAAGCCGGGGATGCGCGTGAGGCTGGTCGGGTCGGGCGGCCACGATGGTGGTGTGCATGGCGGCGTGGTGCTGACGCTCACCGAGGATGCGGTTGGTGAGGGAGGCGCGCGGATTGTCGAAGTTTCGGGAGCGGGCGCAGAGGGGATGTCGACGCCCGCGATTCTGGAGCGGGTGGGGTTGCCGCCGATTCCGCCGTACATCCTGAGTGCGAGGCGTGCGGAGCAGGGCGACGAGCCTCGCGGCGGGGCAGTGCGGGAAGGAGGCGCTCGCGCGTGCCGTGGGGAAGTTGGGGCGGGCGGAGATGTCGGGTCATACCAGACCGTGTTCGCGGGAGAGTTGCTCGCGTCGGCCGATGGTTCGGAGTGCGGGTCTGTGGCGGCTCCAACGGCCGGGCTGCACTTCACGCCTGAGTTGATGGGACGGTTGGCGGCGGCGGGGGTGGAGCGGGCCGAGGTGGTGCTGCATGTGGGGCCGGGGACGTTTAAGCCGGTGGAAGCGGAGTTTGTCGAGGACCATGCCATGCACGCGGAGTGGTGCACGAGGCCGGCGGCGACGCGGGAGGCGATGGAGCGGGCCCGGACTGGCGGCGGGCGTGTGGTGTGCGTGGGGACGACCAGTGCGCGGACGGTGGAGGCGTTTGCGCGGCTGGAGGTGGAGAAGGGCGCCCCGGGTGACCGGAACCGGCCTCAAGCCTGTGCCACCGGGGAGTGGCTGCATACGCGGCTGCTGATCACGCCGGGGTTTGCGTGGCGGGGGACGGGTGCGCTGCTCACGAACTTCCACTTGCCGCGCTCGACGCTGATGGCACTGGTGGCCGCGATGCTGCCGGGCGGGGTGGCGGAGTTGAAGGGGCTCTACGCTCGGGCGATCGCGGACGGGTATCGGTTCTACTCGTATGGGGACGCGATGCTGGTGATTTGAGCCGCTGGGGGTGGAGGCGAGGAACAGTCCGCCGTCCCTGACGGCTCACACCCCTGCCTCACGGTCGGGATGCTTATCGTGTGCGCATGCTCGACTACCAGACGGCGGGGGAATCGCACGGGCCAGCGCTCTTGTCGATTGTGACGGGACTGCCGGCCGGGCTTGCGCTCGATGTGGAGTTCATCAACGCGGAGCTGCGGCGTCGCCAGGGCGGCTACGGGCGCGGCGGCCGGCAGCGGATCGAGACCGACGTGGTCGAGTTTCTCGCGGGCACGCGAGGGGGGCACACCATCGGCAGCCCGCTCGCGATGCGGATCGCCAACAAGGACTCGCGGATGGACGACCCGGCCAAGACGCCCGCGGTGACGCGGCCTAGGCCCGGACACGCGGACCTGGCCGGCAGCATCAAGTGGCTCACGACCGATTGCCGCGAGACGCTTGAACGCGCCAGTGCGAGGGAGACCGCGGCCCGGGTGGCGGCGGGGGCGGTGGCTCGTGTGATGCTGCGGGCGCTGGGGATCGAGGTCTTCGGCTTCGTGAGGCAGATCCTGGACGCGGGAACTGAGGTGGTGGTGGGCGAGTCGACGTGGCGGGGACTGGTCGCGGCGCGAGATGCAAGTCAGACGTATTGCCCGGACGCGGCGGCCACCCAGAAGCAGTGCGCGATCATCCGCCAGGCGAAGATCGACAAGGACACGGTGGGAGGGATCGTCGAGGCGCACGTGTTCGGCTGCCCGCCCGGCATCGGCAGTTGCATGGATTGGCGGCTGCGCCTCGATGCGAGACTGGCCGGGGCGGTGATGGGAATCCAGGCATTCAAAGGCGTGGAGATCGGCCTTGGCTTCGCCTGCGCGGCCCGCCCCGGCTCGCGCGTGCATGATCCGATTACGTTCGAAGCGGCCCGCGCCGGCGATCACACGCTCGGATTCACGAGGCCCAGCAACAACGCGGGCGGTCTTGAGGGCGGGATGACCAACGGAATGCCGGTCGTCGTCCGGGGCGTGATGAAGCCGATCTCGACACTGCTGCGGGGGTTGCCGTCGGTGAATCTGGAGACGAAAGCGGCCGAGCAGAGCCACTACGAGCGGAGCGACATCTGCGCCGTGTCGGCGGCGAGCGTCGTGATGGAGAACGTGGTCGCGTTCGAGGTGGCCCGCTGCGTTCTCGATAAGTTCGCGGGTGACACGATGCGGGAACTGACGGCGGCGTGGCGGGGGTATCTGGCCGCGGCGCGGGGGTTGGGGGTTGGGCCGCGGGCATGAGCGGGAGCGCCGGTTCGGCATGCCTCAACAGAACCGACTGCGCGAGCAGTCGGCCACCGTCCGTCGGCCCGAACGGGTGATCTGGCGCGCGCGGCCGGACCAGTTGACGCTGGATGCGGTCGCGCCCTCCCGGCTACGCGCCGGATTCGGCCACAACCGGCGACTCACCTCGCAGGATGCGTTCGCGCCCGCCGGGGAGGATCGCCCGGCGCACGAACTCGTCGAACCGCGCCGAAGCCTGCTCGACATCGCCGAAGTAGGCGCGGAAGGGCGCCTCGCCGACACGGCTGAGCATCACCACGCGGGCCTCGCGCACCGATGAGCCTTGTGCCAGACGCGACGACAGGCGCCCCTGGGACGCATCGCGCACCAGTCGCTCGACGCCGGCCCGGTACCGCCCGTTCTCCGCCTCACGCAGGAAGTGCGTGAGCGCCCACACCTGGGCGTAGTAATCCAGCGTCGCCAGCCCCGAGTCCTTTAGCAGATCCTGCGGCCTCTGGGTCAGCAGTGCCTCCAGCGGCACGCGGCGGTCGGCGTTCACGAGTTCACGCAGGCGGTCGTACCGTTCCAGGTTCGACCACGGCAGGAACGTGGCCGTGTCGCCCGACTCGCTCCAGCGGAAGCCTTCCATCGAGACGGCGATGCCCTCTTCGAGCCAGATCGGCAGCGCTTCTCGGAACGTCGCCTGCGTGAACTGGTGCCACCCCTCGTGCCCGGCGATGGCGAAGGTGTCGCGCGGGCCGATGTTGTAGAAGACGGCCCGGGCGTTCTCGGAGTATCCGCCCCGCTGGATCCGGAGGTAGATGTCGGCGCGCGGCCCGGCGGTCTGGCGGGTCAGGGCCTCCCACTGGCCACGCGTGGCCATCAGGTAAACCTCCAGAGGCACGGTTGGCCCGTCGAGCGGCCCGAGCATGGTGCGGTAGGTGAGCAGAGCCGATTCCATGAACATCGCCATGCGATCGGCAACGAGCGGCGAGTTGTCGGTCGTGAGGATGCGGTAGGCCGGAGTGCGGATGAGCCGGCCCTGCTCATCGCCGAAGGACCAGGACTCGGTGGTGACGGGCGCGCGAGCGGCGTCGGTCACGGAGAGAGAAGATTGCGGGCGCGGAGGGCGCTGCGTGGTGGAACCCGACGGTGACGCCGTGCACCCGGTGATGAGCAGCCCGACCGCGAGCACCAGTCGGAGCCGAAGGCTGTGGGCCGGTGGCATGCTTGCCGCTCTGGGCAGCCATGCTCGGGCGCCAAGGGCGCGATTCATGCTCGCCCAAAGCGGCAACCATGCCGCCCGCCATGCCGCTCGCGCGATACGTCTGTGCCACTCCCGCTCCATCATGCCTCCGTGTGTCAGGTCAGGCGTTCCATGGCCGCGATGGCCGCGCCCAGGTCCGCTTCCTTGCGGGTCTTCTCGTCGCGCGTCTGCTGCACCAGGGCGGGCGGGGCGCGGTCGGCGTAACCCGGGTTGCAGAGCCGGCCTTCCAGGGCGGCCACGCTCTTGCGCAGGTCGGCGATCTGCTTGGTCAGGCGCTCGCGCTCCGTGTTGGCGTCCACCGCGTCGGCCAGGTCGGAAAGGCGGTACTCGTGCGCGTCAAACGTGAACGCGACCGACTGGCCCGCGGGCCCGCCCGTGTCCACGCGAGACAGCACGCACAGGGCCTCGACGATGCCGCCCGCGTCCTTGATCTCCGCGGCCAATTCGGGCGAGACGTGCAGCACGACCTTGCGCTTGGGCAGCACCTGGTGCGTGGCCCGAACCTCGCGGATCGCGCCCGAGAGCGCCTGCACGCGGGCGAAGATCGTCTCAGCCCGCACATCGCGCAGCGAGGCGTCGAGCACCGGCCAGCCAGCGGTACACAGCAGGCCACCCAGGCGCGAAGGCCCAAGCGTGACGCCCTGGATCGGCGCGGTCTCGATGTCCTTCAGACGCTCCCAGATCGCCTCGGTGATGAACGGCACCAGCGGGTGCAGCAGGCGGACAATGGCCTTGAGCGTGTGGGCCAGCACCGCCTGCTGGGCCGGGCTGGCGGCGACCGTCGGTTTGATCGCCTCCAGGTACCAGTCGCAGAAGTCGCGCCACATAAGGTCGTACATGAGCTGGGCGTAGGTCGAGAACTGGTACGTCTTGATCGCTTGCGTCACGGCGACAGTCGTGGACTGCACTCGGCTGAGCATCCAGCGATCGACAAGAGACAGGTCGGCTGGTAGCACGGGCGTGCAGCCTGTGCCGACGGCCGAGCCGTCGCCGTTGGTGGCTGTTCCGGCACCGGCCTTGCCCAGAATCCCCAGCGCGAACCGGCTGGCGTTCCACAACTTGTTGCAGAAGTTCCGCCCCAGATCGAACTTGCTGGAGGTGTTGCGGGCCACCGGCATGTCGGTGGTGGGCTTGGCGGCCCCGCTGGCCGCCCCATAGGGCGTGACCATCTTCTTGGAGGGATCGCCCGGGCTCTCCTGGATGGGGGCGGCCACAAGATAGCCCTGCGGGCTTGTGATGAACTTGGGCTCGAAGGTCTTGCCGGTGTGCGGGCACACCAGGTCGACGGGCACGCGGACGTCCTGCGTGCTGGTGGCGACCTGCGCGAGCACGACGCGCATGGCGTCGGCGCCGTGGGAGTGGACGATGTCGAGCGGATCGACGCCGTTGCCGAGCGACTTGGACATGCGCTGGCCGTGCCCGTCCTGGATGATGGAGTTGATGTAGACGTCGCGGAAGGGAGGGAGTCCACATGGTGGGCTGGCTCTCCGAGCCGGACTCTCTAGCTCTGCTACCAAGCCTCGATCGTCCGAACGCGCAGCACCCACTCCACCATCGACCAGCCCCGCCACTTCCCGGGACACCCAGTCAAAGCGGTCGTCCGTGGGCCTCGCCACGGCCCGCGCGGCGGCGTTGTTCGGCGCAGGAGGCTCTGTAGAAGAAGTCGGGAGTCCGGCTCGGAGAGCCGGCCCACCATTCGGCACCAGAAGGAACCGGTTGAACATCACCATCCGGGAAACCCACAGCGTGATGATGTCGCGCCCCGTACAAAGGACGGTCGAGGGGTTGAACGCCGCGAGAAGCCCGGGCTCGGGGGTGGGCCTCGTGGTGGGCCGGCTCTCCGAGCCGGTCCCCCCTACTCCCTCGACCAAGCCTCCATCACCAGGCCACCCCATCGTGCTCATCGGCCACACGCCTGACGAGAACCATGTGTCGAGCACGTCTGGGTCGCGAGCGTTCACCGGGCTGTCCCAGACGAGCAACTCAAGAAGCTCGTCGCCCGCACGCCTTGCTTGTGCATTGGGCAGGAGACGCGGATCTGTGGGAGTATCAGCGTTCGGCGTATACGGCTGTAACTGCGCCAGCAACCTCATTGCATTCTCCGCCCCTGCGGAGCGCAGCGCGAGATGAACACATAGATTGCTACACCGCGGATGCCAGTACCATTGCAAAGCTGCCGAGTCTGAGATGTTGAACGATTCAAAGTACGCAGAAAAGCGATCCGCCAAGCGCTTGGTGAAAGCGTCTTCGTCTTCAGACCCGGAGTAGAGCGTCTCGAATGTCCACACCGGCACCCGATGCCCCCACCACAACTGCCTCGACACACACCAATCTCTCAGATTGTCGTGCCATGCCTCATACGTCTTGGCGTACCGCTCGGGATAGAACCGCATCGACCCATCGCCATCCACACTCGGCCTGGCCGGAAACGTCGCCGTCGTCCGCTGCTCCTTCGCCAGCGCCCGCTGCGCCTCCCCCCGCAGCCGATCATCCGTCACCTTCACATACCACTGGTCGCTCATCCACGGCTCGATCGGAACCTTGCTCCGGTCGCTGTAGGGCACCGTGTGCGTGTACGGCTTGATCGCCTCCAGCAGCGTCTCGCTCCCGATCTCCCGCGACTGAAACTCGCGCAGCACCAGCTCCCGCGCCTTCTCGCGCGACAGGCCCACGAACAGGTGGGCATCGCCAACGTCCGTCCAGCCGTGCTTGTCGCTTATCGATGCGTCCGGCGCCATGACATTGATCAGCGCCCGCCCGTCACCACCCGCGGCCCCATCCATCGCCGCCTTGTGCCGCTGATACAGCGCGTAGTCGTTCTCATCATGCCCGGGCGTGACTTTGAGGAAGCCGGTCGCGAACTTGGCCTTGGGGTCTTCTTTGGCATCCAAAGCCGCGGTTGGTTCGGCAGTTGGGGAGTCCTGCGGCTGGGCAGAGGACGTAGAAAGTCCGGCTCGGAGAGCCGGCCCACCACCGGCGGGCATCACCACATAGTCATCCTCAACGATCGGAATCACGCGCCCCACGAGCGGCAACTCGATCATCAGGCCACGCAGGGCCATCGCTCGCGAATCCTTCGGATTGATGGCCACGGCGGTGTCGCCCAGATACGTCTCAGGCCGCGTCGTCGCGACCGTCACCCACGCGGGCTGGTCCTCTGGGAACTTCCGCGCCCCCGGGTACCCGCGAGCCGCGAGCTCGCTCCACGTCACGGGCCGCCAGTCAGCCCGCTGCGCCGCCGCGCGACCATCGCCTGCTCTCTTCGTCCCTCCGTCACTCCGGCCCTCCGTCACTTCCTCCACCAGCGGATAACGCAGGTAATAGAACTTGCCCTCGACCTCCCGATCCTCCAGCTCATCGTCCGCCACCGCCGTCTGCAGCACCGGGTCCCAGTTCACCAACCGCTTGCCCCGATAGATCAGCCCGCCCTTGAACAACTGGAAGAACGCCTCGCGCACGGCCCGGGCGCAGACCTCATCCATCGTGAACCGCGTGCGATCCCAGTCGCACGAGCACCCCATCGCCTTGAGCTGGACCAGAATCTTGGCCTCGTACTCGTCCTTCCAGGCCTGGGCCTTGGCGACGAACTCTTCGCGTGTCATCGCGTCACGCAGCGGGCCTTTGAGCTTCCCCTCCTCGCGCAACCGGCGCTCGACCACCGCCTGCGTCGCGATTCCGGCGTGGTCGGTCCCCGGCATCCAGAGCGCCTCGAAACCCATCATCCGGTGCGCCCGCACCAGAATGTCCTGCAGCGTGTTGTTGAAGGCGTGCCCCAGGTGCAGGGCCGCCGTCACGTTGGGGGGCGGGATGAGCACGCAGAACGCCTCGCGCTCCCCGCTGAGCACGCGCTTCGGGTCGGCGTGGAACGCGCCCGACTGCTCCCAGACCTCGCGGATGCGCCCCTCGTGGTCCGCCGCGCGGTACTGCGCGGGCAGGCCTTCGGACGGGGCGGGGGGCGTCGATGGGGATGGTTTGGTGCTCATGGCGCGCAGGTTCGTCGCTGGGTGCCAACGGTCCGCCGGCGGTGCGGCCCGACCGGTGCGAACAACGCACGGACACTCGATCTCGCGTCGCCACCAACCGCGCGGCCCACCCGCCCAGCGGGATCGCAGCCGCGGGCGGATGCCGCGAATCATCCGCGCCGCCGCACCCCGCGTGAAGGTTCGATCGTAGCCGAGCCGATACGCTTGACGCCATGAGCGACACCCCTCGCAAGTTCCCGCTCGTCCTGGTCCTGGTCGCCGTGCTCGCCCTGGTTGGGGGGTTCACGGTCCTGCGCTCCGCCCTGCGGGCGAACCAGAACGCAGGCGGTACGCCGTCCGTCGTGACCCCGACCCGCGAGGAGTTCATTACCCAGGCCGGCGATGCCATGCGTGACCAGGCCTGGGGCGAGGCCCAGGCGATTCTGCAGGAGGCAATCGGCATCTACGACCAGGATCAGGAACTCCGGCTCCAACTGGCCGATGTGCTGCGAAGTCGGGCGACCACGGCCTCGTGGCAGCGCGAGGCACAGGGCGTGCGGGGCGCGGGGGTGGTCGATTCGGGAGCCGAAGCCGCGCGGCTTGACGCCGAAGCCGCCGCCCGCCGGCAAGATTCGGTCGACGCCTACGAGCAGCTCGTCGCCGCCCTCAGGATCGGCCCACCCACACCCGAGATCGAGTTCCGGGCTGGCCTCCTGGCCAGCGAGATCGACGACCACGCGAAGGCGATCGAGCACTACAACGCCGCCCGCACCGGCGCGCCCACCAACAGCGAGTATGTGCTGTACCTCGCGCAGGCCCAGCGGGCCGCGGGCCAGAGGCCCGCGGCCAAGGTGACCCTGCTGGCCTGCGTGAACCTGGACCCGGACAACGCGATCGCCTGGGGCACGCTGGCGGACATGTTCCTCGAAGAGAACAAGGCCGACCTGGCGATCGAGAACATCCGCAAGGCCCGAGCGATCCAGCCCGACGTGACGCTGTGGCGCCTGGTCGAAGCCCGTGCCCTCAAACGCCGCGGCGACGCGGAAGAGGCCCTGCAACTGCTCATCGCCTTGCCCGACGCCGAGAAGCACGAGCCGCAAGTGCTCGCCCTGATCACCGAGTGCTACGCGTACCTCGGGCGACCGATGGACGCGGCCCACGCCTTCGGGGCCGCGTCAGACGCCCGCCCCACCGACGCCGCCCTCGCCCTGGAAGCCGCCCAGCGGTACCGCCGCGCGGGCGACCCCCAGCGTGCCCTGCACTACGCGAACAACGCCTCCATGCTCGGCAATCTCGAGGCCCAGACGCTCGCGGTGGAACTGCGCGGCGGATGAGCCTTGCGCGCACGCGTGACGCCAGGCGAACGCGTGCTCGGACGCCAGGAACCCCGCGCAAATCCGCCTCGGGCGGCGCGGGGCCAATCAGCGGCGTGTTCACCCCGCACCGGCTCACGGCTGGCGGATCAGCGTCGCCTCCATCTCCTGCGGCGCCTGCTTCACCGTCACCAGCTTGCCATCCCGCAGGCGGAAATCGCCGATGGGCGGCAGGCCGTCGGTCGCGGTGATCCGCACGACATCGCCATCGAGCACCCACGTCCCGTCGCGCCCATTGTCCGTGCCCACGCGCAGGGCGAACACGCCGTTCTCGCTGAACGTGAACACGGGTGGCTCGGCGATGACGTTCTCGGTCACCTCGGAGACGCCCTCGGTCACCACCGCGTCGGTGATCGGTTGGCCCTGCTCGGTGAGCATGCGAACCACGAAGATCTGGGCATAGGCCGCGTACTGGGCCGGATCGACGACCCAGGACCCCAAAACCGCACTCGCGGTCGCGCCAGCCGGCGGGTTGGTCTGGTTGCCCGTGCCGCTGGTGGTTCCGCCGGTCCCCTTGGGAGCGGGCGACTCCCCGCAGCCGCCGATGAGCAGCCCCGCAACAAACGACAACCAGAGGCAGGTACGAATCATGCAAACCCCCCTTTCAGTGTGCCCGACTCCACGCCGCGGTGCGGCCTGGGGCGATCGGTGCGCAAGGGTATGCGGTCGGCCCCGAGGCATCGCGCGGGAACACGCCCACCCCGCGCCTGTCGGTTGGTTGAAGCGCGGTGGGGGGGTCGCTACCCTCCAATCCCCCTGGCGCGGCGGCCTGCGCATCGTGCCGTGGCCAGCGGGGGAGTGGGCGGCTGCCGCGCGATGGACCTGATCATCAACCCCTACATCCTGTACTTGGGCATCGCACTCGGGGCGATCGGGGTGTGCCTTGCCCTGCCCCGGGCCCGCGTCTCTCCGCAGGCGATCGGCGGGATTCTCGCGGCGGTGGCGGTCGGGCTGATCCTCATCGGCCTGGGCTTCCGCAATCAGAACCACCTGCCCAACCTCTACTTCTACGTCTTCTCCATCGTGGCCCTGGGCAGTGCGCTCCGCGTCATCAGCCACCAGAGGCCGGTGTACGCCGCCCTCTACTTCATCCTGACCATCCTCGCCTCCTCCGGTCTGTATCTCCTGCTCTCGGCTGAGTTTATGGCCTTCGCCCTCATCATCATCTACGCCGGCGCCATCCTCATCACCTACCTGTTCGTCATCATGCTGGCGACGCAGGCTCCCAGCGAAGAGGACATGGATCGTCTGGCCGACTATGACGCCCAGAGCCGGGATCCGGTGTTCGCCACCATCGTCGGGTTCATCCTGCTGGCCGCCCTTACGACGATGCTGTTTCGCGGCTCGCCTTCGCTCGCCCGGGTGCAGCCGCAGACCGGCGACGCTCTTCTGGCCGAGTTGCCCCGCCGCGTCGAGAATGAACTCCGCAAGGCCGACCTGTGGCTTGAGGGGGATCGCTTCGCGACCGCGGCGGACGGCTCGCCGCTGATCGACTCCGCGCATCGCACGGTGTCGGTGGTTCGCCGCGGCGAGGTCGTGGCGATCGACATGCCCGAAGCCCTTCACATTCGCAACGTTGAGGCCTTGGCTTTCAACCTGCTCAATGAGCACCCAGGCACCATCGAGATCGCCGGCATCCTGCTGCTCATGGCCATGCTCGGCGCCGTCGTCCTCAGCCGGCGCCAGGTCCAGTTCGATGAGGACATGAAGGCCCGCCAGGCCCGCAAACTGGCCGAGGCCTTCGCCCGCGAAGGGAGCGCGGCCCGATGAACCCGCTGCCCGCCCTCAACCTCTTGGCCCAGCAGGGCTTCCCCGAGCCCATGACCAGCCCGGTCTTGGCCCACTACCTCTTCGTCTCGGCCGCGATGTTCGTGATCGGGCTGATCGGCTTCCTGACCCGCCGGAACCTGATCATCATGTTCCTGTGTACGGAGTTGATGTTCCAGGCCGCCGGCATCGCGCTGATCGCCTTCAGCCGGTACCACCTCAACCACTCGGGCCAGACCTTCGTGATCTTTGTGCTCACCGTCGCCGCCGCTGAGGCCGCCATGGCCCTGGCCCTGGTCGTCCTGCTCTTCCGCAAGCGTGAGTCCCTCAGCACCGAAGTCTGGGGAGAAATGAAGGGCTGAAGCCCGCGAACGCGACGCGCAAGCGAGCGCGGCGACGCCCATACCCCCTCGTCTTGCATCCACCAACCGACGCCACACAGGTCGATCGCCTCTGCTCGGCAACCGGAACTCACCCTCTTGGGACTCCCCTCCTCCATCATCTCCGCCCTCCTCGCCGCCGACGCGGCCGGCCCACACCCCCAGCCCGGCCCGGCCTGGATCTCCCTCATCGTCTGGCTCCCGCTCCTGGCCTGCGCCCTCTGCGGCCTGTGCGCCGCCTTCCGCGTCAAGTCCAAACTCCCCGCATGGATCACCGTCGCTTCGCTCGGCCTGGCCTTCATCCTCACCGTCGCCATGTACCTTCGGCTCGACGGCCAGACCCTCACCGTCAGCCTGTGGCGCTGGTTCGAGGTCTCCTGGCCCGACGGCCCCCGCCCACGCACCTTCGCCGCCGATTTCGGCTTCTACATCGACGGCCTGACCACGCTCTGGATGCTCTTCGTCACCGGCCTGGGCACCCTCATCGCCCTCTACGCCAGCGAGTACATGGAGCACGACCTGCCCGAAAACGGGGGCCAGGGCTACGCCCGCTTCTTCGCCGCGTTCTGCCTCTTCGTCTTTTCGATGGCCTGCCTGGTCATGGGCAAGAACCTACTCATGCTCTACCTGGGGTGGGAGGGCGTGGGCCTCTGCTCCTACCTGCTCATCGGCTACTTCTACAAGAAGCCCGCCGCCGTCGCAGCCGCCAAGAAGGCCTTCATCGTCAACCGCATCGGTGATCTGGGACTCGCCCTGGGCGTGTTCCTCACCTTCGTCCACTTCGGCTCGATCGAGTACGCCGAGCTGTTCGCCGCGGGCAATGCTGCGGGCGACCGCCTGGCCCAGTACGTCGCGCTGGCCGCCGATGGCCGCTGGGGCGAGATCCCGCTCCAGGCCCAGTTCATCGCCTTCTTGCTGGCGATCGGCGCCTTCGGCAAGTCCGCCCAGTTCCCGCTCTACGTCTGGCTCCCCGACGCGATGGAAGGCCCGACCCCGGTCTCGGCCCTCATCCACGCCGCCACCATGGTCACCGCCGGCGTGTACCTCATCGCCCGCACCTACCCCATCTTCCTGTCCAGCGAGCACGTCCTGACCCTCGTCGCCTGGATCGGCACGATCACCGCCCTGCTGGCCGCCACCATCGGCATGGCCCAGTTCGACATCAAGCGGATCATGGCGTATTCCACCGTCTCGCAGCTCGGGTACATGTTCGCGGGTTTGGGACTTCTCACCCCCACCGGCGCGGGCTTCCATGTCCTGACCCACGCCTTCTTCAAGGCCCTGCTCTTCCTCTCCTGCGGAGCCGTCATGCACGGCTTCGCGGGCCAGCTCGACCTCCGCAAGCTCTCGGGCCTCTCAAAGGTCAAAGGCTGGCTCGTCGTCTCCATCTGCATGCTCGTCGGCTGCCTAAACCTCGCCGGTTTCCCGCTCATCACGTCGGGCTTCTTCAGCAAGGACATGATCCTGGCCGAGGCCTTCGTGACGCCTTGGTCCCGCATCTGGGGCGCGCCCCTGATCGGCTGGATCCTGCTCATCACCGCGGGGCTCACCGCCTACTACACCTTCCGCGTCTTCTTCCGCGTGTTCATGGGCCCGGTCCACTTCGAGCCGGGCGATGAGCACCACGCCCGACACGACGACCACGCGCACGCCCACGCCGATCATGGCCACCCGGCCCACGTCCAGGCCGAGGCCGCGCACAAGGCCGAGCAGCACCACGCCTTCCACCCCCACGCCCCCAAGTGGGCCATCAACGCCGTCCTGGCGGTCCTTGCCCTCCTCTCCACCGCCGCCATCGGCCTCTACTTCATCCCCTCCACTCCCGGCGCGCACGGCGGCTGGGTCGGCAACATGCTCGAAACCTCCACCGCCCGATACCACTCGCCGTACGCCTCACACGCCCCAACGGGGACCGAAGACCACGAACACGGCGAGCATGGACCCGTGTTGGTGATCCCCACGTCGTACCAGCCCGATCCTGAGCACCCCGCCCCCGAAGCCCCCACCATCCAACACGCGCCCGAAGAAGCCCAGCAGGGCGTGATGGCCGACGACCACCAATCCCAGCCGCACGCGGAATCCGCCCACGCCCCCTCCTTCTACGGCCTGGGCGACCCCCACACCGTCATGTACTTCGTCTCCGCGATCTTCGGAATCCTCGGCATCGCCGCCGCCGCCTGGTTCCACCTCATCGGCCGCACGACCGCCGCCCACTGCCGCATGGACGCCATCGCCGCCAAGTTCGGCCCCATCCCCAAGTGGGCCGAGAACAAGTGGTACGTCGACGAGCTTTACGACTTCCTCTTCCGCACGCCGTTGTTCGTCGCCGCCCACATCTTCCACCTGATCGACCGCCTGCTCGTGGATGGCCTGGTCAACCTCGTCGGCTACCTCCCCCGCGCCCTGGGCAACGCCGTCCGCCCGTCGCAGTCCGGCCAGCTCAACGCCTACGCCGTCGGAATGGCCGGCGGCCTGGCCCTCATCCTCGTCATCGTCATGCTCATCACGATCGGAGGCGCCCCATGACCTGGGCCATCCTCCTCTCGCTCGTCATCATCCCGCTGATCTTCGCGGCCATCATCCCCTCGCGCCCCGCGCAGCACGCCAAAGCCGTCGCCCTCGCCGGCATGATCCTGCCCCTCTTCTCCCTGGTCTTCATCACCTTCCTGTTCGATTGGTCCCAGCCCGGCGCCCTCAGCCACGAAGGCTCCGTCGAGTGGCTCCCCACCCTGGGCCTCAAACTCTCCGTTGGCATTGACTCCGTCTCCCTCCTCCTGATCCTTCTCACGGGCCTCCTCGGCCCCATCTGTGTCCTGGCCTCCTTCACCGCCATCCTCGAGAACCAGAAGACCTTCTACTCCTGGCTCCTCATCCTTCAGGCCGCCATGTTCGGCGTGTTCATGGCCCGCGACCTCATCCTCTTCTACATCTGCTTCGAGTTCACGCTGGTGCCCATGTACGTCCTCATCAGCCTCTTCGGCTCCTCAAACCGCAAAGCAGCCGCCACCAAGTTCTTCCTCTATACCTTCACCGGCTCCATCATCGCACTGGCCGGCCTCGTCTATGTCGTCGCCTTCGCCCACCGCACCACCGGCCTCTGGACGCTCGACATCGGCGCGCTCGGCAACGCCGCCCGCACCATGTCCATCGGCGAACAGACCGCCGTCATGTTCGCCATGCTCCTGGGCTTCGGCGTCAAGGTCCCGCTCTTCCCCTTCCACACCTGGCTGCCGCTGGCCCACACCGAGGCCCCCACCGCGGGCTCGGTCATCCTCGCGGGCGTGCTTCTCAAACTGGGAACCTACGGCCTCTACCGCTTCGTCTTGCCCTACACCCCCGCCGCCGTCGTCGAGTACGCACCCTTCCTCGCCACCATCGCCATCATCGGCATCCTCTATGGCGGCCTCATCTGCTGGGTCCAGACCGACGTCAAGAAGCTCGTCGCCTACTCCTCCGTCGCCCACCTTGGCTTCTGCGTCCTGGGCCTGCTCGCCCTCAACGCCACCGGTCTGCAAGGCTCCATCCTCTACATGATCAACCACGGCCTCTCCACCGGCGCGCTCTTCCTCTGCATCGGCATGATCTACGAACGCTTCCACACACGCTCCATGAAGGAACTCGGGGGATTGGCCTCCATCATGCCCGTCTGGTCCACCTTCATGGTCTTCTTCGTCCTGGCCTCCGTCGGCCTGCCGGGCCTCAACGGCTTCGTTTCCGAGTTCCTCTGCCTGCTCGGTACCTTCCAATCCTCCGACGCCTGGAACCGCCCCGATCTGGCCGGCACACCCGGGCGTCTCGGCCCGTGGTACGCCGCCGTCGCCGGCACCGGCATGATCGTCGCGGCCATCTACCTTCTCTTCATGACCGGCAAGGTCGTCTGGGGACCCCTGGTGCTGCCCCCAGGTCACACCGCGCACGGTGCGCACGGCGGACACGGGTCTCATGGTTCCCACGACAAGTCCCCCCACCGCGCGACAAGCCACGCCGCCCACGCCGCCCACGCCGATCCGAACCACCTGCCCACCGACCTCACCTTCCGTGAAATCTCGGTCCTGGCCCCGCTCGCGATTCTCTGCCTGGCCCTGGGCCTCTTCCCCGCACCGATCATGAACGCCATCGAGCAGCCGGTGAACCACACCGTCCGCGTTGTGATCGATCACCGCAACGCCCCCGCGGCCCCTGTCGCTCCCGACGCTTCTCCAGCGCACGCCGCGATCTCAACGGAGGTCGCCCCATGAACTCGACCTTCCTCACCTTGCTGCCCGAAGCGGCGATGTTCGCGGGCACCTGCCTGACCATGATCGTCGGCCTATCCCGCGACCCCCACGTCCGCAACCAGACCTGGCTCATCGTCCTGGCCACGCTCGTGCTCGCGGGCCTGCTCGCCTCCAACTCGCCCCCCACAGACTCGATCTTCCCCAACCTCATGCCCTTCTCCAAGGGTCTGATCGCCTTCGTCGGCGTCCTGCTGATGCTGCTGGCCGCCGGCACCGTCGACCGCTCCGAGGAAGCCTCGATCGCCGCCGGGCGTCCGTTCGATGCCCTCCGCACCAACCGCGCCGAGTTCTGGGCACTCTTCCTCTTCAGCCTCACGGGCGCCATGCTCTGCGCGGGCGCCCCCAACCTCATCTGGCTCTTCCTCGCCCTCGAACTGGTCAGTCTCCCGACCTACGTCATGGTCGTCATGTCCACCCGCGGAACTGCCTCGCAAGAGGCGGGCGTCAAGTACTTCTTCCTGGGCGCACTGGGCGCCGCCTTCTTCCTCTACGGCTTCGCCCTGCTCTACGGCGGCACCGGCACCACCAGCCTCGCAGGCATCGCCTCACACTTCGCAACCCACGGCATCAATGACATCGCCGCCTGCGGCATGGTCCTCTCCATCGTCGGCGTCGCCTTCAAGATCGCCGCCGTTCCCATGCACTTCTACACCGCCGATGTCTACCAGGGCGCGGCCAGCCCCATCTCCGCCTTCCTCGCCTTCACCCCCAAAACCGCCGGCTTCATCACCCTCCTGCTCCTCGTTGGCACCATGGGCTGGAACCACTCGCTGGACGGCTCGTCCGCTGCGGGCCACGCCTTGCCGGAGTTCGCACGCATCACCCTCTGGGTGCTGGCCGTGCTCACCATGACCGTCGGCAACGTGCTCGCCCTCGTCCAGCACTCGGTCAAGCGCATCCTCGCGTACTCCTCCATCGCCCACTCGGGCTACATGCTCGTGGGCCTCATCGCCGGCCCGGGCGCCGACTTCACCTCCTCGGGCGTCTCAGCCATCCTGTTCTACCTGCTCTGCTATGGCGTGATGAACGTGGGCGTGTTCGCTGTTCTGGCCTGCCTCGAACGCGCCCCCGCCCCAGGCTCCGATGCCGACCCCGCCGAGGCCGACCACATCGACGACATCAAGGGCCTTTGCCGCACGCGCCCCATCCTCGGATGGTGCATGGTCATCTGCTCGCTCAGCCTGCTCGGGCTGCCCTTCACGCTGGGCTTCTGGGGCAAGGTGCCGCTCTTCACCGCCGGCATCGCCGCCGGCGAGATTACCCTGGTCATCATCCTGGGCCTCAACTCCGCGATTGCCGCGCTCTATTACCTTCGCCTGGCCGCCCTCCCCCTCCTCGAGGCCGCCCCCGAATCCTCAAGCACACTCCGCGACAACCCGTTCTGGAGCCGTCGCCTGGCCGCCATGCTCTCGGCCGGAGGCGTGATCGTCCTCGTCTTCCTCGCCAACGGCCCCATGCAATCCAGCCACCAGGCCGCCCGCTACGTCCGCGCCACCCCGGCCCCCGCCGCGACGCCCGACCCATCGCACCCCGTCGGCACCCACGCCGACGCGGCCCACGCGGTGCAGCCCACCGACGCCCACTGAGCCCCTTGGCCCACCGGAACCGACTGCGCCAGCAGTCGGACACCGCACACCCGACGCAAGCACCCGATCTCACCCCACGCCCTCCTTCCCCGCGTGCGGGGGAGGTGTCAACGAGGCTCTGCGAAGTTGACGGAGGGGGTGGGTGTGCCGACCGATGAGAAGGAAGCCGCATCAACTGCTCCGCATCGGTGCCTCCGCGCTCACTCTCCTCACCCAAAATCCACTCCCCACTCTCCCCCGAATCGCCCTCCATGCACCGCGTCCTCACGACCACGCTCATTCTCCCCCGCCCGATTGACTCCGTCTTCGCCTTCTTCGCCGACGCCGCCAACCTCGAACGCCTCACCCCGCCCTTCCTCAACTTCCACATCCTTACCCCGCTGCCGATCCAGATGCGCCAGGGCGCCCTGATCGACTACCGCCTCCGCCTCCACGCCCTGCCCATCCGTTGGCGCACCCGCATCACCGCGTGGGACCCCCCGCTCCGCTTCGTCGACGAGCAGATCCGCGGCCCCTACCGCCTCTGGCGCCACGAACACACCTTTGAACAGGTCGAAGCCGGCACCCTCTGCCGCGACCGCGTCGAGTACGCCCACCTTGGCGGTCCGCTCGGCGAACGCCTCCTGGTCCGCCCCAGTCTCGAACGCATCTTCGCGTTCAGACAACAAGCCCTGCTCTCCATGTTCCCTCTTCAGCCGCGTCAGACCCCCCACACCGAATCGAGCCCCGGGCGCTAGCCCGCGGGTCGATCACCAGGCGTCGATCAAACCTCACGAGCACGCGCGAGGGCAACGCTCCCGAGCTCCCGTCCTGGGCTCGGACTCCGAGCCATCTCCCGCGCGTGCCACACCCCCGCTTTCCGCTACCCTTGCTCCGCACACGGAGACAAGCCCAATGTCCGACCACGCCCCCGCCATCACGCCCACATAGT
>ENA-ORBV01004500-ORBV01004500.1-microbial-mat-metagenome-genome-assembly--contig:-NODE-4500-length-26673-cov-4.633667_pt1 | contig 26673 bp, 23 predicted proteins | sample MGYA00237777_ERZ505514 | MGnify/ENA primary metagenome ERZ505514 (study PRJEB26160, sample SAMN06269048) | microbial mat metagenome | isolation source: Oligotrophic lake microbial mat | place...
TTTTTTCAAGCAGAAGACGGCATACGAGATTCGCCTTAGTCTCGTGGGCTCGGAGATGTGTATAAGAGACAGTGATGCTGGTGGAGGCCCTGAATGCCATCTCGAACCAGGAAGCCGCTCTCGAGGCGGCACGCAAAGCCCATCAACAATTTCCGCAGGAGTCGTCAGCGCAGATGGCGCTGGCCCAGCAACTGGCGCGTATCGGCCGCTACCAGGAGGCCGGCCCGTTCTTTGAAAACATCTTGAAGTTGGAGCCCGGTCACCCGGAAGCGTCTCTCGGTCTCGCAGACGTGCGGCAAAAGGCTGGCAACCATGCCGCAGCAATTGAATCCTACCGCTTGGCCCTAAATTACCGCTCGACGACATTGGCGGCGCGGCTTGGACTGGCTCGCAGTCTCGTGGCAATGCGGCAACTGCCCGAGGCGAGGCAAGTACTTGAAGATGGGCTGGCAAGCCATGGTTCCGAGCCGATGTTGCGGCTCGAACTTTCGCGGGTTTACGCGCGGATGGGCTTAGCGGACCTCGCGGCCCGGGAGGCCGAAGTTGTCCAACAATTGAAGGCTGCGGAGACGAAGCCTTGAGATCACTATTGGTGCTGGCAGCCTTGATGGCAACGGCTCAAACAACGGGTGCGCCGCTATTTACCGATGTTGCCGTCGCAGCGGGCCTCAAAGACGTGATCGTTTCCGGCGGGCCGACAAAGAACTACGTGCTTGAGGTAAACGGGAGCGGCGCCTGCTGGCTCGACTTTGACCGGGATGGATGGCTCGATCTCTATCTGATGAACGGCTCAACACTGGCGCAACTGCAAGGCAAGAGCCCCGTGCGGACGACAAATCATCTTTATCGCAACAACCGCGACGGGACCTTCAGCGATGTAACGGCCAAGGCTGGTGTCCCCGGCCGGGGCTGGGGCTTCGGTTGTGTTGCCGCAGATTATGACAACGATGGATACACCGATTTGTTTTTAAGCAACTATGGGCTGAATATTCTGTACAGGAACCGTGGTGATGGCTCCTTTGCCGATGTCACTAACAAGGCGGGGGTTGGCGGAGGCGCCGTCTGGCACGCGGGTGCGGCGATGGCCGATTTTGACCGCGATGGGTACCTCGATCTGTTTGTGCCTGGGTATCTCGATATCAACGCGCGTTCGCCGGAACTGAAAACCTGCGAATACCGTGGAGTGAAAGTCCATGCCTGTGGGCCCCTGGGGTACAAGGGCGTGCCCGATGTACTTTACCGGAACAATGGCGATGGCACGTTTACCGACGTGACTGCACGCGCCGGGGTTGGAGATCAAAAACTCTACTTCGGATTTCAGGCGGTCTGGGAAGATTTCGACAATGACGGCTGGCCCGACCTGTTTGTCGGCAACGACTCGAATCCCAACTATCTGTATCGCAATAAAGGCGATGGCACCTTTGAAGAGATTGGAGTAACGGCGGGCGTGGCGTATACCGCCGATGGCAAAGAAATGTCGAGCATGGGGGTGGCTGTCGCCGACTATGACCATGACGGATGGATGGATCTGGTGGTGACTACATTTGCCGGGGACAATTATGTGCTCTTCCATAACGACGGGAAAGGGATGTTTTCGGATCTTTCTTTTCCGGCCGGAGTGGGCGAACCTACGATCCCGTATCTGGGTTGGGCGACGGCATTCTTCGATGCCGACAATGATGGCCACCCGGATCTGTTCTTTGCCAACGGGCACGTGTATCCGGAAGTGGACGGCAAGCTAAAGGAGACCTACCGCCAGCCGCTGCAATTGTTACGGAACTTGGGCCAGGGCAAGTTCTCAGACTTCTCCGCCGAGGCCGGCTTGCGCGCGTTGAGGCCCGTTTCAGCCCGGGGCGGCGCTTACGCGGATTTTGATAACGACGGTGATATCGACATCGTTGTGTCAGTGATGGATTCGGCACCAATGCTCCTGCGCAATGAAACGAGTCGAAAGAATTCAACCGCACAGTGGGTGCGATTGAGACTGGAAGGGTCAAAGAGTAACCGAGGTGGAATCGGCGCGCGCGTCAAGCTGAGCGCAGGCGGCATTGTGCAGACTGCTGGGGTGCGGGCGGGTGAGAGTTATCTTTCCTGCAATGACCCGCGACTGCATTTTGGGCTTGGCGTGGCGACTTCGGCGGATGTGGAGGTTATCTGGCCAACCGGGCTGCGTAGCCGCCATTCGGGGTTGGCGGCGAGCCGGGAACATGTGCTTCACGAGCCAGCCCAAAAACATTAAACTTCCGACACAAAAGCCTTGTAAAAAAATACCATCCTGTTATGATTCCCAATCAGCATCTCTAATTGAAAGATACCAGGAGCTTCTCATGCCACGTTTTGCATGCCTATTCGTTTTAGCCGCACTAGGGTCGCTATACGGCCAAGGGACAACTCTCGGTTCCCTTGTGGGCAACGTAACCGATCCATCTGGCGCTGCGGTGCCAGGTGCCAAAGTTTTGGTCAAGAATACACAAACAGGAGTTCCCCGAGAACTCAGCACCAATGGGGATGGCTTTTTCCAGGCGCTTTCGCTCATTCCTGGAATTTACAGCGTGGAGGTGACGGCTCCCAATTTCACCAGGCAAGTACAGGATAAGCTGAAGCTGGAAGTTGCGGGGTCTATCTCGCTAAACTTCAGGCTCAGCGTTGGCCAAGTGAGTGAATCGATTCGCGTGGAAGCCGAGGGTGAGCAACTGAAAGCGACCGACGGCGTGATTTCGACCGTTATCGACAACACAAAAGTTATCGAACTCCCTCTAAATGGCCGTAATTTCAACAATCTTATCCGATTGACGCCAGGGGCGACGCGCGGCACCAATGCCGGCGGCCCAACGCTGAATGCGACTACGTTCGCCGTTGCCGGTAGCCGGAGCGACAACTCGAACTACACGCTTGACGGTACTTACAACAATGGAACGTTTTTCAAGACAGCCGCCATCGCGCCATCGATCGATGCGATTTCGGAGTTCAAAATCCAATCGAACATGTCGGCCAAGTTTGGTGCCGCCGCCGGGGCGAATATCGCGGTGTCGATCCGTTCCGGCACCAACGATTACCATGTGTCGGCGTATGAGTTCCTGAGGAATTCAAAGTTGGATTCGCGCGACTACTTTGCCGCTCGAAGGCCGCCATTTAAGTTCAATCAGTACGGCTTTACCCTGGGCGGACCCTTGTCGATCCCGAAGTTGTACGAAGGCAAGAACAAGACGTTCTTCTTCTTCAACTACGAGGCGTTCCGTCAACGGCGCGGCGTGACACAACTCGGCACGATCCCAAATGCGGCGTGGAAGAATGGCGACCTGTCGAGAAATCTGGATGGGCAGGCGGCGCTGCCGGCACTGTTCGATCCCTATACGGAGCGGCGGACGGGCGTAAATGCGCAAGGGCAGCCAATTTATGTACGGGATGCATTCGTCAATAATCAGATTCCGGTATCGCGGCAGCCTGCCTATGTGAAGGCCTACATGGGCCTGTGGTTTCCAGGCAGCCTGAGCCTGATCCCAGGTGTGAACAACAGCAATTTCATCAATGGCACGAATCAGGCCAGAGACGATAATCAGTTGCATACACGCATCGACCACAAGATTTCCGACCACAACAATTTCTTCGGAAGGTTTTCTTGGTCGGATGCCTTCCAGTCGAGCCCGCAGAACCTGCCAAATGCCAATCAGGCGACGTTCAATAAGTACGTTGGCTTAACTGTCAGCGATACCCATATCTTTAACCCGACGACTGTGCTGGATATTCGCTTTGGCTACCTTCGCGCGAATCTCGGGCAGGGCCCGATCCACAAATTTATCGACACGTATCGCCAGAACGGTCTGCAGAATGTGCCGACGAATTTCCGCAACTTCGATTTTCCCGTGAATTTTAATGTTGAGGGTGTCACCGGGCCTGGTAACGGAAACCTGGTAAACGGGCCCGATTTTACCTATCAAGGTTCGCTGGCGCTGACGAAAATCGTCGGAAAGCAGACGATTGCTTTTGGCTATGACTACACTCAATTGCGCATCATCCACGATTCGGTGTTCTTGAATTTCAACTTCAACAACGTGGCCACTTCGGATCCGCAAAATGTGGCGCGGACGGGGCATCCTTTTGCGAGCTTTCTGCTGGGTCTGAACAATGGCGGCGGGCGCATTACGGGAGAGGCCGATCTTGATGTCGCCCAGAAGTTGCATCACTTGTGGATACAGGACGATATTCGCCTGACCAGCAAATTGACCATCAATCTGGGCGTGCGCTGGGAATACAATGAGTGGCCGCACCATCGCCGTGGACGCATGGGTGGCTTCGATTCGATCGGCGGCAACTTCTACTGGACAAGCAAGAATCCGATCACCGGGGCGCCGGCTAATATCCGGAAGACGATCGCGGATCCTCAATTCAGAAATTTCGCGCCGCGAATTGGTTTTGCGTATCGCTTGAGGCCAAAGACGGTGATCCGCGGTGCCTATGGGATATTCTACAATCCGCCGGCGGGTTGGGAATGGTCGACGGGCCGCGGCAACTGGCCCTTCTCGTTATCCGACAACCTGACAGGCATCAATATTGCGGGAGCGACTCCGACGCGGGCGGATCAGTTCTTCGGGTCCTTCGATCCGGCGAAAGCAACTCCGTCGGCGCAGCATACGATTGCACGCGATCTGCAGACTCCCTATATGCAGAACTGGAATATCGGCGTTGAACACCAACTGACGCAGACCCTGATGCTGGACGTGAACTATCAAGGGGCGAAGGGCACTCACTTGTCGAGCTTCTTGAGCACGAACGATCCGACGCCGGGGCCTGGCGATCCGAATCCGAGACGGCCGTTTCCGGCGGCGGGAGCATTCAGCGAACTAAAGACAATCGGCACGTCACGATATAACGCATTGACCGCCAAGGCCGAACAACGGTTGTCCAGGGGCTTGTCCTTCGTGGCTTCCTACGCCTACCAGAAGAACATTGATCTAAGTTCTGAGTTTGGCGGATCGTCTCCGCAAAACAATCAGAACATCGAGGCCGATCTGGCTCCTTCGGGCTTTGACCAGACGCATGTGTTCAATACGGGATACAGCTACACGATGCCCGGCGAAAAGATGAAATCGCGGGCACGATTCCTGATCGGAGGGTGGCAGACCACGGGCATTTGGACGCTGGAGACAGGCCGTCCGTTTAACATCACTCTGCCATTTGACAATGCGAACGTGGGTGCCCGCGGGAATTTCCAGCGCCCGAACCTCGTGGGAGATCCATATCCAAGCGGCTGGACGAAGACTTACGGGCCAGGTGGGCAGTATTTCAATCCAGCGGCATTTGCGGCTGCGCCAGCCTTTCAGTTCGGTAATCTGGGACGCAACGTATTGCGCGGCCCTGGATTTAAGAACTTCGATATCGGCATGTTCAAGAACTTCCAGATTACCGAGCGATTGAGAGTGCAGTATCGCGCCGAGTTCTTCAACCTGTTCAATATGGTCAACTTCAGTAACCCAGGCGGTTCCTTCGGGACACCAAATTTTGGACGCAGCACGGGTACGCAAAACCTGCAGCGTTCGATCCAGATGGGCTTGAAGCTGTATTATTAGCGGCAATGGTTGCCGTAATTCTTGTGATCGCCGGTTGGGGACTTGCTCAAGTTCCCGCCGGCGATTTGACTTTCGTCGAGCAGCGCGCCACCGTCCAGGTGCAGGCGGATCCTTCGGCGGCGAACTGGCAAAAACTCGGCTTGACGCGATATTTGCAAAACCGCTACGAGCCTGCGATCAAAGCGTTTCGTGAGGCCGTGCGCAAGGACGGCAATCTCTGGACCTCGCAATTGTTTCTTGGAATCTCGCTGTACCGTACCAACCAGTTCCGCGAGGCGCTGATTTCACTCGAGCGTTCAGACCTGTTGGCGCCGGCGGCGGCGCAAGGACGCGACGATGTGGACTACTGGTTGGGGGCGACGCACATAGCGCTTAAGAGACCGCTGCGGGGATTGCAGAGTCTCGAGCGGTTGCTGAAGCGGGTGCCGCGTCATGCGGAGGCATTGCAACTGGCGACGGAGACTTACGCCGAGACAGCCAGTCTGCTTTGGAACCACGTGGCCGACCGTGCCTTTGATTCCGCAGCGGGGCAAGAGGTGCATGGCTATGCGCTTGAGAGCGAAGGCAATCGCGAGGCGGCGATGCAGGCGTTTCGTCGATCGCGATCCATTGCCCCCAAGCGGCCAGGGCCACGGGTGGCGCTGGGGCGTCTGCTGTTGAGCGACGGCAATATTGTTGAGGCGCGGCAGGTGCTTGCCGAGGAGTTGCAGCTTGATCCAACACCGGTTGAAGCGCATTTGTATCTGGGGCTGCTTGCACTTCGCGAGAACCGGGCGGGCGAGGCAATTGCGCCTTTGCAAAGAGCGATGACGTGGATGCCGCAAAACGAAGAGCCGGCGCTTGCGCTTTGCCAGGCTTACCTTGCCACGGGCGATGCGGGGCGTGCCGTCGCTGCGGCGCGTCTTGCCGTGGCTGCGGATGCAGGCTCGCTCGCTGCACATGAGTTGTTGCTTGCGGCCCTGGCCGGCACAGGAGACGCACCCGCGATCAAAGCCGAAAAGCGAAGGTGGGTTGAGCGAGAGTCGCCGCGCTAGGCCCAATACTGTTCACTTAGTTAATTTTGAAGTAAACAACAGGCTTCCATGAGGCGGCTTCCTCTGTCAACCGAAAATGTCACTGCTGGTATGGCTTTTTTGCTCCTTCGCCTCCATATAAGTTGCTTCTGCACGAGACGCGGCGGAGGTCCAGGCCGCGCGGGGTCTGCGCGCCGTTAGGGTAGCCTTGACGGACGCTCTCGTTTCGTGCGATTTCTAGACCCTCGAGGCGAAGGAGCCGGACATACACGACTGCTTCATTTCGCCCTTAAGTCTTGGCTGCTGGGTTTGGCTTTCCGCTGCTCTGAAGATCCGCCGAGAGGACTAGGCTTCCATCCGCACTCGAAGTGGGCATTCATATTGCCCGGTGCATATTAAGCTTCGGTACCTCAATTTGTAGAGGAGGTGCTGCTATCTGGTACGCGCCTTGGCGATTGCAAGCGCCAGGCCAAGCCTGACGACGCAGTCACCAACTCATCGGTCTTCAACGTCGCGTAAAGCAGGTCATCAAAATGTCTATTGATCCAGCTCTAGTGGGCCGGGAATGGCCGGTAGAGATCACCACTCACCCAGAGCTTATGTAGCAGCACCGCCATTTTGCTGGCCACCGCGACAACAGATCGCTTCCTGGCGTTGGATGCACCGCGCTGGGAGAGCTTCAAGCCCCATTGCTTCAACGCCGTGTCTTGACCATAGGTTCCCAGTAGACAGTGCGCACTTTGTACCAGTAACTTGCGTAAGTAGACATCGCCAGCCTTGGTGATTCCCAATTGTGGATTCTGGCTGCCACTTTGTTGCTGTCGAGGCCGCAGGCCGAGAAAGGCTCCCACCGCCCGGCTCTTTGAGAATCTGCCAGGGTCCGCAATCGTTGTCACGAAAGTCAAAGCGGTGAGCGTCCCAAGTTCCGGCACTTTCCTCAAGCCTTGCACGGCCGGATATTGCTCGGCGGCGATCTTCTCGATCCGTTCGTCGTAGTTGTCGATCTCTTGCGTCAGGGATTGAGCGATAGTGAAGATCCCTTCCATGTGCGGCAATAATTCTTCGGGTACGCTGCCTTTGCAGCGCTGCAAAAACGGATCGCTGGTGGCATGCGGCAAGCGGACCCCATAGCTTTTCATCATGCCGCGCAAGCTGTGCATCAGCGCAGCGCGCGTCTTCACCAGTTGTGCTCGTGCCCGAATCGATAGCAAGGTCGTTTGCTCTTTTTCGCCCCGGTGCGGCAAGGGACTAAGCAAACTTGCATCGACGCGAGCCAACGTGGCGAGTATCTTCGCATCGTTAGAATCGATCTTGCTGTAATTTGCCGAGATCAGTTGTAATTGTCTTGGGTTGACCACGATCACTTCATGGCCGAACTCGCCAAGTGTTTTGGCAATCCGCGATCGCGGTATCTTTGCAAAATGCTTTCTCACCCCGGCTGGGGTCATGGCAAAAGTGCATTCTTCGGTGAATTTGCCCTCTTGATTCAGGCAAGCGTAGTGAGCATCTTCGCCGCCGAGATCGATTCCAATCGCAGCTAAAGTGGTGGGGGATGAGACGTATTGACCGGTACCGAGGAATTGATATTTTTATGATGGTTTAGCGAAGAGGGCTTAACAGGAATTTGTGTAATTTTTGAAGCTTTTGTTTTCTTTGAGATAGGTCTCCCTTGCGGGTTATCTCGTTTTTTGGCGTGGTATTGATTTGTGCATGATTACTACTGAATCGAGACTCTGTGTTCGCTGCGGGACAGCGCCGGTTGCGGCTGAAGTGGCCGTGGCGGAAGAACGGATAATGCGGTTTGTGGCCCAGTTGCTGCATGGCCTGAGGGTGGTTTGCAAGGAAAACCCCGAAGCTCGGGCTTGCCTGAGGTGCACGCTGAAGTGGTGGCCGTGATGGATGCCCTGGAGTGGTTTCGGCGGGAAGCGAAAAGGATCATTGAGGGCGGTGAGGCGATGGATGCACTGAGTTATGCCCGAAGTGTGCTTCAATTCGAGCCGGACCGGAAACAGGCCGAGGTGATTGAGGCGGGAGGGCGGCGGGGTGGCAGTCGGTTGAGTTGATTCGGAAGGTGTCGGCATTTCTGCACTTGGCTGGTGAGCAGCATTTGGGTGGCAAGCTTGCTTGCGCGCTTCCCAATGGCTTACGGTGGTGGCATTACCAGGGCAGGAGGCGAATGTGCGCGGATTCTCGGCGCCCTCGCTGATCGTTATCGATGAGGCGGCTCGTTTGCCGGATCTTGGGGATTTGATGCTGCTTTCGACACCGTTTGGGGAGAGAGGATTCTCTTGGAAGGAGTGGACACGCGGCGGGGGTCGCTGGATGCGAGTGCAGGGACTGGCGACAAATTGCCCGCGTATTTCGGCATAAGTGCTGGAAGAAGAGCGGACAGCACAGTCTGCGGAGTGGTTTGCGCAGGAATATATGTGCTCGTTTGTTGGGCTCGAGAATCAGGCGCTTCGGACGGAATGGCTTACGGCGGCAGTGGCTGCGGGACTGGGCGTGCAGGAGCTGCAATTCAAGATGAAGGGGGGTACGCTTTGAGTTACCTCTAACGGGCTTTGCGGACTGCCTGGCTTGAAGCGGATTCGCGGCCCACGGGTTTGCGCGTCGGGGCCAGGGAGGCCTGAATGCGGCGAACCTGGTCGCTGACGCAGACGAGGAACATGGGCTGGCGGGCGTTTTTCAAGATGTCAATAATCGAATTCGAGTTGTCCTCGAGGTAAATGTTCTTGCCGTCGGTGACCAAATGGAGGTCAGAGCGGACGTGGATGACTGCGGCGAGGCGCTTACCGATGTTCTTCTGGAGGAAGCGGAGGACACGGCGGATTTTTTGGAGGGAGAAGCCTTTGCGGCGGAGTTCGGCGATTACCGAGATCTCGAGGACTTCCTCGGTCAAGTAGAGTCGGCGGTGGCCTTCCTGACGGGGGGATACGACTTTCTTCTCATCCCACCACTGCAGCTGGCGGAGGCTTACGCCGGTGATGGTGGAGACGTCGGTTGAGGTAAAGGAAGGGGAAGAAACCAATAAATCAATTTTGATCTTTTTTGTTTTAACCATGCGGCCCCTCTTTTGTTTTGGTCGTCGCGGACCTTACAAATATGAAGCATTAGCGGGTAGGGGTCAAGCTACTAGATATAGCGGTGTGCCCCGCTCATACTACGATGGGCGGGGCACAGGTGGACGCATTTTTCGAGGGCGGGTTTATTGCTTTTTGGCGGTCATGCGATCGTAGATGAACCCGGCGGTTCCGCCAGAGGCGGCACCGATACCGGCACCTTTGCCCCCTCCGGCGAGGGCCCCGATGGCCGCTCCTGCGCCAGCGCTACCGGCTACGATAGCAACGGATTTGCCGGTGGAGCGGCCCTGTTTGGCTGCGACCTGACGTGACGTGGTGGCTTGAGTCGCAGGCTGGAAGGCAGATGTTCTCCTCTCGGTGGAGACAGCAACGACACGACCCTGGGCATTGTAGAGGGCACCCTGATATCCGGGGACGCTGACTTCTGGGGCGGCAACTACTATAGTTTGTGTTTCGGGCTGCGTGGCGAATGCGCGCTCTTGGGCGCTGGCTGAAGTCTTGTTATAGGCAAGAGCGCCGAGGCCGGCTACAAGTACGCCGCCGAGGACGGCTGATAAAATTCCAAGTCTAATTTCGTTCGTTTGCATTTGGTTTGATGCTCCTGTTGCTTATTCAGAGTGCAAATGGAGCGCCAAACGCTAAACTATTGATTTCCTGAGGCTTCTGCTAGCATCGCCTGGTTAATTGCCATATAGGTTTTGCTTGTTGAACGTGTTACGGCGAAGTTTTTACCGGGTTGGACGGGTTGCTGAGTGGGCTTCCAAGGATTGTAGTGAAGAGCGTAGACCAGGACTTTGCGCTGATAGCGCGCGGAAAGAGCGGGTAGGTGGTGGATCTGCTCTTGGGTTGAGGTTTGAGGGGATAGCGGTGACAGCTTCAAAACCACGTTTGACGCTTCCACTTTAGTGAGCTGGGGTTTTGAGACTTCATAGCCAAACAAGGCCAGCGTGCCTAGCAGGATAATTCCAGCTAACGAATGTACTACGTAGGTAAGGTTGATTTGTTCGATCTTCATCGCCGTTTTGCCTTAGGTGAATCTCAGTGTTTGTACTGATATCGGTAAGGTAGTGGCGAAGGGTTAGCTTTTTTATCAACGAATTTGAATTGGGGGGACCGGAATACTCTTTACAGGCTCAAATAGCCCGAAGGTGAGGATTGAGGTGGCATTCGCTATGCTTACGTACTGTTTGCCATCTATCGCGAAGGTGATGGGTGATGCAGTGATGCTGTCGCCGGTCTGGTAGTGCCAGAGGTGTTTGCCTGATTTGGCATCGACTGCGATCAAGTGGCCGTCGTCGTCACCGGCAAAAAGTACACCCGTGACGGTGCCGGTGAGGCCAGCCCACATTTCGGCTTTACCGGTCATGGGGTATTGCCATTTGCGTTCACCGGTAAGGGGGTCGAAGGAGCGCATGTAGAATTTACCTGCATCGTTGGGACGGGGGCCAGCGCCGCCGCCTGCGAAGTTTTTACCTGGTTCGGGGGTTTTGGAGGAGCTGGTGTAGACGTCGCATTGTTCGAGGACGATGACAGAGAGGAGGCCGGTGGCCGGGTTCCAGGACTGGCTCATCCAGTTGGTGGCGCCACGGACACCGGGACAAATGCGGTTGCCTTCGGGTGTGGGGTTTTTGCCGGGGACAGGAATGGGGCGGCCTTTGGGGTCGATGCCGGAGGCCCAGTCGAGATTGTCGAGAAGTTTTGAGGCTCGCAGGTATTTGCCGGTAACGCGGTCCAGGAGATAGAGGAAGCCATTGCGGTTGGCGTGGAAGATGACTTTGCGGGGTTTGCCTTCGTACTGGACGTCGGCGAGGACGGGCCAGGATTGGGCGTCCCAATCGTGCCAGTCGCCGGGGGTGAATTGGAAATACCATTTCATCTTGCCGGTGTTTGCGTCGAGAGCCAGTAGGGAGCAGGAGTAGAGGTTGTCGCCTTTGCGGTCGCCGCCGTAGAAGTCGGGCCAGGGGTTGCCGGTGGTCCAGTAGAGGGTGTTGGTTTCGGCTTCGTAAGTGCCGGAAAGCCAGGTACCACCGCCGCCATATTCGATGAAGTTGCCCCAGGTTTCGCTGCCCGGTTCGCCACGGGCGGGGATGGTGTAGGTACGCCAGAGTTCTACGCCGGTTGTGGCATCGAGAGCGGCAAGGTAGCCGCGCATGCCTTCGTCGCCGCCGGCGGTGCCGACGATGATTTTGCCGTTGATGGCGACGGGAGCCGAGGTGCAGAAGACGCCGTCTTTAATGTTGCCGTATTGCTTGCGCCAGGCGACGCCGCCGGTGCGGCGGTCGAGGGAGACGAGGTGGCAATCGGCGGTGACGAAGTAGACCTGATTGCCCAGAATCGCAGCGCCACGGTTGACGGATTCTTTCTTGGACAGGGTGTCGACGTATTGCCAGATGCGGCGGCCGCTACGAGCGTCGAGGGCGTAGATGGCATTGGTGTTGGTGTAGTACATTACGCCGTCGGCGACGATGGGGCGGGCGCGGAGACCTTTTGCATTGGGGACGTTGAAGGTCCATTTGGGGGTTAGGTTCTGGGCGTTCTCAGGTGTGATCTGAGTGAGGGGGGAGAGGCCTTGGCCTTTATAGTCGCCGGCGTAGGTGAGCCAGTTTTGATTGGGGCTTTTGGTGATGTCTTCGTAGGAGACTTGAGCTATTAGGGTGGCGGCGAGGAGGAATAGAGAGAGTCGCATTATTTGGCTCCTTGCTGACGGAGGAAGCCGACAAGGTTGGTTATGTCGTCTTTGGAGAGAATGGTCGCGTAGTCGCGGGGCATGGTGGTGGATTCAGTGATTTCGAGCGATTCGATGGTGTTGACAGGGATGGAACGGAGGCTGCCGTCTTTTAGTTGGAGCTGGAGGTTGTAGTTGGTACGGTCTTTTACGAGGCCGGAGAGCTTGTCGCCGGTGCGGAGGGTGAGGGAGGCGCGGTGGAAGCCGGGGGTGCGTTCGTAGTCTGGATCGAGTATCGAACGGCGGAGTTTGGGGAGAGTAGAGGTGCGGCCGATGTTCGATAGGTCTGGCCCCGCAAAGCCGCCTTTGCCGCCTATGCGGTGGCAGTTGTTGCAACCCGCATTGAAGAGGCTTTCGCCGAGGGCAGGATCGCCGGGGGCTTTGACGTCGACAGCGGGTGAGGTGAGGGAGCGGACGAAGGCGACGAGTTCCCAACCGCCATCTGTGGGGAGGTTGGCGGCGGGCATGATGCCGACTCCTTTTTGGATTGTGGCGTAGAGGTTGTCGTCGGTCATCGGGTGCCATGCGGCGCGGTCGATTATGCTGGGGCCACGACCGCCGCCTCCTTCAGGGCCGTGACAGCCGGCGCAGCCGCCGAGGTAGGCCTTGCGGCCGGCTTCGATGCGGAGAGGGTCTCCCATGAAGGGATGCTTGGCGGCTTCGTCGTCTTTGGCGTGTTGGGCGAGGAGGCTTGCGGCGAGGAGGGTGGTGAGGAGAATGCGCTGCACAATAGTTGGGATTGTATACCCTTGCGGACCCTTGTGGAGTCAGTTGGGAGGAAAGGGTCGAGCTTGGGCTGCCTCGAGTACAGTTGGATTTTCACGACGCAGGCGCAGGGAGGTTTCTTTGGCTGAACTGGCTTTCTCTTCGTTGCCCTGCCGGAAGTAGTATTGAGCAAGCAGCACCCAAGGCTGAGCGTTCTTTGGATCCAGCTTAGCCGCAATCTCCAGTTCTTGAATCGCTGAGGGGAGATCACCGAGGCCGTTCAGGGCGCGCGACAGAGCCACTCTGGCTGGTGAATATTCAGGCCGGATCGATAAGGAGCGGCGCAGGGGCTCAACAGCGTCCTGCCATTTGGAGGATTTGACCATGAGATCGCCGTAGAAGAAAAATGGTTCCTCGTAGTTTGAATCGAGGGCCATGGCCCGGCGCAGGAAGCCGAGTGAATCGGCGGTCTTGCCGCGCTTCTGAAGATAGTAGCCATGCTCAAATTGGGCCCGGGCTGATATCGGAAATCGAATTGCCGCCTGTGCGGCCAGTTCAGCAGCGGCATCAATGTCACCGGCATCTTGATAGGCCTTGATGGCAATGAAATAAAGATTTGGTTCGTTAGGAGCAACGCGAAGGGCTTGTCTTGCGACAGCGGCGGCTTCATGGAAGTACCGGCCGCGGGTGTATTCCACACTCAGGACCTGCATAAGCTTGAGGTTGCCGGGTTGCAAAGCGAGGGCGGACCGCCAGGAACGAATTGCATCTTCGAGCCGGTAGAGTTTCTGATAATTGGAGCCGCGCAGAAGGTGCACCTGATAGCCGGGTGAGACTTCGGCAGCCCGGTTGAGAAACTCGACGGCTTGTTCAAATTGGCCGCTGCGATGCAAAGATATCCCCAAATTGAACAACGAAGGAAAATGTCGCGAATCCTGCTGGATAGCCTGACGCCAGAGATCGCTGGCCGCTTCAACATCACCGCGCTGAATGGCTTGGACGGCGCGAGCAGAAAGGGCTTCTGCCGGAGACTGGGCGAGGATCGCCGCAGCCATGAGCAGTGCAATCATGGCTGCCCTTGGCCTTCCTTGACTTGAAGGGTAGTGCCTGCTGGGCCGCCTGGGAAGGTCTCCTTCTCGCCTGAGGGCCATCGGACAGTGATGCGATCTACGCGGGATGCAGCGGCCAGGCCGAAATGGAGCCGCCGTTCGCTCTGCGAGAGGAAGCTGGACTGGCCGAGAACGGGTTGCGTTTGTTTGCCGCCGCCTGCTTCGATCGTGACTAGCGCTCCGATAGCCGATCTGTTTGACCGCGTGCCTTCGAGGGCCACCTTGACCCAGCGGGCAGCGCCACCGAGGAGATTCGTCAGCAAAGAGGGGGGCTCTCCCATGTTCATAACCGCGACATCGATATCGCCGTCGTTATCGAAATCGGCAAAGGCTGCGCCACGACTGGAATGCTTTGCAGCGATGCCCGAACCTGCGAGCGCACTCACATCTTCAAAGCGGCCATCGCCCAGGTTTCTATAGACAACGCGTGATTGACGGTAAGACTCATTCGGTTTGCCGGACTGATCGAGCTCCGGGTAGACATGACCGTTTACCTGAAAGATGTCCTGCCAGCCATCATTATCGAGATCGACAAAGGCCACGCCCCAGCCAACAAAATGAGGATTGACGCCTAGCCCGGCGATTTGAACGGAGTCTTCAAAAATTCCTCCTCCGGTGTTGCGGTAGAGATTTGGGTGATCTCCGGCGAAGTTCGTTTTGACGAGATCGAGCAAGCCGTCGCGGTTGTAATCTCCTACACCAACCCCCATGCCGCCTTGCTCAAAACCATGTTCATTGAAGGCAACGCCGGTCTCGGTTGCGATGTCCTTAAACTTGCCGTTTTTCTCATTTCGAAAGAGGACGCTGGGTGTGGAATCGCTGGCGAAATAGAGATCTGTCCAGCCGTCGCCATTCAGATCCGCTGCGATGGGAGTAAAGGCATAAAAGTCTTTAGCGTCTGCGATACCGCTGCTTTCAGTTACGTCGGAGAAAGTGCCGTCGGCATCCTGACGATACAAACTGGCCGAGCCAAAGGGTAAGCCACGTGGACCGCAAAAGACCGGCATTCCTTTCCATTCGCAATTAGAAGCTTTGCCGGGGGGTGGCGTTTTGGCCAGGTCAAAGTCCTGATAGCGGGTTACGAAAAGATCGAGGCGCCCATCGCGGTTGTAGTCGATGAAGGTGCAGCCAGAGCTCCATTGCTTGCCTGTTCCGGCCACATTTCGCTTTGCGGCCTCTTCGGTGAAAGCGCCTTTAGCGTTATTTACCAAGAGGAGGTTCGAGCCCCAATAGGTCACGTAGAGGTCTTCATCGCCATCGTTGTCGATGTCGCCGGTGCAAACTCCGTTTCCCCACCCGCTTTGGGCAACGCCTGCGGCTTGGGTTACGTCGACGAAACCGCCTTTGGTGTTGTTGCGGTACAGCCTATTGGTGGGAGGGGCGGCTTGACCAAAGCCCTCAAGCCTAGATCCATTGACAACGAACAGATCCATCCAGCCATCCCGGTCATAGTCTATTGCGGCCAAGCCTGTACCGTTGGCCTCCACGATGTATTTCTTTGAGAGCGGGTTGCCAACAGTAATGGGCATGGTTAGGCCCGATACTTTCGCCATATCTTGGAACTTCGCATAAAAGGGACGGCCAGAAAGAGCCTCACGCGAGGCTGCGGGAGCGTTTCTGGTAGCCACACCTTGCGCGAATCCCAGAACCGTCAAGGTAACGACCCCGCCACACCACAAAAGATTCTGACTTGACACTTCCGCGATTATTTCCCGCCTCTTGACGCTTTGTCAAGAAAGCATAATGTGATAGTCTGGCGCAAACTGGGTTAACGCATTTGGCTCAGTGAAACCTTTGAGGAGAGTCCGATCCACGTGTATCAATTCAAATCCTTGCGAACAGCACTGTTGGTCTTCGCCTGTGCATCCATATCTTTTGCACAAACTGCGGCCACTATCGTAGGCGACATCTTCGATCCTTCCGGCACTGTAATCCCAGGCGCCAAAATCACAGTTACAAACGCGGGCACGAAAGCAGCCCGAAACGTTGAGAGCAATTCGACTGGACAGTATCGCGTAACGCCGCTGAACCCTGGCCAGTATTCCATCCAGGTTCAGGCCGATGGATTCAAATCGCAGATCCGGCGAGACATTGAACTGCAGGTTGGCGCGGTTCTTGAAGTCGATTTTTCATTGGCCCTCGGTTCGGTAGCCGAGACGATCGAAGTAACGGGTGCGGCACCGATCCTGCAGACTGAAGAGGCGTCGGTAGGGAATGTGGTTACATCCAAGCAGTTAGACCGCTTGCCAGTAAATGGACGCAACTATACTCGTCTGGTGCTGCTAATGCCGGGTACGAGTTCTGTGACTCGCAGCCAGTCTCAGGGAACGGCGCAATCGGGCACCGCCCTTTTTTCAGTGAACGGAAGCCGCCCGCAGGACAGCAATTACACACTGGATGGCTTTGATTCTAATTTCCAGATGATGAATTCGCCCGGGATTTCGCCTCCTATGGATGCCTTGCAGGAATTTAAAATTGCGACGAATACGGGCTCTGAATTCGGTCGCTCGATGGGTGCCAATGTTTCGATGGTGATCAAGTCTGGCACCAACGAACTACATGGTACGGCTTATGAGTATTTGCGCAACAACGTTTTTGATGCGAACGAATTTTTTGCCAACCGCAACAGTTTGCCGAAAGTGCCTTTCAAGCAAAATCAGTATGGTGTTTCTATCGGCGGTCCAATTCCGAAGCTGAGCAACAAGATGTTCTGGTTTGCCAGTTGGGAGGGCTTTCGCAGCCGCCGCGCATCGACCCAAATCGCCAACGTCCCGACTGCGGCGTTTAGAGCGGGAGACTTCTCCCAACTGTTAACTGGATCCAGCCCGACGATCGTTCGCAACCCGTTTAACAACAACGCACCGTTTCCGAATAACACGATCCCGACGGCTCTGATCAACCGGGCAATACCGACGGCGCTGGAGTTGACCACTCCTCTGCCGAACCGTGCCGGATTGACTCAAAACTATATCGCCAGCGGCTCTCAGGCAAACAATCGCGACGGCCTGCACTGGCGCTACGACTATGCGATGAACGCAAAGAATAACTTCTTCTTCCGCTTTAGCTATCAGAATGCAGATTTGCTGACGCCCCAAATACAACCCAATTTCATTGGTACGAGTCAATTTGACGTAGTGAACTATGGCGGTGCGTGGACGCACATCTTTAACTCGACCACTACTCTTGATGTCGGCTTCGGGACGAACCAGCCGGTGATTCCAGGGATCACGACGAAGGGTGCGCTGACACGCGCCGACTTCCTCTCCAAGACTGGCATGCAGATGTACCAGAAAGAAGTCTTTGGCGATCCGCTGGTGAATATTAGCTTTGGGTCTTATGGCACCCCTGGTGCAGGTGGCGGCCTGCAGGGTGACAACATCTGGCAGACGCGTGGAAACTTCACGAAAATTCTTGGCAGACACTCGCTCAAGATTGGCGGCCAGTATCAGCGCCGCCAGTTCTTCACCAACACTTCCAACCCGATGAACGGGGATGCAATCTTCCAGGGCGGCGTTACAGGCTTTCCGATGGGCGACGCTCTGCTGGGCTACCCAGGCGAAGTGCGCCGTGGCGAAGGGAATACGCTCACCGATGGGATCAGCCACTTCATCATCGGGCACATTCAGGATGACTGGCGCGTTTCAAGCAAGCTCACGATCAACGTTGGCTTGATGTATCAATTAGGCACGCGGCCATATGACACCACAGATCGTTTGGGAAACCTGGTAGTACAGCGGGACCCGACCACGGGCAAATATTCTGGACAGCTTCTTTGGGCGACTACGAATCCGCAACCCGACCCAGAAACGGGCGCTCTCAATTCGCCTGCGCGCAGAGGAGGCTTCGGCCGGGCGTTGATTCGTACGGATAAAAACGATTGGGCCCCGCGCTTGGGCATGGCTTATAAATTGAATGACAAAACTGTCATTCGGGCAGGTGCCGGAATGTTCTACAACTCCACATTTGTGCAGGAACTTCAGGACCTTCGCAAATTCTGGCCTTTCACGGTTCAGCAGGTATTCAGCCCGAACCGCGGCGGAGTGCTGGATCAGTCGATTACAGGCCCTGGGCCGGCTTTCTCGAACACCTCCGCCATTGGTGGTTGGCCGCAGAACCCCGATAACCGTTCTCCCTACTCAAGCCAATGGAACTTTTTCATCCAGCGCCAGTTGCAGGACGATCTCACATTCGACATCGGATATGTCGGCTCATCCAGCAAGAAACAGATTGGCTACGCGCCATTCAATGCCGCTTTGACGCCCGGCCCCGGACCAATTCAACCGCGTCGCCTTCTGCCAAACTTTGGCGATCTTGACGGCGGGTCCAATCAATTCTCCGGTAGCTATAATTCGATGCAGGCTTCGCTGAAGAAGCGCTTCTCGCGCGGTCTTCAGTTCAACCTGAACTACACCTGGCAAAAGTCGCTCGACAATCAGTCTTCACTGGCCGAAAACCAGAAGACGCAAGACCCCTTTAATCGGCGCTCTGACTGGAGCCGCTCCAGTTGGGATATCAATCATGTACTGGTGTTCTCTTACGTGTACGAGCTTCCTTTCGGTCGTGGCCGCCAGTTTGGCGGTGGGATGTCGAAATTGGCCGATGCACTCGTCGGCGGTTGGTCACTGGAGGGAATTGCCCGCCTCGAGAGCGGGCCGCCTTTTATGGTTTTCACCAGCGAAGATATCTCCAACACGGGCCGCAAGACGCAACGCGTCAATGTGAATTCAAATCCAAACAATGGGCCCAAAACGCCTGACCAGTGGTTTAACACTTCGGCTTTCGTGCGTCCTGCGATCTATAACTTTGGCAACGCATCACCGTATATCACCAATTCCGACGGTATCGTGGGGATGGATATATCGTTGCAAAAAGCATTTGCGATTACCGAGCGGCATCGGCTTGAAATGCGCGGAGAGTTCTTCAACTTCCCCAACACAACAAGCTTTGGAGACCCAGTCGGCAATATCAACGATGGCAACTTCGGCAGGATCACCAGCCAGCGTGTGAGTTCTCGCCAGATTCAGATGAGTCTGCGGTATCGATTCTAGGCAACCGATTCTGTTGCGATTTCAATTCAAAAAGGCCTCCACTCAATTGGAGGCCCTTTTGTTTTCCCCGCCGTATGTGACAATAGGATCTATGGCCGAATCCAAGCTTGCTACCCGCGTGAATGCGAATTTTGTAATTCCGGACGATCCGGAATTGTCGACATACCGCTTCATCATTGTTGCGGCCAAGCGTGCGCGTCAGTTGCAGAGCGGACAGCGGTCCTTCCTGCCGACGATGTCGCGCAAGCCTACCGTTGTGGCAATGGAAGAGACCCGTCGAGGTCTTGTGCAGTATCACAACGCTGCAGCTCCTGAGCCGAAGATCGAAGACCCCAGCTAGGACGCCATGCCTCAAGAAGGCGCCCGCCAGTCTTCTCCAGCCCGAATCATTCTTGGCATAGGCGGCGGTATCGCCGCCTATAAATCTGCCGAACTCGCCCGCATCCTCGTCCAGCGGGGATATTCTGTGCAACCGGTGATGACGCGTGCGGCGACCGAGTTCATCACTCCCCTTACCCTCTCTTCTCTTACACACCGCAAGGTAATTACCAGCCTTTTCGCCTCACGCGAGGACTCAAACGCCGTGCTCTCCAGCGCAATTGAGCATATCGATGTGGCACTGGAGAATGACTTGCTGATTGTGGCTCCGGCTACGGCCGATCTGATGGCGCAGTTTGCCCACGGGCTTGCTGGAGATTTTCTGACGACGATGCATCTGGCATTTACCGGGCCAGTATTGCTTGCCCCGGCAATGAATACGAATATGTGGAATCATGCGGCGACACAGGCAAATCTGCGGGTGTTGCGGGAGCGTGGCTATCACTTTGTGGGTCCGGATGCAGGGGATCTGGCTTGCGGCATGGTGGGGGCTGGCAGGTTGTCGGACCCTCTGGAAATTGCCGATGCAGCAACCGCAATTTTGAATGGCAGGCAGGATCTGGCTGGAGAAACGATTTTGATTACCGCTGGACCGACGCAGGAAGCGATTGACCCCGTGCGCATGATCACAAACCGGTCTTCGGGCAAGATGGGTTATGCGATTGCCGGGAAGGCTGTGCGGCGTGGGGCTCGGGTGATTCTGGTAAGTGGGCCAGTGGCGCTGGATGTGCCTCAGGGTGTGGAGTTGATTCGTGTGGAGTCGGCTGAGCAGATGAAGAATGCGGTGATGGAGCAATTGGATGCTGCTTCGATCTTTATCAGTGTGGCGGCAGTGGCGGATTACCGTCCGGCAAGCCCGGCGGATCAGAAGATGAAAAAGACTGCTTCGCGGTTATCGATTGAGCTCGAGCCGACCAGCGATATTCTGGCTGAGGTGGGGCGGCGCAAGGGTGACCGGATCGTGATCGGGTTTGCGGCCGAGACGCAGAATCTGGCGGCAGAGGGCAAGCGGAAGCTCGAATCCAAGAATTGCGACATGGTGGTGGCGAATCTCGTTGGACCGAATGGGACTGGCTTTGAGGGGGATGAAAACGAGGTGTTGCTGATCACCCGTGATAAGGAGCCGGTTGCGGTGCCCAAGGCGGCAAAGAAGGAAATCGCACGTCATATCCTGGACGCGGTGCTGGATCTGCGATTGTCGGCGAGGGCTGCGCGGCAATGACCCCGGAACAGATCCGCCAATATCTCGAATACTATCGGGATCTTGGCATTACGCATTTGAACTTGCCCTCGGCACCGGCCAAGATGAGTGCCACGGCGGTTGCTCCTGGGGTTCCACCGGTGCCTGTAGTTGCAACGCCACCGATTCCAAAAGTAAAGGCTCACGTCATGGACCTGGTATTGCCAACATTGGCACCCGAGGGCGATACTCTCGCCAAGATTCGCGAAGACATCGGTGACTGCAAACGCTGCCGCCTTTGCCAGGAGCGAAAGAACATCGTATTTGGCTCGGGCAACGAGCGGGCGCGGCTGGTGTTTGTGGGGGAGGCCCCAGGTGCGGATGAAGATGAACAAGGTTTGCCGTTCATTGGACGCGCCGGCCAGTTGTTGACCCAGATGATTGAGGGTACAGCGGCCAAGGACAATTTGCCTCTGAGGCGCGAGGATTGCTACATCACCAATGTAGTGAAGTGCCGGCCGCCGGAGAATCGTGCTCCTCAGCCGGATGAGATGGAAATTTGCGGGCAATTTTTGTTTCGTCAATTGATGGTGCTCAAGCCGAAGGCGATTTGTGCGCTGGGGGCAACGGCAGCCAAGGCGTTGCTGAACACCAAAGAGGGCGTGACGAAGATGCGCGGCAACTGGCAGCGCTGGCACGGGATTCCGTTGATGGTGACCTACCATCCGTCGTACCTTTTGCGAGCTTACAACGCTGAGGCAAAAAAGGAAGCGTGGCTTGATTTGCGAAAGCTCTTTCACTATGTGCTCGACGATACGAAGATAGATCCGGAATAAACAAATGGCGCGGGGACTTTTTATCAGCGTTGAGGGAATCGATGGCAGTGGCAAATCGACCCAGTTGGAGCATCTGACCAAACGGTTGGATCTCGAAGGCATCCAATATCTGTTGAATAGGGAACCAGGTGGATCGGCAGTTGGCATGCAGATTCGTCAGATTGTGCTGGACCCAAAGAACCCGGTCTCGCCGACTGCGGAATTACTTTTGTATTTCGCCAATCGGGCTCAGAATGTGGATGAGCAAATTCGCCCGGCACTTGAGCAGGGTAAGTTGGTGATTTCGGATCGATATACGGATTCGACGCTGGCGTATCAGGGGGCCGCGCGGGATCTTGGTCAGGATCTGGTATCGAGGCTACACGCCATTGCCTGCCGGGGGACAGAACCAACGCTCACGATCTATCTGCGGATTCGCCCGGAGGTAAGCGCGAATCGATTGCGCAACGCCAAGAAGGACCGCCTTGAGGCCGAAGGTGCCGCCTTTCACGCTCGCGTTTATGAGGCCTACGAAGCATTGGCTGCGGCCCAGCCCGAGCGGATTGTCCCGGTAAACGGAGAACGCGGCGAGGGATCGATTGCGGACGATATCTGGCGGATTCTGATGAAGAGGTGGCAGCGGCGTGATTCGTAATTTTCATGGCAATGCCGAAGCCGTTGAGACGTTGACGGAGATGCTGGCGACGAGCAGGATTCCGCAGACGATTCTGCTTTCTGGCCCGAGCGGGGTGGGTAAGGCGACGCTGGTGAGGCGCTTTGCCTCGGTGATTCTCGATGCGACCAGCGCCGATATCGAGAAGATTGAGCGTGACGATTTGTTCTTGTCGCACAACGTGGAGATGCTGGCCGAGCGGGAGAAGCTGGCGAGCGACAAGCGGGCGGATGATCCGTTGATGCTTGCGACTCATGCCGACTTCATTACCTTTAGCCCCGATGGGCCGCTGCGGCAAGTGTCGATCCAGCAAATTCGGCTGCTGAAGGATCAGGCGCGAATGAATCCGTCGCGCGGCAAGTGGCGAGTGTTTCTGATCGACCAGATTGACCGGGCCAATGAGCAGGCGGCGAATTCGTTGTTGAAAGTACTTGAGGAGCCGCCTTCGCACCTGTTGATTTTCATGACAGCCGAGAACCCATATGACCTGCTGCCAACGATTCGTTCGCGATCGGTCAATATCCGGATGCACCGTCTGCAAGAGGCCGAGATTGCCTCGTTTCTGGGGACGCGGGGCCTTGATGCAACGGAGCGTAGAGCGCGTCTGGGGAATGGCTCGCCGGGGGCGGCGGCATCGCTTGACCTGGAAGTATTTGACAAGCGGCGGGCGGCAATGTTGAATCTGCTGGAGGTAGCCAGCAGGCGGGCGGCTTTCGGGACCTGGCTCAAGAATGTCGAATCGATTTCGGCATCGAAGTCAGAAAAGCTCGAGTATTACCTCGAAGTTCTTTTCCTGCTACTCGAAGATATTCTCATGCTTGCGCATGGCTTTGACCACATTCGCAACCCGGACCTGGCACGGCAGCTAAAGGCGATCTCCGATGCTGTGAGCCTCGAATGGATGCGGCGTGCCGTCGAGCTAACCGATGAAATGGTGAGGCTCTTGAGGCGAAATATCCAGAAGGGGATTGCCCTCGATGCCTTTGCTATCGAGCTGCGGGATATGGTCCCAGCGGGAGCTTAAGCCCTGTTGAACCTTTTCGATCTTTTGTGCGTCTCCTTTTCAATGGCGTAACCCGCTTATAATGATTAGTAATTCATAAGGAGTCATACCTTGGATACACCCATACGTCGTGTTTTGCGTGCCCCTCTCACCGAGTCGCGGGAGAAAGCTCATTCCACGGCCAAGTCTGCGTCGTCTACAGCGCCTAAAAAGCAGATCCCACCGGATCAGACAAACGCGGAAAACTTCTATTACATCAAGCAGATGAACACCAAGACGCCTATGGTGATCGTGCTCAAAGACGGCGAAATTCTGCATGGTGTCATTGAGTGGTACGACAAGGGGTCGCTAAAGGTGAACCGCGACGGCGCCCCGAACCTGCTCGTTTACAAGTCCAGTATCAAGTACATGTACAAGGACGAAGACGAGGAAGAATCCTAGTAGTCTCCCGCCTTTAACTTATTTTTCATATCGAGACGGTACTGCCGGCGGGCTCCCGCCTGTTCGTACCGTCTTTTTTCGTCTTCTGTTTCAGGGATCAGCGGGGCGACAGAGATCTTGCCGCCTCTGCCGTCGACGGCGACAAAAGTGAGGTAGGCGGAGGTGGTGTGTTTGACTTCTCCGGTCATCAGGTTTTCGACGTAGACTTTGACGCCGACCTCCATTGAGGTATTCCAGGCGCGGTTGACGGAACTGCGGACGATGACGAGTTCGCCTATCTGGACGGGGTGGAGGAAGTCCATGTGATCGACAGAGGCGGTGACGACGGGGGCACGGGCGTGGCGGCTGGCAGCGATTGCGCCGGCGATGTCTACGAGGTGCATGACGCGGCCACCGATCAGATAGCCAAGGGGGTTGGCATCATTGAGAAGGGCGAGTTCTGAGATCTCGGATCTGCTTTCGCCGACGGTTCGGCCTGCACCCGGGGTCTGTTGGTTTGTTTCGAGCTTCCATCCTGACATTTCATTTCGACGCTACCATGAGAGGAGTGTCTAATCGTATTGAAACTCTCCAGAATTTACTAGCCCAGTCGCCGGGGGATAGCCGCTTTCGCTATATGTTGGCGAGCGAGTATAAGAATGCGGGGCAGTTGGCCGAGGCGGTGGTTGAGTTTAACGCGATCATTGCCGGGGACGAGAACTATGGCCCGGCCTATTATCACGGGGGCCAGACGCTTGAGAAATTGAATTTGCTGGATGAGGCACGGGCGATGTACTCGGCCGGGATTGAGGCGACGCGGAGGTCTGGGGATGCGCATACGCGCGGGGAGCTTGAGGCGGCGCTGTCGATTCTGGGGTAATTTGCGGATGTCCCGCCAAGCCCGCGCTGCAATTGTGATGAGCTGGACTCGACGGTTCTCAGTTGAGCAGCCGCGCTGGCAGTATGTTTGACTACCCTAAAGGGTTTCTGTGAATTCACCTGGTCTTAATTTCCTGGGAACGGGATGGCTTGCCAAGCCTGGCAAGTTAACTCTACGTTGAGGGATTTTGCGGATTTTGTCTTCGGCCAGACATCCGATCCGCTTCGATTTCAAGGCGTTTCGAAGCCTGAATGGAATTGTCAGGGACGGATTACGTAAACACTCTGCGACTCAGCAGAGCAATTCAAGAAACGGATGCGCAGTGCACGGATTAAGGACGCCGGACTTGTAGGTCGTCGCAGATCTTGCGGGCGGGAAAATCGTTCACTTCACGATGGCGCGGTACTGCCGTGGAGCGCTTTGTTGACCGGTTAACTTAAACCGAATGGTTGTTGCCCTCGCGCAGCAACTCACATCCATTTCCTTCAAGATGACGAATCAAGTCGATCCGCTTCATACAGCGGGAATAGCAAATGGCTCACGGATTACTACGGCGCTCCCCAAGGACTCTTCAGCTAGCTGGCGGTTCACGTCCAGAACAAGCGTGACCGCTTCGGTGAGGTTGGATCTGGCTTCCTCGATCGTCGCGCCCTGGGTATTGGCGCCAGGCAGTTCCTCGACAAAAGCTATGTAGCCTTCCGGCACCTTTTGAAATACGGCGGTTAGCATCATCTGCTTCAATCCTATCAGGGCTGCGGCGTTAAGTGGCCTGTGGCGTTGTCGCATGAACGCTTGCTCCATAAGCAGGGTTATTAGCCTCAGTTCATCGAAAAAGCCTGCCAGAACCCTCTCTGCTTCGCCACGCAGAGATCAGATGACAATAGATGGCGATCAACAGAATCGTTTAGTGCTGCCTTCACCCGAGCCCGCCTAAGGTTTTGCGAGGACGCACGAAGCTACACCGGCCCGATGGAGTCTCGATCATTTCAAGGGGGACCCGAACTATGGGTCGGCTTATCATCAATGGGGGCAGACGCTGGATAAGTTGAATCAACCGGTACGCGGCTGGGATTGAGGCGGCGCTGTCGATTCTGGGCTAGAGGCTTGCGGCCATTCGTTTTTCCACTGGAGATCCATTTGAGGGGCGAATACGCTGGGTTTGAGTGCCTGCGTCGAGATAGTCAAGGCCCATCTTGCGCAGGATGGCTTCTTCGATCGCATGACGAAGTATGGGGGCTTGTTCGAGGGATTCTCTCGCTTGATCGCGGCCCTGCCCGAGCCGCTGCTCGCCGTAGCTGAACCAGGAGCCGGATTTCTGTAGGATTCCCTGCTCGGTGCCTGCATCTACCAGTTCGCCCAGGCGGTCGATGCCGCGGCCGAAGCGGATCTCGAATTCGACTTCGCGGAAGGGGGCGGCCATTTTGTTCTTCACCACCTTCACTTTCACTCGATTGCCGCGGATCTCGTCGCCTTCTTTGACTGAAGTGGTTTTACGGACTTCGAGGCGCTGGGAGGCGAAAAACTTGAGCGCCCGGCCGCCAGTGGTGGTCTCGGGGTTGCCGAACATGACGCCGATTTTTTCGCGGATTTGATTGATAAAGAGGATCGTGCAGTTGTGGCTTGAGGCAAGGCCGGTAAGCTTGCGCATGGCCTGGGACATGAGGCGGGCATGGACCCCAACGAAGGCGTCCCCCATTTCGCCGTCGAGTTCGGCCTTGGGGACAAGTGCGGCGACGCTATCGACCACGACCAGATCGATCTGGCCCGAGGCGACCATCGATTGCGTGATGTCGAGAGCCTGTTCGCCGTAGTCGGGCTGCGAGAGCAGGACGCGGTCTGGGTCGATTCCCAGTTTGTAGGCGTAGCTCGCGTCGAGGGCGTGTTCGACATCGACGAAGGCAGCATAGCCGCCGAGTTTCTGGGTTTCGGCGATAGCGTGCAGGGCGAGAGTGGTTTTGCCTGAAGATTCCGGCCCGTAAATTTCAATGACACGGCCTTTGGGAAGCCCGCCAATCCCCAGCGCAATATCAAGGCCAAGCGAGCCTGTGGGGATGGAAGAAATCTCCACCACCTGGCC
>ENA-ORBV01004501-ORBV01004501.1-microbial-mat-metagenome-genome-assembly--contig:-NODE-4501-length-26672-cov-54.760030_pt1 | contig 26672 bp, 24 predicted proteins | sample MGYA00237777_ERZ505514 | MGnify/ENA primary metagenome ERZ505514 (study PRJEB26160, sample SAMN06269048) | microbial mat metagenome | isolation source: Oligotrophic lake microbial mat | place...
TCCAAGGGGGGCGGTCCAGGGGGGCGGTCCGGGGACGCGATCACCCCGACCATCACGTCCCGATGTCAACGCCGTTGATCAGCGCCTGCACAAACGGAATCAACACAACCACCAGCGCCGCGCACGCCACCGCGGCAACCCGCGGCCAGCGGGACGGGCTGTTGACCACCGACTCGGCCTGGGGCGTCGGGGCTGAGAGCACCGGCAGGCCCACCAGGCGCAGGTAGTAGAAGGCGGAGATGGCGCTGTTCACACAGGCGATGACGACCAGGGCGATCTGTCCGGCCTGCACGCCGGCGATGAAGAGGTAGAGCTTGCTCCAGAACCCGAGAAGCGGCGGAAGGCCGATGAGTGAGCCGGCCGCGAGCACCATGGCCCAGGCCATCGCCGGGTGGCGGCGCACCAGGCCGGCGATGTCGGCGAGGGATTCGATCTCCTCGCCCTGCCGCTCCAGACTGGCGAGCACCGCAAACGCCGCAGTGTTCATGATCCCGTAGGTGAGCAGATAGAGCAGGACTGCATTGAGGCCCAGTTCGGGGCCGGCGATCAGGCCGATCACCATGTAGCCGCTGTGGGCAATCGAGCTGTAGGCCAGCATCCGCTTGATCGAGGTCTGGAGGAGCGCCCCCACATTGCCGAGAGTCATGGTGAGCGCGGCCACCATCCACAGCACGGTCAGAATCGGCTGCGGAAGTCCGTCGATGGCCACGTCGCGACCGAGGGAGTCGACCGCGGCGAGATGGCCGGACCAGCCGACGGTGCTCAGGAGCAGCATCAGGGCGATCATGCCGGCGGTCTTGGGAACGACCGCAAGGAACGCGGTGACCGGCGAGGCGGCACCCTCGTAGACGTCGGGGGCGTAGAAGTGCATCGGCGCGGCGGCGATCTTGTAGCCGATGCCGAGGATCGCCAGGACCATGCCGATGATCCCGAGCGAACCCATCCCGGTGGTCATGGCCTGGGCCGTGAAGGCTTCGCGCATCTCGGTCAGCACGATCGTTCCGGTGGCCCCGTAGAGCAGAGCGAAGCCGTAGAGGAACATCGCCGAGGCCATGGCCCCGAGGAAGAAGTACTTGACCGCGCTCTCCTGAGCCCGCCGATTGGAGCGGCTCATCGCCACCATGATGTAGGTCGGCAGCGAGGTCAGCTCGAGGGCGAGGAAGAGCCAGATGAGGTCGTTTGCGGTCGAGATCAGCGAGAGCCCGGTGATCGAGAGCAGAAAGAACGCGTAGAACTCGGCGCGATTGACGCGGATCGGATCGAAGGCGGCACGGCCGCTCGAGAAGGCCGCCTCGAGACGACGATCGATGAGTCCGACGGTGACCAGGCAGAGCAGCACACCGAGTGCGTAGACCACCATCCGCACCGGCTTGCCGAGCATCGGCATCAGCAGATTCGCAGCCTCGGCCCGCTCCGGCGTGTGGACGAAGGGAACGACGACCAGGGCAATCAGGAGCGCAACGGCGGTAATGAACGGCGTGGCGTCGCGCAGGCCGCGACTCTTCGAGAGGCCGAGGATCACCACCAGCACGCTGGCGGCAAGCAGCACCATCTCGGGGACCAGCAGTCCAAGCTTGGCGGACATGTCAAGCATGGGTCGAGCCAGTCTCCAGCGGAAGCGCCCGCGCCGGAATCGAGAAGAGGGTGATGCCGGAAACCGCAGATGGGTTCGGACTGATCGCCCCGGGGTTCGGACTCATGGCCCCGGGAACGATGAACGCATCGTCGCTCGAGGGGGCCGGATCGGCGCTGCGGACCGCGGCGGGCGCCAGTTCGACCGGCTCCGCATACGCGGAGAGCGTGGCGGTCACGCTGCCGGCGATGGCATCGGTGATAAATTTCGGCTGGATGCCGAGCACGACACAGAGCACCGCGAGCGGGATCAGAATGCCGATCTCGCGCGGCGAGAGGTCCTGCGGAAGTGTCGACGTGGCGTGATCGCCGGCGGCATGCGCCGACCCGGTCGTGGCTCCACCGTGAGCGGCGGTGGCGTGATCGCCGCTCTCTGCAGCGCCGTGCCGGGCGGCATGGCTGTGGGCGTGTTCGCCGGGCACCCGCAGCGGTCCGAAGACCACCTTGCCGAGCATGATCAGAAGGTACATCGCTCCGAGGATCATCCCCACCGCCGCCGGCCACGCGTATGCGGGACCGAGGACGCCGGGGTAGCCCGAGGGTGAATCGGGCGTGGCGGTGTAGGTGCCGATCAGGCAGAAGAACTCGCTGATGAACCCGTTCAGTCCGGGGAGACCGACCGACGCCATGGTGAAGAAGACCATGAAGAAGCCCCACACGGGCATGCGCCGACCGAGTCCGCTCATCGAGTCCATGTCGCGGGTGTGGTACCGCTCGTAGACCATGCCGATCAGGAAGAAGAGGGCACTGGTCGAGAGGCCGTGATTGATCATGTAGAGCACCGAGCCCTGCACGCCGAGCGGATTGAGGGCGAAGAGTCCCAGCACGCAGAAGCCGAGGTGGCTCACCGAGGAATAGGCCACGAGCCGCTTGATGTCGTCCTGCACCCAGCAGATCAGGGCCGCGTAGAGGATGCCGATGATGCAGAGGACCGCAATCGCCGGAGCCCAGACGATCACCGCGTCGGGCACCATCGGGAGGGCGAATCGAAAGAGCCCGTAGGTGCCGAGCTTGAGAAGCACGCCCGCAAGAAGCACGCTGCCTGCAGTCGGCGCCTCGGTATGGGCCAGCGGAAGCCAGGTGTGCACCGGAAAGAGCGGGACCTTCACCGCGAAGCCCGCAAGCAGGGCAAAGAGCACCAGCCCCTGCTGACTCGGGAGCAGTTCCTGCGAGGCGAAGGTGGTCAGCGTGGCGATGTCGAAGGTCCAGTTCGAGAGCGTCCCGGCGGCGGCGAGGTCGCCGCCTGCTCCGCCAAACTCGAGGGAGAGCGAATAGCGCCACGCCACGTAGAGGAGACCCGCGAGGGTCAGCAGCGACCCGGTGAAGGTGTACAGGAAGAACTTGATCGAGGCCTTCGCCCGATTCTCGCCGCCATAGATGGCGATCAGGAAGAAGAGCGGGACGAGGGTGAACTCGAAGCAGACGTAGAAGAAGATCAGGTCGCGGGCGAGGAACACACCGTTCACCGCGGCGGCCAGAGCCAGAAGCCACGCGTAATACTCGCGGCTGCGGTGGGTGACTGCGGTGAAGGAGCCGAAGACGCAGAGCGGCATCAGGATGCCGTTCAGGATGATCAGGGCCATCGAGACGCTGTCGGCGCCGAGGGCGAGATTGATCCCGAACTCCGCCAGGAATGGCACCGAGGCGGTGAGTGCAAAGTCGCCGGTTCCCCACGCCCCGAAGAACATCGAGGTGACGAGGGTGTGGGCGAGGAGCACCAGTGAACCAATGGCCGCGACCCAGCGGGCGATTGCGGTGGGCGCGACCGCGGTCGCGATGGCGGCAACCAGCGGGATCAGAATCAACAGAGCTGCGGTCACGCCCCACCTCCCTGCAGCCAGACCCAGACCACCCAGGCGATGATCAGTCCGACGCCGCCGGCCATGGTGACCGCGTATCCCTGCAGCAGACCGTTCTGAAGCGGCTGGAACGCGCGTCCCAGGATCCGCGGCAGACGCGCGATGCCGTCAACCAGCAGACCATCGACCAGGAAGCGGTCGAGGAACGCCAGCAGGTGGCCGAGCAGCCACAGCGGCGCCCGCACCAGGAAGATGTAGCCCTCGTCGACGTACCACTTGTTCTCCATCGCCGTCGGCAGCCACCGCGTGGCGGGGTTGCCCAGTAGCGAGGCCCGAAGATCGTCGGCGGCCTTGCGATTGAAGAGATGGAACCACGCGGCGATGGCGATGCCGAGAAGGGCGACGCCCGCGGAGACGTAGTACATCACCACGTGCGGATCGAAGCCGAGGAAGGAGCCGTGAGCGCCGCCGTGGGCATGCCCGTGGCCGGGCACACCTGCCGCGGCGCTGCTGCGGCTGACCATCGATTCGACCCACGCACCGCCCGGAACGACCCAGGCGATGAGGGCCCCGACTGCCAGCACGATCAGCACCAGGTTGATGGCCAGTCGCGGGGCGTGTGGATGGAAGTCGTGTGCATGGCCGCCATGATCGGGCGCGGTTGCGGCATGCTCTCCATGCTCTCCATGCTCTCCATGCGACGGGCCGTGGCCTTCGTCGCCCGGCTCGTAGTGCACCGGACCGGCGCAGACGCGGAACCACACGCGGAACGTGTAGTAGGCGGTGAGCCCCGCGGTGAAGAGGGCCAGGAACCCGAGGAACTGGAATCCCGGGCCGGGGGTGACGAAGGCCTCGGCGAGGATTGCGTCCTTCGAGAAGTAGCCGCTGGTGAAGGGCACGCCCGCGAGGCAGAGACAGCCGGCGAGCATCACGTACGAGACCACTCGCCAACCGGGGATGTGTCGAAGACCGGAGAGCTTGCGAAGGTCGAGCTGCCCGGCGAAGCCGTGCATGATGGCCCCGCAGGTGAGAAAGAGCGCGGCCTTGAAGAAGGCGTGGGTGAAGACGTGATAGGCCCCGCCGAAACTGGTCATCACGCCCAGGCCGAGGAACATGAAGCCAAGCTGCGACACCGTCGAGTAGGCCATGATCCGCTTGATGTCGTACTGAGCCATCCCAATCGTGGCCGCGAGGAACGCAGTCAGCCCACCGACCCACGCAACCGTGGGCAGGGCCGCCTCGTGCAGCAGGAAGAAGGGATAGGTGCGGGCGATCAGGTAGATGCCCGCGGTGACCATGGTCGCCGCGTGAATCAGCGCCGAGACCGGTGTCGGTCCCTCCATCGCATCGGGAAGCCAGACGTAGAGCGGGAGCTGGGCACTCTTGCCGAAGGCCCCGAGCATGAGCAGGAAGGGAATCGCCTGCACGCTCCAGCCGCCGACGGCGAGATCGTCGGGGGCGGCGGCCAGCACCATCCACAGCGTGTCGTACTCGAGCGAGCCGTAGTTGAGCCAGATCAGGTAGATCGCCAGCGCCAGCCCGAGATCGCCGATCCGATTCATGATGAAGGCCTTCTTCGCGGCGGCCACGGCGCTGGGCTTGGTGTAGTAGTAGCCAATCAGCATGTAGCTGGCGAAGCCGACGCCCTCCCAGCCCAGATAGAGCATGACGAGGTTGTCGCCCATCACCAGAGCGCTCATGGCGAAGAGGAAGAGGCTCACGCCGGCGAAGAAGCGGGCATAGCCGGCGCCCTCGTGCGGTCCCCCACCGCCGATTGCCCGATGAGCGCTGTTCCCCGAGCCGCGCCGCGGCCCGACGCGCATGTCGGGTTCCATGTATTCGCTGGCGTAGAGGGCAATCAGCGTTCCCAGCGGAACGACGAAGAGCATCCACAGGAGCGTGAGGCTGTCGACGTAGAGGGCGAAGTTGGCAACCAGCGAACGTCCGGCGCGGTTGCCTTCGGTGGTGCCCGACCAGTCGAGGGAGATCCAGTCGAAGAGATGGATCGTCACCGGGCCGTCGACCCGCCCGTAGAGCATGAAGACGAGTATCGAGGCGATCCCGAGGCAGCCCACGGTGATCCACGCCGGAAGCTTGCCGCGCACGCGGAACGCGGCGCAGAGGCCGCAGCACACCGCGGAGATGATCGGCAGCCAGAGAATCCACCCCGCCCACGCCAGCGACGGAGCGTCGATTGCCGGGGCGATGGCCCTGGCGGCGTCCATCGCCGTCTTCGCTCCCTCGCCCGCAGCGTGCCCACCGTCAGCCGCCAGTGAGGCGGCGGCGATTGCGGAGGTCAGAAGCTGGAGGCCGTCGGTGAGCATTGGGAAGTTCGAAGGGGACGAGGCAGAAGCGGTCGGGATTGAGGCGATCGGTTCAGGCCAGTGGTTCAGGCCAGGGGCGTGTGACGACCCGCGCGTGACGAGTGACGTGTGGCGAAAACTCGCGCTATTCCCGCAGCTCCGACCACGCCTCGGCGTTGAGCGTCTCGCGGCGGCGATAGAGCAGGACCACCAGACCCAGGGCCAGGGCCGCTTCGGCAGCGGCGACGGTGAGGATGAAGATCACGAAGACCTGACCCGAGATATCCATGTGCAAGCGCCCGAAGGCCACCATCGCCAGCGCTGCCGCCTGGAACATGAGTTCCGTGCACAGGAACATCAGGATCATGTTGCGACGGGTGAGAAATCCGACCAGGCCGATTGCAAAGAGGGCGGCGCTGAGGAGAAGGACGAGGGCGATTCCCCCAGGGATGGGACCGGGGATTGGGCCCTGAAGTGGGCCCTGAAGCACGCCCGGAACTGCTCCGCCGAATGCGCTCGCGAGCATGCTCGTCGGAAGGCTGATGGCGGAGTGCGCGACAGCAGTGATCATCCTCGCGACCTCCGGCCGGCACGCGCCTCGTCGATCAACTCGCCGTCATCGCCGAGCTCGTCAGGTCCGTCGACGGTGAGCCGGCGCAGCCCCGCGGCTTCTCGCCTCTGATCTTCGCCAAGTTCGGCCTGTCGCCTGGCCAGGACCACGGCACCGAACATGGCCATGGTGAGGATCACGCCGGCAAGCTCGAGGCTGACCGGGAAGTCGGCGACCAGGGCCAGACCGACCCGCTCGGTGTTGTTCGGCGCTGCGCTGGCGGGAAGCTCGAGTTCGCGAGTGGCGCCTTCGCCGTCGACGATGGTGACAAAGGCGGCTCCGTCGCGGATGACAACCGACCGCCCGTCGGTCAGCACCACCTCGCGGAAGTCGGGGACCAGAGCCCGAACGGCGGCGTCGCGGGACCGTGGGAGCTTGTCGAGCAGGGCCCACTCGGCGGCGGACGCTTCGGATGCAGTCACCTGTCCCCGTGGCCCTCCGGGCCGCGGCTGTCCGTCGGGACCGGCCCCGAAGAGAGCGTCACTCAGAACCGCAACCATGATCAGTCCGACCACGACTGCGGTCGCCGGTTCGCGGGGCACGCGGTCGTACTCGGCCAGGGCCCGCAGGTCATCCTCGCTCTCGGCCTGCTGGGCGAGCATCAGGACGAAGAGATAGGTGATGAGGATGGCGCCCGCGTAGACGATCACCAGGGCAAAGGCCATGAACTCGGCCTGAAGCAGCAGAAAGAGCCCGGCGGAGCTGACCACCACCAGGACGAAATAGAGGGCCACGTAGACCGGCCGGGGATGGGTGATCATCCGCACCGCACTGGCCAGCGCAATCAGGCAGAAAAGGCCGGTGAAGACGGTGCTCGGGCCTTCGGAAGCCACCGCGCCCGGCACCGAGTCGAAGGGCGCGAGCGTTCCTGCCGCGGTCTTCAAGAGCCCTAGGCCCAGGGAGATTGCCGCCGCAAGGCCGATCAGCACCCCCGCCATGCGAAGGCTCTTCGCACCGGGTCGGAGGATCAGGTAGAGCCCGACTGCACCGACGGCACAGGTGGCGTAGAGCAGGAGCGGGGCCATTCGCGGGGAGATCGGGAGGGAGTTCGACGGAGAAGCAGGATCGTTCGACCTGCGCATCCGCCGCGTGACCGGTGCCTTCGGGTTCGCCGTCCGCCAACGAGCGGAAACGGCTGCGAGGACCGCACGCGAGCGACTGCGGGGCGAATGTCGGGGCCGCCGACGGGAGGGCGTGAAGATAAGTCCACCGGACAGAAGCCGCAAGCGAGCGACTGGTCGGGTAGGTTTGCCGCGAACGCCGCCCTGCGGTGCTCCCCACGATCAAACCCTCACACCCCTCTCCATCACCTCTCTGAATGTTCCGCCGCCAGCTTCCGAATGCCATCACGCTGTTCCGCCTCCTCGCAGCGGGGGCTTTCTTTGCAATCGTGAGTGTGGCCCTGCGCGACCCGGCCGCGGCCGATCGGGCGCTGTGGGGCACCGTGGCCGCCGGGATCTTCGGCATCGCCGCAGTCTCCGACGTCGTCGACGGCTGGCTCGCTCGCCGCTGGGGCGTGGTCAGCGTCTTCGGGCGGATCATGGATCCCTTCTGCGACAAGGTCCTGATCCTCGGGGCGTTCATCCTGCTGGCGACCCCGGCGTTCACCGAGTGGACGCTCATCGACGTCTCGAGCGCCCCGCGTCCCGGCGACGTCATCGCGACTCATTCCTCGAACGTTGCCCTCACCAGCACCTCCGGAATCACCGGATGGATGGTGGTCGTGATCCTCTCCCGCGAGCTTCTGGTCACCAGCCTCCGCGGCGTGCTCGAGTCGATGGGACACGACTTCTCGGCCGACTGGGCGGGCAAGTGGAAGATGCTGCTCCAGTCCTTCTGCATTCCACTCTGTCTGGTCGTGGCGGTGAACGAGTGGCTTCTGCGTGAACCCGCGGCCGTGTGGGTGCGCGACGGCTTCGTCCTGCTGACCATGCTGGTGACGATTCTCTCGGTGGTGCCGTATCTGCTGCGGGCGCGGCGGCTGCTGGCCCGCACGCCCGCCGCGCCGCCGACACGCGACACCTCCGACTCGGGTTCCGCTCGTGGGTGACCGACTGACGCTGTCGGTGCTGACGTGCTTCGGTCTCGGGCGCAGTCCCTTCGCACCCGGAACCGTCGGGTCGCTGCCTCCCCCGCTCCTTGCCCTCGCACTCGTGGCCGCGCTCGGACCTCACTGGGGAGTGACCGCGGGCGTCGTCCTTGTCGGGGTTGCGGCCGCCGTTCTCTGCGTGCGTTTCGGGGCTCGCGGCGAAGCCCTGCTCGGCGGCAAGGACCCGGGAGCGATCGTGCTCGACGAAGTCGCCGGGCAGTCGATGCCGCTCGTGTTTCTGCCGTGGGTGTCGTTCGAGAGTCCCGGCGGGATCACGCGGAACGTCGTGCTCGCCCTGACTGCCTTCGTCACGTTTCGCCTCTTCGACATCACCAAGCCGCCACCCGCACGCGGTCTGCAATCGGTTCGCGGAGGGCTTGGGATTCTCGTCGACGATCTCGTGGCCGGGGCCTACGCCGCCGCGGCGACGTGGCTGGTGGTCATTGCGCTTGGCTGGTGACCTTCTCCATCTCAGCCTCCTCAGCCTCCTTCGCTCACGATGGCCTCGAGCCGCATCACGAAGGCCGAGCGGGCCATGACCTCGTCGGCGCCCGCGGCCCGTGCCGCCGCCACCAGATCGGCGCGGACATGCGACACGAAGGCGAGGATGCGAATCGGCGATCCGGCTCCGCTGCCGGTGGCCCGGGTCTCCTCGATCGCCGCGACCGCGTCGTCGGCGTCGAGATCGACAATGAGGGTGCGATGCTCGCCACTGGCCAGCTTCTCGCGAAGGGACGCCACACCGCGCACGATCGCCAGCGGTGCCGACGCGGCCCGCGCTGTCGCCGAGACCTTGGTGGTGAACAGAAGATCGGTCGCGTAGAGCAGCATGGGGGGAGGCCTTCGGAGAAGTCGACAGTCGATGAAGAAGCCGTCGTCACGGCTGAGCTCGGACTGGGCTCACACTTCGTGGGCAATCAGATCGTCGTAGGTCTCGCGGCGGCGCACGACCCGGAACGCGTCGCCGTCGACCAGCACTTCCGCCGGAAGCGGCATGGTGTTGTAGCGACTGGCCATGCTCATGCCGTAGGCCCCGGCCGTGAACACCGCCATCAGATCACCGCGCTCGAGCGGCGGCAACGGCCGATCCACAGCGAGAAAGTCGCCGCTTTCGCAGATCGGTCCGACGACGTCCATGGGGATCAACCCGGGGATGGTCATCTCCTTCGCGCGTCGCGCGGGGACGAAGCCCTCGGCCGGCTCCACCGGCCAGATGAAGTGGAAGGCGTTGTAGTGGCTCGGCCGCAGCAGGGCGTTCATGCCGGCATCGCAGATGGCAAAGGTCTTGTCACCGGAGGTCTTCATGTAGAGGACCCGCAGCAGCAGGATGCCCGCGTTGGCGATGATCGTGCGCCCCGGCTCGAGGATGATCGCGAGCCCGCGCTTCACCCGCTCTTCGAGCAGCGGCACGATGGCCTTGGCGTAGTCGGCTGCAACCGGGGACTGGTCGCTCTCGTAGTCGGCGCCGAATCCGCCGCCGAGATCGAGGGTCTCGACCACGAAGCCGCCCGCAGCGAGTTCGTCCATCAGCGCCAGGGTCTTGTTCACCGCATCGACATAGGGGGCGGTGGTGTAGACGGGTGAACCGATGTGCAGATGCAGGCCCCGCAGGAGCGCGAATCGGTCCTTCCCGTAGCGCTCGAAGAAGTGGCGGGCCCGCTCGATGTCCACGCCGAACTTGCTCTCCTTCTTGCCCGTCGAGGTGTAGCGATGGGTCTTGGGATCGACATCCGGATTGACTCGCAGGGCGCAGCCCACGGTGGTCCCGGCCTCGGCGGCGAGCCGGGCGATGTTCTCGAACTCCGCCTCGCTCTCGACGTTGAGGAGCCCGATCCCGGCGCGGATTGCGCTTCGGATCTCCTGATCGGTCTTGCCGACGCCGGCGTAGACGCATTTCGACGCCGGCACGCCGGCGCTGATGGCCCGATGCAGTTCGCCGCCGCTGACCACGTCCATCCCCGCCCCAAGCGACGCCAGCAGCTTGCAGACGCCGAGGTTGCCGCTGCTCTTGATCGAATAGCAGATCAACGGATTGAGCGGCCCGAAGGCCTCGACCAGGCGCTGGTAGTGAGAGCGAATCGTGGCCGCGCTGTAGATGTACGTGGGCGTGCCGACCGCCTCGGCGATCTCATCGAGATCCACCCCCTCGGCATGCAGACGCCCGGCGCGATAGGAGAAGTGGTCCATGGGGCGCGACGATACGGGGGAAGGAATGAGATTGGTTGGCGCGAGTAGGAAAGAGGAATGAGGAAAGAGGAATGAGGACCCGCTCGACTTCTGGTGCGTCCTTTGCCTGCCCGCGCCATACCGCGGCGTAATGCCCGGGCAGGCACAGGACGCGTGATTCGTTCAGTGGGGCCTCATTCCTCTTTCCTCAGTCCTGACCCACTGCCACCGGCCTCCGCTTCCTGGCGCTTTCGACTGCGGCTTCCAGCACGCACTGGGTGCGGTAGGCGTCCTCGAAGTCGGCGAGGGGGGCGACGGGGGCGACGCCGCCGAGGACTTTGACGATGTCGGCGGCCTGGCTGATGAAGCCGTGCTCGTAGCCCAGGCCGTGGGCCGGGGGCCAGTAGGCGTCGACGTACGGATGGGCCCCTGGCGTGGTGCACATGATGCGACTCCAGCCGCGCTCGGCGACGGGCAACTGGTGATCCCACCACTGGAGTTCGTTCATCCGCTCGAAGTCGAACAGGATCGAGCCGTGCTCGCCGTTGATCTCGATGCGGTTGCGGTTCTGATTGCCGGTGGCGAGACGCGTCGCTTCGAAACTGGCGACGGCGCCCCCGCTCATGCGGGCGAGAAAGAGCACGCAGTCGTCGACCGTCGAGCGACCCGTGGCGGGCCTGGCCGCGGAGGTGCGAGCCCGCTTGGTGGCGCCGCGGGAGCGAATGCCGCCCTTGGTGCGGTCAGCGCCACTCAGCAGCGGACGCTGGGTGATGAAGGTGTGCTCGATGGCGCCGGCGACCTCAATGATCTCTTCGCCGGTGATGAAGCGAGCCATGTCGATGATGTGGGCGTTCAGGTCGCCGTGGGCGCCGCTTCCGGCTTCGGCCGAATTGAATCGCCACAGGAGTGGCGTCTCGGGTCCGCCCCAGTCCTGGAGATAGGCGGCGCGGACATGGAAGATCCGACCGAGTCGACCGGCGGCGACGAGTTCACGCGCGTACGCAACCGCCGGGCAGCGCCGATAGTTGAACCAGACGAAGGTCTTCACGCCCTTCCGGGCCGCCTTCCGAGCCGCGTCGCGCATGGCCTTGGCGTCGGCGAGCGTGCCTGCGAGGGGCTTCTCGCAGGCGACGTGCTTTCCGGCTTCGAGGGCCGCAATCGACTGCTCGGCGTGCACGTGATTGGGAGTGGCGACGTCGATCAGATCAATCGACGGGTCCGCGAGCAGGTCGCGCCAGTCGGTCGTGCTTCGCCCCCAGCCGTAGCGGCGGGCGAAGGCAGCCACGCCCATGGCGTCGCGGGCGGCCACCCCCGACATCACCGGCTCCCGCGGCAGGTCGAAGAACTTGGCGGTGTTGAGCCACGCGGTGGAGTGGGCCCGGCCCATGAACTTGGAGCCGATCAGCCCGATGTGAAGGGGCGCGGTTTGCGGCGTTGACGGGTGCGTCGAGGGGGGCGTTGGGGCGTTTCGTCGAGCCATGGAAGAGGCCATGCTAACGGCAGCCCGAGGCCCCGATTCAGGGTTGATCGTTGGGGTCGGACGGGAAGCCTCAGTAGACTGGCCCCATGCACTCCGCACCCATCGACCGGTCCCGTTCCCGCCGGAGCCCCGGCGCGACTTCGTCTCCACTTGCGCGCCGTCTCTCCGCGGGCCTCGCCGCGGGTCTCCTCGCGCTGGCCGTCGCCCCGGTCGCCGCGGCGCAGACCCGCGAAGCGCCGAAGCGCGAGCCGGTGGTGATCAGCGCCGAGTTCTCCGCGGAGTGGTTCTGGGGTGATGCCGGCGTGCGCCGCAAGCACCTCATGCTCTGCGGGAAGCCGGCGCCGGAGATTGCCCTCAAGGACTGGCGCGGCGAGCCGCAGGAGATCGCCAAGCTCACCGGCAAGGTGGTCGTCGTCGACTTCTGGGCGACCTGGTGCGGCCCATGCATGCGGGCGATGCCGGAGAATGTCGAACTGGTCAAGACCTTCGGCAAGGACGGACTGGTCTTCATCGGCATCCACGATCACGTGCGCGGACTGCCGTCGCTCGACGCGGCCCTCAAGGCCAACAACATCAACTATCCCGTCGGTGTCGACGATGCCGGAAAGTCGCAGAAGGCCTACCAGGTCCAGTTCTGGCCGACCTACGCGGTCATCGATCGCAAGGGCGTGCTCCGCGCCGTCGGGCTGAAGCCGCAGTACCTCAAGCAGGTCGTCGAGAAGCTGCTCGCCGAGCCGGCGCCTGCCGCCCCGGCCGCCCCGCCGCCATCCGATCAGAAGCCCGCAACCCCGCCACCGGCCGAGGCGCCCCCCGCCGCACCGCCGAAGTCCGACGCGACGACGAGCTCGAACGCTCCTCTCTCACCAGACTGGCAGAGTGGTTTCTTCGCGGCCAGCCCTGCGGATTTCCCTGCTGATGGCCCTGCTGAGAGTGGGAAGCCCGCGCCCGCCGAGTCAACGCCTGCCGTCGTCCCCGGGGTCATCAAGCCGGAGTGGCTCGAAGGGAACGAGACCCAGCGCAAGGCGCTGGCGCCGCTGGCGGCGCTGGCGGCACCGCCGGCGCTTCCAACCGGCACCACCTGGATCAACAGCCAACCGCTGGAGCTGGCGTCGCTCCGCGGCAAGGTCGTGGTCCTCGACTTCTGGGCGACCTGGTGCGGTCCCTGCATCGCCAGCATCCCGAAGAACAACGAGATCGCGGCGAAGTACGCCGATCAGGGGCTGGTTCTCATCGGTGTCTGTCACGCCCGCGGCGTCGAGAAGATGGCCGACATGGTCAAGAGCAAGTCGATTGCCTATCCCGTGATCGCCGACGCGGCGTCAAATGCCACCAGCACCGCGTACAAGGTGAACGGCTATCCCGACTATCACGTGATCGATCGCGCCGGGAAGCTCCGGGCACTCGACGTGCGCAACGACCGCGTCGAGGAGGTCGTCAAGGCCCTCCTTGCCGAACCTGCGCCGGCGGCGAAGTAGTCACGACGGCGGGGAGCCTGAGCGCTCCGCAGCGGCTCCGCCGCACACTCGCTGGTGTGCGAGGCGGATCTGTTGGGCGCTCCCGCAGTTGGCATGGGCGCTCACGCGTTGGGCGTGCCCGCTCCGGCGATGGCCTCACTCTCCGCTCAGTCGGCGGGAACGAAGCGCATCCCGCTCTCGACGTAGCAGTTCACCATCGCCCCCGGAGCAAACTGCTCGAGGGGCTGATCGTCCGCGAGTCGCAGCGACATCGGCACGACGGCATCGATCAGAATGCGGCGGGTCAGCACATCGACCGCCCGCACGCTGCCCTGCACGATGCGGGGGTGGCCGTCGGCCGGCTCGATGAAGCGCCCTCCCGCCGAGGCGGGGTGAAGTCGCAGCGCCCGACCCTCGAGCCGTCCGACGATTCGGCGACCGACGGCATTCGCCGGCAGGGCGGAGGTCGTGGCCACGTCGAGGCGATACTCGGTCCTCGGGACACCGAGCGTGACGCGTCCATCACGAACGTCGAGCACGATCAGTCGAGCGGTGTCTGCAACCGACGACGACGCGGCGGGTGAGGTCATGGTGTTCATCGTGATCCGCTCCCACTCAGCGACGCGGCGGGGCCTGCGGCGGGGTCGCACCCGGCTCGTCGACACGGCCGTTGAGTCCGAAGGCTCGCTCGACGATTTCGGGACTTCCCTTCTCGCGGGTCTTCACGAAGACCGTGCCCGAGACGAAGCCCGAACGCTGTCCCGCGGTGCCGGTCACGATCAGGTTGAAGCCCTTCTTCTCCGGATCGGTCGATGGGGTGACCTCGACCGCATTGAACTGCGTCGCGGCGACACCCTTGGCGTTCGGATCGAGCGGCTCGACCTTGGTTTCGACGATCTCGAACTCCTTCCCGGAAGCGCTGAAGATGATCGCCTCGCCGCGGAAGGGGCTTCCGGGCGTGTTCGAACCGCACTGGATCACGTAGGTGCTGGCCTTGATGTCGTCGACGACGGTCGCCGTCAGACGGAACGGGAACTGCTTGGAAACGGTCTCGCCATTCTCGAGCTTGCCGCGGGTGGTGATCATCAGCGCGCCTTGGCGGAGGTACCCCCACGGGGCGCCGGCCGCGAGCGAGAGCGCAATCGTGGCCTTGCCGGGAGCGACGCTTCCCTCCACGAACTTCGCGGCAATCAGCGGCGTGCGTGAAGTCACGGACTCGAAGGTGCTCGTCTCCGCATCGGCGAGCAGTTCGAACTGGGCGTCGTGCGAGGTGCCAAGCGTGACCTCGCCGAGGTCGAACGTTCGAGGCTCGAAGGAGAGCACCGTCTCGACTTCACCGATGACGCGGATCTTGACCAGCTCCCCGGGCATCTTGGCGTTGGTGAAGACCGAGATCGACTTGGCCTGGTGACCACCGGTCGGCGGCGTGAAGGCGATCTCGATGGTGCCGATCTCGCCCGGGGCGTAGCTCTTCTTGGCGAAGGTCGGTCGCGTGCATCCGCACGCGGGAACGACATCCTTGAACTCGAGCGGGGCATCGCCGGTGTTGGTGAAGGTGAAGACGGTCTTGCGGGTCTCGGCGTTGCTCATCGGGCCGAAATCGAAGTCGAGGACGTCGAACCAGATGCCGGGACCTCCGGTGACGGCGGTCTTCGCTGGAACCGCTCGCGGCCGGAGACCATCCACACGCTCCGAGACGGGCGTTCCGCTGAGGCGCTTCGGCGGGACCGCAGCCGGCGGGGCCGGGCGCGACGCAGGCGGCGTGGCCGTGCCACGCCCGGGCGGAGTCGCGGGAGTGCGGGTTGGCGGCGCAGTCGGCGGGGCAGTCGGCGGGGCAGTCGGCGGTGCGGCTTGCGGGGCGGCGAAGGCGCCTGCGGCCAGTGCCACCAGCGAGAGCGCAGTCAGAAGACGAGTAGCGGAGGGAGCAAGGGTTCGAGTCGAGCGCATCGTGATTCCCAGATGGAAGCTCAGGTGAGCGCTCGGGTGAGAGCTCAGGGACGAGCTGGCGTTGGAGTTGGCCGGACGAGTGCCGGGGCCCAGTGAAGGCCCCGTGACAAGACAGTTGTCTGATCAGTTGTCGGGTCAGGTGAAGGGTCAGGTGAAGGGGTCAAGTGTACGGGACGGTTCGGCGAGGCAGTGGCCTCCGCGGCCGAAAGGGGCGTGCCCACGGCGGTTAAGAGCGCTGGGAGAGCCGGGAGAGCCGGGAGAGCTTGGAGAGCTGGGAGAGCTTGGAGCGCAACGGCGCTCCCACCCACCCACCGACCGAGGATTACCGACAGACAACACGGCCCGCGGCGAGGTAATTCCGCAGGAGTTGCGGTCCCTCAAGGGTCAGAAAGCTCTCCGGGTGGAACTGGACCCCGTCCATCGGCGCCCCCTCACCCCGCCATCTGAGCCCCATGACCACGCCATCCTCGGTCCAGGCGCTGACCTCGAAGTCGCTCGACACGCTCGATCGCTCGACGATCAGCGAGTGGTACCGCGTTGCCGTGAAGGGGTTCGAGAGCCCTGCGAAGATGCCTTTGCCGTCGTGGTGGATCGGCGAGGTCTTCCCGTGCATGGGCACGGATCCGCGGGTGACCACCATGCCGTGCAGGTCGCCGATGGTCTGGTGTCCGAGACAGACCCCGAGGATCGGGATGCGGCCGCGAAAATGGGCAATCAGGGAGGGACAGACCCCCGACTCCTTGGGAGTGCACGGCCCCGGCGAGATCAGCAGGTGGCTCGGCGCCATTCCCTCGGCCTGCTCGACGTCGATCCGATCGTTCCGCACCACCTCGACCGGCAGGTTCGGATCGATCTCACCGATGCGCTGCACGAGGTTGAAGGTGAAGGAGTCGTAGTTGTCGACGAGCAGAAGCATGGCGTGGACGGTAGGGGTCGGATTTGCCGACGGGGCGCAGCGGCTGCGCCGCCGCGTGTGAGGTGTGCCGCGTGCGCGGCACCTCTCTGTCGCTCGGCACGATCGACACGGCGCTGACTTCGTCAGCGTGGTCGATCGAGCCGAGCAGTTCAGGGAGCGAGTGAACGGACGGGATTTGCGGGGACCACCAACCTCCTGCGCACGACGTGACCGAATGCCGCGGCGTTCCTGGATGCCGCGGCGTTCCTGGATGTCGCGGCGTTCCTGGATGTCGCGGCTGGCTTGCCCCGCCATGCCTCCGTCCCCACGTCACGATTGCGCGTGAGTCACGCGTTCGACCCTTCGCCGAGCTGGTGCTCGGCGGTCCAAGGGCGGCGATGCAACATGCTGTCCGACGGACGACGACCCTCACCCTCCGCCGTTCGACTCGCGGCGCACGCGAGGCAGATCGCACAGCAACTCCGCGCACGCATCCAGTCGTGCAACCCGCTGCAGCCCCCTCCCGGCTCGCGCAGCGAGCCGCCTGCTCCCCGCCTCCGCAATCCTTCCGCTCGACTCGATCGGCCGCGCAGGCGCAGCCGGAGCGGCTGATCGTGCCGAGCGCCACAAAGGTGCCGCGCACGCGGCACACCTCAGGAGTCGGCGAAGCCGACCCTCCTCCAACACCCCACCCCTTGGCGCCGGGAGCAGCGTCGCCAAGGGGTGAGGGAAAGCAGTGAGTTGTGCAGCTCGATTCGCGAGCGAGTGCCGAGGCAGCCACTCAGGCTGCGACGTCGAGCTTGGTGCCGGCGACTCCATCCCTGGTCACGACGAAGAGGTCGTTCGAGATCGGATAGGGAAGCCGGCGATAGTCGTGATTGACCCGTTCGCGGAGCCGCTCGACGAAGGCCGGCGGATCGCAGGTGAAGGCCACGAACATGTCGCGGGAGGGCGTGGCCACGTAGAAGTCGCCGCGAAGTTCCTTGGAGAGCCGCTTGTGCAGCGTTCCCAGGAGGAGTCGGGCCGCGTCGTAGCCGTCCTGACGCGAGACGATCGCCGCACGTCCGCCCTCGGCGCTGTTCACCAGTTGAACCGGAAGCTCGGGCGAGTAGGAGGCGAGATTCTCGCGGGCGATGGCATCGAGATCGTCCGCCTGCATTCCCCAGCGGACCATCTGTTCAGTCGTGATGCTCACGGTCATCTGCGGCATGTCGATCACGAAGACGATCACGGTGTCGTTCACGAAGGTCATGTGCGAGACCTGTTCGCGATCAAGGTGTTCGAAGATCGTGCTGGGCTGGATGCGCGGCATGATCCGCGGACGGGCCACGCTCAGCGACATCGGCATTCCGGTGAGGGCGTCGCCCTCGACCAGGCGCGTGAGATAGTTCTCGACGATCTCCACGCCGTGCTCGGGATCTCCCTGCACCATGCGGAAGAGATTGTCCAGACCAAGGTGCTTGCCGTTCACGACCAGGTCCATGGGACCGGCCAGTTCGGCTCGTCGATCGGGGAAGCATCGCTTGAGGATCCTGACGACCTCTTCGCCGAACGCTTCGGGTTCACGGGGCATGCTCGACATGGTCCTTCTCCTTGTGGACCCGAAGGCGGGTCCGTCTCCACCGAACGATCCGTGCAAGTGGGGGAGAAAGTTCCGGCCAACCCGAAGGCGACCACTGTTATCTGCGGACGTGCGATCGTTCCGCCGAAGTCCTCGAGGCTCTCATGTGCTCGAAGCGGGCGCCATCGCCGTTCTCACCAGCGTGGCCCGCGCTTCCCGCAGTTCCTCGCCGGAGATCTCCCGCGCCGCCGCCGCAGGCCCAAGCCCGGTCTGAAGGTGGGCCGGCTGCACCTGGAGGAGCAGACGATTGACCACGTCGATAGCGACATCGGCGATCCGACCCATGTGGATGCCGAGGCGCACGCGACTCAGGAGCTTCATCGCCTCGTCGGTCCCGAGCAGCCGCGCCGCCCGCAAAATTCCGACGGCGCGGTGGAGCCGGTCGTCGAGCACCGAGCCCTGTCGGGCGAGCACCTCGCGAGCGTGTCGTTCGTAGCTCACCAGAAGCGGCACGACCTCGCCCTGAAACTTCTCGAGGAGCTCGCGCTCGGCAAGTCCGAGGGTCGTCTGATTCGAGACCTGGAAGAAGTCGCCGGTCGCGTCTGATCCCTCGCCGTAGAAGCCGCGGACCACCAGATTGAGTTCCTTCGCGGCTCGCTTCACCCGCTCGATCTCGTTGGTGATGCGCAGCGCCGGCAGATGCATCATCACCGAGAGCCGCATGCCGCAGCCGACGTTGGTCGGACACGCGGTGAGGTAGCCGTAGCGGCGGTTGAAGGCGAAGTCGACGGAGGCTTCGATGGCGTCGTCGATTCGATCCGCCCGCTCGAGGGCGCTGGCAAGCTGCAAACCGGGAAGCACCACCTGAAGTCGGACGTGATCCTCCTCGTTGACCATCACGCTGACCGATTCATCCTCGGCGATGGCCACGGCCCGCGGCAGGTCGCCCTCGGCAAGCTGGCGGGAGATCAGGTGCCGCTCGACCAGGAGCTGCCGCTCGCGCGGCGTGGCCTGATTCAGATTGACCCAGACCACGCCGCGGGTGAGTTCGGGAGGGAACTCGACCCGCTGCAGGAGCGCGAGAATCTGCAGGCGCTGGGCGACCGAGGCTCGGTTCGAGAAGGGAAGGCCGGCGACATTGCGGGCCAGGCGGACACGGCTCGAAGCGACGACGTCGCAGTCGGGACCGTTGGGTTGAAGCCATGGACCGGACGAGAGCATGGGCATCGCCTCAGACCGTCCCCGACCTGGGTTCAGTCGGTTTGAGAGAGAGCAGTCGATCGCGGAGCTTCGCCGCCCGCTCGTACTGCTCGGCGGCCACCGCTTCCTCGAGCTCGCGGGCCAGTCGCTGACGCAGAAGCTGCATGTCGATTCCACCGCCGCCTCGCCGCGGCGTCTTGCCGACGTGATTGAGTCCGCCCATCTGGGCCTTCTCGATCAGCGAGGCGAGCGGCGTGCCGAACGCGTCGTAGCACTGCGGGCAGCCGAGCACGCCGGTCTGCCGGAACTGGTTGAAGCTGAGTCCGCAGCCGGGACAGGCGGTGGGGAGCGAACTGGCCGAGCGCGGCGCCGAGGGCGGCACCGCGACACCCGGGCCCAGGAGCGCCGCAATCGGCGCCGCCGACGGCACGGCGTACCCGGCCGCCTTGGCATGCTCGGCGCAGAGATGCACCTCGCGGCGCTCGCCGCCCTTGATGATCACGTCGTGGACGACCGCGGGCTTGCCGCAGTGTTCGCAGGAGTCACGGCTCACGGGACGACTGTAGGAAGGAGCACGCGCAGCCTCATCGACGCGGCGGCGATCGAAGGTCGAACGGTCACGCCAGCGCCGAACGAATTGCGACGATCGAACGAAGGAAGGCCGGCATCGACTCCAGTGGTTGCGTCGTGCTCGCATCGGAGCGGGATTTCGCAGGCTCGGGGTGGACTTCGATGAAGAGCGCGTGCACGCCTGCGGCAGTCGCGGCCCGGGCCAGAAGCGCGGCGCGATCGGGACGACCCGCGGTCGAGGTGCCGCCGCCTCCTGGCAACTGCGTCGAGTGGGTCACGTCGAAGCAGACCGGCGCCCCCAGCTCCATCAGGTCGCCCAGACCGATGAAGTCGGTGACCAGACGGTGATAGCCGAAGAAGGTGCCCCGCTCCGTGAGCATGATCTCGCCGCCGCCGTTCTCGGCGAGCTTGCCGAGCACGTTGGTCATCTCGCTCGGGGCCATGAACTGCCCCTTCTTGACGTTGACCGCCCGACCGGTCTCGGCGGCTGCGGCGAGGAGATCGGTCTGCCGGCACAGGAACGCCGGGATCTGCAGCAGGTCGACCACGGACGCGGCCGAAGCGGCCTGCTCGGGCTCGTGGATGTCGGTGGTGGTCGGAACCCCGAGCCGTTCCCGCAATCGGGCCAGTTCGGCCAGGCCAGCGCTGCGACCGGGACCGCGCGGCGAGCGGCTGCTCGAGCGGTTGGCCTTGTCGTAGCTGGCCTTGAAGATGTAGGGCAATCCGAGTCCGGCGCAGCAGTCGCGCATGAACTCCCCGATCCGAAGATTGGTCTCGGGCTCCTCCAGAACGCAGGGGCCGGCGATGATCACGAGCGGTCGGTCGGGCCCGCATTCGATTGGCCCGATGCGGCACGACCCATTCAACGCGATCCGCCCGTTTCGGCGGCAGGATGGAGTCGCTCGATCCCTTCCGCGAGATCGAAGTCCTTCTCGGTGATGCCCCCGGCATCATGGGTCGAGAGGTTGAGCGTGACCTTGCTGTAGCGGATCAGGATGTCGGGGTGGTGATCCTGCGACTCGGCCAGGGCCGCGACCTGATTCACGAATGCAATCGCCTCCGCGAAGCTCGGAAAGTTGAGCGTGCGCTGGAGCGTGTCACTGCTCTGCGACCACTCCGAGAGCTTCTGAAGACGGGACTCCACCTGTTCGGCGTTCAACTTGGCAACGGGCATGGGGTTTCCTGAGTGGCTTCACGCGGCGTGTTCGACCGTCCAACCCGACTGCGAAGCCACCGACTATACCTCTCCGCGTGGGACGGGAGTCACTCTGGTGACGGACCGGCGCATCGGGGGAGCGGGGCCGCGATCACGTGGCGAGTTTTCGAATCCGGGCCCAGTCGGCGACGATCTTGTCGTTTGGCTTGATTCCCAGCCGTCTGGCATCGCCGGGCTTGATCTCGATGGCGAACATCGCCGGCGAGACGCTCGAGTACCGCGGGAGTCGGGCCCGGTACTCGTCGACGCTCTCGCCCTTGGCCCGCGGCGCTTCGGCAGGCATGGTGTGGACGGCGGTCACGAATCCGAGCGGGTCGACATAGATGACATCGATGTCGATGGTGCAGTCGTACATCCAGAAGTTCCGCACCGCGGAATCGGGGAAGACGAAGAGCATGCCGCCGCCGGCGGGAATCGACGAGCGTCCGCCGAGTCCCTTCTCGCGGCTCTTGTCGTCCCGCGCCAGTTCAAGCGAGAGCGTCTCGCCACCGAGCGTGATCTTCTCGAAGAGCGGCCCCTTCGCCGCGGCGGGGTCGGACGAGCCGGCGCACCCGGCCGCAGCCATCGCGCTGAACAGCGTGCCGCCTGCGAGGACCACCGCGAGGGCCGAGGCGTGGCCACGCCAGACGCTTCGCCGGCCAGACGTTGGCGCCGCGGAGCCTGTGCGAGGGGGCGTCGAGGTGAGGGTCCGATGCCAGCGATCTGCGACGTCAGCAATCATTGAGAACCTCTTCGGTGAATCGAATCGGGCCACGCCCGAGTCCCGCGAGCGTATCGGGTTCGGCCGCCGTCGAGAAGTGGAGTCGAGAAGTGGAGTCGAGAAGTGGAGTCGAGAAGTGGAGACGCAACCGGTCGATCGAACGCGGTGCTCTCGGGAGGTTCGGAACGATCCTGCTTCCGAGCAGTCCGAGGCCCCCTCGGCGGCGGAGCGAGTCGCGTGGAGCGCTGCGGCCGCGGCTGCGGCCCCTGCTGCGACATGTCCTTCGGCGTGTGCACGATCCTCGCCCGCGTGCCCAGGGAGCAGCACGCCCCGTCGTGGTGGCACTGAGTCGTCGCCTGCACTCAGTCGGGTGTGGTCGCGGACTCTGAACGCGCCGGTGCCGCCATGGTGTGGGCGACCACCGACGCGACCGCCCGCACCAGGCAGTCGCTCTCGAGATTGACGCGGTCGCCGATGGTTCGCGTTGCCAGAGTGGTCTTCGAAAGGGTCGTTGGAATCAGGGCCACCTCGAACCAGTCCGGTCCCAGGCCCGCAATCGTCAGCGAGACGCCATCGACGGTGACGCTGCCCCGGTCGATCAGGAGCGGACGCATGGCCAGAGGGGCGCCGATCCGCACCCGCCACTGCGTCGGGTCGCTGGTGACCGCGAGCACGCAGCCGACGCCGTCGATGTGGCCCTGCACCAGGTGCCCGCCCAGCAGGGTCATCGGCGTCGCGGCGCGTTCGAGATTGACCGTCGCCTCCGGCCGCAGTTCGCCGAGGGTGGTGACCTCGAGGGTCTGGCGGATCACATCGAATGCCCAGAAGCCCGACTCCACCGCCGCGAAGGTCAGACAGCATCCATTCACGGCGACGCTGTCCCCCACCGCCGGCGCATAGGACCAGTCGCCGGGATCGATCACCAGCCGCGTGGCGAAGGTCTCGACCCGGATTGCGTGAATCCGACCGTACTGCTCGATGATGCCGGTGAACATGGGAGGGAGTGTCGCTGGGGGCGATTCGCAGCAGGGAATCTACAGGAAATGCGGGCTGCGTCCCATCGCTGGGTCGACCGCCCCATTGCCGCGCCCGCCGGGAGGCGCGGCCGGCCGCCGCGCCGTTCCGCCTTGACGATGCACCGGGCGCTCTCGATACTCCGCGATCCCCGCGCGGCCGGTCCGCTGCGCAGTCCCGGAGTTCTCCATGACCCTTGCCAGCGGGTTCTGCCGTTCCCAATCGTCGATCCTGCCCACCCGGCTCTCGCCGATTGACTCGCCCCGGCGCCCGCGCTGCGCGCGGCCGCTCTGGCTCCTTGCCTGCGTGACCGCCGGTCTCCTCGGAGCGTGCGAGAGTTCGCCGCAATCGGAGAGCCCCGCGGCCGACGCGACCGCCGCGACCAGCTCCGGAACCACTGCCACCGTGGGAGAGGTGACTGCCGAAACCCTCGATGCGCGGATGGTCATCGGCCCAGCCGCAGCCCGCACGCTGGGCTATCGGATCGACTGGGAGACCAGTGGAGTCATCGGCCCGAACTCCACCGTGAACCAGTTCGCCGTGCAGGGCGACGCAGTGATGGTGCTCGACACGCGGAACCTGCTCTCGCGGATCCGAGTCGACGACGGCCGCCGAGTGTGGCAGTCGCCGGTCGGAAGCGCAATTGACCGAATGCTCTCGATCACCCGCCTGACCACGGCGGAGTGGGATCGGATCTTCGTGCCAACCGAAGGCACCATGTTCGTGGTCGATGCATCCAACGGCGCTCAGATCGAGAAGCACAAGTTCAATCGGATCGCCAACACCGCCGCGACCGAAGCCGGCCGCTTCTTCGTCTTCGGCGGTCGCACCGGCGAGGTCATCTGGCACGAACTGCGCGTCGGTCAGGTCTGGAAGATCAACGCCCTCGACGGATCGATCCGGGTGCCGCCGGTGATCGTCGGCAACGACATCGCGGTGGTCAGCAGCGTCGGCGAGGTGGCGGTGATGGATGCCCGCTCGGCCCAGACCATCTGGCGGAAGCGCCTCCTCTCGGGCATCTCGGCTCGACCCGCCGCGGGCGACGGCATGCTTTTCGTTGCCGGCGAGGACCAGTACCTCTGGGCCATGCGCCTCGCCGACGGTCAGACCGTGTGGAAGTTCTTCAACGACGCTCCGCTGCGGACCGGCCCGTTCCTTCTCGAAGATCTGCTCTTCCAGCGCATTCCCAGCGAGGGTCTGGTCGCCTTCGAGGCCTTCGTCACCGACCAGCCCGATGGGCGCAAGGTCTGGGTCAACAAGGACGTGACCGGCGAGGTCATCGGACGCAAGGGCTCGAAGCTCCTGGTCTGGGACGAGACCAATCGGGTTCTCTCGACCCTCGATCGCCGCGGCGCGACCGTTGATCGCATTCCCCTGCCGCAGGTCGAGGTCCTCAAGGTCACGGCTCCAATCGATGGCGATCTGTACGCAGCATCCGCCGATGGTCGACTGATTCGTCTGGTGCCCCAATGAGCGCCGCCGCCGCGTCACCGGACCATCGAGTGACGCAGCAGGCTGCACCTGAACTCGTCCGCATTCGGCGGGCCCTCCTCTCGGTCAGCGACAAGGGCGGCGTGGTGGAACTGGCCCGGGCGCTCCGCCGCCACGGGGTCGAGTTGATCTCGACCGGCGGCACCGCCAAGGCCCTGCACGACGCCGGGCTGGAGGTCACGCCAATCGAAGCGGTGACCGGCTTCCCGGAGATGATGGACGGTCGCGTCAAGACCCTGCACCCCAAGGTGCACGGCGGCCTTCTCGCCCGCCGCGACAACGCGGACCATGTCGATTCGATGGCGGCCCACGGCATCGCCCCCATCGATCTGGTCTGCATCAACCTCTACCCCTTCGAACAGACCGTGGCCCGACCCGGTGTTTCACTCCCCGAGGCGATCGAGCAGATTGATATCGGTGGCCCCTCGATGGTCCGCTCCGCGGCCAAGAACAGCGACTTCGTCGCCGTCATCACCGATCCAACCCAGTACGCCTCGGTCATCGAGGCCCTGGATGCCACCAAGGGTTCGATTCCGCTCTCGCTTCGCCGGGCACTCGCCGCCTCGGCGTTCGCCCGCACCGGGGCCTATGACGCGGCGATTGCCGCGTATCTGGCGGCCTCGGGCGAGGCCGCCTCAAGAACTGGCGGCGGAGCTGGCGGCGGCGGCGATCCAACTGCGCCATTCCCGCCAACACTTGCCGACGCCTCGTGGCAGAGTTCGTTGCGATACGGCGAGAACGCCCACCAGAACGCGGCCCTCTACGTCTTCTCCTCGACGTCGCCTGCGCACTCCGGCGCTGCCGGAGCGAGCGTTGCGGGCCACCCGCTGCTGCACGGCAAGGAGCTCAGCTACAACAACCTGCTCGACGCGTCCGCAGCCTTGGAGGTCGTGGAAGATCTCACCCACCTGATGGGGAGCGCCGCCTTCGCCGACGGGTCGCGTCGAGGCTTCGCCGCAGTCGTCGTCAAGCACACCAATCCCTGCGGCGCCGCCATCGCCGAGCGTCTGGAGGAGGCCTTCGCCGAGGCCCACTCCGGAGATCCTCTGGCGGCGTACGGCGGAATCGTGGCGCTCTCGGCCGAGGTCGATCTCGATACGGCCAGGGCCATCACTCAGGGCGAGAAGTTCCTCGAAGTGATCGTCGCCCCGAGCTTCGCCCCGGACGCCCTTCGCCTGATCGGCGAGCGCTGGAAGAACGTGCGACTGCTCGCGGTGGGCGAGTTCGATCGTGCCGAGCGCCGAGCGGCGCTGATGATCCGCTCGATCCCCGGCGGACTGCTGGTAGAGGAGCGCGACATCGCCCTCCCCGATCCCGCCACGTGGCGCCTGGCCACCGCAGGCGCCGGGAGCACCATCGGCGACTCCGACCAGCGGGCCCTCGTCCGCAGCGCCGCCTTCGGGGTGGTCATCTCCAAGCACTTGAAGAGCAACGCCGTGTGCATCGTGCGCGGCACCACGCTGATCGGCGCCGGCGCCGGGCAGATGGATCGCGTGGCCAGTTGCCGGATCGCACTCGAGAAGGCCGGGCCGCGGCTGCGGGGCGATGGCGCTCCCCCACTCGCAGCCAGCGACGCCTTCTTCCCCTTCGACGATGGACCCAGGCTGCTCCTCGATGGCGGCGTCACCTGCCTGGTCCACCCCGGTGGCAGCAAGCGCGACGAGGACACCATCGCCCTCTGCCGCGAGCGCGGCGCCAGTTGCTGGATCACTGGTGTGCGGCACTTCCGACACTGAGTTCGCTCTCGCCAGTACCTTCCGCGACTCTCCCCTTCGCGACTCTCCCCTCCGCGCCCCCACTCTCGACGCCCCTCCTCTCCGCGCCCCTATTCTCCGCGTATGGCCCCCGTTCTCGACCATCCCACGCTTCCGATCATCAAGGCCGCGTTCCCCGACGTGAAGTTCAAGGCTGCGGATTTCCGCGGGCAGACGACCCTGATCGCGCCCCGCGAGAGCCTGCACGACGTGATGCGCTACCTGCGCGACGACCCGCGCTGCGCGTACGACTATCTGGTCGACGTGGTCGGCATCGACTACCTGAAGTATCCGGTGGAGATGCCTGGTCGTTTCGCCGTCGCGTACCCGCTGGCGAGCCTCCCTCACTCCCGCCGTCTCACCGTCAAGACCTTCCTCAATCCCTCGCTCGACACCAGCGGGATCGTCGAGGACCCGGAGCTCGTGGTCGACACCGTCACCGACATCTGGCCCGGCGCCGAATGGCTCGAGCGTGAGGTGTACGACATGTTCGGCATCCGCTTTCGAAACCACCCCGACCTCCGCCGCATCCTTCTCTGGAAGGACTACCCCGGTCACCCGCTCCGCAAGGACTACCCCCTCCGCGGCCGCGGCGAGCGGGAGACGTACGTGCAGTTGAACAGGGAGTCGAGCTGAGGGCAGGGAGCAGGGAGCAGGGGGCAGGGGGAATTGCAGTGGGTTGCACGCTTTGACGCCAGCGCTGCATCCGATGCCCTCAACTCCAGAACTCCGCGCACGCATCAAGACGTGCAAACCACTGCCCTCTTTCCCTGCTGTCTCTTATACACATC
>ENA-ORBV01004502-ORBV01004502.1-microbial-mat-metagenome-genome-assembly--contig:-NODE-4502-length-26665-cov-10.496164_pt1 | contig 26665 bp, 22 predicted proteins | sample MGYA00237777_ERZ505514 | MGnify/ENA primary metagenome ERZ505514 (study PRJEB26160, sample SAMN06269048) | microbial mat metagenome | isolation source: Oligotrophic lake microbial mat | place...
GGGCGAGGATTGGCGCAGGTGCGCCGACGTTGTCGGGCGAGGCGGGGGCCGGGGCGCCGGGGACTGGGCCGTTCACTATCTCGCAGCCCGCCAGCGCTGCAGCCAGGGCGAGGGGCCCACACAGGCGGGCGAGTGTCGCTCGGATCATGGCGGCATCTTACCACAACAGGGTGACAGGGCGCTTGCTGCGCGCGCTGACCGGGTGACACGCTCGCTCCGCTCGCGCTGACAAGGTGACGTGCGCTCGCTGCGCTTGCGCTGACCAGGTAACGCGGTGACAGGGCGCTTGCTGCGCGCGCGCTGACCGGGTGACACCTATCGGCACCGTGAGGTGTCACCCTGTCACCCTGTCACCCTGTCACCCTGTCACCCTGTCACCCTGTCACCCTGTCACCGTGGCTAAAAATTAGCATTTCGTCACGCAGGAGGAATGAGGGGATGCTACCATAGGCCCGGCGCGCGAGGGAGCGCGCCGCTATCGCTGCCGCACATCGCAACCTGCTATGAGGAGTCGCTGGTATGCTTCGCTTCGGAAAAATCGTCGGGTTCGTGTTCGTCGCGCTCGTGCTTGGGCTAGCCGCCACGCCGCCCGCGCCCGCCATGGCCCAGAACAAACGCTGCTTCGCCGAGGTGCCCGACTGCATCGAGGGCCGCTTCGCCGAGTACTGGCAGCAGAACGGTGGCCTGCCCGTGTTCGGCTTCCCGATCAGCGCGGCCCGGCTCGAAAATGTTGGCGGCGCGCAGGTGCTGGTGCAGACCTTCGAGCGCAACCGCTTCGAGCTGCGCCCTGAGAATCCCCGCCCCTACGACGTGCTGCTCGGCCGCCTGGGCGACGAGCGCCTGAAGCAGCTTGGCCGCGACTGGCAGGCCGAGCCCAAGGCGCCCACCAGCAGCCAGGCCGGCTGCCAGTTCTTCGCCGAGACCGGCCACCTCGTCTGCGACGCCATCCTGCGCTTCTGGCAGAGCAACGGCCTGAACCTTGATGGCCGGGGTGGCTTCACCGCCTCCGAGAGCCTGGCGCTCTTCGGGCTGCCGCTCACCGAGGCCAGGCTGGAGACCGGCAGCGACGGCAAGCAGTACCTCACCCAGTGGTTCGAGCGCGCCCGCTTCGAGCTGCACCCCGAGGTTGGCCCGAACAGCGTGCTGCTCGGCCTGCTCGGCCGCGAGACTGGCGGCAGCCAGCCTGCCCCGCCTGCGCCCCAGCCGCCCGTTGCCGACCCCTGCGCCGGCGTGCCCGACGCGGTGAACGCCCGCATTCGCCCCGGCAAATGCTTCAACGCCGGCACCCGCATCGCCGTTGATGTCTTCGGCTTCCGCGCCAACGAGCAGGTCGGCTTCTGGTTCAACACCCCCGAAGGCCAGATCTTTGGCACCGTGCAGACCTACAACGTTGGCCCCACCGGCGCCGTGAACGACCTGCCGCTGCCCACGGATGGCTTCACGCCTGGCATCTGGTCGTTCGTGATGGAGGGCACCAGCAGCGGCAACAAGGCCATCGCCTACTTCCGCATCCTCGGCGACGCGCCCGCGCCTCTGCCCCCCGTGAGCGGCGACGTGCCCGCCCCTGTGAGCGCCACGATTAGCCCGTCCCAAGGCCCCGCCGGCACCGTGTTCGAGGCGCAAGGCTTCGGCTTCAAGCCCGGCGAGAATATCGGCGTCTACGTCACCGAGCCTAGCCAGAGCGTGTTCGGCGCGCCCTTCCAGGTGAAGGCCGATGGCTCGGGCCTCAGCGAGTTCGTCACGCTCAGCACCGACGGCAGCTTCCCCAAGGGCGTCTACGCCTTCACCTTCGAGGGCGTGAGCAGCAAGCACCGCGCCGTCGCCTACTTCCGCGTGCAGTAAGTAGTGCTGAGTGCTGAGTGCTGAGTGCTGAGTGCTGTCGGTTACAATAGTCTGCCAGCTCGCGCGCAGCGCACTCAGCACTCAGCACTTTGCCTGGCACGCAGCACTCAGCACTTTGCCTGGCACGCAGCACTCAGCACTTTGCCCGGCACACTCAGCACTTTCATCTGTCCAGGCGATCTTCGCGCCAGCGAAACACGAACTGCTTGTCGCCGGGGCGGGCGCGGCGGAAGCGCCAGAGGTGCGTGGGGCGGCCGCGGCCCTCACGCGTGTGCGTCGTCTCCTCTAGCAGCTCGGACTCCTTGATCTTGCGGTAGAAGTTGCCCTTGTCGAGCTTCTCGCCCAGAATCTGCTCGTAGATATGCTTTAGCTCCAGGATCGAGAAGAGCTCGGGCAGCAGCTGGAACGCCAGGGTCGTGTACTCCAGTTTAGAGCGCAGGCGTGAGACGGCGAAGGCCAGCACCTGCTCGTGGTCGAAGGCCAGCTGGGCGGGCAGCGCGCCCACCGGCCACCAGCGCACATCGGTGCTCTCGTCGCTCACCTTGATCTTCTGGACATCGGCGCGCACCAAGGCAATGTAGGCTACGCTGATCACGCGCGTGCGCGGGTCGCGGCCCACATCGCCAAAGGTGTAGAGCTGCTCCAGGTACACGTCGTGGACGCCCGTCTCCTCCTCCAGCTCGCGGCGGGCGGCGTCCTCCAGCGACTCGTCCATGTTGATGAAGCCGCCGGGGATGGCCCAGTGGCCATCGAAGGGCCAGCGGCGGCGCTGCACCAGCAGCACATGCAGCTGCTGGCTGATCAGCGTGAAGATCACCACGTCGATGGTGACGGAGGGGCGCTCGTAGCGCGAGGGGTCGTAGTTCTGCGGGGTCTCCTCAGGCTCCATGCCGCGCTCCTGTAGATAGTGTTTTTTGTACACTTAATCATAAGGCTTTACAGGCGCGCTGTCAAGCGCCGGGCGTGCTATAATCGTGCCGGCCTTCTTATCAGCCTGAAAGGAGCGCGCTTTGGCCGCCAAGCAGCAGTGGAACAGCCCGCCGGCGATGCAGATCGACCCGGCGAAGAGCTACAACGTGACGATGGAGACCACGAAGGGCACCATCGAGATCGAGCTGTACCCCGCCCACGCCCCCCAGACCGTGAACAACTTTGTCTTCCTCGCAAACGAGGGTTTCTACGACGGCGTACTCTTCCACCGTGTCATCAAGGGCTTTATGCTCCAGGGCGGCGACCCCACCGGCAGCGGGAGCGGTGGCCCTGGCTACAAGTTCCGCGACGAGACGATGGGCAACCCGCTCACCCACCAGCGCGGCGTGCTCTCCATGGCCAACGCCGGCCCCAACACCAACGGCAGCCAGTTCTTCATCGTCTACGCGCCGCAGTCGCACCTCGACGGTAAGCATACTGTCTTCGGCAAGGTGACCAGCGGCATGGACGTGGCCGACAAAATCACCCAGGGCGACAAGATGGTCAAGGTGACAGCCGTAGCGGTGTAGTCTGGCGCCCCAAACGCAGCTCGTGTCGCGCCCCCCAAAACGTTTGGGGGGCGTTCGTTTTTGCACGCCCTAGCTTGCAGTTCATCAGATCTGGTAGTACATTTCCCGGCTTCATACCGCCTCTAAGGCTGACGAACGCTATCCGCTTCAGCCTGTATCGCCGTGAAAGTCGCGATGGCGGTCGCAGTCGATGTCGCGGTGGCGGTGGCGGTGGCGGTCGCAGTCGATGTCGCGGTGGCGGCGAGCGTGGTTGCGGTGGCGGTCGTAGTCGCTGTCGCGGTGGCGGCGAGCGTAGTCGCCGTGGCCGTGGCCGTGCTGGTCGCGGTGGTCAGGGTGGTCGCCGTGGTCGTGCTGGTCGCGGTAGTCAGCGTGGTCGCGGTGGCCGTACTGGTCGCCGTGGCCGTGCTGATCGCCGTAGTGGTGGGGCGCGGGTCGGCGAGCAGTGGCAGGTAGACTCGGCGGGTGTCTGCGGCGGCGAGCATCGAGAGACTCAGCACCGCCGAGAGCACGAGCAGGAGCGTGGCAAGACGTTTCGCGCGCATTGGGATCTCCTCGTCGCAGTTTTACAGAGGCTCTAGTGTAGCATTGACTGTCGCATGCCGCTGTGGGATGGGCTTCCGGGAAGCTTGACGCGATCCTTAAAGTACTTATAATCAGTTCTTAACGAACCCCGTTCCCAACCTACAGCCCCTTACTCGGGCAGCGCGTCGGTTTTGTCAAGGAGGACAGCCATGCGAGCGTACGGACCGGAAAGGCTTCACAACATTGGCATATTTGGCCACCTCGGCAGCGGCAAGACAACGCTGGCCGAGGGGATGCTGATGACCGCCCACGCCATCCCGCGTATGGGGCGCGTCGAGGACGGGTCGACCCTGAGCGACTTTGACCCCGACGAGCACCGCCGCGGGATGTCTGTGTCGCTCGCCGTGCTCCCGATCGAGTGGCACGACGATAAGCTCAACCTGATCGACACCCCAGGCTTCGCCGACTTCGCCAGCGATGTTGCCGCCACCATGCGTGTGATCGACGGCGCCCTGATCGTGATCGATGCCGCCGCTGGCGTAGAGGTCGGCACCGAGCTTGTGTGGGAGCAGGCTGTCCAGAACCGCGTGCCGCGCATCCTGTTTGTGAACAAGCTCGACCGCGACAACGCCAATTTTTACCGCGTGATCGAGCAGGCCCGCGAGCGCCTCGACGCCGCCGTGATGCCGATGCAGCTCCCGATCGGCTCCGGCAAGGAGTTCAAAGGGCTGATCTCGCTGCGCCAGCAACGCGCCTGGCTGATCTCCCCTAAGCACGACGGCGACTTCATTGAGGGCGAGGTGCCCGCCGAGATGGACGCGCTAATGCACGAGTGGCGCAGCGCGCTGATCGATAAGATCGCCGCCAGCAACGACGATCTGATCGAGCGCTACCTGGAGGGCGGCGAGGACGCCCTCACTCGCGACGAGCTGCTGGTGGGCCTGCGCGCCGGCATCGCCGACGGTACGATCGTGCCGGTGTTCTGCGGCTCTGCCCTGGAGGTGGTCGGCATCCAGCAGCTGCTCAACGGGATTGTGGACAGCATCCCCTCGGCTGCCCGCAAGGATGTGCGCGCCACCGATCTCGCCAGCGGCGAGCAGATCACGCTCAAGGCCGCGCAAGGCGAGCCGGTGTCTGCCCTGGTCTTCAAGACGATCTCCGACACCTACGGCAAGCTCAGCTACTTCCGCGTCTTCTCCGGCGAGCTGCGCGCCAACAGCGCGCTGATGAACAGCCGCACGCTCAAGGATGAGCGCGTGAACCACATCTTCGCCGTGCGCGGCAAGGAGCAGAGCGATCTGGAGCGCGTCGGCCCCGGCGACATCGGCGTGATCACGAAGCTTGCCGAGACGATGACCAACGACACGCTCTGCGCCCCCGGCCGCGCGCTGCTACTTGAGCCGATCGTTTTCCCGGCCCCGGCCTTCACCGCTACGGTGAGGCCCCACAGCCGCGCAGATCTTGACAAGCTTGGCGTGGCGCTCGGCCGTATGCTGGAAGAAGACCCAAGCCTACACACCTCGCGGGACGCGCAGACCGGCGAGACGCTGCTGGCTGGCCTCGGCGAGAGCCACCTGCAGCTTGTGGCCGAGCGCATGAAGCGCAAGTTCGACGTGAGTATTGACATCAACCTGCCACGGATCGCCTACCGCGAGGCGATCCGTGGCCGCGCCGAGGCCCAGTATCGCCACAAGAAGCAGACTGGCGGCGCAGGCCAGTTTGCCGATGTGACGCTGCGCGTAGAGCCGCTTGCGCAGGATCAGGAGCACGAGGACGGCCTGGAGTTTGTAAACGAGGTGGTGGGCGGCGTGATCTCGCGCGGCTTTATGCCCGCGATCGAGAAGGGTGTGCGCGAGGCGATGGCCGAGGGTCTGATCTCGGGCAACCCTGTGATCGGCGTGCGCGTGGCGGTCTTCGACGGCAAGGAGCACCCGGTCGACTCAAAGGAGATCGCGTTCAAGACGGCCGGCAAGGAAGCCTTCAAGCTCGCCGTCGCCAAGGCGCACCCGGTGATCCTGGAGCCGATCTACCAGCTTGAGATCGTCGTGCCCGACCAGTATGCGGGCGACATTATGAGCGACATGAGCACCCGGCGCGGGCGCGTGCTGGGTATGCTGCCCACGGGCACGGGGCGCACTACGATCAGCGCCACGGCGCCGCTCGCCGAGATCCAGCGCTACGCCACAGATCTCAAGGGCATCACGCAGGCGCGCGGCCGCTTCGCGATGAGCTTCCTAAGCTACGAGGAGGTGCCGAGCCAGCTCGTCGACCATGTGATCGCCCAGCATAAGAAGGAGCTGGAGGCGGCGCACGCGCATTGATGAAATAGCCGATAGTCGATAGCCGATAGCCAATAGCTCCGCAGCGTGCCTGTCATTCCGATAGCTCCGCAACGTGCATGTCATTCCGAGCGCAGCGAGGGATCTTCTGGCCTGATGCGCTGGAAGCCCCCGAGCTTACGCGTGAGGCGCATCCGCCGCGATGCAACGCCTTATCGGCTATCGGCTATCGGCTATCGTTTGCGCGGCGTACTCCGCACGCAGCGCGTACAGGTCGATGACGGCTTCCTTGTGGGCGGTCTCCAGCTGCGCCAGCGTGCTCGCGACGCCCACCAGATCGCTGGCCTGCGCCCGCGCCTCCAGCTGCGCGCAGCGCTGGACCAGCCGACGCGCGCCCATGACTGCGGCGCTGCCGCGCAGGGTATGCGCGGCGCGTTCGACCAGCCGTACCTCTCCGGCGAGCACGGCCTGCTGCATGGTCGCCAGCCGCTCCTGGCTGTCGCCCAAAAAGAGATCCACCAGCTCCAGTACCAGGGCCGGCCCCTCGGCGCTGAGCTCCTGGCGCACCAGCTCCAGCGCAGAGCGATCAATCACGCACGTCGCTACAGCATGTTCTGGGGCCTTGAGCTGTCCGCCGCGCTCCAGGGCCGCGCGCAACTGCTCCACGCGCACCGGCTTGCTCAGGTAGTCGTCCATGCCTGCGGCCAGGCAGGCCTCGCGGTCGCCCTGCATCGCACCTGCTGTCATCGCGATGATGTACGGGCGCTGCTGCGGCGCCAGCTCGCGGCAGATCCGCCGCGCGGTCTCCAGGCCATCGAGCTCGGGCATCTGCACATCTAGCAACAGCAGATCGCAGGGCTGTCGCGCCAGGGCCGCCAGCACCTCAAGCCCGTTCGTGGCGAGGTCGGCTCGGTAGCCCAGGCGCTCCAGGGTTTTGAGCGCCACCTTCTGATTCACCGGGTTGTCCTCGGCCAGCAGGATGCGCAGTGCGAGCCGGTTGAGCGCCAGCGGCATGGCGGCGTGCTGCGCGGGCGCGGCGTGCTCTACCGTGGGCAGCGCCACGAGCGGCTCGTAGCGCTGCGCCGCCTCGGCCAGCAGCGTGAAGCTGAAGCTACTGCCCACGCCTGGAACGCTCTCCACCCACATGCGCCCACCCATCAGCTCGCACAGGCGCCGGCTGATCGCCAGCCCCAGGCCCGTGCCGCCATACTGGCGCGTGGTCGAGGCGTCGATCTGGCTGAAGGCTTGAAAGAGTCGATCCATGCGATCTGCGGGGATGCCGATGCCCGTGTCGCGCACGGTAAGCTGAAGCTCGTGGCGCTTGTGGTCGTAGGGACGCGACTGCACCGTGACAAGCACCTCGCCCACGGGGGTGAATTTTACTGCGTTGCTCAGCAGGTTCACGAGGATCTGGCGCAGGCGCGTCACGTCGCCCACGAGCGTCTGGGGCACGCCGGGCTCGATCTGGTATGCCAGGGCGAGCCCCTTGGTTGCGGCCTGGGTCGCTAGCAGCTCCAGGGCGTCTTCGAGGCAGTCGCGTAGCTCGAAGGGCTGCTGCTCCAGATCCATGTGGCCCGACTCGATCTTCGAGAAGTCGAGAATAGCGTTAATAATTGTGAGCAGCCCGTCGCCGCTGGAGCGAATGATGCCAAGCAACTCGCGCTGCTCGATGTTGAGTGGCGTGTCGAGCAGCAGGTCGGCCATGCCGATCACGGCATTCATCGGCGTGCGGATTTCGTGGCTCATGGTTGCCAGAAAGGCCGACTTCGCCTGCGTGGCAGCCTCGGCCGCCTCCTTCGCCCGCACCAGCTCGCCCTGGCGGCGCTTCTGCGCGCCGATGTCGCGGAAGTAAACCGCCAAGCCCTGCGCAGACGGGTAGCAGCGTACCTCAGTCCAGAGGTCTAGCGGCGGGTAGTGCGCCTCGAACTGGGCGGGCTGCTGGATCTGCATGGCGCGGTGGAAGTGCTCATCGTAAGGCGAGCCCACCGGATCGGGGAAGACCTGCCACAGGTTGCGGCCTATCAGCTCGGCGCGCGTTTTGCCGAGCAGTCGCTCCGCCTCTGGGTTGATATAATTAAAATGCCATGCGGTATCCACCGCAAAAAAGGCGTCGGTGATGCTCTCCAGGATGCGGCGGATCTGGCTGTTCGCCTCACGTAGCGCCTCGGCGGCACGCACTCGCTCGTTGAGCTCCTGGGTGAGCGCAGCGGCGAGCTGCACATTCTCCAGCACGGGTGCTATGGCCCAGGTTACCGCATCAACAAGCGAGCGCTCTTCAAGCGTAAAGCAGTGAGGCTGCGACGAAGCGAGCGCGATCAGGCCCAGCACCTCGTCGCGCACGATGAGCGGCACAACCAGAATGCTCACGATGCCGAGGGCAGTAAGGGCCGGGGCGATGGTAGCGGTACATGTATCGGCGTGGACATCGGCGATCTGCACGGGCAGCTGATCGTGCAGCACAGACCTAAGCAGCGCAGTTTCCATCACGCTGTAGTTGGCTCCCAGCAAGCTGCGCGTGCCAGCAGGGTGATGCTCGGCAACCACCCGCAGGTGGGCACCGGCCGCGTCGCGGATCGCACATACCACACGGGGGAGCGCGAGGGCCTGAGACAGTGCGCTGCACACCACCTCTAGCACCGCGTCGCGGTCGCGGGCGCTTGCTCCGGCCGTAATCACCCGGTTGAGCAGCAGCGTCTCGCGCAGGGTGCTCTGAAGCTCGCCATAGAGCTGCGAGCGCTCCATGGCGATCGTGACATGGTCGCTCAGGGCCAGGAGCAGCTCAAGGTCGTTGGGGCCGAGCTGGCCTGGCTGCGAGCTCTCCACATTCAGCAGCCCGACCACCACGCCGCGCAGGCGCAACGGCACGCAGACCTCGCTGACAACCGCCGGATCGGCCATCACAAAGTCGAGATCCTGCCGCACATCAAGTACCAGGGCCGGCACAGCGGTGTGGAAAACTCGCCCCAGCACACCCTGCACAGGCGAGAACTCTGCAATTGGCGCGCTGTAGCCAACCTGGTGCTGGAGCAGCAGCCGATCATGCTGCAACAAGTACAGGCTGACATGCGAGTAGCCAAACAGTAGCGCCGTGCTCGCCACCACGGTGCGCAGCACGGTCTCCAGCTCGATCTCGCTCGCGATGGCGGTACGCACCTGGTGCAACAGCGTGAGCGTGCGCGCCTGGCGCTGCGACTCCTCGGCCAGGCGCTGGGCGCGGCACTCGCTGGCGGCGCGGGCCACGCCTGCCTCGTGCAGCAAGGCGATGCGGCGGCGCTGCTCCAGCTGGGCCATCACCTGGCGGCCGAGCGTCCGGAGCGCAACAAGCTGCTCGTGGGTCAGGTCGCGGGGTATGGTGTCGAGCACGCAGAGCGTGCCGAGCACATGGCCGTCCGGGTTGACCAGGGGCGTGCCGGCGTAGAAGCGGATGCCCGGCCGGTCGATCACGAGCGGGTTCTCACGGAAGCGCTCGTCGCGGGTGGTGTCCGGCACAATCAGCAGCTCGTCGGGGCGTACGAGCGTGTGCACGCAGAAGGCCACCTCGCGCGGCAGTTCGCTATCAGCGAGGCCTACACGGGCCTTGAACCACTGACGGTGGGCGTCGACGAGGCTTACGAGGGCGATCGGAGTGCCGCAGATCTGGGCGGCGAGCCTGGTGAGATCGTCGAAGTCGGCCTCGGGGGCGCTGTCCAGGATGGCGTAGTCCTGGAGGGCGGCGAGGCGCTCCGGCTCGTTGGCGGGGATGGGTGGCAGAGGCGACATAAGCGGTGTCTGGGCCTATAACGAAGCGCAAAACGGTTGAGCGCAAAGCGGAAGCGCATTGGGATACGCCATAGGGCTGCGGCTGTGTTGTATCGAGTATACACAACACACGCTACGATGATTGACAGGCGCATGTGAGCCGTGTTACGATTCAGGTAATAGTGTTACTCAAATGACATCCAGGGCCTGCATGGATACCACCTTGCCTGTGTGGACTCAGCTTTACCTTTACCCGCCGCTGGCCGCGCTTGCGCTGTGGGCCGGGCTCACAGGGGTCGTCGTGCTGCTGAACCGGCGCGGGCCGCAGCCGGGGCGGCTGGCGTTGCTGCTCTGCCTGCCGCTGCTGGCCCTGGCCCACCACGAGCTCTGGGTGCTGCGCGATGATCTGAGCGTTGGAGCGGGCTACAGGGCCTTTGTGGCCGGCACGTTTCTGTGGGCCTGGCACGAGCTGGCCTTCTACAGCGGGGTGTTCACGGGGCCGTGGCGGTTGCCCTGCCCGCCCGGCACACGCGGCCTGTTCCGCTTCGGCTATGCGCTGCGCACCCACCTGCACCACGAGCTGGCGGTGCTGGTAGAGCTTGTGGCGCTGTGGTGGCTGCTCCGCGATGCCTCCAACCTGATGGGCCCAGTGGTCTTTATGCTCAGCTGGGCGCTGCAGCACTCGGCCAAGCTGAACGTGCTGCTTGGCGTGCGCTCGCTGAACGTGGAGCTGTTCCCGCCGCACCTGCGCTACCTCGGCAGCTTCTGGACTCGTCGCGCCCCAAGCGCCTTCTTCCTGCCCTCGGTCTCGGTCATCACCATGCTGGCGATTATGCTGTGGCTCGCCGCGCACGCCCACCGCTTCGAGCCGACCGGCGTGCGCCTTGCGCTGGTGGCCGCGCTGCTCAGCTTCGGCGCCCTGGAGCACTGGCTGCTAGTGCTGCCGCAGCGGCGGGCCGTGGCGGCTAGGTTGTCCACAGATGACACCGATTTTCGGTCTATTTCTGGCCCCAGCTGATGGCGCCAGCGCCTTAGGCCTGGCCCCGCGTTGCGCTTCCTCGCCGGTTCGGGTAAGATGACGAAACCTGATGGCTGAAACGAGGGCGCAATGGCAACGCTGTATGTCGCCTCGACCGAGACGTTCGTGGGCAAGAGCGCCGTCTGCGTTAGCCTGCTGCTGCGCATGCAGCGCGATGGCTTCCGCGTGGGCTACATGAAGCCGGTGAGCGTGTCGATGGCCCACACCCCAGACTCTGTGCTCGACGAGGACGCCGCCTTCATTCGCAGCGCGCTCGGCCTCAGCGCCCCTATGGAGCAGGTGGCCCCCGTGCTGATCACCCCCGGCGTGGTGGAGGCGATCCTGCGCGGCCAGAGCGCCAGCTACACGCGCATGCTCCGCGAGGCCTACCTGAATCTCTCGCGGGACAAAGATATTGTGGTGCTCGAAGGCACCAACACATGGTCTGAGGGCGCCCTGGTGGATCTTACTGCCGATCAGGTGACAGATCTGTTGCAGGCGCCCGGCCTGCTGGTGAGCCGCTACAGCTCCACGCTCAACGTGGACACCATCCTCTCGGTGCAGCGCTACGTGGGCGACAGGCTGCTCGGCGTGCTGCTGAACCAGGTGGAGGAGGCGCAGCGTGAGTTTGTGGAGAGCCGCGTGGTGCCCTTCCTGGAGGCGCGCGACATCCCGGTGTTCGGGCTGATCCCGCGCGACGCGGCCCTGGCGGGGATCAGCGTGGAGGAGCTGCTGGCGCACCTCGGCGGGCAGCTGATCGGCCAGCAGGCCTGGTGCGCGCAGACGATCGAGTCGCTGATGATCGGCGCGATGGGCGCGGACGCCAGCCTCTCGTTCTTTCGCCGCCGCGACCATAAGGCTGTGATCACCGGGGGCGACCGCAGCGATCTGCAGCTCGTCGCCCTGGAGACGAGCACGAGCGCGCTGGTGCTCACCGGCAATATTCGGCCCGCGCCCCAGGTGCTGGATCGCGCGCAGGAGCGCCAGGTGCCGATCATCCTGGTGCCGGACGATACGCTCACCACGGTGGATCGGGCCGAGCGGCTGTTCGGGCGCGTGCGCTTCCACCAGGGCGCCAGGCTCCAGCGTTTCACCGAGCTGATGGACGCGAATCTGGACTACGGACGGCTGTACGAGGCGATCGGCATGGAGCGCTGAGTGGACGGTGGACGGTGGACGGTGGACGGTGGACGGTGGGCGGTGGACGGTAGCCGATAGAGTATTGGTGTTACGTATGGAGCCAGAGCAGATCGGCCCGCTGGTGTTTGCGGAGAACCTGGACTACCCTTACCCGTTTGAGGTGGCCACGCCGCCGCGTTTCTGGATGGAGGAGACGACGGGCGCGCTCGGCGCAGCCATTGAGGTCTATATGCGCGCCGAGGATCTGGCGCCCGCGCAGCTGGAGCTGATCAAGCTGTACCTGCGCCAGTACGTCGAGCGGGCGGTGATGGCCCACGACGCGGATAGGCGCAAGTTTCTGGAGCGGATCGAGAAGCTGCGGCGCGTAGCCGATGTGGAGCGCCTGGCAGACTCGCTGTCGGAGGCTGGGGTAGAGCCGTTCTAAGACAAGGGGACAGGGTACAGGGAACCGGGAACAGGCTGCCGCAGCAGAACGCTTTCCACTAGCCAAAGCTGTGTCCTCCCTTGCTCTACCCTTCTTCTACCCGGTGCGCGGCGCCCTGTACCCTGTACCCTGTACCCTGTACCCTTCTATGCTCTACAAGCAGCTGCTGCGGCCGATCCTGTTTCGCCTGGGCCGGGGCGACGCGGAGGGCGCCCACGAGCGCACGGTGGCGCTGCTGCGCGCCGCGAGCCGCTCGCGCCTGCTGCTAGGCGCCGTCGAACGCGCCTTTGCCTTCAGCCACGCCGCCCTGGCCCGCAGCGTGTTCGGCCTGCGCTTCCCTAATCCCCTCGGCCTTGCCGCCGGCATGGACAAAGACGGCGCCGCGCTGCCAGCCTGGGCCGCGCTTGGCTTTGGCTTTGTAGAAGTCGGGACTGTCACCTGGCACGCCCAGCCGGGCAACCCGCGCCCACGGCTGTTTCGGCTGCCCGAGCGCGAGGCCCTGATCAACCGCATGGGTTTCAACAACGCGGGCGCCGCCGCACTCGCCGCACGCCTCGCCGCCGCACCCGCGCTGCCCGTGCCGCTCGGGATCAGCATTGGCAAGTCGAAGGCCACGCCGCTGGAGGCGGCTCTCGACGACTACCGCGCCTCGCTGCGCGCGCTCTTCGACCACGCCAGCTACTTCGCGGTGAATGTCAGCTCGCCCAACACGCCGGGCCTGCGCACGCTCCAAGACCGCGCGCAGCTTGGCGCGCTGCTCGCCGCACTAGCAGGCGAGAACGCGCTGCTGGCCGGGCAGCGCGGTGCGGTGCCCCGGCCCCTGCTCGTGAAGATCGCGCCCGACCTGAGCGAGCCAGCGCTCGCTGAGCTGCTAGAGGTCTGCGCCGACCACGGGGTGAGCGGGCTGATCGCCACCAACACCAGCATTGAGCGCATGGGCCTGGAGGGCGCCGACCCCGCCCTGGTGGCGCAGGCGGGCGGCCTGAGCGGGCGGCCGCTGGCGGCGCGCACCCTGGATGTGGTGCGCTTTGTGGCGCGGGAGACGGGCGGGCGCCTGCCGATCATCGGCGTGGGCGGCATCCTCGCCCCAGACGACGCCTGCCGCATGCTCGACGCGGGTGCCACGCTGCTCCAGCTCTACACGGGCCTTGTCTACGCGGGGCCCACGCTGCCGAGGCGGATCAATCGCGCACTTATGAAGCGTAGCGTGTAGGCGCCTGGAAATGGCCCGGAAATGGCCCGGCCATCTGTGGACAAGAAAGACAACCATGGACTCAATCGGAATGCTCGGCACCACCGCCTCGCTCGGCGCAGACATCGCGCTGCTCGGCAGCATCTTCGTGGCCCTTGCTTTTACCGTGGGCGCGTGGCTCGCCTGGCGCGGGCAGTTCGAGGCCCATCGCTGGGTGCAGACGGTCGCCGCCGTGGTCAATCTGCTGCTCGTGCTGGGCATCATGATCCCGTCCCTGCTCGCGGTGGACCCGTCGGAGAATGTGGTGCTGCCGCAGTCGGCGCTGCTCTACATGACCGGCCACGAGATCCTGGGCGTCGCCGCGCTGCTCTTCGGGCTGTTCGTGGTGCTGCGCGGCAATAATCTGGTGCCGGAGCGCCTGAAGTTCAAAAACTACAAGCTGTACATGCGCTGGGCCTACGGCCTGTACATTGCCGCCACCCTGATCGGCATTGTGGTGTATGGGGTGCTCTACCTATGACTCAAGCTCAGCTCGCGCCCAACCAGCGGGTGCTTGTGGCCCTCGACGCGCCCACACTCGACGCGGCTCTCGCCCTGGCGGCGGCGCTGCGACCGCATGTGGGCGGCTTCAAGGTGGGACTGGAGCTCTGCACCGCCGCAGGCGTGCCACGTGTGGTGGTGGCCGTGGCCGCTGCGGGCGGCCCGCTCTTCCTCGACCTAAAGCTCCACGACATTCCGAATACCGTGGCCGGCAGCGTGCGCGCTATCTGCGCCCTTGGCCCCGCCGTAGCCATGCTCACCTTGCACGCCCAGGGCGGCGCGGCTATGCTGCGCGCCGCCGTGGCCGCTGCCGCCGAGTTTCCGGTGCGCCCACTGCTGCTGGGCGTTACCGTGCTTACGAGCGTGGACGCGGCGGCGCTGCGCGAGGAGCTTGGTGTGCCCGCCCGCCTGGAGGCCCACGTGGTACACCTGGCCCGCCTCGCCCAGGCCGCCGGCCTAGATGGCGTGGTGGCCTCGCCGCACGAGGTGGCCGCGATCAGGCGCGCCTGCGGCCCAGCGCTGCTGATCGTCGCCCCCGGCGTGCGCCCGGCCTGGGCCGAGCACGGCGACCAGCGGCGCGTGCTTACGCCCGCCGAGGCGCTGCGCGCCGGCGCCGACTACCTGGTGATCGGCAGGCCGATCACGGCCGCGCCCGATCCCGCTGCTGCCGCCGCCCGTATCGCCCACGAGCTCATAGCCGATAGCCGATAGCCAATAGCCATTTTGGATTTTGGAACAACTATGCCCAACCAGGATGTGCTGGCAACGCTTGCCCGCGTTGGCGCTCTGATCACCGGCGACCACCTTGTCTACACCTCGGGGCGCCACGGCAGCAGCTACGTGAACAAGGACGCGCTCTACCCGCACACCGCCGCCACGAGCGAGGTGTGCGCGCGCATCGCCGCCCGCTTCGCCGACGCGGGCGTGGAGGTGGTGGCCGGCCCCACGGTCGGCGGCGTAATCATGGCCCAGTGGACGGCCCATCACCTGAGTGTGCTGGCGGGCCGCGAGGTGCTGGCGGTCTACGCCGAGGAGGAGGTGGCCGAGGACGGGGCGCGCAGGCGGCTGTTTCGACGCGGCTACGACGCCCTGGTGGCCGGGCGGCGCGTGCTGGTGGTGGAGGATATTCTCACCACCGGCGGCTCGGCGCGCCTGGTGGTTGCGGCGGCGCACGAGGCTGGCGGCAGCGTGGTGGGCGTTGGCGCGCTCTGCAACCGTGGCGGCGTGAGCGCGGAGATGATCGGTGCGCCGCTGCTGTTCTCGCTCTCCGAGGTGCCGCTGGAAAGCTTCGCCCCCGAAGAGTGCCCGCTCTGCGCGGCGGGTGTGCCGATCAACACGCGCGTTGGCAAGGGCGCGGCTTTTCTTGGGGCGAAGATAGGCACGTGAGCATCCGCAGATTACGCAGATTGCGCAGATTTTCCCACGGTAACTCAGGTCGCTTCTTGGGCGCGCTGCTCACCATGGCCGGGCTCTTCTACGCGCTCTTTGTTGCTCGCTCGGCCTTCATGCTGGAGGGCGAGCGCGTTTTTACGCTTGTCGATGACGCGATGATCAGCATGCGCTACGGGCAGCATCTCGCCCAGGGGCACGGGCTGGTCTGGAACATCGGCGAGGCGCCAGTCGAGGGCTTTACCAACCCTGGTTGGACGCTCTGGATGGCGGCGCTGCACCTGCTGCCCGCGTCCGCCTCAACGCGCTCGCTGCTTGTAATGGCAAGCTCTGCCCTCTGTCTGCTGCTGACAAGCTACGTGGTCTTCCAGCTGTGCCGACGTATCGATCCCACGCTGCCCATTGCCGCGCAGATCGCGGCCATCGTGACGGCGTTTTACTTTCCGCTGGTCTTCTGGTCGTTACGCGGCATGGAGGTTGGGGCGATCACGCTGCTGATCGCTACGTCGGCGCTGCTGGCGATCACGCTTGAGCAGCGCTTCAGCTGGCGATCCGCCCTGCTGCTCGCGGTCTCGCTCCTGCTGGCCCTGATCATTCGGCTGGATAGCGCGCTGCAAGCGGGGCTTATCCTGCTCTACCTCGCCACCTGTGGCAGTATCAGGCAGCGACCGCTCCGGCTCTTGCCTCCAGTGCTTGCTGTGATGGGTGGAATAGCCGCGATCATCGCTCTTCAGGCAAGCTATTTTGGCGATCCGCTGCCCAACACCTATTACCTGAAGGTTGTGGGGGTGTCGCTTGCCGAGCGAGCGGCGCTTGGCGTGGCGGTGCTGGTTGAGTATGCCTCGCGCGACGTGCTGCTGCCGCTTGTGCTGGCTGGGTTTGGCGTGCTCCGTTGGCGCCAGATGCGCAGCCGCAGGCATGCCTTGCTGTTCGGCCTCTTTCTGGTGCAGTGCCTGTACTCCGTGTACGCAGGCGGCGATTACGCGGAGCCCTACGGCCAGGCGCCGCTTGTAGACGCGGCGAATCGCTATATCACCCAGGGGATGCCGTTCCTGATCATGCTTTGTAGCTTCGCGCTCGGCTACCTCGTCGCTGATCTAGCACAGCTGAACCAGCCAACCCTGCGTGCGAACGGCGCCTTAGCAGTTGGCCTCACGCTCGCAGTGCTGCTCGTGATCTCCGGCGAGCCCTGGCTGAAGTGGGCCGCGCACAACGCGCCGCTGCTGCCTTCCGACATCGCCCGCGCTCGGCTCGGCGTCTTGATCAAGCGCAACACAGACCCCCAGGCGACCATTGCGGTCCACGCGGCGGGGCAGATTGCGTACTACGCCGAGCGTCGCAGCATTGATCTGCTGGGCAAGAGCGATCCCGTCGTGGCGAAGGGGCCTCCGGCGGGCCCATTTCGGCCGGGGCATAACAAGTGGAACTACGCATACAGCATTGGGCAGCTCCGGCCCGACGTGGTGGCAGATGAGTGGGGCGAGCTGCCAGCGTTCCTTGCTACCCAGCCCGAGTATGTGCGCTTGCCGAACGGAATGTATGTACGAGCGGGTAGTAGGCTGATCGACCGAGAAGGTCTGGAGCGCGAATAGCGCGAACGTCTGGACCGCGAACGGCGCGAAAACGTGCGAACCACCGCGAAGCCGGCTACGCGGCCAGCGCTAGCTCGCGTTCGTGCCATTCGTGGTCTAAACGCCCGTTCGCGGTCCAAGTGATCCAAAGCTCTGCGCGAGATGACGAAACTTCATAACTCCACGCCGCATCCCTGCTACACTCCTGCTCTACGCAGCTCCGTTGCCACTTACACTCCTCCACGCGTTTTGGCAACATCGACGTTGTCACCTTGTGATTCGGCCTGGATCGCAGGCGCCAATGCTGGCGCAAAGGAGTTTTGTGATGCGAACCACCAAAAGACCGGAACGGCGACGGGGACTAGGCTTGATGAGCTTGCTCGCGCTTGTTGCGCTGCTCGCCGCTTGCGGCGGCACCCAGAGCGCAGCGCCCACGGCTGCACCGGCAGGGGCGGCAGGGGCGGCAGGGGCGGTGAGTGAGCCCGCCGCCGAGCCCGCTGCCGAGCCCGCTGCGGCGACGAGTGCGCCCGCTGCGGCGGGAAGTGCGCCCGCAGAAGGCAAAATCCAGGTTGCAGTTGTCGCCGGCACCATGCTGGCTACGATGCAGAAGCTCGCCGACACATTCGAGGCCGCGCACCCCGGCGTCACGGTGGAGATTGTCAACGAGCCGGAGGGCGGCGCGTTCGAGGCGCTGATCGCTGCCGGCAACCAGCCCGACCTGATCACCGGCTCGTTCGGCTACATGCCGGCGAAGTACGCCTCGATCAACGCGCTGGTGCCGCTCGAGGATCTGCCCGGCGCCGCAGAGCTGTTTGCGCGCCTGGACGAGAAGACCGTCAATCAGGATCTCGGCCATAACTTCTATGTCCCGCTCGGGGTAGACATCACGGCGATGATCTATAACAAGGAGCTGTTCAAAGAGGCGGGGCTCGACCCCGAGAAGCCGCCGCAGACGTGGCCGGAGTTCCTGGACGCGGCGCAAAAGATCCAGGCGCTGCCGCCGCGCGCAGACGGCTCTAAGGTCTACGGGACTGTCTTCTGGAACGATGCGCTGGCCTGGGGCGGCTGGTACTGGAACATGCTGCAGCCGCTGTACCTGAACGGCAACCAGAACCAGTGCGCGCTGGTGAACCGGCTTGGCACCGACATTGTGTTCGACAAGCCCGAGTGCAAGATGGATGCCTTCTTCGACTTCACGACGCAGGCGCAGCAGTACGCGCCGCCAACCATGGAGAAGAACTTTTTTAGCCGCTCGATCGGCATGTGGCCCCAGTACGGCTACTCGTGGGAGCCGAACCTGAAGGATGCCAAAGACACGCCGATGACGATGGGCGAGGACGTTGGTATCGCCCCGGTGCCGGTGCCGGAGGCGGGCCAGACCAGCTATAGCACCCTCGGCGGTCGCCCGCTGATGCTGATGAAGACCACGCCCGAGCGCCAGGCACTGGCCTGGGAGTTTATGAAGTTCCTGATGGAGGATGAGCACAACCTTCAGTTCATCAAGGAGCTGGGCTACCTGCCGGCCATTACGACCCTCCAGAGCGACCCGTACTTCGCCGAGCCCGCCCGCAAGCCGTTCGTAGATATGCTCCAGACGGCGGTCTACCCGCAGGCGCTGGCCAACTTCGACGCTGCGGCCAACGCGGTGCTGGGCGTCTACCAGGAGACTGTTGTGCAGGGCATGCATGACCCGCAGGCGGCCGCCACGCTCGCTGCCGAGAAGGCCCGCGCGGCGCTGAAGAAGTAGCTGGCCGACGCAGAATCGCCCCTCTCCCCCGCGCGGGAGAGGGGCCAGAGGTGATCTATGGCTACACGCACTGCCGACATCTCGCGCTCAACGCCCGCACCGAGCGTGCCTCCCAACGGCGCGCACCTATGGCAGCGCATGCTGCGCTATCGCTGGGGCTATATCTTCATCGCGCCGTGGATCCTGATCTATGCGGTCTTCGGCATCTACCCGCTTGTGCTCTCGTTCTACCTAACCTTCTTTAACTACTCGTTCGTGCGGCCCGACGACCTCGCCTTTGTGGGGATCGGCAACTGGGTGCGCGGCATCCAGGACCCGCTCTTCTGGCAGAGCACGTTCAATATTCTCTACAACCAGGCGATCTTTATCACGCTGACGCTCGGCCTGGGGCTGGGCACCGCGCTGCTGCTGAAGGGCATTACGCAGGGCGGGCGCATCTTCCGCACGATCTACTTCATCCCCGTCGTCACCTCGGTGATTGTGCTGATGACGCTCGGCGGCTACCTGACGAGCGCCACCGGGCCGATCCAGAATGTACTGGTTCGCCTCGGCATCCTGGCTGAGCCGATCTTCTGGCAGTCCACGTTCTGGCTGCCGATGCCGATCATCGCCGTGATCAACTCCTGGAAGTGGTTTGGGGTCAGCACCGTCATCCTGCTCGCCGGGCTCTACTCGATCGACCCGCAGCTGTACGAGAGCGCCAGCCTGGAGGGCGCGAATAGCTGGCAGCTGTTTCGCTCGATCACCATCCCGCAGCTTATGCCGCAGATCTTCTTCCTGCTGGTGGTCGATTTCATCAACGGCCTCCAGATGTTTGGCGAAGTCTACGCCATGTTCGACATCTACGGCGGGAACCAGCACCAGGCGCTTACGCCAGTGCTCTACTTGTACGCGCAGGCCTTTGATCAATCCAACATGGGCTACGCCTCCACCCTTGGCCTGCTGCTCGCGGCGATCATCGCATTCATCACCGTGCTTCAGTTTCGTTTCGTGCAACGTGATGTGGAGTAAGGAACCGCTATGGCAACCGTAAGCCCACCCATGTCGGCGCGCCCCAGGCTGAGGCTAGGCAAGCTGCTCCCGTACATCCTGCTCATCCTCGGCGCCATCGTCGTGTTCTATCCATTTGTCTACATGCTCATGAACTCGGTCAAGCCGGGGCGCGAGATTCTGCACAGCCCGAACGCGCTGCCAAGCCAGATCACGTTCTCTGGCTACACCGACGTGTTCGAGCGGCTGAATGTGCTGCTGCTGCTGCGCAACTCGCTGATCCTGGCAATTTCGATCACGCTGCTCAACACGCTGCTGAGCGCGCTTGGCGCCTACGCGATCGCTAAGATCCCCTTCCCTGGGCGTGATCAGATCTTCGGCTTTATGCTGGCGACGATGATGATCCCCGGCGTGCTGTTCCTGATCCCGACCTACGTGCTGATGTATAACCTCGGCTGGGTCAACCACTTCTTCGCCCTGATCATCCCTGCGGCGGTGAGCGTCTACAACATCTTCTTGCTGCGCCAGTTCCTCGACACGATCCCCGACGAGCAGCTCGAAGCCGCACGGCTCGACGGCGCGAGCGACATCGGGATCTTCTGGCGGATTGTGCTGCCGCTGATGAAGCCGGCCCTGACGACGGTGGCCATTCTGACCTTTATGGGCAGCTGGAACGACTTCTTCGGCCCGCTGCTCTACCTCACCGACCCGAACCTCTGGACCGTCCAGGTGGGGCTGCTTCAGTTTCAGTCCGGCGTGCCGGGCGAGAACGTGCAGGAGGTCTGGGCCTTGATCACGATGATCACGCTGCCGCTCGTGATCTTCTACTTCATTATGCAGGATCAGTTTGTGGCGGCATTTGCCAATGTGAAGTTCAAGTGAGGCAGCAATGACAATCAATCCAGTGGCGGCTGTGCCAACGCCAGACCTGGGCGCACGCAAGCCGACGACCGGGACCGGCGCGGGCGCGCGACTGGCTGGCCGTGTGTTGCTCGCGCTGGCAATCGTAGCCCTGCTGTTTGTGGGCGCCTACGCGCTGGCGTGGTATCGGGCCTCGCAGCTGGCGACACGCTTTATGGCCGACGCCGAAAGCAGCTACAGCACGGGGAAGTACATTGAGGCGCTCACCGGCTACGAAACGTTCGACCAGGCGACGAACAGCTATGTCACGCACGGCGGCTACATGAAGGTCGCCAGGATCTGGTCCGATCCACAGGCGTGGCCGCGCCCGGCGAACGCCGCGCAGGCCGAGGCGCGCATCGCTGAGATCCTCGACCAGAAGCTTACGATCGAGGAGGCCGAGGGCTTCATTCAGGCCAACATCGGCAAGGCCAACCCGTACATGGGCGTGATCTACCTGCGCCTCGGCGAGCTCTACGAGCAGGAGGGCGACGCGGAGAGCGCCAGGACGATCTACAGCGAGGTGCCAGAGCTCTTCCCCGCCGAGGCCGAGCTGATCGCGAAGGCGGAAGCGCATCTGACGGCGTTGGATAGCCGATAGGACCATGCGAACGGCTGGACCACGAACGGCTGGACCACGCGAACGGCTGGACCACGCGAACGTCTGGACCACGCGAACGTCTGGACCACGCGAACGTCTGGACCACGAACGGCGCGAAGTGGTGCGAAGGGCGCGAACGCGAAAGCGCGCAGGGCACGCCGCCGAACAGGTGTGGGCGGGTTCGCGGCGGTTCGCGGCCTTTCGCGTCCTTCGTGGTCCAAACGTCCTTCGTGGTCCAGCCGTCCTTCGTGGTCCAGACGTTCGCATGGTCCAAATCTTAAGGAGACTTCAGCGATGAATGAGCATGTGCTTTGGAGTATCAGGCGCTCGGCTGCGGTACGCGCGCTCACCCTCGTCTGCATCCTGGCGGTCCTGGCAACGTCTGCGCCCCCGGTGGCGACAGCTGGCTCACGTGAGACGCGCCAGACGCTGTACCGCTACGCGCAGGACACCTGGGCCTCGTTTGTTGCAATGACGGATGAGAACTCGGGGCTGCCCACCGATAGCCTGGCCGCCGACGGAACGCGCAGCGTGCAAACATCGACCACGAATATCGGCGCCTACATGTGGAGCACACTGGTCGCGGAGGAGCTGGATCTGATCAGCCACGGCGAGGCGGTGGCGCGGCTCGACCGCACGCTGCGCTCGCTCGAGACGATGGAGCGCCACCAGCCGAGCGGGCAATACTACAACTGGTACGACCACAGAAACGGCCAGGTACTGACGATCTGGCCGTCCAGCGGCCAGCCGCTCGTGCCGATCCTGTCGTCCGTCGACAACGGCTGGCTGGCGACCGGGCTGCATCTGGTTGCCAACAGCGTGCCCGAGCACGCGGCGCGCGCCGAGGCGCTATTTGACAGCATGCATTTTGGCTTCTACTATCGGCCAGAGGTTAACCGGATCGCGTTTCACGTTGCGCCGAGCACGGGCGAGTCGCCGTGCTGCTACGACACCATCGTCAGCGAGAGCCGCATCGCGAGCTACATCGGGATCGCGACGGGCGAGATCCCCAGCCGCGAGTACTTTGGCGCGTGGCGGACGTTCCCCGACACCTGCGACTGGAGCTGGCAGGAGACCAAGCCGCTCGGCGTCTATCGCACCTACTACGGTGTAGATGTCTTCGAGGGCGCCTACCCGTACAACGGGGCGCGCATCGTGCCGGGCTGGGGCGGCAGCATGTTCGAGGCGCTCATGCCGGCCCTGTTTGTCCCCGAGGAAAAGTGGGGACCGCGCAGCTGGGGGCTCAACCACCCGCTGACGGTCGAGGCGCAGATCCATCACGGGCTTGTGGAGGCCGAGTATGGCTACTGGGGCTTTTCGCCCGCCAACACCCCGGAGGGCGGCTACAGGGAGTATGGGGTTGAAGGCCTCGGCATGAACCCCGAGGGCTACGCCTCGAACAACGACAAGACGCTGGTCGATCAGGGCTTCGCCGGCTGCCCTGGCCGGGACCCGCAGCCTGAACCGGCCCCCTCCGCATACACGGACGGCGTGGTGACACCGCACGCAGCGTTTCTGGCGCTGCGCTGGGCGCCCGGTGCGGTGCTTGCGAACCTCGCCAAGCTCGAGCGCGACTTCGCCATCTACGATCAGTGGGGCTTCCGCGACTCGGTCAACGTCGACACGGGGGTTGTCTCGCCGTACTACCTGTCGCTGGATCAGGGGATCGTGATGGCGGCGATCGGGAATGAGCTCGGCCACGATATGCTGCGGCGCGCATTTGCCACGCGGGAGTTCCGGCGCGCCCTGCGGCCAGTGATTAGCATCGAGGAGTTTGGCGCTCTCTCCCCCTAACCCCCTCGCCCTGAGCGGGAGAGAAGGAACCAGCAGGCTTCCTGCTGCTGCGAACGCTCCTCTCCCTCAATGAGCGAGGGGCCGGGGGCAAGGGTCTGCGTTATTGCATGGGAGCGAGTAGTGATTGTGATTGACTTCCTGCGCGAACAACCATTGATCTTGCTGTTCCTTGTCGCGGCGATCGGCTACCCGCTCGGCCTGCTGCGTGTGGGCGGGAGCAGCCTGGGGATCGCAGCAGTCCTGTTCGTGGGCCTGGCCTTTGGCGCGCTCGACCCCGATCTCAAGCTGCCGGAGATTATCTACCAGCTTGGCCTGGTGCTCTTCGTCTACACGATCGGGCTGAGCAGCGGGCCAGGCTTCTTCCGCTCGCTGAAGCGCAAGGGGCTGCGCGACAACCTGTTCATCGTGGGGGTCATACTGCTGGCCGCAGCGCTGACCATTGGCCTACACTTCGCGCTCGGCCTGCGCCCGGCCCAGTCGGCTGGCCTGTTCGCAGGGAGCCTCACCAACACGCCGGCCCTGGCAGGCGTGTTGGAATATATCAAAAACAGCGCCCCCGCAGCCACCCGCGAGCAGCTGCTGGCGGAGCCGATCGTCGGCTACTCGATCGCCTACCCGGTCGGCGTGATCGGGATGATCCTGGCCATCGCTCTGGCGAATTGGCGCTGGAAGCCCGACTACCGCGCTGAGGCGCGTCAGCTGCGCGATCTCGGCGCGTCGGCTGAGCAGCTGGTGAGCGTCACCGTCTGTGTCACTCAGCCCGCAGCCGAGCAGGCGCTGATCAGCGACCTGATGCGCACGCACGCCTGGCGGGTGATCTTCGTGCGCAGAAAGCACGGCGGCGCCACGGCGCTGATCGATGGCACGACCCGGCTGGCGATCGGCGATCTGGTGAGTATGACCGGGACGGCCGAGGACATCCAGCCGGTGATCGCCTACCTGGGCATGCCGGTCGCCGATGAGCTGGCGCTCGACCGTGGCAGCTTCGACTTTCGGCGGATCTTTGTCTCGAACCCTGCCGTTTTCGGTCGGCGGCTACGCGATCTGGCGCTCCAGGCGCGCTTTGGGGCTTTGGTCACCCGCGTGCGGCGCGGCGATATCGAGCTGCTGGCGACGGGCAGCAGCGTGCTGGAGCCGGGCGACCGGGTGCGGGTGGTGGCGCTGCGCGAGCGCATGCGCGAAGTGAGCGAGTTCTTCGGCGACTCATACCGCGCGCTGAGCGAGATCGACCTTCTGACCTTCAGCCTGGGGCTGGTGCTGGGGCTCCTGCTCGGGCAGATCCCGCTTCCCTTGCCAGGCGGGAGCAGCTTCCGGCTAGGTATTGCCGGCGGGCCGCTGCTGGTGGCGCTGGTGCTGGGCACGCTCGAGCGCACAGGGCCGCTGGTCTGGACAGTGCCTTACAGCGCGAATCTAACCCTGCGCCAGATGGGACTGGTGCTGTTCCTGGCCGCGATCGGGACGCGCGCGGGCTACGTATTTGCGAGCACCCTGCTGAGCAGCAGTGGGCTCACGCTCTTTCTGGCGGGTGCGCTGATCACCTGCACAGCGGCGCTGGCGACGCTCTGGATCGGCTATCGGTGGCTGCGCATCCCCATGAGCCTGCTGATCGGGATGCTGGCCGGATTGCAGACGAACCCCGCGATTCTTAGCTTCGCCACGGAGCAGACCGGGAATGATCTGCCGAACATTGGCTACGCGACGGTCTATCCGATGGCGATGATCAGCAAGATCATACTGGCGCAAATAGTCCTCGCACTGCTATTGTAACCAGCCGGGTCTTTAGGGAGAAGTTATGGCGGAGGAGCCGCATGCGGCGCTGGTGCGCCGTGCCGTCGAGGAGATCTGGAACCAGGGCGAGCTCGACGTGGCCGACGCGCTCTTCAGCGCGGACTACGTCAACCACGCGGGCCTGATCCCAGATCTGCTCAGCGGCCCCGAGGCGATCAAGCTCAGCGTGGCCCTGTACCGGACCGCGTTTCCTGATCTCCAGATCAGCGTGGACGAGCTGACCGCGAAACAGGATACGGTGCTGCTGCGCTGGACGGCGCGCAGTGCTGCGCGGGCAACCCAGGGCACGCTGACGGGCATCATCGTGAGCCGCTGCGCCGGCGGCAAGATCGTGGAGAGCTGGACCAGCTGGGATCAGGCGGGCGTGATCGAACAGCTTGGCCTTGTCCGCCCTGCGAGGGCACCTGGCAGGGTCGCCGCACCGTCCGGGTAGTATCAGAATCACCACCAGCGCCCTGGCTGTGGCAGGCTCATGAGCGGTTGAACGCCGCGCTCGACATACCCCCTGTCCCTTGTTCCCTGTCCCCTGTCCCCTGCTGAGTCGCTACAGCCGAGGCGGGGCAGGCGGGCAGGCGCAGCGTAAAGCTAGAGCCACGGCCCGGTGCGCTCACCACACTGAGCTCACCGCCCATCATGCGGGCGAGCTGCCGGGCGATCGACAGGCCAAGCCCGCTGCCGCCGTGGCGCCGGGCCGCCTGCGGGTCTACCTGCACAAAGGGCTGGAAGAGTCGCCCCAGCTGCTCACGGTTCATGCCGATGCCCGTATCGCGCACCTCGAAGATCAGGAGCGGGGCAGGGCCACCCTCAGTGCGAACGTGTAGGCTCACCACGCCATTGTCGGTGAACGTGCAGGCGTTGCCCAGCAGGGTGAGCAGGATCTGGCGCAGGCGGAGCTCGTCGGCCACGAGTGCGGGCAGGCCGGGGGGGAGCAGCAGCTCCAGGCGGTTGCGCTGCTGGACGGCCAGGGGCTTCACGGCGGCGAGCACGCTGTCGAGCAGGGCGGGCAAGGCCACGGGGGCGGGTTCGAGCTCGATGCGACCCGCCTCGAGCTTGGCGCTGTCGAGAATGTCGCTGATCAGGCTCAGGAGCCGCTGGCCGGCGCTGCGGATGCGCCGCAGGTCGCTGCGCTCCAGGCTGTCGCGCTCCGCGTCGCGCTCCTCCAGCAGCAGGTCGCTGTAGCCGATAATCGCGCTGAGCGGCGTGCGCAGCTCGTGGCTCATGTCGGCCAGAAAGCTAGCCTTGGCGCTGTTAGCGGTCTTGGCCTGCGCCTTGGCCCGCTGGAGCTCGCGGATGGTGGCGTAGCTCAGGCGCACCACCAGGAACACAAAGAGCGCGCCGCAGCAGAAAGCCACGCCAACGAGCGGCGGCAGCGTGGCGACGCGGGCGATCACTAGGGCGCAGGCGCCGAGGTAGCCGAGCAGCACGCAGATCTGCAAGAGCAGCAGGGCGCGCCAGAGCTGTACGAAGCGACTCTGCCCAAGCAGCCGCAGCAGCCGTGCCGTGCCGAGGCTGGCTAGCAGCAATACGCTGGCACCAGCCAGGATAAAGCTCGCTGTGATCAGCTCCTGAAGGGCCATGGAACGCCGCCCCGCTCGCCGTAAAGCGCCACCGCCCAAACAAACGGGGGGCTGGTGGGATTTTGCGGGCGGGGACGGAGGACGGAGGACGGAGGACGGAGGACGGTGGACGGT
>ENA-ORBV01004503-ORBV01004503.1-microbial-mat-metagenome-genome-assembly--contig:-NODE-4503-length-26663-cov-11.743549_pt1 | contig 26663 bp, 25 predicted proteins | sample MGYA00237777_ERZ505514 | MGnify/ENA primary metagenome ERZ505514 (study PRJEB26160, sample SAMN06269048) | microbial mat metagenome | isolation source: Oligotrophic lake microbial mat | place...
GACGCTGAGCATGCTTTCCACGTAGTCGCCAATAACGGCGCGGGTTCCGCTGAGCGGATTGAGTCCGCCGTTGGCCAGGGTGGCGGCCATCATGCCGAGGTCGCGACAATTGACCAGGATGGAGCATTGCATGAAGTAGGCTTCCAGGCTGGGGAGGGGATCATCGGTGATGATGTCAAAATTGCGGAGCATGTAGGCGATGGCGCGGTTGCGGTGACCGGTTTCGCTCTCGGAGAGATAAACGTTGTTGTCCACGTCCATTTTTCGTCCGGTGTAGCGGGCGAAAGCGTCGAGGATGCGGTGCATTTTCTGTTTGGTTGTTTTGCCTTCGACCAGGCTGGTGGTGGCGATGGCCCCGGCATTGATCATGGGGTTGAGGGGGCGTCCTGTAGCCGGATCCAGGCTGATCGAGTTGAAGGCTTCACCGGTGGGTTCCACCCCGATTTTATCGATGACCGCGCTGCGTCCGTTGTCTTCCAGGGCAATGCCGTAGGTGAAGGGCTTGGAAATGGACTGGATGGTGAAGGTCTGTTGCGTGTCACCGGCCTCATAGACCTGGCCGTCGGCCGTAACGACCGAGATGGCAAGTTTGTCCGGGTTGGCTTTGCCCAGTTCCGGAATGTAAGTGGCGACTTCGCCCGTATGGACCTCGAGATAACGGTTGTAGAGGTCGTTGATGATTTCCTGGATGGGAGACTTCAATGGAGGGGAAGGGGTTCGCTGGGACATATATAAGCAGGAGAAAATTAAGCAACTACCATGCCCGGATTAATGCGTAATGCAACAGGACGGTGGATTCTTGATAAAGTGTGTTTCAGGGTTATTCTGAGCCCATGATTTCAGGAATTAAGGCTGCGTTGGTGCTGGCCGGGCACGGATCGACCCAAAATGCGGACTCGAGTTTTCCGACCAGGAATCATGCTCTGGAGATTGCCCGGAGAGGCCTGTTTTCCGAAGTGAAGGCCTGTTTCTGGTTGGAGGAACCGCATTTCAAGGATGTGTTGGGCGGGGTGGAGGCGAAAGACATTTATCTGGTGCCCAACTTTATTTGCGAAGGTTTTTACACACGCGAGATCCTGCCCCGTGAATTCAAGTTGGAGGGGCCGATCAGCAGGCAGGGGGAGAAGACAATTTATTATTGTGATCCAGTCGGGTTGCATCCGGTCATGACGGATTTGCTGGTTGGAAAGGCAATCGGGATCACAGAAGCGGAGAATTTGAAAAGCCAGGATACCTGCCTCTATATTGCAGGGCACGGGACGCCCAAGAACAGGAATTCGACGCGGGAGGTTTACCGGCAGGTGGAGTTGATCCGGGCGCGTGGCCTTTTCGGGCAGGTGGAGGCCCTGTTTATGGAAGAGGCCCCGTTGATCAAAGACTGGCCTACGATCACAGCGCTGCCCAACGTCATTACCGTGCCCTTTTTTATCGCGGATGGCCTACACCCGGCCGAAGACATTCCGGTGATGTTGGGAATCATGGGGAACGCCGGGCCGGGGAGTTATCAAAGTCCCATGGAAATCCATGGTAGAAGGCTTTGGTACACGTCTTCCATTGGAACGGATCCCGGCATGGTGGAGGTGATTCTGGCCCAGGTGGAGAAGTTCCGCCTGGACCATGGAATTTAGTTTTATCATCTTCGTTATCTTCTGTACTGTCAGAGCATGATTCTGCCAATAGGCCAAATGGAGGGGGGACTCGAAGCAAGGGTTCGGGAGATGTTTGGCCCCCAGGGAATCTTGTCCAAAGCGAAAAATTTTGAATACCGTCCCCAGCAGCAGGAGATGGCGGCGGGGGTGGCCCGGGCTTTGGAAAACAAGCAGCATCTGGTTGTGGAAGCGGGAACAGGCGTGGGAAAAAGCCTGGCCTATCTTCTGCCCTCCGTTCTCTATGCCCATGAGCAGGGCAAGAAGGCGCTTGTTTCAACGCACACCATCAATCTGCAGGAGCAACTTTTTTATAAGGATATTCCTTTGGTGGAGAAGCTGCTGCCCTTCGAATTCAAGACGACACTCCTGAAGGGGCGGCAGAACTATATCTGTCCGCATCGTCTGGCCAAGGCATTGGCCAATGCCGGGGAACTTTTTGTCAGCAGTGAGCAGGCGGAGTTGCAGAGGATCTGGAACTGGATGCAGAAAACCACGGATGGGACGCTCAGTGATTTCGACACGGAACCGGACTTCAAGGTCTGGAGCCAGGTCTGCAGCGAGCCGCATGTCTGCACTTCCAAGACCTGTGGTGGCAACGCGAAGTGTTTTTATCAGCAGGCCCGCAAACGCCTGATCGAGGCGGATGTGGTGATCCTCAATCACACCCTGTTTTTTACCTGTCTGGGGGGTGTGGATGAAGAAACCACGGCAGAGGACGGGTATCTTTTCCCCAACGACTTTGTGATTTTTGACGAGGCCCATAACCTGGAATTGACCGCTGCCAGGCATGTCGGGCTTTCTTTTTCATCGGGCTCTCTTCGTTACCAACTCCAGAAGCTATTCCATCCATCCACCCACAAAGGGCTGCTTTCCGTCATCCGTAATGCTGCGGCTCAACTCAAGGTTCTGGATGTGTATGAGGCCTCGGATGATTTTTTTGGGAAAATCGAGGCGGCTTGCCAGTTCAAAAACGGGGGGGAATACCGGGTGCGGAAACCGGAGCTGGCCCCGGACACCCTGACTTTGCCGCTGATGAATCTCCGCCAGGCGCTGTTGGAGGCTCTGGATGGGATCGAGGACGAGTCCCAGCAACTGGAATTGCGGGACATGTGCCGTCGTCTGGTGGCGATGCGTGATGATCTGAAGACCTTTCTGGCCCAGGAGCGGGAGGATTATGTGTATTGGGTTGAGAGGACGGGGCGGGATCGTGGAAGTATCACGCTACAGGCGGCACCTGTGGATCTGGCGGATGTGCTCAGACAATATCTGTTCCGTCCCAATCACTCGGCCACCCTGACCAGTGCCACATTGTCTGTGAATCAGGGTCTGGGATACTTTCAGAAGAGGATTGGAGCGGAGGAGGCAGAGAGTTTGCAATTGGATTCCCCTTTTGATTATCCGAACCAGATGAAGGTCTTTATTCCCAAGCGCATGCCGGATCCGAAGGCCCCCGACTACGAAAAAAGTCTGGAAAAATGGGTGGAATATTTTACGGAGCAGACACAGGGCAGGGCTTTGGTTTTATTTACAAGCTACGGATTGATGCACCGGCTGGCTTCGCAGATGCGGGGCTGGTTTGAGGAGAGGGGGATGACTCTCTTGGTTCAGGGAACAGGGATGTCCCGGCGCTTGCTGTTGGATTCCTTCAAATCAGGAAAAAAGTGTGTACTCTTCGGCACTGACAGTTTCTGGCAGGGGGTGGACATCCCCGGCGATGCCCTAACCAATGTTATTCTGACGCGTTTGCCTTTTGCCGTTCCGGATCATCCTTTGGTAGAGGCCAAGTTGGAGTGGATCGAGGAGAGGGGCGGGGATCCCTTTGCCGAGTATTCGCTTCCGGAGGCTGTGTTGAAATTCAGGCAGGGGGTGGGGCGGTTGATCCGCACGGCATCGGACAGGGGACAGATCGCCATCTTAGACAACCGCATATTGTCCAAGGGATATGGAAAGACCTTTATGGCAAAACTTCCATCCTGTCCGGTGACATTGCTGGAAGATGACGTTTTGGAGGGAACCCGTTGAGCGGCGGAAAGGTTTCTGGTCGGTTCTTTAGCGGGAAGTTTGCGGCTGGTAATTGGCAGGAAGAGGCGGGATGATGATGAATTTGAGTCCGGATACTGAATCCTGTGCCGGGGCTTTTTGAACGGTGGGAAGTTTGGCGGTTCCCTGATAGGCGGGGTTTTTCAGGATATCGGAGGGTTTGGCTCTGACCACTTTTCCCTTCGTTGTGGTTGGGGTGGAGAGTGGCCGGACAGCGGCCGCCGGGGAGATAACAGCGGCAGCGATGTCGGTGTTGGCGGTGTAGATCTTCATGCTGAGTTCAGCTGCTTTTAGGCGGACTCTCTGGAGCCAGGAGTCCATCGTGACAAAACTTTCAATCGGCCTTTCACTGTAAATGATTGTATAATCTCCGATGTGGAGGATGTCGCCTTCGCCAATTTCTCCGGCTTGGATCCTGCTGCCATTACGATAGGTTCCGTTGCGGGAATGCAGATCCTCAATATACCAGATCCCGTCCCGCTGATGGATTTTGGCGTGTTGACGGCTGACGGAAACATGATCAAGGCGCATGGAACAATCGGCGTGGCGTCCAACGAGAAAAGCTTGACCGGAGAGCACGTGGGGCATGGCCTTTGTGGTGGGATCGTTGGTGGCTAGTGAGACCAGCATCGGCATAACTGTAGATAATATGGATTACCATTTCCAATAGCAAGACTAAACCGCGTGGTTAAGGATGTTAAGTATTTGTAAACTAAGGATTTAGGACTTGGAGTCTTGTCCTGGGAAGAAAACGGTTTTTTTCCCACCTTAAAACTCCTGAAAAGACCTCAAGCAATGGTTTAATTTTCAAGGAAGGGCTCGAAAATAGGAAACACCAATAACTTTATCGAAATAGCTTAGAAAGAAATCATCGGCAAATAACCAAGCTTTTCGTCCCTTGAATTTTTCTATAAGAAAAGTTTTACTCCTTTTCAAAGGCCCCTATGCTGTTATTTTCGCCTGAACGACATTGCTTAGTCCCTACCGCCTTGGGGTGGAAGCAGATACAACGATGATCCAAAAGGCGAAAAGACGGTTTTCAGGATTTCGGTTCTGACTAATTTTGGAGTTACCTATGCCAACAACACTTGATGTGAAAATGAAGGAAAAAAAAACGAGCCAGGAAGGGTTTGCTACCGCAGCGGTCAACCAAAGCCTGAAGCCCGCCGATAAAATCCGCTTGTTGCGCGATATGATCCGCGTCCGCCGTTTTGAAGAACGGTCGCTCAAGGCCTACACCGACGGCAACATCGCGGGCTTCCTTCATCTTTATATCGGCCAGGAAGCGGTGGCCATCGGAACCATCTCTGTCTGCGGGAAAAATGACCATGTCATCACCGCCTATCGTGACCACGCCCATGCGCTCGGCGTGGGCATGGGCATGGGCGAATGCATGGCGGAAATGTATGGCAAGGCCACCGGCTGCTCTAAAGGCAAGGGTGGTTCGATGCATTTCTTCGCGCCTGAAAAAAATTATTGGGGCGGCCACGGTATTGTCGGTGGTCAGACGCCTCTTGGTCTTGGTATTGCCTACTATCTCAAATACAAGGGTCTCAAGGGTGCCTGCCTCTGCTACCTGGGTGACGGGGCTGTCAACCAGGGAGCTTTCCATGAATCCCTGAACCTGGCATCCCTCTGGAACATCCCTGTTGTTTATATCATCGAAAACAACGGCTACTCCATGGGCACAAGTGAGGCACGTTCCTCCGCCTTCCGTGACTGCCTGGCCAAGCGTGCCGAGGGTTACAACATGGACTGGGATGTCTGTCTCGGCCATGACATCTATGAAGTCCGGGCTAAAACCCAGGAGGCTTTGATCCGTGCCCACGAAAAATCCCGGCCCACCCTTTTGGAAATCGATACCTATCGCTACGAAGGCCACTCGGTTGCTGATGCCAACAAGAAAAAATACCGAAGCCCGGAAGAGATCGAAGAGTACAAGAAAACCAAGGACCCGATCTTTTTGTTCAAGAGCAAACTTATCGCAGAAGGCGTCATGACGGAAGAAGCCTACGAGGCCATCGACCAGGAAGCGAAAGCCGAGGCAGCAGCCGCCGAGAAATTCGCAGAGGAAAGCCCATACCCAACGCCCGAATCCATGCAGGAAGACATCTATTGGGAAGTGGATCATGGACGCACTTCCCAGGGCCGTATTTTTTTCAACGACGACGAGCTTTGAACCGGAAACGATTTTATGCGCAAACTGACTTACCGTGAGGCCCTGCGTGAGGGCATGAGTGAAGAGATCGAACGCGATGAAAATGTCGTGATCATGGGCGAAGAAGTCGCCCAATACAACGGTGCCTACAAGGTGACAGAAGGCATGTGGGCCAAGTATGGTGACAAGCGAATTGTGGACACCCCAATCAGCGAAGCGGGTTTCATCGGCATGGGTATCGGAGCTTCCATGTTGGGACTGCGCCCGGTCATGGAATTGATGTTCTACAGTTTTGCCTACGTGGCCTGGGATCAGATGATCAACAATGCTTCAGCCGTGCGCTACATGTCCGGGGGCAAGATCAACTGCCCCATCGTCATCCGCGGCCCGGCCAATGGAGGAACAGGTGTCGGAGCCACCCACTCCCATACCCCGGAAAACGCGATCGCCAACGTACCAGGCCTCAAAGTGGTTTGTCCTGCCACGGCCTATGACGCCAAGGGCTTGATCAAGTCGGCCATCCGTGACAACGACCCGGTTTATTTCATGGAAAACACCATGCTTTACGGTGAGACCTGGGATGTGCCTGAGGAAGAATATCTGGTGCCGATTGGCAAGGCCGATGTCAAACGTGAGGGAAAAGACCTGAGCATCATCGCCCACGGGCGTTGCGTCATCCTGGCCTTGAAGGCCGCAGAAATTCTCGCTGCCGAGCATGACCTGGATGTCGAAGTGGTCGATCTGCGTTCAATCCGTCCCTTGGATGAGGAAACGATTCTGGAATCCGTCCGTAAAACCCACCGTGCTTTGGTGGTGGATGAAAACAAACCCTTCTGCGGTGTGGGGGCCCAGATTTCCCACCTGATTCAGTCGAAGGCCTTTGATGAATTGGATGCGCCGGTGAAACGGCTTTCTTCCATCGATTGTCCCGCCATCTATTCCGCTCCGCTGGAAAAACTCCAGATCCCCAATGTGGATCGCATCATCAAGGCTGCATTGAGCGTTGGTTAAGCGGTTTGCCTAACATCCCAACTTCTAAACCCTGAATTTTAAATACAATGGCTGAAATTATCACAATGCCCAAGTTGAGCGATACCATGACCGAGGGCACGGTTTTGAAGTGGTTGAAAAAAGAGGGCGATCAAATTTCTGCGGGCGATGTCCTGGCAGAAATCGAAACCGACAAGGCGACAATGGATCTGGAGTCGTTCGAAGACGGTTTCCTCCTGAAAATCATCGTCCAGGCGGGAACAGCCACGGCCTGCAAAAGTCCTATCGCTGTCATGGGGAAAAAAGACGAAAAGATTGATGAAGCCCTGCTCAAAGTCAGCGGCACTCCTGCCGTCAAACCAGCGCCGGCCAAGGAAGAGACATCACAGGCTCCTGTTCCCACGGTAGTTTCCGAAATCGAAAATTCTAAATCCGGGGAACCTGAAAACCGGAGCAAAGCTTCCCCTCTGGCCAAGAAAGTGGCGAAAGAGCTGGGAGTCTCCCTCGCTGGTTTGACCGGCACAGGGCCCGGTGGCCGCATTGTAAAAAAAGATGTTCTCGCAGGCGGATCCGGTGGAGGTGCTTCCGGCGGCTGGTTCCACGCCGCAGGTCCCATTGGCAAAGATGAACGTGTTGCCCTGACCGGCATGCGTAAGACCATTGCCAAACGCCTTCAACAGAGTAAACAGACCGTGCCCCATTTTTACGTCGAGATGGAAGTGGCCATGGAAGCCTGTATGGCCCTGCGCAGCACGCTTAATGCGCGACTGGAAAAAGCCAATCCTCCGGCCAAATTCAGTTTCAACGATTTCGTTCTTAAAGCCTGTGCCGAGGCCATGCGCAAGACGCCCGCAGTCAACGCTGCCTGGGACGAAGACGCCATCAAGATGAATGGCTCTGTTCAACTGGCCTTCGGTGTGGCCATTCCCGGTGGATTGATCACGCCTGTCATCAAGGACGCGCAGAACAAGAGCCTCAAAGCCATCAGCCAGGAAGCCAAGGAATTGGCCGCCCGCGCCAAGGAAGGCAAGCTCAAGCCGGAAGAATACACAACCGGCACCTTCACCGTTTCCAATCTCGGGATGTTCGGCGTGGACCGTTTTTCCGCCATCGTCAATCCTCCCCAGGCCGCGATACTGGCCGTGGGCAACATCGTGAGCAAAGCTGTTGTCTCGGAAGATGGGCGGATCATTCCCGGCCAACGCATGAGCCTGACCCTTTCCGCAGATCATCGCGTGGTCGATGGAGCGGACGGTGCGATCTTCCTCAAGGAAATAAAAGATCTCCTGGAAAATCCGGCCCTGCTTTTAGTTTAAAAGTAGTAGACCGGGGCGTTGACCCGGTGCTTCTATGTTATTGATTTTCAGACGATTCCGCCTCGACCAAGCGCCGGTTCAGCGCCCCGGCCTGTAATTTTTGGGATCATATGTCGTTGCGATCCGTTCCGCCCATCGGGTCAGCGCCCACGCCGTTTATCGAAGAAAATTTTGTCCGACTCAAAATTCAGTCCGGGGAAGTGTAGGCAGCTGAAGGTTTCACCCTCGTCGTAGGTGATGGTCGGTTTGTTCGGATTGGCGCTGAGATCATAGACATGAATGCGGCACAGTTCCGGGTCGATCAGCCAGAGTTCTTTGACGCCGAACTTGGCATAACGAAGCCGCTTGTCTCTTTTATCCAAAGATGCGGTGGATGGAGACAGGATTTCAGCGGCCCAGTCTGGTGAGCCCAACATTCCTTTTTTAACCAGAATGTCGGCCCTGGCTTCTGAGATAAAACAAAGATCGGGTTGAAAGACATCGTGCTCGGAGAGATGGACATCAAAAGGTGCATTATAAAGTTCTCCGAAGGGATGATCCTCCAGATAGCGCATGATGATGTATTGCAGGTTCCGGGAAATGACCTGATGATAACGGTCTGGGGCTGGCGACAGATGGAGTTCTCCGTCAATAAGCTGATAACGGGGACCTGTTTCAGGCAGTTTCTCGTATTCGCGATAGGTCAATTTTTCAATTTCAACCTGAGCCATGCTGCAAACTCAGACCAAAGGACGGCTTCAGGAAAGCCATTTCCTCTCTTGCCCTTGGGCTGGTGCTGGAATACCTTGTTCTCTCTTTATGATTTACGATCTGATTGTGATTGGTGGCGGTCCTGCAGGGTATGTCGGTGCGATCCGCGCCGCCCAGCTTGGCAAAAAAGTCGTCTGCATCGAAAAAGAGCGGGCTGGGGGCACCTGTTTGAACTGGGGGTGTATTCCCACCAAAGCACTGTTGAAGAGTGCCGAGACCTACAGGCTCCTCCACCATGTCGAAGACTATGGACTCAGCGTCAAAGGGGTCGGCTTTGATTTTGCCAAGGTCGTCCAGCGCAGCCGGACCGTTGCGGATAAAATGGGCAAAGGGATTGAGTTTCTCTTGAAATCCAAGAAAGTGGATTATCTGGTCGGCACAGGCAAAGTCCGCAAGGACAAGAAAGTTGTGGTCAAAGGTGCGGACGGCAAAGAGCAGGTTTTGGAGGGTAAGAATATCCTCGTTGCTACAGGCACAACTCCCCGCCAGATACCGGGCCTGAAACCGGATGGTAAGAAAGTGCTTTCCAGTCGTGAGGCTTTGGCCATGGAAACACTGCCCAAATCAATCGTCATCATTGGTGCCGGTGCTATTGGAATCGAGTTCGCCTACTTTTATGGGGCATTTGGCAGCAAGGTGACCGTCGTGGAAATGCTTCCGCAAATCCTCCCGCAGGAAGATCATGAAACCGCCGATGTAGTGGCCAAGAGTTTTGTTAAGAGCGGCATTGAAATCATGACCGAAACCAAAGTTGAGAAAACCGAGGTCACCGATAAAGGCGTTAAGATAACCGTGTCCGGAAAAGAAGCCAAAGTATTGGAAGCAGAAGCGGTATTGGTCGCCATCGGAGTGCAGGCCAATCTGGAGGGCACTTTCGAAGAAGGGCTCACGCTGGATCTGGAAAAGGGCTACATCAAGACCAGCGAAAAATACCAGACCAGCGTTCCAGGGATTTATGCGGCTGGTGATATCATCGGACCTCCCTGGCTGGCACACGTGGCTTCCCATGAGGCAATTGAAGCGGTGGAGGGACTTTTCAAGCCCGGCAAGAAACCCCACAAAATAACGGTTTTTCCCGGTTGCACCTATTGCCAGCCGCAGGTGGCCAGTGTCGGCTTAACCGAGAAAAAGGCCCAGGAACAGGGGTTGAAATTCAAGGTTTCAAAGTTCCCCTATCGTGCCAGCGGACGTGCGGTGGCTTCAGGCGATGTCGAAGGGTTTGTCAAACTGATCACTGGCGAAAAGCACGGGGAAATTCTCGGTGCCCATATCGTCGGTGCGGAAGCCACGGAGTTGATTGCCGAGTTGGGACTGGCCATTACCCTGGAAGCCACTGTGGATGAAATCCAGGCCACCATCCATTCCCATCCGACCCTGGCTGAGATGATCATGGAAGCCGCCACGGCGGCCTCCAACGGTCAGGCGATTCATATCTGAGATTTTAAGCGGCCAGACCTGCTTCAACAGCTTGCAGATAAGCCAGTTTCATCTTCTTTGGTGTGAAGCTTGATTTTGTCATTCCCGTTTGGATTTGAACTAAAACTCGAGGATCAAACGTGGCATGAACCCTCGCCTGCCCGACCCCTACGGCCTGATATAAAAGTCTGGGATCCACATGCCTGGCATCTGCGTAAAGCACCACGGATGGTTTTTGAATAAAAGGATGATCTCCTTTATTTAAAAGTGTGGTGGTATCCGAGCGAGGGCGCTGGGTGGTAATGTTGACCCTAATGGCCTGAGAGGTGGTCGGCTCAGGGTGGGTGACAAGAACCCAAAGATGTTCTGTTTCCTGCCCTGGTTTGGGCAATATGAAACTGTCTCCCAACCCAGCCATACTAACATTCAGTGGGAAGCCAGCAAAAGATCGGCCCCGGCCAATTCAGCCAGTTCGCTTTCAACCGCGGCTATTTCCAGATCACTTTTACCCCCGGCTTTCAGGATGTCCCGGTAGTTGATGGCGATGGCACTTCCCTGGGGTTGATCCATTCGGGTAATTGGTGGGTGAATTCCACAAGTTCCCAGCGGCTTTTTTTCCCATGTTCACTAAAAATTTCATTCAGCAGTGCCAGTTCAGCTTCGGAAAGTTCATCGTCATCCGTTTCGGATTTGAGGGTGACTTCGTAGTGGGAGGGCTCGCTGATGTTCTCGGCCCAGATGCTGGGAGATCCGGGGCTACTCTCATCGGTTGTCAGATTGAGAACCTTGCTCAGAACAGGGCCTTTGTCCATGGAGACGTAGCGATCTGTGGAGATGGGGCGACCCCAGCGCAGGAGGGCTTAACGATCAGCCAGGTAAAGAAGCTTGATGAGTTTCATGTAACTCATGGTTCCTCAGCGCAGCCTGAGCAGGTGACCTGCGGCCTGGGTGACCTTACGTTCATTGAATTTCAGAGTTCCACTCACAGGTTCAAGTTGCCAGAAAACGGGGGTTGATGCTAGTTAACAACATATTGCGAAACGGCTCCAAAATCGACAAGTTCCATACTGTGAGCGACATAGGGAGAGAATTCTTTGGCCACACGACACACGAACTGCTTGCTGTAAAACCGTAGAAGCTCTGATTAAAGCAATTGATGATGGTTCCGCTCCGCGCAATTTGCGTCGGGACATTCCTGATCTCGAATTTTGGGTTGGCAAGACGATTGGTTACGGAAAGCCCCGTTAAAAACGTCATTTAAGTGAAACAAGCGATTATTTTTTAGATTCATTTTATTCGAAATTATTTGTTGTCTCAGGTCTGTAATGGTGGGCAAACCATGTGGAGAAAAAAACAACTTTTGACTTATTCGGCTTTGCTTTTTAAGGAGATGGGATTGAGCCGTGCTGCAAGCCTGGTCATGGCTTGGTGCCTGGGGCAAGTCCGAGTGAGCGGATGGCTCGGAATGAGCGGTTAACCCGTAAACACAGGCTCAGAAGCAGGAAACACATTGAATTCAACCAACTTCAATCGATAGGCCTGGATTCTTCAGACATTTTGCAACTCTATTCTAAAACCCACAAAAAGATCTGATCGGATGAGAAGTTGCCCCCGGTTGAATCTTCAAACTGTAAAGCATGCTCAATTGGGGTTGAATCTGGAACTTTCGTTGCTATTCTCATATCCGATGCCTGTTGATCCTAAAGAGCGCAAGCCTTCCTGGTTGAAAGCGAAAATTCCCGGAGGGCAGGAGTATGCCAAGGTCAAGGCTTTGGTGGACAAAAATGCGCTTCATACGGTTTGCCAGAGTGCCCATTGTCCGAATCTGGGTGAATGCTGGAGCCGGGGGACAGCGACAATCATGATTTTGGGTAACACTTGTACCCGCTCCTGCGGATTCTGTGCGGTGGATACTGGAAAACCTCCCACGACGGATTGGGCGGAACCGGCCCGTGTGGCGGAGGCGGTCAAGATTATGGGCCTGAAACATGCGGTGATCACGTCGGTGGCCCGTGATGACCTGAAGGATGGTGGCTCGGAAATATGGGCGAGAACCATCCGGGCGGTGCGGAACGAAAACCCGGAATGCAGCATCGAGGTTTTGATTCCCGACTTCAAAGCACACTGGGAAGATCTCTACCGGGTGTTGGATGCCAAGCCGGATATTCTTAATCACAATGTGGAGACTGTTCCGCGCCTGCACAAAATGGTGCGTCCCCAGGCCAGGTATGAACGCAGCGTGGAAATGCTGCGCCGTTCCAAGGAACGGGGATTCATCACCAAGACCAGTATCATGTTGGGCATCGGAGAGATGGAAGATGAATTGGATGTGGTTCTGCGTGATTTGGTGGCCATCGGAACGGATATTCTGACCTTGGGGCAATATCTCCAGCCCAGTCCCCAACATCTTCCCGTGGATCGATGGGTGACGCCGGAAGAATTTGTGCGGTGGAAAGAACGCGCCTTAAGTCTTGGTTTTGGCATTGTGGAAAGTGCTCCGTTGGTCCGCAGTTCCTACCATGCGGACGAGCAATCGGCCCATTACATTCTCGACAAACGAAAAAAAGAGAAGCTGCAAGTGCTTGATAACGTGGTCGTTTGACTTGCCTAAAAGAATAGTGGAATAAAACGCCTGCTCCTGCCGTCAAAGTGAAGTATGAAGAAACTACTCGTTCTGCTCTGTATGACACTCCTGACCGCTTTTGTGGTTCAGGCCAAAGACAATAAAATTGCCGATATCAAACATGACGATCTGAAAAAGGCCATGGCAGAAGGCAAAGTAACCCTGATCGATGTAAATGGATCATCCTCCTACAAAGAAGGACACATTCCCGGCTCCATCGATTTCCAATCGCAGAAAGCTGACCTGGCCAAGCTCCTGCCCAAAGAAAAAGATGCCCTGATTGTGGCGTATTGCAGCAGTGAAAACTGCGGTGCCTATGCCAAGGGAGCGCAGGCTGCCATGGACTTGGGTTACACCAACGTGAAGCATTACTCCGGTGGACTGGCTGGCTGGAAAGACAAAAAAGAATCCCTTGAAATGGCCAAGTAAACAATTGCCTTCCTAAATCAAATAAGCCGGACTTTTAAAGGTCCGGCTTTTTTGTTGTTTCGTCAACCTGAGTGCAATGAAGAATCCACAGGACAAAACTTCGGACAAAACTTCATCTAGCAGAGAGACTGTCTTCTAGACATGGCCTGTGGTTCCATTGTTATACCCAGGATGGCTTGGAGAGAGTGGTCAGGAAACCAGGTTTTCCTGGATATACCGGAAACTTACTTCGAGCGAATCAACAGGATCACCAGGGGTGCTGTCCTGCTCCACGATGAACCATTGACAGCCCGAAGCCTCAGCGGCAGCGATGATGGCTTTAAAGTTGAGAGTGCCGTTGCCGATCTCGCAGAACTCCGGTTTATTCTCCATGGTGAAGCGGTAATCCTTCAAATGGATCATAGGCAGGCGGTTTTTAAGTTTTTGGCACCACTCGACGTTGTCTCCCCCGCCGTAATGGATCCAGTAGGTGTCAGGTTCGCCTTGGACGAATTTCGGGTTGGTGTGGTTGTAGATGTAATCGAGGGCGGTGACGTTGTTGGTTTTGACGAATTCAATACCGTGGTTGTGGTAGGCCAGCGTTTGTCCGGCAGCGGCCATCAATTCTCCCGCCTTATCCAGATCCTGACAGAGCGACTTGAGACTATTTAAATCATTCATTTCCACTCCGGCGGGCCAGGGATAGGCCGTCAGTTTGCAGTTCAGTTTGGAGAGACGATCAATCACCCATTGGGTCTCGTTACGGATTTTATCTCCGTTTTCATGGGTGGCGCAGCAGACGAGGCCTTCACCATCGAGGATTTTGATCAGTTCTTCCTCAGCGATGGGACCCATACCGCTGACCTGAACGGCGGTGTAACCCACCTGGCGGACGCGTCTGAGGGTTTTGGCGATATCGGCCGGGGTCTTGGTGAGATCACGGCAGGTGTAAAGTTGGGCGGCGATTTGGTTGATTTTCATGGATGTGGTATTTAGGGGTTGATTTAATGTTAGCAATTGGCGAGATAGTTTCCGGACCGGCCTTTGTAGTGCCGGACTTTTGTTTTGTTTTTGGATTTGGAAATAAGTTTTTTCAGGAACGTGGCATAACGTATGGAGGAGAGAGGCAGGGAGATGGTTTTGTCCTCAAAAGACGACAAGAGCATGGCATTGATGAGTTCCACGGAGTGGATGCCCTCACGCGCAGGGGAGAGAAGTTTCTCTCCTTTCAGAATGGCCTTGGTGAAATTTTTCAGAATGCCGGCGTGTTGTTCCCCTTTGTTTTTGAAGGAATATGTTTTCTTTTCTATGGACGGTGTTTCATAGCCTTCTTTCGTCGTGCGGAGGTGAAGGGATGTGGGGACTTTGTTTTTCAGGAAGGTGAGAGTTCCGTCTTCCAGAGTGAGACGGCCCAGATCACCGGCAATTTCCAGACGGTTTACCCCGGGGGCCTCGCCGGTGGAGGTGCTTAGAACCGCGCTGCAACCGTTTTTGTATTCCAGGAAGGCGGTGACTTCGTCTTCGACTTCGATCTTGTGGTAGTGGCCGATTTTGCAGAGGGCGCGGACTTTGGACGGCATCCCAAAGATCCATTGGAAGAGGTCGATGTTGTGGACGCATTGGTTGAGCAGAACGCCGCCTCCTTCGCCCGCCCAGGTGGCACGCCAACCACCGGAATCGTAGTAGGCCTGGGAGCGGAACCAGTCGGTGACCGTCCATTGCACACGTTGTATGTGTCCGAGTTCACCTCCTTGCACCATGCTGCGTATCTTTTGATAGCGGGGGTCTGTCCGCTGGTTGAACATGGCCGCAAAAATCTGCTTCTTGTTATTGTGGGCTGCGATGAGGCGTTCGCAGTCGGCTTTATGGACCGAGATGGGTTTTTCCACCAGGACATGCAGCCCTGCCTTCAGGGCAACAATGCCGATGCTGGTGTGGGAATAATGGGGGGTGCAGATAAGTAGTGCGTTCAGGGTGCCGGAACGGATCATCCGGTTAGAGTCGGAGAAATGGGGGATATCCGGAAAGGGACTGAGGCGGGAGGCGTCGGTGTCACAAATGCCTGCCAAATGGCAGCCTGGAATCTTGTTTTGGGCAACGACACGCGCATGGTGGCTTCCCATGCTGCCGATGCCTACGATGCCAAGACGGACTTTCTGCTTTGTTCTCACGGATAGAAAAAATTAACCACTTACTACGATAAATAGCGGGACTTCGTTCGCTACGAATATACACACATTTTGGGGATTATTTTCCGAAGGAGCTGGTGAAATCCTTTACCACCGCTTTTTTGACCACTTTCTTTTTGAAGCGGGATTTGGCAATGAGCGTCTTTAGGAGTTTCTCGTATCTGGCTCCAGATAGGGGCATCTCGACGGTTTCTCCGCTGAAGGAGGACATCAGGATGGCATTGCCCAGTTCGACCGAGCGGATGCCTTCGGGGGCTGGGGAAAGGAGCTTCTCACCTTTGAGAATGGCATTGGTGAAGTTTTTCATGATGCCTGTATGTTGTTCTCCGTGATTGGCCGGGGATGGGATCTCGACGTTCCAGACTTCGGGACGGCTGAAGGATTCACGGGTGCTGCTGCTGAACTCGGACATCGGGGTTACATTCCGACTGTAGCTCAGTAGATTGTTTTCCAGCACGAGCTTTCCGCGCTCGCCGGTAATTTCCAGGCGGTTGGTGCCGGGGGCTTCGCCGGTGGATGTGATGAAGACGCCGGTGGTGCCGTTTTTGTATTCAAAGTAGGCGGTCACGTCGTCTTCCACTTCGATGTTATGGTAACGTCCGATCTTACAAAAGCCCCGCACTTTGTCAGGAAGACCGAAGATCCATTGATACAGGTCGAGGTTGTGGGGGCATTGGTTCAGAAGGACGCCGCCGCCTTCGCCTCCCCAAGTGGCACGCCATCCGCCGGATGCGTAATAGGCTTCGGTGCGGAACCAGTCGGTGATGATCCAGTTGATGCGGCGGATCTGACCGAGTTCGCCCCCATGAACCAACTCGCGCACTTTTTGATAGTAGGCGTCGGTGCGCTGATTGAACATCGCGGCGAAGATCTGCTTTTTGTTTTTGTGTGCAGCGATGAGGCGTTCGCAGTCGGCTTTGTGGACGGAAAGGGGTTTTTCCACCAGAACATGCAGGCCTTGTTTGAGGGCATCGATCCCGATCGTGGTGTGGTCGTAGTGGGGGGTGGCGATCAGGATGGCATCTATTTCGCCGGAGCGGATCATTTTTGCGGAATCGGAAAAGGTTTTAAGTTGGGGATAATTGGTGAGTTTGGAAGCGTTGATATCGCAGACAGCAGACAAAATCGCGCCGGGAATTTTGTTGGCGAGGAGGACGGAGGCGTGGTTGCTGCCCATGTTGCCGAGACCGACGATGCCAAAGCGGACAATCTTGGATTTGGGTGGGGATGATTTCTTTTTGGAGGACATAGAGGAGGTGGTTGGATGATTAGTGGGAAAGACTTCTGGTTTCGTCTGCTTTTTTCTGGGCCAGCATGGCCAGTTCGCTGGCTTTGAAGGCGTGTTCCTGGGTCATGGCCTTTTCAGTTCGGTTGAGGCAGTCGAGAATGAGTTGGCCGAAGTAGGGAAAGCCGACTTTGCCTTTGCAATCAATGAGTTGCTCTTTTTCTTGATCGGCTATGAGGACAAGGTCACCGCCGGTTTGACGGGTGAAATCCATGTATTTGCGGACTTCGATGTAGCCCTGTGTGCCAAGGATGAAGAGGCGTCCGTCGCCCCAGCTTTGCAGGCCGTTGGGGGTGAACCAGTCGAGTCGGCAATAATAGGAGGCGTTATTGTCCGCTTTCAGGCTGGCTTCACCAAAATCCTCAAAACCGGGCTTGTCTGTATTGGCAAAGTTGTCGACGCGGGCAAAGTTGATGGAGGCATCCTTGGCTCCGGTGTAGGAGAGGAATTGTTCAAACTGGTGGGAACCGATGTCAGTCAGGATGCCGCCGTATTGTGCTTTGTCGAAAAACCACTCGGGACGGCTTGGTTTGCTGAGTTTGTGCGGGGCAAGATTGAGGACCTGAATGACCTGCCCGACCGCGCCTTGCTGGATCAGTTCGCCAACATACCAGGCAGATTCGACATGGAGCCTTTCGCTGTAATACACCATGTATTTTTTACCGGTGGCGGCGACCACTTTTTTTGTTTCGGCCAGTTGTTCCAGAGTGGTGAAGGGGCTCTTGTCGGTGAAGTAATCTTTGCCGGATTGGAGGACAGCGTTTCCGATGCGGCTGCGTTCGGAAGGGACTGCTGCTGCGGCAACGAGTTGGATTTCCTTGTCTTCGAGAATTTTCTCGAAGCTGTTTACTATCTTTACCTGGGGGTATTTGGCTTGAAAGCCTTCTGCCCGTTTGGGATCGGTATCGTAAACAACCTTGAGAGTGCCGCCGGCTTCGATCAATCCATTGCACTGACCGTAGATATGGCCGTGGTCGAGGTAGGCGGCGGCGAAGACAAATTCGCCAGGTTTGACGACGGGGTTGGGTTTTCCGGAGGGGGCGTAGTCGTGGCCTTCTTTGGATGACATAGGAACGCCAGAATAATAAAAGTTGTGTTCTTGACAAGCAGAATCCAACACGTGTAGGAATATTCTTCTTGAAGGCCCTTTCACCAATGGCATCCGTTCAGTCCACCAAACAATTGGCGGAGTATCTGGGTTTGTCGCGCTGGACGGTTTCGCGGGTTTTGAACGGTCATGCCGAGGTGAATGGTGCCACGGCTGGGCGGGTGCGGGCTGCGGCGCTGGAGCTCGGATTTTCCCCCAATCTGCTGGCCCAGGGACTCAGGCGGGGACGAACCCGGATGGTTGGGGTTATTCTCCCGGATCTGGTGACTTTCAATCTGACCGCCAAAATCGAGCATGTGCAGCAACGATTGGCCGGGATGGGTTATCAAACCCTGTTTTCATTGGTGGAAAAAAAGGTGGAGAGCAATCATCAGGCCCTTCAGCACTTCATGAGTCTGCGGGTGGCTGGTTTGATTACCTTTGCGGCGGACTGGAAAGCAGGGGATCCCTGGGTTCAAGGGCTTCAGCGCGAGTCTATTCCCGTGGTTCATGTGGATCCGGTTTGTGTTGACTATGGAATGGTGGTCAGGACAGATCGTGAACACGCCATGGAGCAGGTCCTTGATCATTTGTGTGGGCTCGGGCACAGGAACATCGTGGTGGCCGGGGTGGATCCGGATGGATCGTATGGAAGACAGAGATTGAAAGGGTTGAAGGCTGCTGCCATGAAAAAGGGGCTCGTCTGGGATCGTGGGATACGCCTCATGCCGGTGGGCAGGCGCAAGAGCTCCGACTTTGAGTTCGGGGCCGATTTGGCGGAGGAAATTATGGCTCTGAGGCCCGCACCCACAGCCGTGATCGCATTGAACGACCAGATTGCCCTGGGGATGCTGTCCGTGTTGCGCACGAAAAAAATCAAAGTCCCCGGAAAGATTTCCTTGGTTGGGTATGACAATGAAGAATTCTCGGCCTACTCTGAGCCTTCCCTGACCACGGTGGATCCGCGTGTGGACGACCTGATGGACAAGGCGGTGGATTACCTTTTTGAAAAGAATGCTGCGAAAAATAAACGAGAGACGCGTCTCAAGCCGAAGCTGATTTTTCGGAAATCGACGGCCCGGCCCTCAAGTAAATGAAAGAAACGATATGAGTCATCTGTTTGAGCTGAGTGAGGAAGTGGCGGTGGTGATAGGGGCGACCGGTGTTCTGGGCGGTGCCATGGCGGAAGCCCTTGGCGCGGCGGGTGCGACGGTGGCCGTGGTGGGACGCAACTGCGATCGGGCCCAGGCCTGTGTGGATCGCATCAAGGCGGCAGGAGGGAAGGCGACACTCTTCCTCGCGGACGCTTCCAGCCTGGAGAGCCTGAAGGGATTGGAGCAGTCGATCACGAAACAGATCGGTGTGCCGACGGTTCTGGTCAACGCCGCTGGCGGGAATGATCCCAAGGTGACTGTGACACCGGAACATCCTTTCGAATCCATAACGGCGGAAGACTGGCGGGCTAATTTTGACCTGAACCTGATCGGTGGAGCCCTTTTGCCTTGTCAGGTATTTGGTGCGGCCATGGTCAAGAACAAGAAGGGAAGCATCATCAATATTGCCAGTGTTTCCGCCCATCTTCCTTTGTCGCGTGTGGTTTCCTATTCGGCCGCCAAGGCTGCGGTCAAGAACCTGACCCAGTTCCTGGCCCGCGAATGGGCGCCCAATGGCGTGAGGGTCAATTCCATTACGCCCGGCTTCTTTCCGGCGGAGCAGAATAGGAAGTTGCTTTTCCATGAAGATGGCAGCCCGACGCCACGCGCCGCCAGTATCCTGGGACACACGCCGATGAAACGTTTTGGAAAAGCTGAGGAACTGGGCGGGGCTGTGGTTTTCCTTGCTAGTTCGAAAGCCAGCAGTTTTGTAACAGGAGCCGATCTTCAGGTGGACGGAGGCTTTCTCAGCCAGACGATTTAAGAGCTAAGATTTTTTAATGCCAGGCCGCCAAGACGCCAAGAACGCAAAGAAGATGGATAAAACAGTCGAACAACAAGTGGCAGGGGCGGGTGGCGACGTGACACCGGATCAGGTGGAGTCGTTGGTGCAGAGCTATGTGGCGAAGGCGGGGCTGTCGGGAAAACGTGTTCTGGTGATAGTTCCTGATAACACGAGAACAGCGCCTGTTGGTCAACTATTCAAAGCCTTTCATGCGGCGGTCAAGGGGAAGGGGACGGCTTCGAAGGTGGATATCATGATCGCCCTGGGAACGCATCCTGCCATGGGTGAGGAGGCGATTCTTCAGCGCATGGAGTGGACGATGGACGATCGTGCCGGAAGGTATTCCAGGGTGGAGGTTTTCAATCATACCTGGGATCAGGCTCCGAGCTTACATCGGTTGGGGGTTATTCCCAAGGAAGAGATCAGCGAACTTTCGGGGGGGCTGTTTTCTATGGATGTTCCGGTGGACATTAACCGGAAAGTTTTTGACTACGATGTGCTGGTGGTGATGGGGCCGGTGTTTCCTCATGAAGTGGTGGGTTTTTCCGGGGGAAATAAGTATTTCTTCCCGGGCATCGGAGGCCCGGAAATCCTGAATTTTTTCCATTGGCTGGGGGCGGTCGTCACCAATCCCATGATCATCGGCAACAAATGGACGCCGGTCCGAAAAGTGGTGGACCGGGCCGCGGCCTTGATTCCTTTGGAGAAGCATTGCTTTTGTTTTGTGGTGGATGACAAACATTATCACGGCCTTTTTGCCGGCAGTCCTGAAGCCGCCTGGGATGCCGCCAGTGAGTTGTCGAAAACAATCCACATCGAATACAAAGATAAGCCCTTTCACACTGTCTTATCGCGCGCGCCGCTGATGTATGATGAACTCTGGGTGGCGGGGAAATGTATGTACAAGCTCGAACCGGTGGTAGCGGATGGCGGCGAGTTGATCATTTATGCCCCGCATCTCAAAGAGGTTTCCGAAGTTCATGGGGAGCTTATCCGCGAGATTGGCTATCACTGCCGGGATTATTTCTTAAAACAGTGGGACAAGTTCAAGCATTACCCCTGGGGAACCCTGGCCCATTCCACCCACGTTCATGGAATCGGAACCTATCAAAACGGCGTGGAAACACCACGTGTCCGGGTTACCTTGGCCACGCAGATTTCGCCGGAGGAATGTAAAAAGATCAATTTGGGTTACCACGATCCAGCGACCCTATGCATCGAGGATTTCAAAAACCGTGAAGATGAGGGAATACTTTACGTGCCCAAAGCCGGGGAAAAACTCTACCACCTCAAAAACAAACCGGTCTGGGCCGGCGGGGGTTTAGTCTAAAGGATTCAGTTGCCCCGTTTTGGAGTGCCCACGAGCTCCGGACTTGAGAAAGTTATCGAGAGTCGGCGACTAACCCTTAAAACCTATTGGACCCTATCAGGATTTTTTTAAACGGGCGCATTACCCAATAGCCGACCTCCCTGGAGTTTTGGACGGCAGTGTCCCGCTCATTCGGTTACTATCGCCTGAACCTCACCCATGATAAGCCGTCACCGCCTGGGAATACACCGAGGCAAGCTCCTTGTCTCAGACAAAACGTTTACGTTTGTAGTTGACTTTCATTTACATGTGTAAGAGCTTGGGCGGATGTTACTGCCCCGCATCTCGGAAGCTGAATGGAACGTCATCGAAATCCTCTGGTCCGAGCAGCCCCTCAGTGCCCTGGAGGTTGTTGAACGTCTATCTCTTACCCACGATTGGAAAGATCAAACCATCCGAACCATGCTCGGTCGCTTGGTAAAAAAAGGCGCATTGCGAACAAGGGCCGTAGGCAACCGCTACCTCTACAGCACGATCGTAAGCCGTGAAGCGTACGTAAAAAACGCCAGCCGCTCACTCCTGGAACGATTGTTTGGCGAAGCCGTCCAGCCGCTGCTGATCCAATTGGTCAGGGAAAGCAAGCTCAGTCCTGCGGAAATCAGGGAGTTGAAAAATATCCTGCATCAAAAAGAAAGTACAACCCGGAAAAATATACTAAACCCATGAATACCTTACTGAACCAAGTTGAGCCATTTTTTCGCTGGATCATCGAAACCTCATGGCAGGCCTCCCTCATGGCCCTTGCCGTTCTTGCCATCCAATACTTCTTCCGCCGTCGCCTAAATCCACGTTGGAGCTACTCGCTCTGGTTGTTGGTGCTTCTTCGCTTGCTGCTTCCGGAAATCCCCACCAGTACATTCAGTATTTTTCACGTCGCCCCCAGTTCTCCCATAGTTTGGGCCAACCCGGCTCCGTTACCAACCACCTTCGCACCCCTGCCCAATCCGGTTCCATTCCCAGTCCATTCCCTACGACCCGGGATCAGCGACGTTCTTGCACTACTCTGGCTCACTGGTGTTCTAATTGGTTTCGTCTTCACTTGGGGAGTCAACCACAACTTTCATCGACATCTCCGCCATCGGCTTCCACTCCAGAACCGACGTTTGCAAAAACTTCTAGACCGGGCGGTACAGCAAGTCGGACTCAAGCACAGCCCCCTGCTTTACGAACACCCCCGGATCGGCAGCCCCGCCATCATGGGTTTGTTTCGCCCTGTCCTACTACTCCCTCCGGGATCGTCCGACCGCTTTGATGACGACGAGTGGCATCTTATCTTCCTCCATGAACTGGCTCATCTCAAGCGCGGCGACTTGATTGTCCAGTGGCTTATTGCGCTGATGCAGATCCTCCACTGGTTCAATCCGGTGCTCTGGCTGGTCTTCCGCCGAATCCGAACGGATCGCGAACCCGCTACCGACGCCTTGGTGCTGAGCCACGCGGGAGAGTCCCAGAAGGAGCGTTACGGCGACACCTTGCTCAAGCTTCTGGAACATTTCCAACAGCGCCACTCATTGCCCGGATTGGTGGGTATTTTGGAAGATCAGGATCATTTCAAAAAACGTTTTCAACTCATTGCCGAATACACGCGTGGTGCCTACGGCTGGTCCCTGCTCGCCTTGGCCCTCATCCTTGTCATCGGTGCTGTTTTCCTGACCAAGGAACGACTCCAAGAACCGAAAGTAGAGGCGAATGTGATCGAGCTTTTTGATGCTGTTTGGAAAGGGGATGCCCGGCGAACCAAGGCAATACTGGAGCAGGGAGTCGACCCAAATGCCCGTGCTTTTTTTGAAACATCGCACAAGGCAACGGCACTATATTATTGCGCCGATTTCAATTATCCAGATGTGGCTCAAGTGCTCTTGGAGCATGGTGCTGATCCAAACTTACCCAACGGCTGGAATGACGTCCCGATCCTGCGTAGCTTGTGGCGCGGATACATTAATACAGCCAACGTACTCAAAGAGGGAGGAGCCAAAGGAAAGCCGGAGATTTGGGCCGTCTCGACCGGGGATGTTGTAACTCTCAAGAAAATGGCCGATGAGGGCATGATCAAAAAAGGTGGCACCGCCGGGTTGATGAGCTTTGCCGTAGCCTCTGGGCAAATCAAATCCATCCAGTATCTGGAGAAGCTGAGCGAAAACCCGGTCAGTCCCCGTCTTCTCGAGATGGCTGCGAGAACCGGACAAACCGCCGTGATGGACTACATTCTAAAACAAGGCGCAACCTTGGAAAAAGAAGGTTGGGAGGCCCTGAGTAGTGCTTTGCATTGGAATCAGCATCAGGCCACCCAATGGCTGGTCGATCAAGGATTCGACATAACGAAAATACCCGCAAACGAAGAGCCTCCACTCTTGAAGGCCGAAGACAGCAAAATGGTGGAAATCTTATTGAAAGCCGGGGCCGATCCTAACCTGGGTCTGGGTCGGCGTATTCCTTTGACTGCGGCCCCCGACGTTGAAAGCGTGGATTTCTTACTAAAAGCCGGCGCTAAGATCCCCGCCAGATCCCCTGAAGTGGAATCACCGATCCTTGCAGCTATCTCTTACAGGACGAATCCCGAGGTTATCTTCAAACTGATCGAGTTAGGTGTCCCTTTCGATTTACACAAGGATGGCCCAGTGCTCTGTAGTCAGATTGGGTTTAATCCAAAACTGATGCCAATTCTGAAAATACTTTTATCCAAAGGACTACGCCCTGATGCTCCTATCATTGATGATAATCAGTTTTTTTACATGCAAGACAGCCTCCTACATCAATCTGTCAGCTCACCTGATATTCTAACTGAGCTGCTCAAAAGCAATCCTGACCTCAATGTGGAATACGTGGCTAGGGACAAGCGAACAGGCCAAACTTACAGGTCCAGCCTGCTCGATCGCGCTTTAGGATCTGGTCAATCCAAATCAGTTCAACTTTTGGTCAAGAATGGCATCAAGGTTCCCGAGTGGGCATTCGTCTATGCCGCAACCGGCGATTGGACAAATTTACAAAAACGCATTCGCGAAGGTTTCGATCTTAAAGCAAAGAATAATAACTCAATACCTCTATCTGCGCTCGACATCGCAGCCAGCGCTAATCAAACAGAAATTATCGATACTCTTTTGAAGGAAAACTACGTGCCCCGCTCCGCAGTCTTCGGCGGGTTAACCACATATTGCGTAAAGAAGCCTATGGTTGATCACCTTCTTTCCATCGCCCAAAACGATGAGGAACGTGAAGCGGCCGCCTTATACGGACTTTGGAATTTTAATTTTTATAATATTAACACAGAGGCGAAACAGGATATCCAAAACTACATGAGTGTGATTAAAAAACCATTATCAGGCTTTCTCCTTGGCAATGCCATCAATTCACAGGTCTCACTTGAAATCCTAGGCCTCCTCATATCCAAAGGCATTGATCTTAACGGCGAAACAACATTTAACGGTAAAAAAGTATCCAATAAATTTCTACTCCAACAAGACCTCGACGAACGTGGTGCCCCTGAAGTAAAAACCCTCATTCAACCACTTTTGGACAACTCGAAACCCAATGCACGAAAAGAAGTCGAACGGATAAAAGCCACAGAAAATCTAAAAACAAGCAAAGTTAAAAGTCTCAAAGTACCTTAATAATCTTCTGTGGGCTAAGGGGCCTGTCTGCTACTTTGGACAAATTCTCTGAACTGCCTGACCGGAAAGTATATAAAGGTAGACTGACCGAGTTTGCATATTTTTTTTCAGCCAAAACCTTCGGCAGTGGTTTTGTTTCCTTGTAGCCGAGGCCTCCGAGCCTCGGTTCTTTAATCAAATGTATGCCGTCTCTGTAAAGCGGCAGAATGTGGATATGTTGGAAAGAAGAGGGTGCTTGCGTTGTCAGGCGCCTGGTTTTAGGATGTTAAGGCTCCCGAATCTAAGAAAGTCTTACAAACAAAAATCATGGGCTGGAAGAATCTGTTAAATGTTAACAGACTGACCCCCAATATATCTACGATTTTGACTATGATGACCAAAGCGGATACGCTGGATACGCTGGATACGCTGGGTACGGTGACTTTGTTCGCAAGGCTTCAAGGGCGCAAGCAGGCTACAACACGATAGGCACAGGTGGCCGGGTTTATAAATCCAACGTTCAAATGTCGAACTCACCTCACCCCATCCTGTTTCAATTTCAATGAAAAATCATCATATTGCTTTTTGGTGCTTGGTCTTTCTGGCGCTAGTCCCGCTGGTTAGAGGAACGAAAGGAAACCCAAACGACGCCCATTTTTGGAGTCAAGTGGTGACTGAAAAGTCATTGATTGAGATTGGAAAAACCATGTCGGAAGCGCCGCAGCAATGGCCGCATATTGACTCCGTCAATGTTGCTCCTTCCTGGCAAATGGATCTGATGCGAAATTTGCATCGAGCGATTGGAAAGTCATTTGATCCAGCAGCAGAAACACGGGCGAACACGGAGGCATATTTACAAATTGCCAGCACATTGTCTAAAGCCGGTGGCTACAGCAATCTGTTGCTTGCAGACAGTATTTACAGACTGGTGATTTATCGTGCCGCTCAGGGCTTAACTATCTCAGGTGGCGATGTTGAGAAGGCTAGGTCGCTCATCGAAAAGCTGCTAGTTCCATCGGTTGACATTAAAGGGACGCTCTTGCTTTTCTTAAAAGATGATGCTCTCTTGAACGAGCAGGTAGAGAAGATTAAGGATATCGACCCATCTGAAAATATCTACTCAGTGTCCCAGCGGCTACTTTCCAAAAACGAACCGCATGATTTTGCTGCATTATCGTTTTCTGATCTGCTGGAAAACCCGTCGGGTCTAGCATTGACTTTGCGAATGGCGCAAACGGAAGTGTTGGTGAAAATTGGATTAAAGTCGCTAAGCAAATTTATTCAAAATGGCGGCATGCGTTCTGAACTGGACCCTTCAGATATAACAAGATTTACGGAACGCATGAACGGAACTCAACATGATTATCGTTACCTGCCGTTGGGCATTCGTCGGCTTAGCGTTGGTCATCCATTGATGGTTATCAAAATCGCCGAAGATCAGAATGCACAAGCTGCGTTTTTGCAATCGGCAACTAAATGACTCCACGTGAGGATAGGATACCAACTACTGATAGGGATTGGTGCTGTAACCGCCGTATTTACCTTAGTTCTGTGGCGTCCCATATTAGCCATTTTAGCAATCGGATGGGCTGACCTCATGACAACTCACACCTTTTTGATTTGGGTTGGTTTTGGCGTAGTCCTTCTTCTAGCCGTGGTAGGCGGAATTCTCCTCAAGTTCCGACGCAAGTAGCCAAGCAACGCCGAGCCGCTATCGCGAGTAGCGACGAACGCAAACCCTCGTCAACTCCCGATGAACCGCTCCGTCACGCCTCCTGCTGATGGGGGCGGAGTGCGGCTTGCGCCGATGGATCGAAAACGCCCCCGCAGAAGTCGCGCCGTCGCTCGCGCCCTCGAC
>ENA-ORBV01004505-ORBV01004505.1-microbial-mat-metagenome-genome-assembly--contig:-NODE-4505-length-26647-cov-8.205871_pt1 | contig 26647 bp, 21 predicted proteins | sample MGYA00237777_ERZ505514 | MGnify/ENA primary metagenome ERZ505514 (study PRJEB26160, sample SAMN06269048) | microbial mat metagenome | isolation source: Oligotrophic lake microbial mat | place...
CATGACCTTGACATCGGTCATCAGTCATTGATGTCGAGTTCTGGTTAGGGATGTTCACCCTTGTGAACATCCACTGACACTTTTGTAATTTTACAGTTGCTGTCGTTTGACCCAACATGACTTCGTCCTAATTAGAACCTGACATGGAGATGACCGCAATGCTCGCACAAACTTAGCAAAGGAAATCACAGTGCTTTGCTTGGAAAGCCTGAAGGCATTGCATGGAATGATGGCTTCATCTTTGCTGGGTGCGAAATTGAGCAAAGATTTGGAGCATTTTAGTTTCTGTGTTGACCATGGGACAATTGTGTCACCATTGAAATGAAAAATTGTGAAGCATTTGCAATTGTGTGGCATGCAGGTGATCTGAAGACCCCCCACAAAGACACAGCACTCAGTGATGGATCAATTGTTGCGTCGGCGACAAAGAAATGAGAAAATGGAGACATCCCTTCAGAGGAAAGGTCCATTGTTGTTCACGAATGACTTGTGGATTGTTCTGAGAATTAAAATTTCACATCAGAAAATTTCACGGCAGAACAATTAAAGGTTAAAAATGAATTGAAGAATGTCAAGAGAGTCAACACCTCAACATCATTTCATTTGCTTGAAGTTAATCCAAATTGCAACAAGTTTGCAGACAGCAAGAGTGAGGAGTTTCACACAACAGCAGCACATGTTTCAGTTTTGTGCAAAAGATTTGTCGTTCTTGTGCACCACAGTCCATTCCCCAGATTGTGACGATTGAAGCAACTCATGACGAACTGAATGCCAAAGCATTTGGAAGACACTGTTGAGGAGGAGCTGACATTAGGAGCAGATAAAAAAGATGTTTTGTTGACAAGGTGTTGTCCAGATTCAACTTTTGCAGTGCATGGAACCACACTTGAAACATTCACACTTCAGGCAACTGAAAACAATCTCCAAGCTCAATGTTGAGAGCTCGCCAGAGGCTGATGCAGCAGATGAATTTGTGTCTTGCATCCTAAAAAAAAACATTTGCACTCTTATTTGTTGCAACAACAAACCAGTCTGTGAGCTGTCCATGCTCGGTCATGCAGAACTTCACCAACACTTTTGCTTTTTGCAGTGGATGTTCTCTTGTTCCAACTTGTTTTGGTTCAAACAATGTCATCACATTCTGTTCAGTTGGCAAACAAAGGTGCAAACTGCGTCAACAGCCCAGTGTGTGAAATGTGTGAAGTCATGCTGGCACACATCAACAGCATTGAGGGTTCAAACAGAACACAATGACATCTGCAAAAAACCATTTTTCTTTGTTGAGAAAGCAACACATCACCTTGCATGCTGACATCATTTGATGTTCTTCCACAACCATCATCATCATCAGGAGGCCAGAGAGCAGCTTAATGACTGACACACTGGATCCAAAATGGCTGAATGGGACACATGAACTGCACACAACAAATTGGCATAAGAGTAACTTTGGAGGAAGTGAGCGTCTTTCGATTCGCAATTTCCTGTGGTACCTACCGGTTCTCAATCTTGGGCAACTGTTCTCCTTCCCGAGTGGTTGATGATGCCATCAGGAGACTTAGAGTTAATGATCAGAACACTGGACAAAAACGGCTCTAACTAATTCAAATCTTCGACAAGATTGTTCTTCAAAAACATCGAGAACGAAAATTTGGCTGACGATGATGGCCCATTTGAAAAGATCCAAATGACTGAAATCTCAAAATTTTGAAATGTCATGCATCGTCTTCGGATGAACCATTTGCTAAATCAAGAAAGACGGGAACATCAACAGCTGTATCATCAACAGGAACAAAGAGATAAACAAGTAGTGAGATTTCCAAAAGAAACTAACATGTTGTCCTCGTCCAGTGGTAGTATCCGGGGTAAAATGGAGGAACCTACTGCCACCACCGAGGCTGAGGTATTTGGCCCCAACAAGCTGCAATTTCAACGAGCGATTGACATCTTGGCAGGGGCAACTTCGAATTTGTTTGCCAAGAAGTTGAAGGGCAATGACCACGCCAATAATGAAGAACCACCTCGAAAGCGCCAACGATTGGCTTTTAACAACGTGCGCGGAAATTTTCAAGTGAATCTTCAGAACCAGATCAAAAAGCCTCATCGTGTGTTTATATCTCTTATTGAGCATGTAAAGGGGAATGCCAAAGAAAGCAGCAGCAGCAACATCGAGATGATGCCCGCTACTGTCCCTGCTCTGACACCTCCAACACATATGCACCCAAATCTGGACACTGTGCTGGCCACTGCCATGTTGGGTGCCACTTGTGCTGCTGGGTGGTTTATACGTCGAGAACGCAAGAGAAACGCAACGAACATGAGTGCTCGTTCTAGCCGCAGTTATATTGCTATGAAGGTCAATAAAGCTAGGAACGTTACGCCGACCGCGAAGCGTCCGACTAGGAGCTCGACTCCTACCAAAAAGCTTCCCACCAGGGGGTCTACTTCTACCAAGAAGATTCCAACAAAGAGCTCTACTCCCAGCAAAAAACGTCCTCGCGAGGATAGCCCATTCGCCGCTACACGTGCCGTGAAACGGCAACGTCGATCTCCTCCGGAACTCAACAGTGAAAAGAGTAAGAAAACGCCTGCCCCCATTACGACCGGCAGCAAGAAACAAGTTACTCCAACGACTAGTCAAAAGAAAAAGGGCAGTGTCGCCACCACTAGCAAGAAGGCTTCTCCGCCAAATACCAGTGCAAAGAAAAAGAGCACTGCGACCACCGCTACAAGCAGCAGCAGCAGCAAGAAGAAGTATATTCCCCCAACACCTGCTCCCAAGAATGCTGTCACTAGGAGAAGGTCCAGTAGGGGCAGCAGCGTTAAGAAGCCTTCTCCTCCAAAGACCAGTGTCGCTACCAGCAAGAGCAGCAGCCGAGACAGGAAGTCATCTTCTACTAGTACAGAAGTCAGCTCAAAGAACACAGCCACCCCCGCAACTACCAGAAAGAAATCGGCTCCTGTAAACATTACTCCGGAAAATGAACACAGTACAAGTGCCGGCAGGAGAAGGAGCAGCAGTAGAGACAGAAAGCCTTCTCTTACGGACAGCAGCTCCAAGACTAGGACCAGTGTCACTGCGTCAACGAGAAGCAGTAGTAAGAAGGCTTCTCCCCAAAAGAACACCCCTACGAATAAGGCTACGACTACTGAACCCAGCAGGGGTAAGAGCAGCAGCAGAGGGAGAAAGACCTCTCTCACAAACATCCGTCCAGAAAGCGTCGCCACAACTGCTCCTGCATCTTCCTCTGCAAGCAGTGGCAAGAAGGCTCCCCCCCCGAAGAGCACCCCAAAGAATAAGGCAACCACTACTGCTGAATCCAGCAGGGGTAGGAGTAGGAGCAGCAGTAGGAAGTCGAATCCTACAGACACCACCCAAACGACTGAGCCCAGCACCAAAACTGATGCAGCCAGCACTAGAAGCAGCAGCAAGAAGGTTTCTCCACCAAAGAGCACCCCAAAGGGCAAGGCCACTACCACCACCACTGCACCCAGCAGGGGCAGGAGCAGCAGCAGGAGCAGCAGCAAGAAAGCATCTCCTCCAGTCAGCACTCAAGTGCCCGACGCTTCCACAAGAGGCAGCAGCAAGAAACCTTCACCTCCAACGAGTACTCCAAAGAGTAAGACAACTACTGCCAGTGGAACCAGCAGAGGAAGAAGCAGCAGCAGGGGTAGCAGCAAGAAGACGGCTTCTCCAGACAGCAGTGAAGCGAACCAGACCAGCATTACAACGGCCTCCGGCAAGAAAGCCTCTTCTCCAAAGAGTGCTCGAAAGGACACAACCACCAATGCCATTGCACCCACCAGGGCCACCAGGGGTAGGAGCAACAGCAGGAGTAGCAGCAAGCAGACGTCTCCTGCAGATAGCAATCAAGAGAAGGAGACCAGCACCAGAAGCAGAAGCAGCAGCAACAAGAAGGAGTCTCTTTCCAATATCAGTACAAAGGACAAGACCACTGCCACCACGGCCAGGGGCAGGAGCAGAAGTAGGAGCACCAGCAAGAAGAGTTTGCCTTCGAACAGCATTCAAGAGAATAAAACCGCCACCGCAACCAGAAGCAGAAGCAACAGTAAGAATGCTTCTCCCCCAAAGATCGGTCCAAAGACCAATACTGGTACTACCGCCGAAGGGGGCAGGGGCAGCAGTAGGAGCAGCAGTAGGAAGCCGTCTGTGCCAGACATCAGACAAACGAATCAGAACAGTACCACAGCCAAGAGCAGCAGTAAGAAGGGTTCTTCTCCGACCGGCACCACGGCCGCAAGCAGCAGCAAGAAGCGCCCACAAGTGAACCTCCTAATCACGGACGATCATAAAAAAACCAATTATTATGTACCGCCCAAGGGGGAGGCTGCAACGATGCGCATCGTGTCCAAGACTCCACGTGGACTGCTCCGATCGGGGAGGAAGCGTGAAACGAAGCACGTGATGGTCGCTCTCAGAAAACAACGAGGGACGGCCTAAGAAAAGAACGAATTCATTGCAACAAAAGAAACAAAGGGTTACCAAGCACAAGGGAAGTAACTAAATGGGATGTGTGCGCAGTGAACAAATGTGGGAAACACAATGCAGTGTTAACAAACATGTGTTTGTGGGCGTGTCAAATGATGAGTGTCGGTTATGCCTCAAACGAAAACAGCTACGCGTTCTTTGATAGCTTCTAAGATCTGCTTTCGGCATCAGGCGACATGATTCATTTCTTGTTTCCGGCCAAGATGTATCCATTGTTTATGTTCGGAACCGAAACAGCAGCAATGTCACGATTTATGACGCCATGAAATGGGTTGAGCCTGACTTGCGTCTTGGGGGCACTCAGTTGCATCCCGTTCGCCGAAGCATTGTGTAAGACGCTATCCATCCACGCTCCTTGCGCAACACGGAATGTCAGCTTGGTTTGATCACTAAACGCAAATGGGACAGCCATGTCTAAAATGCCCATCATTGTCTGTGTCCAATCAGGACAACTTCCTAAACCTGCATTTAGTCCAAGGAATGCATCCGGCGGGTTCGACATCAAAATGTCCATCGTGCTTTCCGATTCATGCATGCAGTTAAAGTCTGCTACCAATTTGACCCTGACGCGCCCGCCACCGCCGGTGGTGTCGATCGGGTCCTGGAAATCGAGAACTCGTGCAAGGTGGCGCTCCCCGCCAAACCCTTTTGCCAAGATGCTCTTCGAACGCTGCGGTGTCTTAATTGCCTTCTCGCAAATCGCTTTGGCGGCAGGCGACACCATGATGATTGCCAGGTCAACGCCTGGCAAAAGAAATGCTAGTTCCGCAAAAATAGGAACACAGTTAAGCTCTGTCTCAACGCCCAAGAGACAGATTGTAATTTTTTTCTTGTTGTGGTTGGTGAGGTTCAGATCGTGCAGAATCATGTGACAGATTGTCAAGACGTTGGTGAGCAGCAATGGTGCGACACTGGCAGTCTGAACATCTCGCCACTGGCAGCACTCTTTCCAACAGTGAACTCCCCCGTTTGGTAGAGGCAGTTTTGGGCGATTCATGGATGGGCATTCACATTCTGTGAGCATTTTCCAGCCTTGTTTCAGCGTCGGAAAGGATTCCGACAGCAACATTTGTCCGTTTTGAAAGCCACTGGCATCCGCTTCACTCGTCATGTGAGGAGCTCCATTGGCACAGGGCTGAGCCCAGAATCCGACATCCAGACGGCCCAATGTTCCTCGCCTCGCCTTGAATTCTGCATCGAAGAAAGAACCATCTTGGTGATGCTGGTCAGCCCAGGAAGAGAAAAGCGTCTTGCGGAGAGCTTCCCCTGCGTTAGTGGATTCTTGAAACTCTTTGTTGGCTTCCACCAATTCAGAGCATAGATCCTTGTGCGCTCGTGGCTTGGTCAGTCCATTCGCTTTTCCTTTCCAATCGCGAACCTGACAATCTCGGCTGCAGCATTTGACGGCTTTGCACTTGCTGCACTGAAGAAATTGGGTTGGATGATCGGCCACTTTCATGCAGCCAGCACACACAAAGTTGCACCATGGCTTTCCAGAACGGTCTCGCATTTTCGCCAGTGGCAAGTCCTTGTTCTGCTCGCATTTGGTCTTGGTCATCTCGCACACGTCAATGCCAGAGTTCATCAAGGCCTGTGACATCAACTTCATTTGTTCCAGTTGCGACGCCATGGTCATGGTGATGATGTCGGACAGAGACACGCAGATAGCAAGGCACGGATGTGTTTCCGGCAGCTGCTGCTGTGAAACAGGCAACAGTGCCAACTGTTGTCTGTCTTCCCAATCAGGCAAAGGTTTGTGTTTCGTTTCGCAAACCCACGTGGTGCTGTGGAGCATGAGATCTTTCGCATTCATTGGTTTCTCATTCTGAGTAGGAAGAACCGAATGCGCACGTGTGCGCCTCTTGCCGGATGGATCGGTCAGCTGTTTCTAACCCTGTCAGCATGACAGCTATCTAACAAAAGCATGCAACCATTTTCGAAGGTGCCGGGTTCGAGTCCCATGGCCAAACAGATTTTTTCGGTTAGTGCCAATTTTGTCATGATAACAATGAAAGAAGGATCAGTGTGCCAACGCTGTTCGAAGTCGACTGTGTGCGAAATGTTGCCTCCTGTTTTCTAAGTGCATGCACCAAACACATAGCAAAGCAATTTTTTCAACGTGGGCATGATCTCTGCTAGGATCCATCCGTGGGAGCATGAAATGTTTTTCCCCCGGGAATCAAAGGATTCCCACTCCACGGTGTGTCACAATCAGCAGGATCACGATGCAGCCCGGTGCAACGAAGCAACGGCCCATCCAGTCAACACTAGGATGTTCGTCAGTTTTTGTCTTTCTTTTTTCTTCGTCTTGATCGTCGTGGCACCCATCGGATGCAGACTCTGGATCCGTTAGTCTGCATGATGACATGCCTCCCCTTTGCTGTCTTGTCGTTTCTGTGCCTCTGTCGAAGCTGGACTCAATGCTGGTCTCTGGTGCAATTGGTTTTTCTACCCCGCCCCCCTTCCAACGGGACCTCTTCAGCACGTTTTTGCAGATTCGCCGAGGGTCCATGTTTTTGCAACAGCCAGTCATGGCTACCGCCGAACGGGCGGATCCGTAGGAAGCCCATGTGATGAACATGACACAAGCCTGGGCCATGATGTTGAGCATCACAAAGATCTCTGTCCAGATTGCATCGGAGGCATCGGGCATCTCCACTGTTTGGCGGAATGTCAAACAACACAAGAGGGATGCAACACCCAATGCAATGGATTCTTGTTTTCCATCTGTCCAAAAAGCCATAAATCCAACCGCATTGATCAGGACAGACGGAAGAATGAGACGAACATGTGCCGCACAGTGGCGGCGTTCGAACCGAATTCGACAATGCATGACAGGGCTATCCTCATGATCAGGGCTCTGACTCTTTCCATCCGGATTGGGAATCTTTTCTTCTCCTGCGGCTTCTTCTTGGCTGACGCTGCTGTCGCCATCGACGGAAGTTTGCGCAAGAAAATGCTGGTCCGTTTCAATGACAGCAAAACCGAGATTGGAGTCTAGCACGATCCCACCTGCTCGGTCCGTCAGGGACAGATCAATGGAGCAGTCGTATTTGTCGAAGGGGAACTTTTGGAGACCATCGGATGTGCCACAAAGGAACTCGGATTGGATGTTGATTTCGAGGAATACCTTTCCATCGTTCGTGATGATTGCTGGGGCTTGACACACATCGTTTTGTTCAAAAACGTTTTCGAAAAAATGCGATGGAGTCCAAATTCTGGAGGGATCAATTTGTAGTTGACCCTGACAGAAAAGTGGATTCCAAGCCAACCGAGGATCGTCCCAGGACAAGAGCAGCCAGAGAACCGTTTGGAATTTCCCTTCAAATGTCATCATCTTGGCAATGCTGACATCCTTCAAGCCGGTGGAGACATGAACTTCTTCCGACGGTGGCGATTCGGGGGCACATCCACAAAGCAAATTGTTGACGAGGAATCCGACTCTGTCACTAGAGATGGTTAAGGTGTCGGATGTGACAATGGCATTTTCACCGATGTGTAGTTGGTTTTGCACCGCTCGAGTGGAACTTGTCCCGCTCGCCCGTGTCGATTGAATGATGGTGTCCATGAGATTCCAAATGCCTCAGTGAGGATGGAAGACCAACTGATCCACAGTTGTCAACATTTTGCGTTCCTGCAAACAGTGCGGGACTAGGTTGTCCCACCCTGTGGTGGACAGTCGATAGCATTCATCTGCTGGCAAGGCAGTCTTGGCCACATCCAACAGTTTTTCGGCAGCCAGATCAAAACATGAAAAAACAATGCCTGGGAGTGGGTTGACTAGGAGTGTGTTTTTCCAGATTTCCTCCGGGTCATCCCAATCCACGGCCCATGGCTCGACGATTTCCGTGTCTGGGCATGCTTGGGCAAAGGCTTCCAAAGCCATGTCCACTCGGAAATGAAGATCCGGACGGATGCCCCAATAGATTTTGGCCACTTTGGTCTGCTGCCTACCTCCCTTGAGCCGGCAAACTTCCTTCCCAGCCCGTTGGGCTGCCGATGCTTCATCCAACCGAAAACAAAAGTGCAAAACGTCGTCTTCGGTTAGGTTGAATTGGGCCAGGTCCACAGTGATGCCGGATGCATCTCCCGCATGGCCCCCATGGAAAAAAAGCCATGCCGCGACGGAGCAAGTCTGCAACCGGGGTCCAATCTTCTTCTAGCCCAAGACCAGCCGTGATGACCAATGTTTCAGTCAACTCATCTCCTGCCCTCTCCTCCACTTGTTTGAGGGCTTGCAGATGGAAGTCTCGGGTCGCTGCTCCACGAAATATATAAAAAACAGTGAGAAAGCCTCCAGGTTTGCCTTTTTGTTCGCTGTTCGTTGTTCCTGCAGCACTGCCAGATGTTTTGCGTGCCTGCTTCGTCAAATGTCTTGGCGCGAATCTAATTTTCTTCTGGCAGATTGAGCGTCTCCGCGCAGGGACGCGAAAAGCGTGATGTCCAAGACGTGGGATCTTCATGATCACCACCGATGACAAAAACATGCTTAAAACGAAAGGGCAACCTGGAAGCTGCTGTCGCAGCATCAAGCAACTGCTCGCAGACACTGCTAGTGGCAGAGCCAGTGCTGCTTGTGGCAGAGCTTGCTCTGTTCACTGCCAGCAGCTCTGCGTTGCTTCCATTTTCACTCGTTAGATCAGCGTTGTTGGAGGCACCGGCAGCAGCAGAACTCGCCGCATCATTTGTGTTTGTGCTCTCACGTTTCTCTTGGAACAACTTGTCGAGATCCAGTTCGCTGGGAGGCAGATCCATGGAAAGAGCTGGTGTGCTCTCGCTGCTGGTTCCGCCACCAAGATCGGCGTCAGCTTCTGCTGTGGAAAGCAATGCCAGCCAAGCAACCGCTGAGAGGTTTGCTGCTAGGAGGCATCGGCTTGCTCCCATTAGAAACGCCAGGAACACTCATGACAATGTCCATCGAAGCGCTTTAGTGGTTATTTAACAGCAGTCTTTCAAACGGTTATTGTCGAAATTTTTGATTTATTTTACACTGTTAGTGTACGAATAAAATGAGCGAGAAGACATAATCGTGAATGTCGGAGGGGAAGTCGGAGGATGTCGACTTAATGTCGAAATGTCGTAGCGTGTCGGAGTTAATGTCCAAATGTCGTAACATGTCGGAGCAAATGTCGGAATGTCGGAAGATGTCGTAGCCTTTTATGTAAATGTCGGAAGCCTTCTATGCGAATGACTGCACGCAAGCATATCACTCGGAACGTTTTCGATTATTATAACAAATTGCGGAAATACAATGACCGTCGCTAATTAATATACGGTATTAGCCACGACTCAAGGCTGACTGGCGCATATGTCGGACTTAATGTCGGAATGTCGGAGGATGTCGGACTTAATGTCGGAATGTCGTAGCATGTTGGAGACATTGTCGGAATGTCGTAGCGTGTCGGAGTCATTGTCGTAATGTCGAAAATGTCGGATCCGACATTCACGATTACTACTGTTTAACTATACCGCATTTTTGTGAATTTCGGCGAATGTCGGAATAAGAATTCCGACAACCACGAGTACTATTCCGACAGTCACGATTACTACTATTTCACTATACGGACTTTTTCGTGAGTGTTCCAGTTTGAGTCAGCTGACATCGCAAAATGGATCAGACTCAAGAGTCCGATCTTTGTTTTTTTTTTGAAGTTTGTGTTCATCATGGACTTTTTTCTGGCATTTGCAATTCCGGTGTGACTGCGCTGGCAGATGGTGAGTCAGTTGGCTCCACAGGGACACCAGGATGGGGATGCACAGGAATTTGTCCACGGGGCTGAATTGCAAGAAGGTTGGGGCCCAGAAGCCCACTGGTGAAGGTCGCAGAGCAAAGGCAATTGAACCATCAAACGTGATTGCGTTTTGCAATTCCGAGTTGCAAACCCACTGACAAGTTGCATTTTTGTTTTTCTGCAGGGACGCTGTGGAACACAATGCCAGTGGCAGCTCAGTTCTCAACAACTGAATGAGACCTGCAAATGTCATGGCTGTTCCGAGCTCCGACCGCAGGGGGCTGCTGGTTTGCACCCATCGAAGCGGACATGTTTGCTGCCCCCGAAACATCTCCCAGAACGCTCGCGCAGCATTTCAGAGGAGCATTGTTGCTTTCAAACGTTTGCAACCGATGACAAGTGCGGAGTGGGTGTTGAAGGGGCTTGGAAGCCTGGCCGAAAAATTGCGGGAAAGTCCTTGTTGATCATTGATGGCTTGAATCCTGGTTGTCCAGGATCAGATTCTGCCAAGGGAATTGACGACGACAGGGTTCGAACGAAGGACAAGTTTGGCCAGGAGGCTTGGAAATTTGTCTTGTCACTGGCAGATTCGTGCCATTGTTCTGGCTGGGTTGCCATGATCACCTCAAAGCATCCGCCCCCAATTGCAATCCCGGGATCCACCGCTTCTGTCCTCTTGCTTGCTGTGGTTACGACGCACATACGGGGGCACTTCGCGTACTGGTACGCTGATCTACGCGTATTATTACTGTACTCCATCCAAGACTATTTATGCACGACTGGGAATGTTCCAGTAGACCAATTGTTTATGGGCGTGTTCTCTCAAGACTAATCAATCAATGCTTGTACAGCTTCAGGTGAAGTACTGTAGTGTTCGCGAAGTGTTGACATTCCAATGCCAAACTATTAGTGTAATAGCTACGCTACTACAACTACGTTCTAGCTAGCTAGCTAGCTAGCTAGCTAGCTACTACATACCAAGTACTGTAGTAGTGGCTATCGAAGCTACTAGCCACCAGGTATACCAGTGCTATCATACCAGTTGAGCAAATAGATAGTCCTAGCATTACGAGTGATCATAATGCTGCCAATCGACCAGTTTTGTTGTACGACAGAGTCCTTTTGCTCGAGCCCAGCCAACACACACACACACACACATCACGATGAAGGCCAAGAATTGCTTACCGTACTTAAGATTGGCGTTGTTGTTGTTGTTGTTAGGAGCCACGTGCTGCTTGGCCGAAGAATCTTGCTGTTTGCGTTCCAACGGAAAAGATGATCCTTGCAACCCCGCTAAGTATACCTGTTGGCCAATGGATCGAATTGCTCGATTTGGACTGTGTGGTCGACGAGATGACGTCGATTGCAAGTACGTGACAGGTGCTGATAGGTGTTGTGGTAGCACCGCTGGCTGCTACCAGCAGCAGTCTGACAGCTGCTATTCCATTTCGTCAGCCTCGTCGTTCACCGAGGACGACTACAATTACTGTACCGAGCAATACTTTTGGATAAACAATTATGTCCCTGCCGTTGGATTCGAAGGTACCGTTTGCGGAAGCGAGGGATTTGGCGGTTTAGATCCCCATTTTCAGGTAGGTGCAGGCAATAGATAAGACGACGGCTGGCAAACATTTCTTTGTTGTCGCCCTAGCCCTAACTGCCTTTTTCTTCTTGTGCACTATACATTCATTGACAGACGTGGAATGGAGATTGGTATGACTATATGGGAGTTTGCGATCTGGTCTTTCTTCGTGCTCCCGACTTTGGCGACGGACTGGGATTGGAGATCCACATTCGTACCAAAGAAGATCGCACAAGAGAAGAACGTAGCAATGCCGCCGAACCCTATAAATTCACCTACGTGGAGAGCGTAGCCCTCAAGATTGGCGAAAACAGCAATGGCATTTTCCAAGTTGACAGTTGGGGTCAATACCATTTGAATGGACAGCAGAATCCCAAACTTCCTGCAACGTTGGCTGGCTTCAGAGTCGAACACGTTATTGTCGACAAGGGTAAGAGGGAGAGGTTTATGGTTTGGCTTGGAAGCAAAGAAAGAGTTGTCATTAGTGTCGTCAAGGAGCTAGTCTCGGTGGCCGTCAAGGGAGCTACTTACGAGTCCTTTGGAACATCCAAAGGGCTCATGGGTGCCTTTGGGTCGGGAACCAAGCTTGCTCGGAACAATACTCTCATCACGGACAACGACATTTTATTTGCCGAAGACTGGCAAGTCCGCGACACGGATGACACACTGTTTGCCGTCTCTCGACACCCACAGTATCCACAACAATGCATCACTCAGGATACTACTGTTGTCAAGAATGCGATTCGCCGCCGATTGAGTGCGTCTACTGTATCCAAACAAGCTGCTGAGGCTGCCTGTGCTCATGTCAAAAACAAGCAAGCATGCATTAACGATGTTATGGCGATGGACGATTTGGATTTGGCAGATGAATTTCCTCAGCTCTAGTTAATTGAATATCAAAACAATATTTTTATATGCCAGCGATAGAGCTTAGGCACAAGATAAAATAAAGACCGGTGCTGCTAGCTAGTAGGCTAGCTAGCTAGCTAGAAGAACATGCATTTCCTTTCATTACATTTTATTGCACCACAAAGCCAATGCTGGAAGGATGGCTAGATAGACGTCGCCAGCACTAGTTCCAAGCTTCTTTGGAGCGGACTCGTCCTTGGGTCCACGGGCACGGAGCCGTCTACGAATGTCCTCTTCAATTTCATCATCGAGTTCATCATCCAGTGCCGTCATAATAGCATCTTCCAACAATGCAATGGTTTGTTGGTTTCGTCCTCATCGGGGCAGTCAAGCAAGAATCAAAGTCAAAATGAACAAAATGGTTTACCAGCAGCTGTCTTTCAGGGGCACACCATTGCTTGCTCTACAAAAAGCCACTAAGAAGACAACATGGATGACTTAGAAACCAGGTGTTAAGAATTAAAAGTCATGGGGATTGCATCAACTTTCTTGCCAGTGCAAAAGGTGAGGGTCCAATTGTTGATTTTGTCACTTGGACAAGTTGGGCATTTGACAACACAACACAACAACACTTGGCCAGTTTCATGAAGATCAGGATTGCATGATGAAGTTTTCTACTAGCAGATGCATGATGTTGGTTCTTTTCCCTTTAAAAATGCTTGCTTGTTCCTCAAATGCAAAGCTGATGTGCATGAACACATCTCTTGCACATGAATGTCCTCAAGTTCCCCATTTGACACATCAACTGCAAAAGACACAAGAGCAAATCACAAACCATGTTTCTTTTGCAACAGGGTCCATCTGCATTGCACCAAAAGTTCTTGCAAATGAATGTCACAATTGGTTGGACTGATCACAAGCCGAACATGCAATCTGCACAGCCGAGCAGAGGGAACATGAAGGAGAGATGCAAAGGAGTGTTCTCTGTGTCACCTGTGTCCAAAGTGCAGACGACCCCAAACATTTGACCAAGAAAGATTAGACTTCTTGACTGCTAACTGAAAAGTGAGAAAATTTGGCGGCATTTGAGGAACACCTCTAGCAGCTGAAGCAAAGGTCCCAGCAAGGATGTGACCCTCTCTTGTGCATTTTGTCAGCCAGCAGATCTTGGTTAAGTCACATCTGAGATTGAGCATGTCACTCAGACAATGGCATTGAAAGTGCCAACATGAAATCGATCATGATCCCTCATTCTGAAATCCAAAGATGAGTGCAGCTTGAACTCTTGTTTTGCAGAACATGCCAGTTGCCTCCCATGTTGAATCTTGAAAATTGCATTCTGCTCTTGACAGGCTCTTGCGATTGTGATGCAGAGGATAAATCCGACATGATCAGTGCAAGGCAGAGTTAGTTTTGAAGTTTTTGGTTGTTCAAGAGGGCTGCACCACTCGGAATTGCCAGTTGATGGGGTGTGGCCAACTTTTGATTCCTAACAAACATGTGAATTGCATCTTTTTTGTTGGTGGAGACAGAATCGCCTATTTTAATGCTGTGCAAAATTCATGTCATCCCAGAAACACATTTGACAAGTCATGCTTTGCAAAGAAATTGTTGATTTTTCTTCTTGTTCAAATTAAAGTCCATTTGGTTGCACTGTGTCTTCCTCTGATGGCTTTCGTCATCTGGCATCTGATGTAAGTTTCAGTTTCAGCCGGCAAGCTTGGGAAATCCGTCAGACATCTTTGGTGAGCATTCAATTGCAGATGCATGCTCTTCCGGAAAGGACAGTGACTTTTTGCTTTTGACAGCTTTGTTAATCAGTGCAATCACATTGTTGAGACCTCAAGCTGGTGAACACATGAAATGCTATTTGGAAAGTGGGATGATGAATGAGACAGAACACCAAATTGGTTGATCCCTTTCTGTCCAACACTTTCTTCCATTGTCCAAATTCTTGTCTTCAGTTGGTTGTCATGACAAACTGCACACGCTCAACCATTTTTTGAACCACCCACACAACTTTTCTGCAATGAACCACATTGCAGAAAAATCTGCTACATAGCATGACAGTTAGGTGCCCTGTGTCCTTACATTTTGGGAAGGGGACAACCAGTGAAACAAGGAAATGAGCGCAAAAGAACATGTCTGAAGTTTGTTGCTTGCTGGGTCATCAGAAGTTGGCATGTGCAAGCAGACAAAAATGGGTCAGCGGAGGAGCTGAGAATGATGTTAAGGAAGACAGTGACAAGCATTGATTGTGAGGAGTCATTTTTTATTTTCCTCTTTTGGCAACATGGGAAATTGTGCTGCAAGCTAGAAATAACTGAACTGTCAGAGAAGGAGCAATGCGTTTGTTCATGTTGCACACTGGTTACAAAAATCACACCATGAGATGGTGCAAAACAAAGTGCAAGTCAACTAGATTTGAAAATGGTGAATGATGGCAAACTGCAAGGTCGGTGCTTTAACTATGACATGTTTGGTGTGTCAAGCACATCAGTCATTCAAAAGAGCAGAGGGCCTAACAAACTTGGGGCATTGGACAATTGTTCAACCCTGGCTCACACAAGTCATGCTTGCTATCCATTTTTAGCACTTTTTTTAATCAGCTCTTAACAGGTGTCACACAAAGGCAGCCATTGCAGGCATCTTGCCAACATTTCAGCAGATTGTTCAGATCAATCTGCTTTGATTGGCACAAAAGGGCCTGTTTTGTCAGCCTTCTTTACAATCTGAGAGAGGGAGCCGAATCTCATTCTTAAATCTTTATCCAATTGCAGCAACAAAAGCTAAAGCTTGATGCAGACCGCCCCATGACAACTGAGCAATGAACAGTCTGTGCTGATGTCATTGATGAGTGTCTCTCAAACACTGTGTTTGACACTTCACATTAGAATGCAACATGCGGGAATGCAAATCTGCTGCAATCTGTTTCATTGTTGTCTGCCAAGGTTACAAAATGGTTGGACAATGATGGATGTGATATCTCAGTTGTCACTAGCACATCTTTTTTGGGTCATGAGTCGCACACTTGCAAGTTGACAAGTGCAATCCAACAGTGGAATCTGATCCTTCTGTGTCATTTAGTAAACTCTGCTAGTAGTTTCATACAACAGTGATGCAACAGCTTTGATTCTTGCCATTGTAGATGACTGTTGTCTGATCAATGGCTTGAATTTAATAGCTAACAGTCAGCACATCTGCAACAAAAAGATTTGGCAACATGATGTAGCAATGAACTTGACGCCCTGCCAGGAATTTGAGGATTTTGACCGTTGTTGAACCAAAAACACACCAAAGCGGCAACATGTTTAGATCTCATTTAGACCCTTCAGACATCATTTAAGACTGTTAGACCTCTTCCTAGGGTCTTCAGTTAAGCCGTTTATTTAGAAACACTAGACAACAACACAAATGTTGTTTAAACCTTTTCAGACCCTTTTCTTGGTCTTGAGACCTTGTGGGTCTAATTTAGACCTTTATTAACACCTTTGGACCTCTAGACCTTAATGGCTCTTTGCTAGCCAAAATGTGGGGTTAAATCCTCTGCTTGCAGGAAGTGGAGGCTGCTTCAGCAGTAGAGCTGCGACTAGTGCTATTTCTGTGAATGGGCATTGGAAGCACTGCCTAGCATTCCATAAGGGGCAGGTCTGCACCTGTGGGTATCTTGAAGAATGGATGAGTCAACATCATACAAGGCTCTAGAAATATTCAACAACAACAACTGGTAGCACTGTAGTGCTTATAATTTCTAGTACACTGATCTGTTGGCCAACCAATAGATCTCTTCATGTGAATTAAGCAATAGGAACTATCAGTTGAATTTAAATTTGGGATACGACACCTGGCAGTAACATTGCATAGCAGGGCAGACAACTGAAACCTACACATATGCCTGTATGTTGAATTGCAGTTTTTGCTTGATTCGCTCTGATTTCATAATTTTTATATTGATACTTTATCAGTGGCTGACAAAGTCCAAAGTGCTGTACTAGCTAGCGAGTACATTGCCAACGAGAGACTCTTTTGTTAAATGTTCATGAAGATTGTGTCCACATGACTCTCTATCCATCTCCACTGATAGTAGTAGCTCTAAAGAAGTATGCACCCCCCCTCGCTGGTTTCGGCCAACAGGCCATCGTCCTTTTCAATTTCTTTGAGCAGTGTATGAAAGACTTCCGCGACATTTTCTCCCGTTTTGGAAGAACATTCCATGTAGGGGACATTCAACAAAGTCGCCAATTGCTGGGCCTCCTGTTTGCTCACTTGTCGTTGATCGGATAGGTCGCCCATACTTCCTACCAAGACGCGTGGCACATCCGGGGCATCCCCCAAGGTATTCAACAGGGAATCGTTGACGGATTTGATGGTTTCAAAGGATTTGCGAGAGGTTATGGAAAAGACCAAGGCATATCCATGAACGCCCAACGAGGCATTTCGGGACAGGCGAGAATATTCATCCTAAATATAAAGTGCAGTGCGTCGTTGTACCATAAATAAGTAAATACAGCAGTTGTCATTGAAGTAAGTCAAGAAGGAGAAATGAGTGAAATCCATAAAATCCACAATGCATGTACAAATGAAGTACAATACAGTACAAAACCAGCAGGCATGGCATGGCCATCCATTATTGCAGTACATACATACCATTCCAGCCGTGTCGACAATATCGGTTGCAAAATGAACTTTGCGAAACCGAATGGTTTTGTGATGTGTGCTTTCAATGGTCGGATCATAGCTAGACATTATTGTTCATGGATTGCAAAAAACAAAAGCATGAGCAACATGTGTTGGCACCGTTGCTTCCACCCATAACAAGGACAACTTTCAAGAAGCAAAAACTTACGCTTCGGAAAAGGACCCCGTCACAAAGGAATGGGTCAAGGCGGATTTCCCCACAGCCCTAAACCCTAATATTGCTACCTTTCGGTGCACCAAGGTTGGCTCTTTGGGTCCCATTTTTGTTGGCTATTCTTATTGGTCAATTATTTATGATGCAAATTAATTGCAATGCCAAATTTCTTGTTTTTGATGGTTGCGCTTTGTGATTGATGTATAACTTGTGTGTGTGTTTCGACAAGGAGGTCCAAAACTATTTTCTGGATGCTGCCGCCAAATTCCAATCGTTTTAAGGTTTCTGAAAAAATACCCCTGGGTGATTATAATACTGTAATACTACAGTAGTATTTCCAAGCGAAGTATCTTTTTCGTTTGGCTTTGTGGATTGATGGAATGAATAGCCTCGACGAGTTTCGAATCGAACTATAGTGACCTACTTTTATCTCGAAGCCTTGTGCGAATTGCTTTTTAACTTTCTTTACAGACGCGCGCCAATAAAGGAATTTATGGTGTTCTACTGATGAGTTGTTGAAGGTACAATGGATGATTTCTTCCTGTCACAACCGTCACTGACTAGAGGTTTCGGATGCCGATCGCCTTTTTCTCTTCTTTAGCAACCAAAGGAGCGCAATGAAATCAAGCGATTTTGAGAGCTAGCTAGCTAGCTAGAAGGGTCTTTTTGTAGAGCGATTTTCCCTGCTCAAGAATGGGGTGCCAAAACTGGATCGATCGATAGCATAGCAGAAGGATAACACGATCTTTCGTACTGTATTTAAAAGGTGATGTTGTAGTTTATCGATCGATAGTGCTTCTGTTCTACTACTAGATTATCACTACTAGCTAGTCTAGTAGCTGGCTAGCTAGTAATAGCAGACTCTAACTTGCTGTCACGAGCTCTCTCGTGTCAATCAATGAATCAATGGTAAATCCAATCAATGAGTGGGGCGTCACTTCCTCTATTCTGATCAAGAATACGTCATCAAATGACGAATTGAGCAGCAAACCGAGTGGAACGAGGTTTGCTGCGAAAGACCGCGCTTGGCCTCTGTAAGTACAGCAAACCTTGCCGCCCTGATTTGATGACGGATTGTGATTGGAATTATGATGCGGATTGGTGCCTGTAGGTTTTGGTAGCATTTCTACGAGAGTCGTGCTTGGTGTCAAATTGTTGACTAAGCAAGATTTTTAAATCATGACTGATTCAAATCACTGATCGTCCAAGAATTGACTGCGTAGATGCAGCACATAATCCTCGTAGACCTGTTTGTAGCAAATCGACAGCCTTTGCAATAAGAAACAGCAATCAGTTCAACACAAACAGGCGTTTAGCAAGATAGAATTGTTTCACCATGGCGCGGCGAATGGCGACAAGACGCAACCCATCTTCAACTCAAGACGCGTCCAACACGGACGAGTTCCCACAGTTGCATTTAGACGACGACAACGAAGAAGATCATCGTGTGCTTACTCAATTGGAAGAAAACGACAACTTCGTCATCGATGACAGCAATTGTTCGTGCGCTCCGCAGCATGACAATCCATCCACTCTGTTGCCTGACCATGAGGATGACTGTGCTTTGAAAGAATGCATGTTTAGTCAAGCCCAGGTTCATCAGCATGAGCAAGAAGAATTCAAACAATCATTAGAAGAAGAATTTGATTTAGATTTCAATGAACATGATCGCAAGTCAAACAACGAAGAACCACCAACGTCAATTGCCAATGCAACTTGCACTCAAGGCACTTTGGATGCAGCGTCTATGCTTGCCGGAGGATTTCCTGTTGACAACCTCAACAACAATGACACCAGTTCGTCCAACAACACGACAACTGATGCTGCGGACGGCAATTTTGAATTGCCACCGTGTGACGATTCCGACGAAGATGATGGCAACAACGCTCCGCAGTTGTCTCGTCGTGACTTTGGGGATGACAAATTAGAAGAAGACGATGACTTTATGAGAAAGCTCCATGCTTACAATCGCAAACACGGCATTCAAGAGAATTCCAACGCAAATGCTCCTACCATTTCGCAGCAACGTCCGCAGCAGCAAGCTGTTGCCGATCATTCTTCCGCTTCTACTTCCACCTCCGTTGTTGAGGTAGACAACAACGACCTTGCAAAGCAGTTAGCATCGTCACTTCGAAAGGATGGCATTGTGGGTCTACCAACGGAAGAACAACATCATGTCGACAACTGCAAAGAAGGCAAGAACACCAAGAAGCACACCGACACTCAAGAACGTCTTGAGAAGCGTTGGTTCGACACAATTGCGGAATTCGGTGGTCATCTCCGTGTGTTGGCTACGGATCTCAAGCACAATCCACACCACACTACCGAATCTGATAGCATTGACAAGGTGTTTTATGCCGTCTGTGGAGGAGAGAAGAGTCCAGACAAGCATAAAATATTTAATGACTGTCTTGTGTGCTGCGGAATGAAATGGTATTGTCTTTCCGGCGCGAACAAAGGGAAACGATTACAACCAAGCGCCTTTGCCAAATGCATGGAGCAGCTTACCATCGTGTTTGCGGAGAAGGGTGTTAAGTACAACTTTGCCAACGACTTCAATCGCAAAGGCGACTTCCATGGTGTCATGAAGACTGTTTGGAAAAAGATCCGTGAAACGGATCCCGAGTTTGGCACCGGAGCTAACAGGGCTCGCACTGATCCAGCCTTATTCCGGAAATTCGTTCAAGCGATTCGTGATGGTAACATGCGTCCTTATGAAGACCCAGAACATTTGTTGATCTGTGTCATATTCATATTCGGATTCTACCTTGGCCTTCGTGGTTCGTCCGAACATCTGAACCTAATGACGAACCAACTATGCATAGGGGAGCACAGAATGGAAGATGGACAAGAATTAGCTGGATTGCGTTGGGGAGGTGTCAAAGCACCATTTGCTAAAACAAGACAACTCAAGCTTTCCAACACTCGGCTTACTCGTGAAGAAGATGTCGTCCTTTCCTTCGTAGAGGACCCTGATCCTGTTTGGGATCCGTGGCATGTGCTTTGTTTCTTTGTTGATCATTGCCATCCACGTGCAACAAAGGTGTTTGCTCGCATTCTCAAACCCGGTGGTGAAGAGTTTAAAACTCTGAAGAAGGCATTCGGAAAAGAAATTTGGTATGCTGAAGGAGGCAAAGGTTCTAATTGGAACATGGGACCAACCAAGCATCGTTCGCTTTGCAAGCGCATCGGAGAATTATCCGGTATCGACAAGTGGGAATCTTGTGCTGGACACGCCCTTCGAGCTCTTTGTGTCACTTGGTGTCTTCAATGCGGCCTGTCAAATTCGGAAGTGGCCGCGAAAGTCAGACACGCAAGCTTGAACAGTTCGAAAACACACGCACAAGAGACGTCGAAGCGCAAAGCTAGTCGGATGGCTGCGATGAATCCTAGCGGTGAACTTGCCAAGAAGCGCAAGACATCGTCTGTCAAGTCAGTTGTCAAGTCCATTGACAGCAAGCCAAGAACGGAAATTGTTCGCCCAACAAAAGACGTCATCGACATTGAAGTTTCCGAGACTCAACCCATGATGCCAGCTAACCGTTCGCGCTTTGAGAAGCTCACGGGAATGTCGACAAAAAAGGCGACAGCGGCACCCATTTCCATGGTTGGTGAAAGTGTCAACGAACAAAAAGAGAATGAGTCGCCGAAATCAAAATTGGAACGATTGGAAATGGAGAACAAAATTCTCCGACTAGAAGCCGAGAACGCGAGAATGAAACAGGAACTTGCTTGCGGCGGTCCTCCTGTTCCTTCGCTTCAAGTGCGTTCGCGTCAGTCATTTCCACCAGCCGCTTATCGCGGAGGCCATCGTCATGGTCATCGAGATTCCGAATTTTTGGATTATCAAGAACACGATCGCGATCGTCATTTTCGTCATTCTTATCCTCCCTCGCGACGTGAACGCACTCCACCGCCTCATTGTCATGGACCACCGTCTTACCCCGAACACATTGGTCATGGTGACGACTACGACGATGGCAGTGATGGCAGTCAATGCGGCTACCATCGTCAGCATTAGTTTGGATGATGTCTTCTTTATCCACAGTGCAGCATTATGTCAATCAATGAGTGAAGAAGCACTGCGCTAGACTGCTAGCTAACATGCACGCTATGTGCGTGCAATGCACGATCTGTCGTGTGCGCGTTGCGATCTAGTCAGCTAAAAACTCTAGACCATGTGACTTTCTAGCAAACCACAACAGCACATCTACCTTGCTCTAAATAACGTCTAAGTAAAATTCGGTGACACCCCTGCGCATGTAGACCAGTGCCAGGAATTCAAAGTCAATTCTCAAATTTTGTCAATTTGTGACCTTCTCTTTCGTTCTTGATTACCGACAGTTTGCTGAAACGTCACCGATTCGGTCGCATGTGACTTTCTACACACAAAACACGTGTTAAATGGAGTGGAGCTCTCTGCAAGGGAAATGTTTTATGTTTTCGCACGACTCAAGTAGAAATGCTACCAAAACCTACGCGCACCAATCGGTGACCTGATTCCGTACTGTAAAACAACAATCGATCAATCAGATCTAGAACGCGAAAAGAAACCGGCCAATCAAAATTACATCATTGCGACATATACCTAACCCTATAACTTGTACTATGTAAAATTGGAGCGCACAGCAGCTCGATTCCTTCAGGTTCGGTACTGTGTTGTACCGCGCTTTCGTCATGTACCGCGCTAATAAATATTATTCGCCATTTTTGTGAACTCTTTTGTCTAACTACCAAAAGTGGCGCTACGTACATGTACATGTAAGGTAGGTAGTCGTAAATTATGGACCCACCGCGTGAAATTAAACAACATCAAGCCAGTGATATTTTTCCACAAGCCAATAAACTAACAAAATAATCAATGACTTACTACTACTGGCTAGCTAGCTAGGTGGCTAACACATCCTAAATCAATGAACAAGAGCAGCTTTCATAAACTCTACTAGTAGTCAAAACAAGCACTAGTAGCTACCGTTGTCAGCTACATCCATAATTATTATTGACAAAAGAATTGTTTTTTTCTTCTCGATTGGATCAGACGTTCACACAAACAAACACATACAAGCAAACACACAACACTCACACACATATCCACACACATCCTATTAATAATATGCAATTGTCTACTATGAGACGGCTGCGGCGTCAGACCCAATCGTCTATGGACAAAATGTCTCCTCAAATGTTGATTCTGTCGGTCGTGGGAGTTTGTTTGGTGAGCGCCTCCTTATTTCAAGTGATCTTTTTGCAGCCCCTTACCAATAGTACGGCAGGATTGGATATACTGTCGCAAACACCAACGCTTACTACGGGAATTAGGAAAGACTCAAGCAACAACAACAATAAACAAGAACAACCACAAGGCCAACCATTGGCCGAAACCGAACGATTATTACTCAATCGGGATGATATTCACAAACACCTTTTCCTCGCCTACCACCAAAACGAAATGGCCGTGGTCAAGACCCCCGCGGTCTTGGATGCTTCCGCCAACACTGCCACGTTGACGACGACCACCACTTTGCGTCATAAAGATGCTACGACCGGAAAAACCACCCACACCAAACTCACCACCACCACGGTCACCACCAAAACTGTCACGTTCGTAGAGGACGATAATGACGAAAATCACAATGACTCAAAGGAGGAGGAAGAGGAGGTGGATACGGACCAACCGAATGAAGCAGACAAGGAGGAGGAAGAAGAGGAAGCCCCCCAGAAAAAGGTACATCAACCCAAGCGAAATAGACGAGGAAGAAAGAAACAACAGCCACCACCACCACAGGCACCAGAAGAGAAAACTCCTACTCAAGAGTCATCGTCTGTGGCAGTCGCAGCCGATACCACTGAAATTACTAACAACAACAACAATAACAACAACATTGCCGGAAACAAGACCTTGGTCATTATCATGGGAAGTTTACGAGGTGGAGAAGTGGCCTGGAACACACTCTATGAAAACTTTTTAGATGTCAACCACGCGGACTTAGCTCTTTTGATTGGCAAGGGCAGCATTCCCAAAAAGTACAAGGACGCGTCGATCTTACAACGCGCCAAATATCATTGGACCTTTCGCGAGTGGAAAGATTGGGGCGATGCCATGGATACCGTGCCCGACGCCCATTGGCGCGACTATATTATTGACGACTTGATGTTGAAGCGCAGAAAATTAGTGGGGGGTGGCTTGTTTGGCGCCATTACCGTCCCCGAACAACTGGGGTCCAACCGCCGCGTCGGTCTCAAGGGAAGCGGGGCCGTCATTTTTATGATTCGACATTTTTTGTCCGACAAGTTAAAAGAATTGGACTTGACGTCCAAGTATGATCGATTTGTGGTGACCCGTGCCGATCATTACTATTTGTGCAAACACGATTTGTCCTTGTTGGACCCCAAATATGTTTGGATCCCCGACGGCGAGACCTTTGAAGGATTGACGGATCGACATCATATTTTCAACAAGGACGATGTCCTAAAAGGCATTGATATTTTCCCTCCCCTCCTTCGAGATCCACAAAAGTACGAAGCCTTTTTATTGGACAATCTAGGAAAATCCTCCAAATTTTATCCCAATCCAGAACTCCTCATTAAATATCGATGGCAGGAAGAAGGCTTGACGGATCGGCTCAAAATGTTTCCACGCGTCATGTTTACCTGTGCCGACAAAACGGGGGATTCCACACGATGGCAACGGCCCAAATTTAGTGTGCCCGAAGGAGTCCGACTCAAATACAAGGAAGAATACTATGCCAGTCATAAAACTTGTAACACGACGGGCGTGGCGACGGAGGATTCATAATAGATAGCTAAAGGAATGAACTTCAACAACACTAGTATTACTTTTTATATTTATTATGAATAGCTAAACTAGCTAGCAGTCCATGGTCTGTGCAGCGATACGGTTTTACGTTGTGGTGGGGAACGAATCACCTTTCATTTCGGTGGTCTTCATCATGTAGGCTCATCAACGTTTCCAATGTCTTTTTTTCATTCTTTCGTCTGCTTCTCCGAGGCCACCATCGGCTTGCTTCCACTCAGTCTTCTTGGTCATTGCATTGTCCACCGCCATATCCGAGGCACGGCACTGCGTTTCGTTCCATGTGCTCTTTTTTTGACATTGTCGTGGCCCATTCTCCTCAAGACGCGTACTGCTTGGAAAGGAAAATCATATACATCGGTGGTCCTCCATCAATGCTATTAGTGGAACGACAACAAGACCATTCTTCTGACTTTTTTCAAAATTTGAGGTTCGATACCTTGTTTGTCTCTAGATGAACCGTGGCAGCCAAATATATATAGCGGTGTCTCCGAGTTTTGTACAAAGGACCCAAGCCAGAAAATCGTAAATGTCCATCAAGCATGCCACTCGGTCTCCTAGCTAGTAGGTGACAATATGATGAGCCTTGTTGATGCAAGCCCTGTTGTTGTCTCTGTAGAGGTTTTTGTTTGGCTCACGAGGGGACGAAACATCTAAAGTCGAGATGAATCGTCTCCCCATGCCATGGACATTGATTTTGTTTTTGTTCACAAGATTCCGTTTCTTAGTTAGTATTGGAATTCCTCTTTGGGCGGAATGGATGTAAGACGCAGCGTGTAGCCAAAATAGCAAGGGCCCTTTTGGTCGTCGTAATAATATTCTAGTAGTCGCGTGCCTGCCATAAAGGGCGGCAAAAAGGCGGCGACCCGGATTCTTCCTTGTCGCGATGCGTCGTTGTTGTTGTCATCGTTGGGAGGTAAGAGCTCTACGAATTCCCGATACAAGAATGGTAGGTCTTGCAGCCAATGGTAGTGTACAAAGGTACGTGCCGCCAAAAAGGAAGCATCCTCAAACCAACATTGTGGATTGGCACATATCGTCGTGTCAATGGATTGTTGTTGTTGTTGTGCGGCTCCACTAGGACTCCGAGTGGGAGCTAGGAACTCCAGGAGGAATCGTGTAGTGGGCGAGTGTAGATTCGGATTTTCGGTAGACGTACAACCGAAACCATCCACAAAGCATTTGGGCGACAATGCATTCTGGTTGTTGGTAGTGTCATTGTTGCCTGCTGTAGCAATGGCCAATACTTTTGGCTTGGGGCCAAAAAGGCTTCCAGTTTGCGTGGATAATGAAAGGCGACATCTTCGTAACCCCCCTTTCCAAAGTGTTGGACCAAGGGAAGGGACTCTTGTCCCGACATTCGGGATGGCGAGGCAGGTGGAAAGTCCTGCCCCCGCCACTCGTCGAAGGTTGACATTCATATTGGGTCCTTGAGGAAAGGTGACACTTTTTAATTTGTAGGACACCAAGTGCTAACCTTCATCCAAGGGGAAATTGTGTCGGCGGATGGAAAGCAAAGGGATTTTTTTGTCTTGCACCCTCGAGGGTCGACGACATTAATTTCGTTACGGTGCCAGTTCCAATCCACATTCTTGTTCTGGTTGTTATTCATGATTCCGGTAGATTTCTTGGACGTCCAAAATGGACTTGACAGACGTTGCCCCCTCGGTGTTGGACAGCAGTGCAAAGCAATGGTCGGCAAGACTTGTTTCAAGAATTGCTCTCGTGGCCAAAGCATCAAGGAAGAAAGGAACGAGGATTGAAAAAGAAGCAAGATGACATCTTTCTAGCTTTCCGTCAAGGAAGGATGATGATTCGGTCATTGATTCTTTTTGGAGCATCAAAAACATGACTTCTTTAATAAGGAAGACCCTCCTATTGTGCTGTGTTCATTGTGGTCGTTAGATCACATCCAAGGATTCATTCACAAAATTATAGTTGGCATCGATCGGCACCACTTTTAGAAGCTGTTGTTGTCGCTAATAGCGCACACATGCATCTTAAAGGAGGAGGATGCTTTACTCCGCTAGACGCAGTTGCGGATTCTGGAGGATGTACTAGTATGGAGGAGGATGCTTTACTCCGCCAAACTGCGTAGCAGTGGCTGGATTCTGGAGGAGGTATGGAGGAGGATGCTTTTTGGTTTGTGTAGTACTATTAGGTAGCACATTCGCTCGCTCAACCCTAACCCTACAAACATTAACAAAGGTGTTTCAAGAATTGCTGCTAGTTTGAGGGCATTTTTAGATGCTAATGACACAACAACACGACCAGCAATGGTGCTTCTGCTCCACCACCACACACACACCAT
>ENA-ORBV01004507-ORBV01004507.1-microbial-mat-metagenome-genome-assembly--contig:-NODE-4507-length-26645-cov-5.341539_pt1 | contig 26645 bp, 28 predicted proteins | sample MGYA00237777_ERZ505514 | MGnify/ENA primary metagenome ERZ505514 (study PRJEB26160, sample SAMN06269048) | microbial mat metagenome | isolation source: Oligotrophic lake microbial mat | place...
AATGATACGGCGACCACCGAGATCTACACCTCTCTATTCGTCGGCAGCGTCAGATGTGTATAAGAGACAGCATTTTTTCCATCCTACTGTTGCAGCACAACTAAGCTGCGAGCGATTGTTTGAAAAGCACTATTCAAATCGGCTGACTTGGTGACAGACACGTAAATGGCATTGTTGCCTGACTTGTAAGCAATACCAGGGCCTGAGCCACCTTTGTTATCGCCGAGCACCTTATCTTCTTGCGCTTTAATTGCGGCATTCTGAGAAAGACCAATCGTATAAATAGGAATGGATTTGCTCTTAGCAATAGCCGCTTGAGCATATGCAGCAGTCTCAGCTGCCGACGGACTACCGCCTGGTTCATTGGGCACGCCGTCAGTGAAAAGAATTATGGCACGCTTAGCCTGAGGTCTATGCTTGGCAGTATCTGTCAGCTCCTTGATGGCCGAGTCTAGAGAAGTCGCGATAGAGGTTTTGCCGGTGGGCCGCAAGGGCAAACGGGTGGGCGTGCCGTCGATACCCTCGGTGACAGCAGTGTAGTTTGAGACGGTTTTATCAAGAGCAATAAGAGGGACAGGAAAATTTGCAGTACCGCTATGAGGCCAGGCGGAGTCGCAATTATTGGTGGTGACGCTCCACGAAGAAGAGGGGCTGGTACCGGCTACGTCTGAAAAACCACTGAGGCCAAAGTGAGCATTGCTGGCGATATTCATTGTGTAATAGAAATTGTCTGCAGCCAACCTGGCTGCGGCAATGGGATCAACAGTTTTTTCTACCTGACTCCAATAGGTCTTGTAATAACCAGCCAGGCGAGGCGGCAACTTCGCATTAATAGTGGTGCCACCCTGACTCTGCAGGCAAATAGCATCGCTTTCCATGTTGCCGCGCGAGGCTTCAACGCAAGTTTCTGCCAGACTGAAATCATATGCACCAATGCTCGGCACTTTGACTACAAGATCGGTGAAGCCTGTAGCATTGGCATTCGGGTTGACACCATTGCCCTTCGGGTCGAGTGGATTATTCGGATCGAAATTACCAGGCGGCCATCCCTGCTCTGCGACTAAAGCACCGGCCGGATACTTTGTTGCGGTGGGAAAACCCGGGATGCTACCGGCTGCATAAGTGCTTTGATTGCCGCGCAATCCGCGTGCGGCATTGATAGCCGGATAGGGCCCTTCTGAAAAAGTGAAGGGACTACTATTAGATGGCGCGGGATACGAACCATAGGACAGATTCTGTGGCGGAATAGCGTTAAGCCCCGTGCCCGTGATTGGCGCACCAAAGGTGTTGTAGATACTTTTGCCGGAGCTGACAATTTTATAGTCAACTGTATTAATGGCGGGGCTCCAGAAACGATTGACCAGTACGATCGGCGTTTGATCATCCATTGAACCGGAGACATCGAAGCATAAAAATAAATCTAGCTGCGGCAAGCCGCCGTCAGAAACAGCAGAGGCAGTTTCAAGGGTGCCGATATCTAGAAAGCGTGACGAGAACACCGGCTTGTCTGAATAAATAGCTTGAACACGCATGGTTACAGCGTTTTTGCTGCCAGTGGCCACCTGCACACCGTTTTGATCAACCAACTTGATATTCAAATGAGCAACGTTGAGAGGCGGAGTGCCAAGGTTGGCAGCGGTATTTTTATTTGCCACCACATTTGACGCACTAAACGGGGTAGCCAGCACACTGTTTTGCTGGAAGGTTTGCACGGCGACGTCCATCGCCAGATCGTGCAATTGACTATAGGTGTAACCGGGTGGCGAACTGGCAAGAGCAGCAGTGCCGGCCAGAGTCGAAGCGTCGGTAACAGACTGCACTTGCGAACACATCAAAGTGTAGCGGGCAATTTCGAAGCCGACTAATGCCAGTGGCAAAATCACAAAGAAGGCCAGCACCATCACCAGTGCCACCGTTGTCATGCCGGCGCTGGTGCGCCCTTTCTTTTTAAACTTCCCTGACATAGCTATCTTTTCCTTATTCAGTCAGACCATTCGGATTTTCAACATAAGACTCGACATTCAATCGCAAGCTATATGGATCGGTTAAACCGGGAATGGCCATCCCCATCCACTTTGTGTCAAAGCGCACCAGCGGGTCGATGTCGGCATCAACTCTCATCAGTAAGAAGTAAATATTTTTAGATGTATCAACAGTACCGGCTGCAAGCTTGCTGGGAAAAGTCACAGCGCTTCCACCACTCAGTGGCTTAACTAAAACGAAAAGTGTTGGCGTCACTGCCGACAAGCCTGAAAATGATGCGAGGTTTGCCGTCAACGTAGAAGTGGCGCGGGCTTGAGCATCAGTAAAAGTAGGTGCTTTAGCGGCTTTGCGACAGGCTGAGTCGCTGCCGAAAAACAAAATAGTAGCTCGGTAGCCCATGCTCGTCATAATAATGAGGGGAAAAAGCAAGCCTATTAAAATTATCCACAGCACCGCCGGTAGTTCTGCCACTGAGTAACCGCGCTGACGTCGCGTCAAATTCTTTTGTTGGACTGGTAAATGGATGATCATATGTTTGGCGCCTCTTCATCAACTTAGCCAAGCGCCCATCAAAAGTCAATCGCCATTTCACGACCACTTCACGCACAGCGCCTGATCTTGCGTTGTTTTAAGCCACTTGAGTGCACTTCACCTACAGTTCACGCTTGTCAGCGACTATATAGTTGTAATGCGCGAGTAGGAAACAATGACTGATCCCCGCCCCATCATCGTTGCCGACAAAATAGATCAAGAAGCTTGTGACTTTTTCAGCCCACTGGCGTCGGCCAGTCCACTTACTCAACCTCGCGAAACACTCTTAGCAACTACCGTTCCGCCTGGGTCCCTCGCGTCAAGCGGCGACAACGACATTAAACCGGCAGTCGAAATAAAAAAAGCCGAAGCACTTCCGCATCATTTTACTAAGTACGAAATCGTCTCCGCCTTCATTGCTAAAAATGCCGTCCCTCTTGTCTGGATGGGCGTATGCGTAATCACCATTGCATCTACATTTGATCTTGTACGCGCTTTCTCAATGCAAAAAACTGAAGAAGCCAATGCTCTAATCGCTCAAGAAAAATATCAAGAAGCTCTAGCCAGCGCCACTCTGGCCGTGCGGACCAACCCATTTTCAGCACGAGCATACCTGGAGCGCGGTCGCGCCCTGACAAAGCAATTACGTTTAAAAGAAGCACTGGAATGTTTCAACAATTCGCTTGCTATCAGTAAGACTGACGCTATAGCACTTGATGAACGCGCCAGCGTCGCTTTAAAATTGAAATTGCCTAAACAGACAATTGAAGATATCAACAAACTTGAGAGTATGGCACCGCCTGAGCTGAAGTCGTATCAAATAGGCAATAGAGCCATTGCCTATTTTAGCGTTGGTGAATATCGCAAAGCGCAAGTAGACTACGACCGCGCTCTGGCCATGGACCCGACAAATTATAGTTTGCAGTTGAGTAAAGCATTTTGCCTGGCGCAAGATCAAAAATATGCTCAAGCATTGAGTGCTCTTGATGCGCTCAGCAAAATGGACCCAGACAATAACGAAGTGCTGACCCAGAGAGGCTATTGTAAGCAGAGGCTGAACGATCTCGTGGGTGCCCTGGCCGACTACAATTTAGCGATTAAGAGAGACACTACCACAGCCCGCTGGTTCGCCTACCGCGCCGGTCTCTTTATGGAAATGAAACAGCCTGAAAAGGCATTGCCTGATTATCTTAAAGCGGCCGATCTGGAACCGGAAAACGAAAGTGCCCAGTACACCGCAGGCAAACTCTGCCAAACTTTACACCAGACCAAGCTCGCCTTAAAATTTTATGATCGCATTTCGCACTTTCCCAATTTTCGCCTGGCTTTCAACAAACAGGTTGAGAGAGCCAATCTCAATATCGAAAGTGGCAATTATCAGAGTGCCCTAGCTGACCTGACAAATGCTCTGAAAATGAAAAAAGATCCGGAGACTTTATTCTTGCAAGCTGTTTGCTTTAGCCACATCGGCAACAGAAAAGAAGCGCAAACTGCCATGGAGATGGCCAGTAAAATGAGCGCGCCTACCAGCAAAGCCTATCTTTACAAGGCAGAAATCGCTTCGACATTGGGTCAAAATATCTCTGCTGTAGATAATTATTCACAAGTGCTGCGGCTGGAACCACACAATCAAAAAGCTTTAACAGCCCGCGGCAAATTTTATCTGGCTCAACAGCAGTGGGGTAGTGCTGAAACTGATTTCAAAAAAGTACTTGCCTTAGGCAACCACAATGCTGAAGTTACCAATGGCTTAGCTCAGGCTTCCTCAATGCTCGGTAAACGCGCAAAAATGTCTATCGATCTGCCAAAAGCTTTCAATGGTGATTTTAATAAATTGACTGACGCTCAGATCGCTAAAGATGGATACCGATATTTTAGTAATGGCGACATGGTCAAAGCGGCGTACTACTTCACCGAAGGGGTAGTACGTAAGCCAAACGATGTTGAGTTGCGACGTCTATTGGCCCATAGCCTGGCCGGCAGCGGCAGCCATAGCGATGCCATTGTGGCATTTGCCTCACTAGCCCAAACAAACTCACTCAAAGCCAACGACAAAATTGCCTATGCCAGAGAAATGGCTTCAGTTGGTCAGTACGATTCAGCCATTAAAGTTGTAGAAGAATTGAGAGCGTCCAGTACCAATCAATCGGTTTACGCTTATGAGCTGGCCAAGCTGCTTTCAGCCTCAGGCCAAGACGAAAAGGCAATGGCTCTTTGCGCCAGCGCCATGACGCAATCGCCTGCCGGTGACCGTCAGCAGCTGGAAAATCTCTATCAGTCACTCAGTAGTGAGAAAAACAAATCGGCTCATGCGCCAAAGCCACAGCCCAAGCCAGCAACCGAAGGCTAAAGGATGGCACTGACAAATTTCATTCGGAAGCCGCAAGTAAAAGAAGGCGGCCTCTCGCTGATTTTTGTCGTTTTTCTATTTTTTACAATCAGCTGGCTGGCACCTGAATCAACTCTACGCACCAACACAATCGAGCCGGTTAAGCAGTTCTATCTATTCTGGGGTCTTGATCAGAATTGGAAACTGTTCTCTCCAGAAATCAGAAAAATCAATTTTCATACCGAAGCGATTTTGACTTTTGCCGATGGCAACCGACTTATTGTTGAAATGCCGCGCATGAACAGACTTAATTACTGGGATCGTTTTCGCCTGGAAAAATTTCGCAAGTGGTCTGTAGATTCGCTGCCCTGGCCAGACTATAAAGAGTTCTGGCCCGACTTTGCGCGCTACATCGGGCGAAAATACAACAACAACAATAATCAACCGCAATCACTTTCACTCAATCTTTACTACATTGAAATTCCAACTCTCGACTTGAATCACCCGCACCCTCTTGTGCCCGTGACGGAGATGCCGCCTCATACTAAAATAAACACTGTCTTTTTCTATCGTTATCAACCTGCCGATTTTAAAAGTGGTGCACTATGACTTTTGCGGCTCTGATTGCAGTCTGGCGAAAATTTTGGTTTGAGCCCCAAGACGCATCACCGGTAGCCCTTTATCGCATACTCTATGGAATTTTAATTTTGCAGATTGCGGTCGTTCATCTGGGAGAAAATTTCAGTCAATGGTACGGGCCCAACGCGGTTATGACACTATCTGCGGTGATCAAGCATTTCTGGCTCAACGAACCTAGATTTGATATGTTGCTTTTATTACCACAAACTGAAGGTGCTTTTGCCGCCTTTCACCTTGTGTTCGTCATGGTGGCTGTAGCACTAACAGTAGGATTCTGCTCACGCTATAGCGTGTTGTTTGTCTGGCTGACATTATTGTCGATGCATCACCATGACCCCTTCAACATTAATGGCGGAGATGCATTTTTACGTGCGGTGGGTCCGTGGTTGGCACTTTCACATTGCGGTGACAAGTTTTCTGTCGATAGCCTTATAAGGCGAAAGAAAGGGCTACCTGAGCCCGGCCCGAGCGCGCCCTGGGCTCAAAGAATGATACAAGTGCAGCTGGCCATTGTTTACTGGCAGACTTTTTGCTGCAAGATTGGCGGCACACAATGGCTCGATGGTTCGGCCATTTACTATGCCACCAGACTCGATGACATGTTCAGATTTCCCGCACCAATAATTTCCAACAACATCTATTTGTTGAAGGCTTTGAACTGGTTCACGCTAGTTATCGAGTTTGCCGGTTGGACGGTAATCTGGTTCAAAGAATCATGCTACTACGTGCTGATTGGCTTGTTCTGCCTGCATCTTGGCATTGATTATATGATCAACTTGCCCGTATTTGAATGGGCCTTTATTTTTACTCTGGTGACTTTTATCAGGCCGGAGGATCTTAATTATGTGCTCCACCGAGTGAAAAAATTGTCGCTAAAGAGTGTAAGAAATGCCGGCGCGATAACATGACTAGTACTTGACCAGCCATCTCACTTTATTTTTTGAATCAACAGACAAGTATACTGAACTGGAGCTGCTTCCTTCTAAGTACACAGGGATGGTATCACCCCATAGTTTTTGATCTGCATCTCTATAATTGATCGTAAGTCCGGATTCAGCCCGTAGATTATCTAAGGAAACTTTTTCAGTGTGGAACCCTTCTAAAATCGGGACTGTGGTCACACCTCCTACATAAAAAAGCTTCAGATCGCTTACTGGGAGAGATCCTTTATTTTCGACATAAACGACGTTGGGCACTCTCAAATTTATTAATTGAAATCCTATTATTTCAGCGAGCAGCACCACACCTATCAACATCAAAAATTTTATATGATCTGATTTCACTGATTTTTTTAGGTCATCTACCAAATGCTGGACCATTTACTAGCACATACATCAACCGCCCTTAAGACCCACAAGTCAGCGGATTTCAACGGTTAGTTGATCTTTCCCTTTTTTCTCCGAACTGGTCAGCATCAATAATAACCGTTATTGACCAATCGGTTCCTAACTAATATTGTTCATTTGTGGACCGAGCGGTTCCTAACGGACAAATCTAACAACGGGGAGACAGGTCAATGCAAAATGTCGACATGCCGCCGAATCACAAAATGGAAACATGCTCCGCTTCAACTAATAATATACTGTCCTCCGACGGCGTGCTCGACTACGATGCCCTGAAAGAACTGGTCATGAATCTGGGCGCCGACGACGTAGGATTCGTTGACGTAGATAGAGCTTCTATGACCGATCAGAAACGCGGCTTAGAGAACGTCTTCCCCGCCGCCAAATCTTTCATTAGCATCGTCGTCAGAATGAACCGGGAGCCTATTCGAAGCACAGCTCGCTCAATAGCAAATCTGGAGTTTCACCACCAGGGCGAGGAAGTGAATACCATCACAAGGAAAGTGGTATCAAAGTTGGAACAGCCGGGCATTCGAGCCCAAAATCCCTCCATGGGTTTTCCATTGGAGATGCAAAATTTCCCCGGCAAGATATGGGTAATTTCGCACAAACCTGCAGCAGAAGCCGCTGGTCTGGGCAAAATGGGCATCAATAGAAATGTCATTCACCCTCGCTTCGGAAACTTTATATTGCTGGGCACAGTAGCCATAGACGCCCATATAAGCAGCTACGATAAACCGATTGATTATAACCCGTGCATAGGCTGCAAGCGAGCCCATTTATGTGGTGCCAGACAGTGATGCCGAAGCTTATCTCAAAAAGCGCTTTCCTCATAAAGAAATTCGCCTGGTAAATAATAGCCTCAGACCCAATACGATTGCGGCTTTCATCAGCGGTCTCAGGTCAGTGTTTCAACGCAACAAAACAAGCGATGTCGATATAAATCTGCACTTCACTTTTACCGGCAAAGAGCCTGCTATTGCAACGGTGAGGATCAACAAAGGGAAGCTCGAAGTAACTCAGTCGCACGATGGCGTAGCCGATCTGAAGGTGACCACAGATTCCACTTTCTGGATTGACTTTCTCAATCATCGTCGCTCGATTCCGCTGGGGTTACTGACAGGGAAGCTGCGCCTCGCGGGCAGTTCGGTACATTTGCTGAAATTCAAAAAGTGTTTCCATGCTTGAATTTAGAGATTGTTGACCGAACAGTTTCTAATGAGTTATTCTCGAACAGGCAAACGCGGAAAAGAAAACATGGCCAGACCCAGAGAGTTCGATACCGATGAAGCACTGAACGCTGCCATGCTAGCCTTCTGGGAGCGGGGTTACGAAGCGACCTCCACTCAAGACCTGCTCGATGCCATGGGACTATCTAAAGGCAGTTTATACAAAGCTTTTGGCGACAAACACAGTCTGTTTTTGATCGCGCTGCAAAATTATCTTGACCATTTATACGAAAAAATGAAGCAGTCGGCAGACGCTGGTAGCGATCCTGTTCAGTCAATGACAGGCTTGATGGGAGTAGTTGAGAATCTCTGCTACAAACAAGAAATGGCCAACGGTTGCTTCGCCGTCAACACAGTAGTTGAACTCAGCCAGCGCGACGAGCAGGCTAGTCAGATTTTGAAGCGCCATCTTGTGAGAGTGGAAAAGCTCCTCGCGACGCTGATAAAAAGCGGTCAGGAACGCGGCGTCTATCGTCTTGATGTTTCTGCAGAGTACCTGTCCGAGGCCTTATTTGTTTATATCTTCGGAATGCTGGCACAGTCACGAGGCATCGCCAGCCCAAGCAGAACAAAGCGTCTTACTAGCTTTGCTATGAGATTCCTTCGAAGTTAAACTTCGTTGTATGGATCAATCAATGCCGTCTGCCAGGGTGCAATACCACAGTTTATTCTCTGCTTGAAACGCTGCATAGTGCTCAGAATTTTCGCGCAAGAGGTCGAGCCAACTTTCAAGCCAGGACGGCCAAACCTTTTTTCTCGACCAGATTTAGGAGTTTCAACGAAGTGCCATTAGGGGTCTTGACGCCGCGCTCCCACTTTTGCACTGTCGAGGTGGCAGTATTTAAGTAGGCCGCGAAAACGGCTTGACCGGCGCCGCTCTGTTCCCGCAATTTCTGTATCTGCTTTGGTGTGTAGTCTTTCAAGGGTGGCAGGCAAAGGACATCGAACTCCCGCATGGTCTGCTTATCCATGACGTCAGCCTTGCACAGGTCTTGTGCACTGTCATGTATCGTTTTTAGTATGCGACTAACCATGTCTTTCTACCTCGTTCTTAATCTCAATCAAAGCGCCTCCTTTAATAGCTTCCTTGATTTGATTGTCTGTATAAGCCAATAATTTCGTTGCAAAATACTTCATCGGTGTGAGTTCTTTGTTGTCGATATTCTCGCGGTCGTTTTAGCAAAGCCAAAAATAGAAAAAGCAATTTTTTACCGATTGTAGGCACTGGGTCCTATGGCTTGCAACTGGCTCCCACAGATTTCGCTGCTGTCCCAGTTATAAGTGAGGCGGTCAGATTTTTCCAGAGCTGCTCTACGAAGTTAGGACTAGCTATACTATTTAGGCTATATTTCAAAGCCGGTCAATTCAAAACTGAAGCAACCATGCAGAAGGCACTCGATTTCAATCCGAACTATGTAAACGGCTGGATTCACCCGGGTGATGCATTTGCCCACGACGGCAACAAACCGGAAACGTAAAACGCGCGCTAGCCGCGGAGGCGTATCCAGCGGTAAAGCCGGCAACGTGCTTACGGTCGAGTTCACGGTCTGGTTCACAGACCCACTCAGCTAGATGCGGTTCAACTCGCTAGTGCGACAGAGTTAGTGGGTTCGAAACCCATGATTTTTTTGTAGCACGCATTCATGCCCTTGTAGCAAGCACAGCTTATAACTTCCAATTTGTCGCGGTCGAGCACTGTAACCTTGCCTCTGGTGTACGAAATTACTCTCGCCTTGAGCAATAAACCGGCGGCAAAATTTACGCTGGTGCGTGAAACACCGAGCATTGTTGCCAAAAATTCTTGTGTAAGCGTGAAAGAATCGCTGTCGCAGCGATCGTGAGTGAGCAGCATCCAACGAGCGCAACGCTTTTCTACAGGGTGTAAGCGATTACAGCCGGTGTTGATCGAGACATTTTCAAAAAGAGCCATGCCGAAATGTCCGCAGATTGCGACAAGTTCTTGATGTTCGCTTAAAAGGCGTTGGAATACAGCTACTGGAACCCTCCAGGCCGATGCTTCTACCTGACAAATAACCAGTTCAGCAATTGAAGATACACCAAGGGCAACTGAGACGCCGAGCATGCCTTCGCGGCCGATAGTGGCCAGCTCCACTAAGGTGCCGTCGTCCATTACGGTTAGAAGCGACATCACTCCCGATTCGATGAAATCTACATATTTGCAGTCACTATTGGGCTCGCAAGCGCGCTCACGCAAATTGAAGTGAACAGGTTCGGCAGCAGCCATCACGGCTGTTCTAACGCCTTCGGATAAACTGCGTAAAATCAAATTTTGCGGATCATCGAAATTCATAACAGCACCGGTGGTAGAAGTAACATCCGAACGGTTGGCTGAGTCGATTAATCAAAGACAGCCGCATGTGTATCAACACTATGACAGGTCTGAACATACTTTGCCGGTGACCTTGATGGCGCTTAATTTTTTCGAGAGCCATTAGTGGCAATGTAGTTTACGAGATTCCAACCTCAAGTCTGTTGATGGAAATGACGTCGCCCTGTCGAATTACATCAAACTGCAGTGGAGGCCTGGGAGCTGGACCAGCGAGCACGCGTCCACCCTGTGTCAAATCAAATGTGCTTTGATGGCTGGGACAAACCAAAATCGCATGATTTCTTTTCGCGGCGCAAATACACTGTTCGACTGTGCTTTCTATACACCCGCAACATGATTCACTTTTGTAATTTAGAATGCAACCCCGGCCATTTGGACAGAGACGGCTAAAGGCAACGATATTCCCCGGTGCTATCCGCACGGCAAAGCCCGGTATTTTGCGAATTTGCTCCTGCTCTGGATTGAACACAACATATTTCATTTGAAATTCAAACGGCCTGCACGTCCAATCAGCGGGAAAATCCGTCAGGTTAAACTCGACATTGCGAACAGCCGCTGGCATATCAGCTGCTTGAAAGAATTCACCAGGCTTCATGGTCGGTTTTAAAAACCGCGCAAGCGGCGAAGCCAGTATTCCAAAGGAAAATACCATGATGACACACATTTGAGCAGAGCGAGCCATCCAGCGAGAAGATGGGATACCGTGTGAATCGAGCAGGTAAGAGTCTCTGCTAAGGTAAAAAATCGTCCGCTTTTACACATACCATTAAATTCGTTGCCTCGACGAATGTGCGCGGAACAATTCATGATAAAAACTTTTGTTCAGTAACCAATTAGCGCGGCGCAAACAGAACAGTGAGGACCACTGATGATGAACAACAACACAATTTGCGTGTGGTACGAGAAAGATGCCGAGGAGGCCGCGAGCTTCTAGGCCTGGACGTTTCCTGACAGCACAGTAGGTGCAATAATGCGCGCACCAGTTGACTATCCCAGCGGAAAAGCTGGCGACGTGCTTACGGTCGAGTTCACGGTTTGCGGCATATCTTGTATTGGTTTGAATGGTGGAGACTCGTTTAAGCACAGCGAAGCATTCTCCTTTCAGATTGGAACGCTATCGTCGGCAACGGCGGCACCGAGGGCGAGTGTGGCTGGGGCAAAGATAAATGGGGCGTGTCGTGGCAGATTAGTCCGCGCGTGCTAACTGACGCCATGTACAGAGGTGGCGATGAAGCGAAGCGCGCATTCGTAGCGATGATGGAAATGCGCAAAATCGACGTGGCCGAAATAGAAGTTGCGGTGCGCGGAGCGGTTCTAAGTAGCATGCAGGTTTGAACATAAAAGTTCAGAACGAGGCATCAGAAGATGCTTGAATTCTGGGGTCTTGTAATTCTTGGCAGTTTTCACCTGCTGATTGCATGCAACTGGCTCCTCGGAATTTTCATTTTTTCTTCATGCAAGCTGATCGCCTGTAACAGAAAAATCTCGCAAATTACACAGCGCCACCACCTGCGGTGAAGCAGCATTGAGGGCCACAAATGATAGTCCTTAGCTTTGTAATCGATGAATTCGACATCGAAGAAACTAACTACTTTCTAGATCAAGATTTCCTTAGAAAATGCGTCGGAACGATTCATCCGAAATCTTTTGTTGCGTTCTTCGGCCTAAGGTAGGTGCGTTTTAACTAAAAGAAAATTTTGATGCCCTAATCTTCGCAGGTCAGCTCGCGCAAATCGATCATAAAGCCCGGATACGAAGCATCAACACATTCAGGCTGTTCGACTTCAAATTCGCCATGAGTGACAAGCTTAGCCACTTGACCCATCATCGCCAAACGATGATCGCCGGCGGTAGTCCAGACGCCGGTCTTAGGTGCGGCACCAGATTTGATGGCACCGGTACCGTGCACCGTAAATGTACTGCCATTGCGTGTCACTTCCACACCAAGCAATTTTAAATTTTGCACGATCAAACTAAGTCTGTCCGACTCTTTTTCGACCAGCTCGGCAGCACCGTGCACGGTCGAATCACCCTTAGCAAAAGCCATGGCCAGAGCGATTATCGGCAACTCGTCAATGCCGCGCGGAATATGCTCGGCTTCAATATTGGTGGCATTAAGTGAACCCGTATAAGAAACTTTCAAATCTACAACCGGCTCTAAACCAAAATTGCGTTCATTGGTAATTTCAATATTTGCGCCCATGGCCTTGAGCACATCAATAATTAGATTGCGTCCCGGATTTACTCCCACATCACTCAGTTCAATTTCAGATCCTTCCAGAAGAAGCGTAGCAACCATGAAGAAGGAGGCAGCAGAGAGATCCGCCGGCACTTGCAAATCGCGGGCGCGCAGATCGCCTTGCAGAGGTTCAACAGTAATTTTCAAGCCATCATTTTCACTTTCAAAAGGCAAGCGCAAATGAGTCATCATGCGCGTTGTGTGGTCGCGAATTTTGGCCTTGGTGCTTACTGAAGTTTTACCCTGAGCTGAAAGTCCGGCCAATATTAAAGCTGTTGAAACTTGCGCCGAATTGACGTCGAGATCAAATTCGCCACCGGTCAAATTGCCGCCGGTAATTGTAAACGGAGCTTTGCCGGCTGTGCCCTGATAAGTTACCTGGCCTCCCATTGAAACAATCGGGTCGAGCATACGCGACATGTCGCGCTGCTTTAAGGAGGCATCACCGTCAAAACTAAATACTCCAAGTCGCCCGGCCAGCATTCCTGACAAGATGCGCATAGTCGTGCCCGAATTGCCCGCGTCAATGACGAAAGGCTTTTTGCCAAGAGCTATGGTCTCGATGCCACCGCCCCGAATTAAAAGATTGGTGTGCTTGGAGGGGCCGGCTCCTGATATCTTTATTTTCAAGCCAAGAGCGCGTACCCCTCTGATGGTAGAAAGTATGTCTTGAGAGAGCAGAGCGCCCTCAACAAGCATTTCGCCTTTGATAAAGCATGAGAGTATCAGAGCCCGGTGGGTAATCGATTTATCGCCCGGAAGCTCTAAATTGCCACTTAAATACAGTTTTGCCGACACGTAAGAAGCCTATTAAAAGTGGACTGCCAAAATGTTAGTATCGCACCAATTGCAATAACAGGTATTACTTTCATGCCAGCTCTGCGCTTAATTACCGGCGGCGAATCCCACGGCAAAGCAATAATGTCGATTCTCGAGGGCTTTCCAGCTGGCTTAACGATTGATCAGCTTGCCGTGAACGCTGAACTGGCTGCCAGGCAAAGTGGCTACGGCAGAAGCGGCAGGCAAAGAATTGAATCTGACCAAATCGAAATTGTAGGCGGAGTGCGGCATGGTATCACTACCGGTGCGCCAATTAGTCTGCTCATTCACAATAAAGATGCTGCCAACTGGACCCACGTCATGTCAGTCGACGAGCCGAACGGCAGTGATGAAGCCGTTGCGCAGATGGCGGCAAAAAATATCGAACGCTTTCGCCCCGGTCATGCCGATTATGCCGGCACCCTTAAATATGCTCAGGGCGATGTGCGTGATGTGCTCGAGCGCTCAAGCGCGCGAGAAACTGCTGCTCGGGTGGCGGCCGGTGGTTTTGCCATGCTTTTATTGCGGGCACTTGGCATTGAAGTAGCGAGCCACGTCATTGCCATAGCCGATGTAATTTCACCGGCATCAGTGAGCGCCATGGCCAATGGCCAAATCACCGAGCTGGCACGCAGCTCTGAAGTGTTTTGCATCGACCCTGAAACTTCAGAGCGCATGAAAGCCGCTATCAAACAAGCTCTTACCGCCGGGGACAGTTTGGGCGGAAGAGTAGAAGTACTGGCTGATAATTTACCAGTGGGACTGGGCAGCTACAGCCAGTGGGACCGCCGCTTGGACGGTCAGCTAGCGCAAGCCCTGATGAGCATTCAAGCTATGAAAGCCATGGAAATCGGCGATGGTTTTGCCGGTTCTCAAAGACCAGGTAGTCAGGTGCACGATGCTATGTTTGCTGTGGATAATTCCCGTCAATCAACCTTACCTGTGGTCAGACAGACCAATCATGCCGGCGGGGTGGAAGGGGGCATGACCAATGGTGAAAGACTTATAGTCAGAGCATATATGAAGCCTATTCCCACCCTCAAAGCTGGCCTGCCCTCGGTCACTTTTCCCCAGTTTGAACCCTGTCAGGCGCACTATGAGCGCTCCGATGTCTGCGCTGTGCCTGCTGCTTCAGTTGTGGCGAAGGCAATGGTATGCTTGACCCTGGCCAATTCCATTATTGACAAGTTTGCCGCCGACAGTATGCGCGAGCTTTCAGCCTCAGTTACAGACTACCGTTCCTATTGTCAAAATCTCAATCAGAAGGATAGAGCAGATGCGCCATAAGTCTAAGCATCGTGGGCCAGTCATCACAATGAACTGGAACACTACTCTCGAGGTAAAGACGAGAGTGGCGGTGGGTGCCGGTGCAAGGCACAAATTATCGGCCATACTGGCCCAAATCGGTGCCGGTCGCCGGGTGCTTTTGCTCTGCCAACCGTCAACTGCTGTGCACTGGCTCAGAGACGTGCTCGACACTCTGCCCTCTGAAGATTTTCAGGTCACGACTTTAGAAGTGCCTGATGGCGAAAATTGCAAAACCAGCGAATGGCTCTTGCGCATCTGGGAGCACTTAGAGGCTCGCGGTTTTGATCGCCAGGACACCATTGTCGCTCTGGGTGGTGGTGCGCTTTCAGACCTGGCCGGTTTTGCCTGTTCTACATATATGCGTGGTTTGAATCTGGTGCTGGTGCCGACATCACTGTTGGCGCAAGTAGACGCCGCCATTGGCGGCAAAAATGCCATCAATTTACCTTCGGGCAAAAATTTAGCCGGTACTTTTTTCTTCCCCAAAGCGGTGCTGGCCGATCAAGAAGTGCTTGAAAGTTTGCCCCGCCGCGAGCTCACTGCCGGCCTGGCTGAGATTTTGAAATACGCTTTAATTGAAGATACCGCCGCTAGGGCTTGCGACTACGAAAAAGGCCCGCGGGCGTTAATAGATATTGTCGAAGACATGCTGCGCAATGTGGTGGAGTATGACGATCCGGTGCTCTCTGGGCTGATTACCAGCTGCATTAAGATGAAGCTTTTCATTGTCGCTCGCGACCCACAAGAAAATTCCATCAGACGTGTGCTCAATTTGGGTCATACATTAGGTCATGCACTGGAGACCGCCACAAGCGACAGCAGCGGCGCTCTTAATCACGGTGAAGCCATTGCTATAGGCATGGCGCAGACAACCAAGTATGCCGTAGCGCAGAAAAAAATCGGCAAAGATGCCCTTGAGCGCGTCAAAGAAATTCTGATTCGGGCCGAGCTGCCTCACGAAATTCCTAAGGGCCTGGCCAAAGACAAACTGGTTCAATTGATGACAGCAGATAAGAAGCGCTCGGGCGACAATATCAAGCTGGTGCTGCCTACGACCAAACTGGGTCAGGTCGATTTTGAAGCTGCCGTACCGCTTACCGAACTGGCAAAATTAGTTTGAAGCTAGTTTAAAGCTCACCTGAAACTTTTTCGCGCCGCTTTCGTAATGAATAGTGCAGGACCAAAACACTATTGCGGGAGAGGGTTATGAAAATCAAAATTTGGCATAAACTGGCGCTTACTTCGGTGTCATCTATTGCCGCTTGTGCATCCGGCGCAGCCTTAATCAGTGCCTGGGCAGACGACGGGCAGGGGAAAGCAGACACAGCTTTAGAGCAGGCCGATCCTGAATTTCAAGAAGCGATAGTCAAACACATAATCAAACGCTTTTGTACGCGCATCGATGCCACTGCTGCTCAGAAAAAAGAAATTACCGCCCTGGTAGAAAAAAGACGCGAGGCCAATAGCAGCGAGCGAGCTGCGCTGAGAGCCGGCCTCAAAGACTTTATGCACGCGGCCGGCAGCCTCGAAAATTCGCCCGAGTCAGACAAAAGCCTGCGCGACAAAGCGGCGAGCTTGAGGGTTATGCACGAGAAGTTAATGGACGATCGCCTGGAAACATTCTTGAAAATTCGCGCTATGCTCACAAGTGAACAAAAAGAAAATTTGAAAAAATTCGCGCAACATCGGCCCCGGCTGACAAAAGCCATTGAATCAGGAACAGCTCTCTAATATGCAAGGGCGCACCGAAGGTGACATTGATGATCTCGCTGCCGTGAAAGAAACTCTGGCAGGAGATCGTCACGCCTTTGAGAGGCTGGTGGTGCGACATCAAAATCTCATTTTCAATATTCTGGCACGTATGGTAACCGAGCAAGAAGTGGCACGAGATCTCACTCAAGATGCTTTTCTCAAAGCATTTCGCAACTTGCGCCAGTTCGATCAAAAACAATATAGAGCAGTGCGGCCATGGCTGGTAAAAATTGCCACCAACAGCGCTTTAGATTATTTGCGCCAGGTCAAATCAACGGTTTCGTTTGAACAAATCATGAGCGAAGAACCCTATCTGGAGCCGATTTCAGCCAGCGATACCAGCATTGATGTTGAGCGAATTTTGTTTGTCGAAAAACTCAATCAAGCACTGAGTCTTTTACCTTTGCGATACAGACAAGCATTTATTCTGCGCTATCAATATGAGTTTAGTTACGATGAAATAGGCAAAGCCATGCAAGAAAACGAAAACACGGTGCGCACACTTTTGTTCAGGGCCAAAGAACGCTTGCGCAAACTGATTCTCACCACGGGGAAAGCCGACAATGTCAATGGTCTGTAATAAAATCAAAGAAGATCTCGACAGTTTGTTTGATCAAATTGTCGACACGTCACTCTCTGGTGCAGATGCAGCTAGCCTCTCGCTGCCGGCCATCTGTCAGGCTCACCTTTCTCATTGTCAGAACTGTCGCGATTATCACTCTGCTAATTTGATGTTTTTTGAAGCGGCTTCAACGCTACCCACGCTGGCAGTACCCCGGCATGAAGAATTGACCGCAAGCATTATGCAAGCGGTCATGGCTGAAAAAGGCAGCGACAACTACTTGGCTGCACAAGGAGCGATACCAGTGCATGCTGGCGCGTCTGCGCGCAAACACGATCTCTGGCTACTGTCGACATCATGCCTTGCTTTTGCGACCATGACCGCTTACGGCAGCACTCTAGACGAATCGTTTTGCAATATCACGGCCTGGTTGATTTCACTTTTGCTTTTGCTGGCGCTGAAACCGCTAATTGAAAAAGCTACTGAAAAAGAAGTGCCGGCATGAAATACTTGATCGCACTTTTTCTAGCACTGGGCCTGACGCTGTTGCCGGCAACGGCTCAACCAGTCACAGTACAGCACGATACCGCAGCGCTAATGCTCGACCCAGCCCTGCGCCGACCTTTTCTCTTTGTGCGCGAAATGATCAACCAGAAATGGCCGGTGGGCAGGTTTTTCATTTTGCTTTTGCTTACCGCTGGGCTGACCAAACTTATAATTCCTGGTCTGGTAGGCGGCAGCCTCAGGCGCATCCGGCAGAAATTTTTCGCCGCTGTGGCCTGCGCCCTTTTATATTCCACCATATTGTTTAGCGCCGCTCGAGTTGCCTTTCACACCACCGGCTTTGAACCGTTGGCACTTCTATGTCTGGCTCTGGTGCAGGGTGGTTTTGTGGTTGGCCTTGGCCTGGGGGCGAATCTTTTTGCCACCATTTTGCAGCTTAAGTTTATTGGCGCCAGGCAGCTCAGTACGGTCAAAAACAATTTGCTCTATATAGTTTGCCTCCTGGCAGTTGTGGCGCTGCTCACTCTGATTTCAACGGTACCTGAAATATGGCGCTTTCCGCGCATCGGCAATCGCGTAGTGATTTTGGTTGCTATGATTGGATTAGGTGGACTGATTTGCCATTTCCGCTTGAGGTTCAAGGGCGAAGAATGAAAGTATTGCTGGCAGTGGACGGCTCTCCTTGCTCTAAGTTAGCAATCGATTCGATTGCCGGTCGGGTCTGGCCTGCTGACACAGTTTTCAAAGTGTTAACGGTATTAGAACCATTTCACCCTGAGTTGGCCGGTTGGCATTCAGGCTATGTGCCGCTGGCCCTAGAAGCTCAGCAAGAACGTCTGAACGAGGCCAGAACACTGGTAGAAGAAACCGCCGCCTTGCTGGCGACAAGCTGCCAGCAGCCGGGCACTGAGGCTGTGAGTAGCGAAGTTCTGGAAGGCAATGTCAAAGAAAGAATTGTCGAATGCGCCCGTGAGTGGCACGCAGACATGATTGTGATGGGCTCGCACGGTCGCCAGGGCATCGAAAAGCTGTTTCTGGGCAGCGTTTCGCAGGCTGTTCTGACAGAGGCGCCGTGCTCGGTAGAAATTGTCAAAACAAACGCCCAGTCTAATTAAAGAGCTGAGCGCTGAATATCTAAAGCCAGGGCAGTTTTATGTCTCGTCTGGGCCTGAGTAAGGCTCAAAGAAGGCCTTACGTGCGCCCAGGGCAAGAAAAGTAAAAGTGCTGAATCCAAGCACGATGAATATGAAAATTACCGGGTCTGTCTGAAAAGTTGTCATCTAATTAGCTCACAAAAGACTGATCCATCTATATCCAATAATACCTTTGAACTGAAATTATAAACATTTGAACTTCAAACCGTAGGTATTTTAATAAAACCCGATCCCCTTGTAATTTACCCAAGGGGGCCAATTAGCGGCCCTTAAGGAGCTCCTTACTACCAGAACTTATGTGCTATAACTTCTCAGTTACCATCGATTAGATTGGAATTCCGCTCACAGGGAGAATGGCACTGATGACAGCTTCAAAACGGTACGTACCCGTATGCCTGGTCTGTCTATTAATAGCAGGCACGAGTGCAGCCATGGCCGGCCCCACTTCCATGCTCGATCCGTATAGCGGCGTTCAAGCACCCACGGCTAAAGAAATCGAAGCAAAAACCAATAAGGCCAGAGCCAAAAAGGGTCTGCCACCGATTCACGCTGCTCAATTAAACAGCTCCACAGTGGTGGAAGACGCAACTTTGAGCCCGACTACTTATGTCACTGCTCCAGGCGGCGGCAACGGGAAAGTGGTCAAAGGCAACGATATCGCCGAGTCTAAAAGCTCTGCACCGGGCAAAGGCGGCAAAGTATTCGGTTTCGGTATGCCTAACATCAGCATGCCAAAAGTAGGTTTGCCCGGCTTCGGTAAAAAATCTGAAAAGAGCGAACCTGAAGTAAAAGTAGCCAAAGCTCAAAAAGCAGCTCCTCAAAAAGACAGTGTTCTAAGTGATCTAGAACCTGAAACTCCAGTAGCCAAAGAAACTGCAGTGGCAAAGGAAACTGTAGTAGTTGAAACAACCAAGACCGCCGCCGCTCCTTCAAACGATGGCAATGTGTACACTAAGACTCTTAAAAACACCACAAGCGGCATGGTCAACGGTAGCAAGAAAATCGGCAGCGGCATCGCCAGCGGTGCAAAAGCGTCCGGCGGCTTCTTCGCTAAAGGTGCTTCTATGGTCGGTCATGGCTTTAAAGCCACCGGCGAGAAAATCAAAGACGGCGGTAGCAGCATGGGTAAAATGGCCCACATGCCTCATCTATTCAAAAAAGGTGAAAGCCGGGTGGCCAACAACGGTCTGCCTCAACCATTCCCTAAACAAAGCGCCGAGACCAAAGCCAAGCTAGCGGCTAAAGCGCCAAAAGCTAAAGCTTCAGCTCCATCAGCCCTTTCGCAACCAGATGGTCTGGCCGCTGAAAGCAGAACCGCCATCGCTCAACCAGATGATCTGGTGCAAGAATCGAATCCCGCGCCTAAGACAGCTGCAGCTAACGTTCCACTGGGCGTGAATGACGAACTGGTGCCTGACTCTAAAAGAGGCAAAAAAGGTGGATTGTCTTTACCGAAATTCAATCTCAATCCTTTTGCAAAGAAAGTCGCCGGTAAAAAACAGAACACTCTTTAGTCTTGGCTCAAAGCAATACTGAAATAGAAAGCAATATGTGGCGTGTACGGCAAACCGTGCGCGCCACAACGCTAATTGCCCCGCTGGCCTTGCGAAAGCAACTGGGCCGGCCGCTGCTCATCGCCAGCGAAACATTCCAGCATACTGGCTCTTTCAAGTTTCGCGCGGCATACTGTGCCGCACTCTCAAGTAACAGCAGTCATCTATTGACCGCCTCTTCCGGCAATTTCGGCGCCGCCCTGGCTTATTCTTGCAGCCTGCTCAACAAGAGCTGCACTGTCGTGATGCCGCATCAATCGTCGGCGGTAAAAGTGGCCGCGGTAAAAAGTTTTGGCGCCAGCGTCGAGCTTGTAGATGTGAGCGTGGTCAGCCGTGCTCAAAGAGTGGCTGAGCTGGGCGCTCAAATAGACGACGTTGATGTGCTCAGTGCCTACGACGACCTGCGTGTCATTGCCGGCAACTCAACGTTAGGTGAAGAAATTGCCGAGCTTGAGAAGAGCGGCCAGTATGATTTTAACTGTGTGGTTGCCCCTATGGGTGGTGGCGGTCTCACTGCTGGAATCATTCAGGGCTTGCGGGCGAAAGGCTCTAAACTAGAGGTCTTCGCTGCTGAGCCGGCACTTGGTGATGACGGTCGGCGTTCACTGGCTGCCGGCAAAATTATCGCCAACGATTTTGAGCCTGCCACCATCGCTGATGGCGCCCGCACCCTCGCTCTAGGCAAGCACAATTTTGAGATTTTAAAAACCGGTCTATCTGGCGTCATGGTGGCCAGCGAGAGCGAAATTGAAGAGGCTGTGCGGCGGCTCTTTCTCAACCAGCTCAAATGCGAGCCCACGGGCGCTCTGGCGCTGGCGGCACTGATTGGCCAGGACCAAGACAGTATGTTGATGCTGCACTCACCCAGGTACAAACCACTGCTTGTAGTCAGCGGCGGCAATGTTGAGGCAGCGGTCTACTCTCGCATTATTTCGGCCTAAAAAGAAACCGGCCGATTGCTCGGCCGGTACAATTTGAACGCTCAGTTTGAATGAACAAATCAATTAGCGCTTGCAGCTTAGACTGCGTTTACGCTCAGTCTCTCTCTTTCAGCCTGAACAATAGTTGCGGCTTTAGGCAGACTGCGTGGGAATTCGCGTCCTCTCATCAATACTTGTTTCTCATAACTTTCGGGCTTGAAAATTTGAGCGAAGTATTCAATGGCATCGTCTACGTTGAAATCACGACAAGAGAAAATGTCGAGTGTAGCGAAACCTTTTTCTGGGAAAGAGTGAATCGAGATATGTGATTCGGCGATCAACACTACTCCGCTTACTCCCCAATCGTCTTCTACAGCACCGTGATAGGTAAAGACGTAAGGCGGCATAATCTTAGTCATATCAAGCTTTGCTGGATAAGCATCAAGAGCTTGACTCATTAGTGTCATGTCAGCCAAAAGTTCTTTTGGGCAGCCATAAGCTTCAAGGATCAAATGTGGTCCAAACATGTTTCTTCCCCCTTGGGCTGCTCTAGGTGAGCAGCAATGAAATTGGTATCCGAGAAGTTCAGGAAGTTGTTTAAGAAGCGGGAGCCTTGGCTTTTGCTTTATATTCTCTTTCCTGCGGGGTACACGAAACGCTTATCTACACCAGATTAAGATTAGACAGGGCCTGGGAGTTGGGCGTTGTGTGGTGCATCAACCTCCATAATGAAGATAGATCGAAAGACGTATTCTACAGGAAATGTTCCGGCTGTAAACAAAATTGCTCTTAAGGGGCGAACTTGCTCTTTACTTTGCTTCAGACTCAGGCTGGGCCAAGCTAGATATGGATCTTGTTGACGCGCACTTTGACCGTTTCGGCAAAGTTGGTTTCGATGGCGGCGGGCAGACTGGAGGCCGCATCTACCCAGAACTGCGCGCCAACGAGAATGGCCGAGGAGCGCTTGCCTTGAGGGAAGTGCAGCAAAACCGGATCTTCGCCTTTGTGCAAAATCAGCAAATCTTTCAGTCTGTGCAAGTCGGAGAACGACTGATTGGTACTGAAGATAACGTCAACCATAGACGCGTCACCGATGCGACGAATACTGGAGCCCATCACTGAAGTGCTCTCGTCGTTCTTCTTCACCTTGCCTTTTACAAGCAGCAGCGACTGAGGCAAAAGCACGTCAGAAGAAACTTTCTCCAGCGCTTCGCTATATAGAACAATTTCAGCCTTGCCGGTCAGGTCTTCCAGGTGAATGATGCAGAGCAGTTTGTTCTGCTTGGTCAGTTTTTTCTCAATGGAATTAGCCAGGCCACCGAGAATGACAGTGGTGCCATCTGGCGACTCTTTCATCTCTTTAACCGAGTGAGTGGTCAGATACCGCAAACGATTGGCAATACGCTTAAGCGGATGGCTGGTGACGTAAAATCCCAGCAGCTCGTGCTCCATGGTTTGCAGCTCGCCTTCACCAAACTCAGAAGGATCGCCAACCATAGGCGTCTCTAAATTGATTCCCTGCGATTCGCCCAGGCTGAACAAACTAATTTGCCCGGTGTTTTTGGAAGTCTGCCTACGGTTGGCGGCATCTACCAGCGAATCAAGATTGGTCAGAGCTTGCTTGCGGCTCATACCGAGGCCGACGCAGGCTCCCGATTTGATCAAAGATTCTAGTGACTTTTTATTGACCAGGCGCAAGTCGATACGGTCAAGAAAATCTTGCATGGTGGCAAAGATGCCGCCCCGTTCCCTTTCAGCAACAATGGCTTGTACAGCGGCATCACCGAGGCCTTTGGTGGCAGAAAGACCAAAGCGAATAGCGCCACCATCTGAGGTGAAGTCAGATCCCGAGACGTTCATATCTGGCGGCAGAATGTCGATATTCATGGCCTGACATTCGGCAATGTAGCCTTGCACTTTGTCGGTATCTGACGACACTGATGAAAGCACCGCCGCCATGTATTCCACAGGATAGTGTGTTTTCAAATAGGCGGTTTGATAAGTGACTACGCCATAGGCTGCGCTGTGTGATTTGTTAAAGCAGTACTCGGCAAATTGCACCATGATGTCGAAAAGATTGTTGGCGATTTCCGGGCTGACCGAATTTTTGGCGCAACCTTCCACAAACAAAGCACGCTGCTTCTCCATTTCGGCAGGCAGCTTTTTACCCATAGCCCGTCTCAGCAGATCTGCCTGGCCAAGGCTGTAGCCACCAAGCACCTGAGCGATTTGCATGATCTGTTCTTGATAAACAATCTGACCATAAGTAGGTTTGAGAATGGTCTCAAGCAGAGGCGTTTGATATGTAATTTTGGTTTTGCCGTGTTTGCAATCGATGAATTTATCGATCATGCCTGAATCGAGTGGGCCAGGTCGATAAAGAGCGATCAGAGCAGAAATGTCTTCCATATTAGATGGGCGCATGTCGCGCGCCACTTGTTTCATACCGGCGGATGTTTCTAGCTGAAAGACACCGGCTAAATCTCCATTTGAAATTGTCTGGAAAGTTTTTTCGTCATCGAGCGGAATTTTGTCTGGAATAATCTCGATGCCGCGCACTTCTTTAATACGCTTGCAAGCTTTATCGATCATGGTCAAGTTGCGCAGACCAAGGAAGTCCATCTTCACAAGACCGACGTAGGCTGCGTCTTCCATGTAGTACTGAGCGATGATGGTGCCGTCATTGTTTCTTTGCAGTGGAATCATTTCTTCCATCGGCACATCTGAAATGACAACGCCGGCGGCGTGCATACCAAAGGTTTTGTTGCAGCCTTCCAGTTTGCGCGCCAGATCAATTACTTGCTTGGCATAATCATCAGTCTGGTAGACCTTTTTAAACTCCGGGTGCTCCTCTACCATTTCATCAAGAGGAGTTGGCTTACCGCGCACCACCGGTACCATTTTGGCCAGTTTATTCGATTCGCCGAAAGGAAATTCCAATACCCTGGCCACATCTTTGATTACGGCCTTCGAGGTCATGCGGTTAAAAGTGATGATCTGCGCCACTCTGTCTTCGCCGTATTTTTCGGCGCAATACTTAATTACTTCGCCACGGCGTTCGATACAAAAGTCGGTATCGATGTCGGGCATACTCTTACGCTCTGGGTTCAAGAAGCGCTCAAAGAGTAAGTTGTAGCGCAGTGGATCGATATTGGTGATACCGAGAGCATAGGCGACAATGGAGCCCGCTGCTGAACCTCGACCAGGGCCAACAGGAATGTCTTTTTTGCGGGCGTAATCAATGAAGTCGGCAACGATTAAAAAGTACGAAGCAAAATTCATGTCTTCGATTACTTTCAGTTCGCGAAAAGCACGATCTTCAATTTCTTGACTCCACTCGGGAAAGCGCTCTCTCAGGCCGTCGAAGACCAGGCGATTGAGATAGCTTTCGGCAGTGTGACCCTGAGGCACTTCAAAATTAGGCAAGCGCGGCTCGCTGGCTAACTTAACCATCTCGACTTTGTCGGCAATTTCAAGGGTGCTTAAAATCGACTCCTCGATAATTTCAGTATCGAGGTGATCGCGAAAAAGATAAGCCATCTCGTCGCCGTTTTTGATGTACTCCCAACCGGTAAATTTCATGCGGTTAGAGTCGGTGACGTTTTTGCCCATCTGAATGCAAAGCAGGCAATCATGCGCCTTGGCGTCTTGCTTATTAGTGAAGTGGCTGTCGTTGGTGCAAGTCAATTTGATTTTCAACTCACGGGCAATTTGCACAAGAGCGCGGTTGACTTTGCGGTCTTCGGGCATGCCGTGATCTTGTATTTCAATGTAATAGTTTTCGCCGAATGTTTGTTTATACCAGTCGGCTACTTCTAAAGCTTTTTTGTAATCATCTTTGAGCAGGTGCTGGCAAAGCTCGGCTCCTAGACAGCCTGAAAGAATGATCAAGCCATCTTTTTGCGCCTCAAGCATCTCTTTATTGATGCGTGGTTTGTAATAAAAACCCTGCAAGTGCGCCCGTGAATTTAAGCGCACCAGATTGCGATAACCTTCTTTATTGCGCGAGAGCATAGTCAGGTGATAGAGCGGTTGCTTGGCCGATTTGTCTTTGATGTCACCATCGATAATGTATGCTTCGCAACCAATGATTGGTTTGAGGCCGCCTACTTCCTGACACTTTTTTGTCAGCTCAACAGCACCGTACATGACACCATGATCAGTAATCGCTACTGCCGGCATATTTTCGGCCTTGGCTTTCTTCACCAGATCCTTAATCATGGTGGCGCCATCGAGCAGACTATATTCGGTGTGCAGGTGCAGTGGTACGTACGGACGAGGACTCATAACAGCTCCCGGCAATGCCAAATAGCGCTTGACTGAGATTTTTCACTCAGCCACTCTAATTCTAAGTAATTCCCTCTTATTACTACGTCCAACCAAAGCCAAAAGTTCAATATCTTTGCCAATATTTGCCGATTTTCTCAAAATTTAAAGCCAGAACAGAACAGGAAGGCTGGAGCCTTCCTGTTCTAAAAGCTTATTGGCCTGAAAATAGCTTTTAGACTATCAACTCCTTCAAATGAGAAGTAAGTCTAGAGCGGGATACTCGTCTGCGCGAGGTTGTTGTGCGGTGGGCGCCCTGGGCGTCAGCTTCGACCGGATATTCTTTCAACATCACGTCAGTCACTTCCTCCAGTTCAAGTTTGGCAATTGCTTGCCTGAACCACATCTGTAGGCATCGTCTTTCATCATTTGAGAGGGTAGTCTCGTTCATTTTAATTGCTCTCCTTACAGGCCAACCAGGGGAAATTCGTACCGCCGATACGCAACACATATACGTAGAGCGGAAGTTCTCTTTCAAGCGTCTAAACAGTTATTCAGCGTCCTTTTGAAGCCATGCATCAGGAGTGAATCCGCTTGTCCTTGTTTCGATTGTAAGGCCATATCAAGAGGAAGCAATGCTTGACATTTAATGTAGAGATAAAGAAACGCTAACCATCACGCTTTTGCTCTAAAAAACAAAAGGAATAATTTTAAACCGAGGCGCTGGAACTTGGTCAGGCAGGCGTTCTTGAGCGCCCTCAATTTTTGCGATGCGCCACTTCATGAAAACCAAAATTCCTGGAATTGCTGCCAGTGGAAACCATGTCAGGTGAGAAAGTGCCAATCCAACAGCACCAATTATGATACCGAGGTAATGAGGATAGGCAATTTGAGCCGGCTTTTGCCCCGCTTTTTCTTTAGCTTTGTCCGCGGCCGCTCCCTTGATGAAGAGCCATGCTCCAAAAACCGTCAGCACCAGGCCAACATAAGCCAGGGGATAAAACAGTTCATAGGGGCCAAAGAGCGCGAGCTTCATGCGCATACATAGAAGGGCGCTGGTGAGGTATAGGCTCTGTCTCTTATACACATCTGACGCTGCCGACGAATAGAGAGGTGTAGATCTCGGTGGTTGCCGTGTCATTAAAAAAAAAAAATAATAGAGAC
>ENA-ORBV01004509-ORBV01004509.1-microbial-mat-metagenome-genome-assembly--contig:-NODE-4509-length-26638-cov-19.327661_pt1 | contig 26638 bp, 31 predicted proteins | sample MGYA00237777_ERZ505514 | MGnify/ENA primary metagenome ERZ505514 (study PRJEB26160, sample SAMN06269048) | microbial mat metagenome | isolation source: Oligotrophic lake microbial mat | place...
GCCCAGATACACGCTATCCGATCATCTCTGGAATTATTTGCAGGCTTATGCGGAGAAGCATCGGTTAAAGGGAAATGGTTTCGGTTTTGGCTTGGTGACAGGGAAAGACATCGCCCGTACATTGTCCGCGCGCTACTACAAAGATGGCTCTGAAATTCTCATCAAGCAATCGCGCAAAAATCCAAGGCGTCTTACGCCGCGCGAGTGTGCGCGGCTCATGGGATTGCCGGATACATTCAGAATTCCGGTATCTGATACTAGGGCTTATAAACAGTTTGGAAATTGCGTGGCAGTGCCTGTGATCAAGGAGGCGGCGCGGTTGATGTCGCAGTTCATATGTATTGAGGATTCACAGTTATCTTTTTCAAATCTTGCGGTGGCTGCATAAGGAGAAAATCATGGGTTCAGAGGGCCGGATTCCAGGGGTGCGTAAATTTAGAGTGCGGAATATGGCGGCATGGTTTGCGAAAATGTCTGAGCGTGATCTGCTTTTTCATCCAGACGATGATCCTGCCGATATTATTGAGATATCTACTGGGAAGCATATGTTCTCGACTGACGAGATCGTGAGATTGCGAGAGATTCTGAGAAAAATGTTTGCACGGCAAGGCAATGGGGTCTATGACGCGGCGTATCCGGTTTTCATGCGCAGATTTCATGGGCGTATGCCACTCATATATTGATGGCTGATGTTGTAAGCAAGGCGACGCGCAGCCGGATGATGGCTGGAATCGGCGGCCGTAATACTTCCCCGGAGTTGCTGATTCGGGCATTACTTCATGGAAATGGCTATCGTTTCAGGCTTCACCGGAAAGACCTGCCGGCAAAGCCGGACATTGTTCTCCCGAAATACCGCGCAGTCATTCTGGTTCACGGCTGTTTCTGGCATGGTCATCGATGTCATATGTTCAAATGGCCAGCAACAAACAAGGACTTCTGGCGAGCTAAGATTCTTGCTAGCGTGAAACGTGATCGTCGCTCTGTAATTGCTCTTCATTCTTGCGGATGGCGCCTCATGACGGTGTGGGAGTGTGCATTGCGTGGGCCCAAAGCCATGCCACATGAAGCAGTGTTCCGGAAAATATCGTCGTGGTTGCGATCCCGTGTTGACCAATCCGAGTTGTCAGGCAAAATAGCTCGATGACCTTTCCCGATATAGAGTCGTTGATGCGCAGGTTTCGTGCGCTGGGTGCCACACACGTTTTCTGCAAGGCGCTTGCAGAAAACGACAACTCGAAACAGCAGATCTATCTCGGGGGGAGTTTTGAAGTGCTCAAACTTCTTCCGCATCGTGACGTTCGTGTGGTGTCCGGTGGCAAGCGTCCCAATTTCAAAGCCTCACTCCAAATGTCTTGGGTTGATGATACGGGGCAAGTTGCGGAGGCGCCTGGCGCGCAATTGATCCTTTATCCCGATTACCCCGAAGTACGACTTTCCGGATTTTTGCGTGGCTGTCCAACAGCGCCTTCCGCTCAAATGCAACCTGTACCCAAAGATTTACGCAAACACAATAATGGCCCTGACGGACGGGTTTTGTTTTTCGGTGTGAGCACCGGGCAGGCTGTCTACGCCTATCTGGGCAAGGTCAGGAGCGCAATAGCGGTTGAGTTCAATCGAATGCTGGGCGAAGGAAAGCTGCAGAACGAGGGGATTTTCTGGCGAGTGCCAATTGGCAGAGAGGGCAATCCAAGGGGCGAACTTTTGTCCCGGTTACGGATGATTCACCAAGAGGGGTGGCATGTGTCGTGCCGGTTAAATGCGGCGGGCCAAGTCATGGCATATCAGGCACAAAATGGTGGCGGTTATACATTGGAGGCTCTTCTTGGGATAAAGCCGAATGCCTTGGCTGCACCTGACTTTATGGGATGGGAAGTAAAAGCTTACGGCAGCGGTAAGGTGACGCTCATGACGCCGGAACCGGATACAGGTTATTACGGCGAGCATGGTGTAGAGGCGTTCGTGCGCAAATACGGACGGGATGCTGGTGGTGATGTGCTCTACTTTACGGGTATGCATCGTGCTGGTCAGATTTGTAATGCATCAGGGCAGAAGTTGATGCTGCGTGGTTTTGATCCCTTAAAAGCGAAAATTATTGATGTAAGCGGGGGCATTGAGCTGGTTGATCGAAAGGGGAATGTATCTGCCGCTTGGTCATTCCAGGGGCTGATTGAACACTGGGGGCGAAAGCATGCTGCAGCTGCTTATGTTCCTTACGATAAAAAGAAGACCATGCCTCCTGAATATCAGTACAAAAGTCCGGTTCTTTTGGGAGAGGAAACGGAATTTTCTTTATATCTGCTTTCGCTTTCTTCGGGCTTGGCCATGTACGATCCGGGCTCAAAGGTAATGAATGCGAGCGCGAAGAAATCCACCGTAAAAGCGCGTAGCCAATTCCGAATCTCTACTAAGCATCTGGGTGCTCTATACAAAAAGTTTGAGGCTGTATATCTGTAAACGACAAGTCACAATTTGCTGATTAATCTAGTTACGTTAGAGAATCTGATTAAATAAGATACGGTTATTTTGAGCCCTTTTTATTGGGGAGATAGAGGACGATTCATGGCTAAGCTGCGCCCACGCGCCAGAATTATTAGAACAATTGGAGACCAGCTTATAAGTGGCCCCGAGGCGGCGCTGATTGAGTTGGTGAAAAACTCATATGACGCTGATTCACCATTTGTCCTAATCAAGATAAACCCCTCGCTATTAGATGGGTCTTTAGTTGAGCGGTTAGGTAATTATTTCAGTCGGATTGGCAGCCCGGGAACATCGTAGATATTCGGAATGCATTTTTATTGACCTGATACTTTTCTATGAACCACGCCAACCCCAACCGTACCGCCGAACTCGCCCGCAACGTCGCCGTAGCCCTGCGTTTTAAACAGACTCAGGGCAAGCCCGAAATGCCGCAGGTCGAGAAGGAAGTGCTCGCGCCCAATTACGACCGGGTGCGCGGCGGCAATCTGCACCTCGCCAACAATGCCCGCGATCAGGGCTGGCCGCATCCCGCGCTGTATCTGCGCGCAGCATTGCCGGATCGTGTTGATGTGATGGAGCAGGTCATTGCTGACGGGGATCGCGTCGGGCTGCTGTTCCGTGTCACCGGCACGCACACCGGAAATTTTTTCGGCATACCGCCGACCGGCAGACGCATCGACGTTTATGAAGTCGCGCTGCTGCGCATCGTCAACGGCCAGATGGTTGAGGGCTGGTACATGATGGATGAGGCCGAGTTGCTGCGGCAGTTGGGCGCGAAGCTGCCGCTGCGTCCCGACGGCAAACTGATTGCGCCGCCATTTCCGCAGACCGACGATGCCGCGACCTTTTTCAAAAAGTTGGAAGATCAGCCGGTGCTGACTGCACTGGACCGCAACAAGCGCATCGCTGCGCGCACGCGGCTGTCGACGCAGGCCAAGGAGGGGATGGCCGTCGGTCACAAGAACCTGCGCTACGGTTTTGAGCACACGCGCGGCTACAGCAAGGTGCATGGCCATGGCGAACTCAATCTGAATGCGGCTTTCGCCGAGCGGTTTTACGGACTGGACGTGCTGCTGGCGGAGGGCAATCAGGTTTGGGTGCGCTTCAATGTCAACGGCATCCACAACGGCCCGTTCTGCGGCATCGTGCCGACAGGGGCCCGGATGGGTGTGAACGCGGTGGCGATGGTCAATTTTGATGACGAAGGCACGATCACCAGTAGCTGGACCTTTGCCGACGAACTTGGTGTGCTGCTGCAACTGGGCCGGCCGAATCTGCTGCTCGAATAACAAGTCTGGAATAAGCGGGGGTGTTTCTCTGTTCTCAGCGTGAAGTGAAACCATCCACTGGAGGTACGCAATGAACAAGATCAAGACAGGCGTGACCGTAGCCGCAGTATTTCTGGCAATGGGCGCGCAGGCTGCGCAACCCAGTCCCGACATGTCGTTTTTCGTGACCAGCGCGGGTCTCGGCCAGGGCGCCGACCTCGGCGGACTCCCCGGGGCTGACCAGCATTGCCAGCAGCTCGCGACCGCGGTGGGTGCCGGCAAAAAACAATGGCGCGCCTATCTGAGCACGACGGCCGCCGGCGCCACAGCGGCGGTCAACGCGCGGGATCGCATCGGCAGGGGCCCGTGGCACAACGCCGAAGGCCGGCTGGTCGCGCGAAACGTCGATGAGCTGCATACGCTGAACGGCATTAACCGCATGACGGCCTTGACCGAGAAAAATACCAAGGTCAACGGCCGCGCCGAATCACCGAACATGCATGACATCCTCACCGGTTCCAAGCCGGATGGCACTGTCGCAACCGGTGACAAGGACACCACCTGCGGCAACTGGAGCAAAAGCGGTGAAGGCGCGGCCATCGTCGGTCACCATGACCGCTGGGGCCTGCAGAGTGACGAGCCGGCGCGCTCGTGGAATGCGTCACATCCGTCGCGCGGCTGCAGCCAGGACAATCTGCGCGCCTCGGGCGGCGCGGGCATGTTTTACTGTTTCGCGGCGAATACCCGATAAACGCAGCGCGCATCAAACCGGCCGGGCGTCTATACCCGGCTTTTTTTCGTTCGCACCCCGGGATTTTATGTAAGTTATTGTGTAACTATTCAGTGCGAGCGGAAAGTCAAAAGCTTCCCTCACCCCGCCCTCTGCCGGAGGGAGAGGGAGAAAACCATCGCCGGGGCAAGCAAACACTTGGAATCGAGTAGCACGGGGGTTGCTCCCTCTCCCTCCGGGACAAGGGAACACTGGAAGCGGAGCAGAGGGCGGGGGTGAGGGAAGGTCGCTGAGTTTGCCGCACGCACTGAATAGATACGTTATTGTTTTAATTAATATTTTTATCAGAAGCCAGCAGCGGCCCGTATCCCGTTGAACGGCGTTTCACTCTGCCCGGCATCTGTGCCTGATGGAAGAGATGTGCTCAGTAGCTGGTGGAAGCGGCGGGTGCGGGTTTGCGCTGTTCGGCGATGAAGCTGCGGATTTCGCTGGTCAGCCGCGGGTCGCCCTGAATGCCGGTTTTGCCGGTGTGCGACACGCCTTCGAGCAGCACCAGCTTCATGCCGGGGCGCAGGGTTTTGAGTTCCTGCATGTCCTTCAATGTATGGTCGAGCGTGCCAACGATGCCCATGGTCGGCACCTTGACTGCGGCCATCTGTTCCGACGTCACCGCCTGATCCTTGTAGCCGCGCAGCGATGCCGCGGTCGCCAGTTGGTCGAAATTTTTGTCGGCGCGGCAGGCGGTGATGCGCTGCTGGATTTCTTCTTCGGTCGGCTTCATGCCGGCCGGCGCCTGGCGCATGGCGCGGCTGCGGCTGATGCAGTCACGGGCAATTTCGGCGGCTTCGGTTTCGATGCGCGGGTTGTTGGCTTCTTTCGGCGAGCGGCCTGCGCCGGCAACCTGAACACCTGTCAGGAAGCGTTCCGGGTGCAGGGTCAGCAGTTGCGCAACGGTGCTGCTGCCCAGCGAGAAACCGATGATGTGTGCACGTTGGATTTTCAGCGCGTCGAGGATGCGCACCACGTCCAGTGCCTGTTGCCGGCCGTAGGCGGCGGGATCGTGCGGCGAATCGCTTTTGCCGTGGCCGCGGGCATCAAACGCAATGACGCGGAAATCCTTCGCCAGATTGTCGACCACGCCGCGCGAGGTCCAGCTCTCGAGGTTCGAGGTGCCGCCGTGCAGCAGCACGATGGCGTCGCCCTTGCCGGTGTCGGTATAGCGGATCTTGACGCCGTTGGCGTCGAGGTATTTGTCTTCGAAGGCCAGCGACGGTGCGGCGGCGAAACACAGCAGTAACACGGTGAAGCGGATGACTGGGTTCATGGTCCTCTTCCTTTGGTCGGTTTGTTGTTATTGATTGCGGTTGCAGCTTAGCGAAATCCGCGGTGCATATGCGTGCCCGTGCGGTTTCGCAGCACACTGCCCGCTCAGTGTTCAACCATCAGTTTTTTCAGCAATGCCGGATCGGGATCGAAGCCGAGCCCCGGTCCCTGCGGAATCGCGATGCGCCCATTGCGCGGATTGATCGCATCACCAAACGGTGTCTCGGCAAAATCGCAATAGAACCGTTCGATCCAGACTTCGCGCGACTGCGCCGCGCTGACATGGATGGAGGCGAGCAGCCCCGGACCGAAGTATGCCGAATGCGGCACCACGCGCACGCCGTGGGCTTCGCCCAGCGCAAACACTTTCTGCATTTCGGTGACGCCGCCGACCTTGGTGATGCTGGGCTGAGCGATATCGAGCGCACCGCGTTCGAACAGGCGGTGGAATTCGTTGGCGCTGCCGACGTTTTCACCGCCGGCCACGGCAATGCCGCCCTCGGCGCGCACCCGCGCGATTCCCGCATGGTCTTCCGGCGGCCATACCGGCTCTTCGAGCCATTCCAGATCAAGGTCCTGCAGTTCGCGGCAGATGACGAGCGCCTGGGCGACGGTCCACGGGCAGTTGCAGTCCACCATCAGCGGCACAGTGTTGCCGACAGCGCGGCGTGCGGCGCGGATGATGGCGGGATCGATTTCATGAATCTTGATCAGCTTGTAACCGCGTTGCAGCGCTTCGGCGATGCGCGGTTCCATCGCGGCGGTTTTGCCGTAACGCAGCAGGCTGGCGTAGGCGGGCAGGTCGGCGCGCGGGCTGCCGCCGAGCAATTGATACAGCGGCCGGTTGGCGATCTTGCCGGCAATGTCCCACAGGGCGATGTCGATCGCCGACAGCGCATACATCAGCGGTCCGTTGCGCCCGGCGCCATGGACGGCGCGCGCGAGGTCATGCATCAGCACGGCAATGGCGGTCGGGTCGCGGCCAATGCACAGCGGCGCGAGCATGCGGTCGAGCGCGGTGCGCGTTGCCGGCCACACGCGATGGCCGAAACCTTCGCCCCAGCCGGTGACGCCGGCGTCGGTGTCGACGCGCACCAGCAGCGTTTCCATCGCAGTGCGGGCCTGACCGCCGACCATCGGCGCATCGCCGGTGAGGACCAGCGGCATGCGGTTGACGAAGGTGGTGACGGCGGTGATTTTCATGTTTATCTTTTCTTCAGTTTGTTCAGTCCACCTTCGCGCCGGTGGCTTTGATGATCTTGGCGAATTTCCCGGTTTCCGATTGGATGATGCCGCGAAATTCCTCCGGAGTGCTGGTTACCGCCTCGAGGCCGAGACCGGCATAGCGCTCGCGGACTTCCGGCAGTGCATGGATACGAATAATTTCGGTGTTGAGTTTTGCGACGATGGGACGGGGGGTGCCGTGCCGGGCAAAAACCCCCCAGGAGTTATTGATGGCGTAACCGGTTACGCCGGATTCAGCGACGGTCGGCATTTCGGGCAGCAGTTCGGACCGCTTTGCACTGGTCACCGCGAGCGCCCGCACCTTGCCTGATCTGGCGTGAGGAAGTGCGATCGGCATATCCGAGAACAAGATTTCCAGCCGGCCGCCGAGCAGGTCGTTGAGAGCGAGAATGGTGCCTTTGTACGGTACGTGGACAATGTTCACGCCGGTCATCGTCTTGAACATGACGCCCGCCGGATAGGCGATGGTGCCGGCACCGCCGGAGCCGAAATTGAGAACACCCGGCTTTGCGCGGGCAAGCTGCATCAGTTCCTTTACTGATTTTGCTTCTACGCCGGGATGCACAACCAGCAATTGGGGAGCTGAAGCCACCATGCTGATCGGAGCGAAATCGCGCAGCGTGTCGTAGCTGACCTTGTAGAGGAAGGGGTTGGTCGCGAACTGGCTCATGTTGGCATGGAGCAGCGTGAAGCCATCGGCCGGCGCGCGCATCGCGAGCTCGGTGCCGATAATGCCGCTGGCGCCGGCGCGGGTGTCGATCACCACCTGCTGGCCCCAGGCTTCGGTCATTTTCTGGCCGATGATGCGGGCGCTGGTGTCGGAGGTGCCGCCGGGATTCCACGGCACGATCATGCGGATCGGTTTGTTGGGATAATTCTGTGCTGCAGCAACTGCCGGCATTGATGACGCAAGGGCGAGACAGAGCAGGCCAGGAACGGCGACGTTTCTCATTGTTCTCCTCCGCGCGGATGGAATACGTTCGGACAAATTGAAACCGGATTCAGGTTAACACTGCGGGCTGTGATGACAGGCTGCAGTTCGTTATATGTGGACCGTGCAGCCCCGTGGGTTCAGCCCGGAAGCAGAGGCACGGCAGTAGCGCAGGGTTCTAAGACGGGGTTGTCAGCCGCGACGCGGCTCGAACGCGAGCTTCACCGCCAGCGCGGCGAGCACGCCGCCCATCCCGGTCCGGTGTCCGGTGTCAGGTTACGGTTGCAGTACACCGGGGTCTTCGCAAATTTTTTGCGCCAGATGCTCGTTGACTTCGTTGTGGCGGGGAATGGAACTGCGTCTGTTCATCGTTGGGTTATGCCACCACGAATGATTGCCGCCTTCCCTGAGCAGCGAACAGCCGTGTGCGGTGAGATGTCGCAGTAAATCGCGACGCTTCATACCGCAATGTTCAGCTCTTCGTAGTCATTGCCTGCAGCGTTACGTGCATCCGCGCGGTTCATTTCCAATGCTTCACCCAGTGTCACGCGCCGGGTTTTCAGCAGTTCGTCGCGTGTAGGTTCCTGGCAGTTGACGCCAGGGACCTCCTCGATCCACCCGATCCACCACCGGCCATCCTGCTTTACAACGGCGGTATAGGTCTGATTCATGGTGATGCCTCCATGCGCGATTACCGTGGTGACGGAGTTATTCCTGTGAGCGAAATGTGGCAGCAGGGCTGGCATCACAACCTGAAATTCTTTTAAGATGCTGTTTTTATTGATATTTTTTACTTTCCATCGCGTAGCATGCGTTCGATGTCCGCCGCCGATTTTTCTTCCCGGGTCAGGCCGTCGGCATCGGGTTTGTCGGGCGCGTAGTCGGTCGGAATGTTGATTTCGATGTTGCTGCTGTCGCGCGCCGGTTTGGCATCGCTGAACGCAGTCACCAGTTGCGGATAAAACACCACCAGCAGCAGCGCGATGAGCTGCACCGCGACAAACGGCATCACGCCTTTGTAGATGTCGGCAGTTTTGATCTGCGGCGGCGCGACGCTGCGCAGGTAGAACAATGAAAAACCGAAGGGCGGTGTCAGGAACGAGGTCTGCAGGTTGATGCCGATCATCACCGCGAACCACACCGGATCGATGCCGAGTTTGGCCGCCACCGGGGCCAGCAGCGGCAGCAGGATGAAAGCGATTTCGAAAAAATCGATGAAAAAGCCGAGCACGAAGATCATCAGGTGCACGACGATCAGGAAACCGACGGCGCCACCGGGCACCAGTGTGAACAGGTGTTCCACCCACAGGTCGCCGTCAACCGCACGGAATACCAGCGCGAATACCGTGGAGCCGATCAGGATGAACATCACGAAACTTGACAGTTTCGTGGTGGCTTCCAGTGCCTCGCGCAGCACTTTCAGGTTCAGCCGGCGTTTGATGGCGGCCAGCACCAGCGCGCCGACCGCGCCCAGTGCGCCGCCTTCCGATGGTGTGGCGATGCCGGCGAAGATCGAGCCCAGCACCAGGATGATCAATACCAGCGGCGGCACCATGACCAGTGCTGCGTGGCGATAGAGCGGTGCGCCGCGCAGGCGGCGGGCCTCCGGCGGCAGCGCCGGTGCGGACGCCGGATGCACCATCGAGGTGATGAACACATAGCCGATCATCAGGATCACCAGCAGCAGTCCCGGCAGCACGGCGCCAGCGTAAATTTCGCCTACCGGCGCGCCGAGCACGTCGGCCAGCACGATCAGCACGATCGAGGGTGGAATGATCTGCGCCAGCGTGCCCGAGGCGCAGATCACGCCGCTGGCGAGCCGCGGCGAATAGTTGTAACGCAGCATGACCGGCAGCGAGATCAGCCCCATCGCGATCACCGAGGCGGCGATGACGCCGGTGGTGGCCGCGAGCAGCGCACCGACGAAGATCACCGCGTAGGCGACGCCGCCGCGCACCGGACCGAACAACTGGCCGACGGCGTCGAGCAGGTCCTCGGCCATGCCGCTGCGCTCGAGTACCAGTCCCATGAAGGTGAAAAACGGGATCGCCAGCAGCAGCGGGTTGGCCATGATGCCGTAGAGGCGCTGCGGCAGCGCCTGCAGCAGTTCCGGCTGCAGCATGCCGAGTTCGAAACCGATGAATGCAAACAGCAGGCCGTTGGCGGCGAGTGCGAAGGCGACCGGGTAACCCAGCAGCAGCAAGGCCGCGAGGCCTGCGAACATCAGCGGCGCCATCAGTTCAAAGGCCATGCTTTACTGGTTCACCGGTCGCTCATCAGCGCAACTCAGTTGCGCAACTTTCTTGATGGTTTCCGACACGCCCTGCAGGATCAGCAGCGCAAAGGCGGCGGGCACGACAAGTTTGATCGGCCATCTGAGCAGGCCGCCGGCGTCGGTGGAGATTTCATTGACGCGGTACGACTCGACAAAAGCGGCCCAGCCGAACCACAGCATGATCGCGCAAACCGGCAGCAGCATGAACACGTGGCCGAAAATGTCGATCCATGCCTGCGCCCGCGGTGAAAGACGTCCGGCGATGAGGTCGATGCGGACATGGGCGTTGTGTTTCAGCGTGTAGCCGGCGGCACCGAGGAACACCAGCGTAAACAGGTACCACTGGATTTCGAGAAAGCCGTTGGAACTCAGGTTGAAGCCGTAACGGGCAACGGCATTGCCGGCGCTGATGAGGATGCAGGCAAGGACCAGCCAGCAAGTGCCGCGGCCGGCATATTCGTTCAGCGTGTCGATGGCGCGTGACAGTGCCAGCAGCAGTTTCATGATCTGGATTCCTCCCTCCCCAGGGCGACATCATAAGGGGAACCTGACGTTTCGCATGATAAAATCCGGGCCCCAGCCGGCAACTCCTGAACAGTCCCAGCCCATGACCATTTTTGACGAAACCCTCGAAACCACCGATCCCGAAATTTTCCGCGTCGTGCAGCAGGAAGCACAGCGCCAGGAAGACCATATCGAGCTGATCGCGTCCGAAAATTACGCCAGCCCGGCCGTGCTGGCCGCGCAGGGTTCGGTGCTGACCAACAAATACGCCGAGGGTTATCCCGGCAAGCGGTATTACGGCGGTTGTGAATATGTTGATATCGCCGAGCAACTGGCGATCGATCGCGCGAAAGAACTGTTCAAGGCCGGTTATGCCAATGTGCAGCCGCACTCCGGCGCCCAGGCCAATGCCGCGGTGTTTCTGGCGACGTTGCAGCCGGGGGATGCCATTCTCGGCATGCGCCTGTCGGACGGCGGCCATCTGACGCATGGTTCCAAGGTCAACATCAGCGGCAAGTATTACAGCGCCGCGTCGTACGGCCTCAATCCGAAAACCCAGGAAATCGATTACGACGAAGTCGCCGAGCTGGCCAAGGTGCGCAAACCCAAGCTGATTATCGCCGGCGCTTCAGCGTATTCGCTGGTCATCGACTGGAAAAAATTCCGCAAGATTGCCGACGACACCGGCGCGCTGCTGATGGCCGACATGGCGCATTACGCCGGTCTGGTCGCCGCAGGTCTGTATCCGAGCCCGGTGGGCATCGCCGATTTTGTCACCACCACCACGCACAAGACGCTGCGCGGCCCGCGCGGTGGGCTGATCCTCGCTGACGCCCGGCACGAAAAAGTGCTGAACTCGGCCGTGTTTCCCGGTTCGCAGGGCGGCCCACTGATGCATGTGATCGCAGCGAAGGCGGTGGCACTGAAAGAGGCGATGTCGAAGGATTTCCGCAATTACCAGCAGCAGGTGCTTGATAACGCGCGGGTGATGGCGAAGGTCATGCAGGAGCGCAGTTACCGCATTGTTTCCGGCCGCACCGATTGCCACCTGTTTTTGCTCGATCTGCGCGACAAGCCGGTGACCGGCTTGGAAGGCGAGCAGGCGCTGGGCCGCGCCAACATCACGGTCAACAAGAATGCGGTGCCCAACGACACCCGCACGCCGACGGTGACCAGCGGCGTGCGCATCGGCTCCCCGGCGATGACGACGCGCGGCTTCAGGGAACTCGAAGCCGAGCGGCTCGGCCACCTGATCGCCGACGTGCTCGATGCACCGCAGGACGAGGCTGCCATCAGTCGTGTGCGCGGTGAGGTCAAGCTGCTGTGCGACGAATTCCCGGTCTACAAGTGACAGTGATGAACGCGGAGCGATGAGTGATGAGCGAAAAACCAAAATCCCCCGATGTTGAATTCAGTTCCGCACTCATCACTCATCACTCCGCGCTGCCTTTATGAACTGCCCTTTCTGCAAATCGGACGAAACCCAGGTCATCGACTCGCGCGAGAGTGATGACGGGGAGAGTATCCGCCGGCGCCGCAAGTGCGTCTCCTGCAGCAAGCGCTTCACCACGTACGAGACAGTCGAGCTGCGCATGCCGCAGGTGGTCAAGCAGGACGGCAGCCGCGCCGAATTCGACATGGCCAAGCTGCGCACCAGTTTCATGCGCGCCCTGCACAAGCGCCCGGTGCCGACCCCGCTGGTTGACGAGGCGATCGGCGCGCTGACCAACGAACTGCTGTCGCTGGGCGAGCGCGAAGTGCAGGCGCGCCGTGTCGGCGAGATGGTGATGCGCGAGCTGAAAAGGCTCGACGAAGTCGCCTATATCCGTTTTGCCTCGGTCTATCGCAGCTTCCAGGGCGTCGATGATTTCACCGACGCCATCAAGGAAGTGCGCAAGCCGGTCCGCAAGTAAGCTGAAGTCACAATCAGTCGCCCCTTCGGCGATGGTTATTGAGTAATATCAAAAACATGGCAACCTCTTTCAGCGGCATATTGCAGAGGCATGTTTTTTCACTATTGATGTAACTTTCAATAATTTCATGTTTACACCCGACGATTACCGCCACATGGCTTACGCGCTGGAACTCGCAGCGCGCGGCCTGTACACGACCACACCCAACCCGCGCGTCGGTTGCGTGATCGTCAAAAACAACAAGGTGGTCGGTGAGGGCTGGCATGAAAAGGCCGGTGCCGCGCATGCCGAGCCGACTGCTTTGCAGCATGCGCGCAGCAAGGCGGCTGGCTCCACGGTTTACGTGACGCTGGAGCCCTGCGCCCATCACGGCCGCACCCCGCCCTGCGTCGATGCGCTGCTGAAGGCGAAACCGGCGCGGGTGGTGGCTGCCATGCAGGACCCCAATCCGAAAACTGCGGGCAGGGGTTTTGATCAATTGCGCGCCGCCGGCATCCAGGTCGATGTCGGTTTGATGGAAATGGAAGCACGTGAACTGAACATCGGTTTTATTTCACGCATGACCCGCGGCACGCCGTGGGTGCGAATGAAAGTTGCCGCCAGCCTTGACGGCCGTACCGCACTGGCCAACGGCCAGAGCCAGTGGATTACCGGTGTTGAAGCGCGCCGTGACGGCCATGCCTGGCGTGCGCGGGCCTGTGCGGTGCTGACGGGTGTCGGCACGGTCAAGGATGACAATCCGCAACTCACGGTGCGCGACGTGATGACCACCCGCCAGCCGCTGCGGGTGGTGGTGGACAGCAGGATGCAGACGCCGCTGACGGCGAATGTCATCGGACCGGGCACGCTGATTGCTGCGGCCGGGGCGGACGTGCCACGCAGCGTGGCCTTGCGCGCAAAGGGCGCCGAAGTCGTGGTGTTGCCCAACCACGACGGCAAGGTCGAACTGCCGGCGCTGTTGCAGGAACTGGCACGGCGCGGCTGCAATGAAATTCATGTCGAGGCCGGATACAAGCTGAATGGTTCATTGCTCGCCGAAGGTCTGGTCGATGAATTGCTGATTTACATGGCGCCCTGCGTTCTGGGCGACACGGCAAAGGGCATGTTCCATCTGCCACCGCTGGCCAGCCTCGGTGAGCGGCTTAATATGAAGATCACCGATATCCGCCAGCTCGGTGACGATATGCGCGTACGGGCGCGGGTTATCCGGTGAACGGCTGATGTTCACCGGCATTGTCGCAGCCGTCGGTCGTATTGAAAATGTGTCGCCTGCACCGGGCGGTGTACGGCTGCGCATCGCGGGCAACGGACTCGCCATGGATGACGTCGCGTTGGGTGACAGCATCGCGGTCAGCGGCGTGTGCCTGACCGTAGTGGCTTTTGACAAGCTCTGGTTTGAAGCCGAGGTGTCGCAGGCGTCACTGGGTACGGTTGCGGGTTTTGCGCAGGGCGCCGCGGTCAACCTCGAAAAAGCACTGCGTCTGGCCGACCGGCTGGGCGGGCACCTGATGACGGGGCACGTTGACGGCACCGGCACGGTATCGCGCTTCGAGCCGGTGGGGGATAATCGGCGGCTCGTGATTGCCGTGCCGCCGGCGATTGCGCGCTACATCGCGCGCAAGGGCTCGGTGGCGGTGGACGGCGTCAGCCTGACGGTGAATGCGGTCGAAGGTGATACGTTCGAAGTGAACCTGATTGCACACACGCTGGGCACGACGACATTGCAGCAGCTCCAGCCGGGCGTGACGGTTAATCTTGAGGTGGATTTGCTGGCGCGGTATGTTGAGCGCCTGCAGGACGTCGGTTAATGGAAGGTGCAGATGTTTGGTGGACGGTGCTGATGCCATGAGACGCAAGCAAGCCATGGATGTGTTGTCACGGAACAAGCCGGAGTTGGTGCGGCGGTTTGGTGTCGTACGGCTGGCGCTGTTTGGTTCGACGGCACGCGACCGCTCCGGCGATGACAGTGATGTGGACGTGCTGGTCGCATTTGACGGGCCGGCGACTTCTGATCGCTATTTCGGGGTCCAGTTTTTTCTGGAGGATCTGCTGGGACGTCCTGTTGATCTTGTTACCGAAAAAGCATTGCGTCCCGAATTGCGGCCGTTCATAGAGATGGAAGCACTGCATATCTGAGATTCCTGCCCGGGAGCGGGAGTGGCGATTTTACATTGAGGACATGATCGGATGTGCTGAAAAAGTTCTCGCATATACGGCTGGCATGGATCAGGAGAAGTTTGCTGTCAGCGGGCTGAATTACGATGCAACATTGAGGAATCTTGAGCTGATTGACGAGGCTGCGACGCGGATTCCGGAAGCGGTCCGCCGGATGCATCCGGATATTCCCTGGCGTTTGATTATTGCGACCAGAAACCGGCTGATTCATGGTTATATTGGTATCGATAACGATACGTGATGGAGCATCATTCAGACCGACATCCCGTCCTTGCTGCCGCACCTGCGAGAGTTGCAGAAGTAAGGTATTCAACGGCAATCCGGAGCGTAGAAGGCTTTGGAAAGTATCAGGAATAAGAATTGAAATCAGGTAAAGACGATATGGCCATCAGTTCCACTGCCGACATCATTGCCGAGATGTGCGCCGGGCGCATGGTCGTGCTCGTCGACGAGGAAGATCGCGAGAACGAAGGCGATCTGGTCCTCGCCGCTGAATTCGCTACGGCCGAAACCATCAATTTCATGGCGCGTTACGGCCGCGGCCTGATCTGTCTGACGCTGACCGAGGAGCGTTGCCGGCAATTGAACCTGCCGCTGATGGTCAGCAACAACCGTTCGCCGATGGGCACCAATTTCACGCTGTCGATTGAAGCTGCTGAAGGCGTCACCACCGGCATTTCGGCGGCGGACCGTGCGTGCACGGTGCAGGCAGCGATCCGGCCCGATGCCGGTCCGGCCGACATCGTGCAGCCGGGACATATTTTTCCGCTAATGGCGCAGAACGGCGGCACCTTGGTGCGGGCCGGGCATACCGAGGCCGGCTGTGATCTGGCGCGGCTGGCTGGGGTGATGCCGGCGGCGGTGATCTGCGAAATCCTCAAGGACAACGGCGAGATGGCGCGGCTGCCGGACCTGATCGAATTCGCTGCAGAACATAAACTGAAAATCGGCACCATCACCGACCTGATCCAGTACCGCAGCAGTACCGAATCGCTGGTCAAACGCGCGACTGAGCGCGACATCGACACCGCGCACGGCACCTTCCGGCTGGTGGCCTATACCGAGGCGGCAAGCCGGCAGACCCACCTCGCGCTGGTGCGTGGCACATTCACTGCGCGCGACGAAGTGCTGGTGCGGGTACATCAGCCGGTATCGCTGATCGACCTGCTCGACACCGGCGCGACCAGCCACTCGTGGAATCTGCATGACGCGATGGCCACCATTGCGGGTGAAGGTCGCGGCGTGATCGTGTTGCTGCACCGTCAGGAAACCGCGGCGGAATTGCTGGAGCGCGCGCGGCCGCAGCATGAGCGCGGCGGCACGGCAAAAATCGTGCTGCGCAATTACGGCATCGGTGCGCAGATCCTGCGCGACCTCGGCGTGAAAAAGATGCGTGTGCTGGCGCAGCCGCTGCGCATGCCGAGCATGGCGGGTTTTGACCTTGAAGTGACGGGTTATCTGCAGCCGCCGAAAACGGTGAATGGGTGAAGGAGTGAAGGCGTGAAAGGGGACGACAACATGCTGGGCGATATTCTGGAAGCCTGTAATCTCATCGGGAGATGCAGTGCCACGTTCACACATTCACACATTCACACCTTCACGGTCCAGCCATGAGCCGTTACGACGACATCGAAGAACTGGAACCGGAGCACAGGGGCGCGGGCCTGCGCATCGGCATCGTGATGGCGCGTTTCAGCATCGACATCGGCGACGGGCTGCTGTCGAGCTGCACTGCGGCGCTGGTCAAACACGGTGTGGCGAAAAAAGACATGTACATCGTCACCGTGCCCGGCGCGCTGGAAATTCCGCTGGCGCTGAAAGCGATGGCGATCAGCGGCCAGTACGATGCGCTGGTGGCGCTCGGTGCTGTGATTCGCGGCGAAACCTATCACTTCGAAATCGTATCGAACGAGTCCGCGCGCGGTATTGCCGATGTGCAGCTCGAAACCGGTGTGCCGATTGCCAACGGCGTCCTGACCACCGAGAACGACGACCAGGCGGAGGTACGCATGAAACAGAAGGGTCTCGACTGCGCGCTGGCTGCGATCGAGATGGCGCATTTGCTGAAGCACTTCAGGTCGGCCGCTGAAAATATTTAAGTCATTGTTTTTAAACAGTTATTTTTCACGCTTGGCGTGAATGTCTTACCGGAACATCATGAAATCCAGCCGTCGCCGTTCGCGCGAATTCGCCTTGCAGGGCCTCTACCAGTGGCAACTCGCGGGTACCGATCCTCAGACCATCGCCGAGCAACTGAGTGATGCCGAAGGTTTCAACAAGATCGATGGCGAATATTTCCAGCTGCTGCTGCACGGCGCGGTGGCCGGTGCTGTGGAGATGGAGCAACGCATTGCACCTCTGCTCGACCGCGCCTATAAAAGCCTGTCGCCGGTGGAGCGCGGCATTCTGCTGCTGGCCGGTTTTGAATTCGAGAAATGTCCGGAAGTGCCGTACCGCGTGGTGATCAACGAAGCAATTGAACTGGCCAAGTCCTTCGGCGGCACCGACGGCCATAAATATGTAAACGGCGTGCTCGACAAGATGGCGATGCAGTTGCGCGCCACCGAGGTGCAGGCCGGGCGGAATAAGTGAAAATTCCGTGACTCATGGCTGGAACAAGCCTCTGATAAGGCTGTGATGTTTGGGATGGTGATCGACAACCTGCTGATGGAATGAACCATGGAAAAAGTCTATGCAATGGATCCCCGGCTGAAAAAACGCATTTATGCTTTTTATCTGGCCGGTTTTCTCAATCTGGCGCTCGCGCTGTGGGTGCTTTTTTACGGTGGCGAACTTGATCAGGGCGCGCGCACGGTCATGCTGCTGTTCTTCTTCGGCTTCGCCGCGGTGGATTTCTGGTTCCCGACCCAATTGAAAAAGAAATATGCCGAACAACTGGCCGAGTTCAAGCGCATGCAGCGGGAGCAGGCAGTCAACGCCCCTGAAGGACAGCCCAAGCCCTGATTTCGGGTTTGCGGGAGGGGCTGCATCCAAATCCGCATGCCTTGTGTAGTATCGGGCAGCAACCCTGGCACCTGCGCCACCGGGCATGACGACGATGAACACCGAAACCGATGATTTGCCGCTGGATTTCGAAGCAGCACTGTTGCGTTGCGCTCAGGGTGACCAGTACGCCTTGCGCGCCATCTACGAGCGCGAACGGCGCTGGCTGATGGCAACGGTGCTGCGCATCGTACGCCGGCGCGAATTGGCCGAGGAAGTCCTGCATGATGCCTTCCTGCAGATCTGGCGCAAGGCCGGCACGTATAACCCGCGGCTGGGTTCGGCGCGCGGCTGGATTTACACGGTAGTGCGCCACCGCGCACTGAATGCCCTGCGTGCGATCAGCAGCTCACCGGAGCGCGATGATGAGCGGTATGAGGAATTGCTCGAGGCGCATGCGGCCTGGCAATCGGTGGATGACTCCGCGGAAAAACGCGCACTGGCGCAGTGCCTCGAACGCCTGGAAGAACAGCGCCGGCAGTCGGTGCTGCTGGCCTTTGTTGATGGTTATTCCCATGAGCAGGTGGCGGCGCAGCTCGGCGCGCCGCTCGGTACTGTGAAGTCCTGGATCCGCCGTGGCCTGATCGCGTTGAAGGAGTGCCTGTCATGATTCCCGTCGACCCGGTCGAACGCGCGGCCACCGCTGCTGAATACGTGGTCGGCACTTTGTCTTCCGCCGAACATGATGAGGTCGCGCTGGCTTTGCCGCGCGACGCCGGCCTGCAGCAGGAGGTGTATTTCTGGCAGGACAAACTGCTGGCGATGACGCGCATGCTGGTGCCGGTGGAGCCGTCGCCGGCGGTGTGGTCACGCATCGAACAGAGCCTCAAAAAAGTCAGGGCGCACCGCAGTGCCGCGCCGGCACAGCCGTGGTGGGAAGGCCTGACCTTCTGGCGTTTCGGCGCGGCCTTCGCCTCGGTGCTTGCCGTGGTGCTGGCCTTGCAACTGAGGCCGGTCGATGCGCCGGTGCCCGGCACCCGTTATCTTGCCGTGCTGCAAAGCCCGGACAAGCAGGACGCCGGCTGGATCGTCGAGGCTTCTGTCGGCGGCAAGCTGCGCCTGATTCCGCTGGGCACGACCGCGGTAGCGCCGCAAAAAGCACTGCAGTTCTGGACCAAGGCACAGGGTGCCGGCGCGCCGACCTCACTGGGGCTGGTGCCGCCGGACCGGGTGACCGAAATTGACGTGGCCAGCCTGCCGACGCTGGAACGCGAGCAGTTGTTTGAGCTGACACTGGAGCCGGAAACCGGGTCACCGATCGGCCGCCCGACCGGTCCGATCCTGTATGTGGGCCGCACGGTGGTGGCGAAGGCTAACTGAAGTACGGACGAAAACGAACGGGCGGAAACGAACGGGCTGCATCCAGAGCCGTGCCCCGCGGGTAATAATAGGTGAGACGCCGCCATCCGGCAGCTCACCTACCGACACTACTCAAGAGGACACATCATGTTCAAGCCCTTGCTGAAAACAGTATCAATCGCCGTTTTGCTGGCTGCCGGCACCAGCCTTGCCGCCACTGACAATGCTTCCCTCCCGGAACCGGTGCGTGTGCCGGCTGGCCATGCAGTCATGCTGGAAACTCTGGGCGTCGGCGAAATCACCTACGAATGCCGCGAGAAAAAAGACATGGCGGGCGCCTTCGAATGGGCGTTTGTCGTCCCGGTCGCCACGCTGACCGACATGCAGAAAAAAACCGTTGGCAAATACTACGGCGGACCGACCTGGGAAGCCAGCGATGGGTCAAAAGTGACCGGCAAGCAGGTGGCAGTGGCGCCGGCATCCGCGGGTAACATCCCGCTGCAACTGGTCAAGGCTGAGCCGGCAATGGGCAAGGGCGCGATGACCGGCACCAGCTACATCCAGCGCCTCGAGACCAAGGGCGGTGTCGCGCCTGCGGCGGCCTGCAGCATGGCCAACAAGGGTGCGAAGCAGCAGGTTGCGTATCAGGCGAAATACGTGTTCTACAAACAGAAGTAGAACGGAACACGCGCTGGAGCCATCATTGAACAAGGGCCATTGCATGGCCCTTGTTCATTTTGTTTGTTGATCAGGCGCTAACGGGTATCCGCCATGCGCAACAGCCGCGCCGCTTCTTCGGCGCGCGCGTCATCGATTTCCCGCACCACGCTGACCAGATCGACCGGTTTCAGCGTCTGTTCGAAACGCCCGGTCAACTGGACCTCCGGCGTCAGGGCGCCGCTTTCATAGAGCGACCAGATTTCCTTGCCATATTCAGTGGTCAGCAGTTCCGGCGCGTAACGGCCGAAAAAGTTGGTCAGGTTGAGGACGTCGCGTTCCAGCATGCTTTTCGCATGGTTGTTGCCCGCGGCATCGACGGCCTGGGGGAGATCGATGATGACCGGGCCGGCGCTGCCCAGCAGCACGTTGAACTCTGAAAGGTCGGCGTGCACCACGCCGGCGCACAGCATGCGCACCACCTCCACCATCAACGCTTGATGGCAGGTACGGGCTTCATCCGCGCTGAATTCCACGTCATCAAGCCGGGGCGCCGGATCGCCATTGGCGTCGGTCACCAGTTCCATCAGCAACACACCTTCGTGGAAGTTATACGGCAGGGGCACGCGCACGCCTGCGGCGGCGAGACGGTACAGCGCGTCGACCTCGGCGCTTTGCCAGGCCTCTTCCTGGGCTTTGCGCCCGTAACGCGTGCGTTTTTCCATGGCACGGGCGCGGCGGCTGTTTTTGGTCTTGCGGTTTTCGGTGTAATCCACCGCTTGGCGGAAGCTGCGCTTGTTGGCCTCCTTGTAGACCTTGGCGCAGCGGATCTCTTCGCCGCAGCGGACGATGAACACCGCCGCTTCCTTGCCGCTCATCAACTGGCGGATGACGTCATCGACCAGGCCGTCTTCGACCAGGGGCTGGAGTCTTGCGGGGATTTTCATGGAGTGACGGGCCGAACCTGCTGTAGCGGAGCCCTATTATGGGGCTTTGTACCCGTTTGCCGTGCCCGTGTATCAGTGCGCTCCAGCCTGCAGAATCAAACGGTTCAAATGGCCGTGGTTTTCACCAGCCGCGGCGCCGCGACCGGATCGAAATCCACCCAGTCGCCATCACGCCATTCGCCGTCCGCCTCTTCGATATCAGCTGCGCCTTCCCTGCGCAGGGTGGCAATCACCCGCTGTTCATTCAGCGGATCTGCAATGCGCACTGACAGCATGACGCCGCCTGGACGATTATCCGGGGCATGCGCTTTGTCATCGTCATCGCCCAATCCGTGCAGGGCGCCACCCAGTGATCCGACATAAGCGCCGGTTGCAGCAGCGGCGAGCGCGACCACGGGGCCGCCCAAGGCACCGACCGCACCTGCGGTAAGGCCTGCGGCAATGGCCGTGCCCACTGCAGATTTCCCCGCACCTTCTGCACCGGGGTCTGCATCTTCGTCGCCGCCCAGTGCATAGGCATCGTGCTGGCCTGGCGGGTTGTTGTGAAAAATACAGATGTCCGTGGTTTCAATATATTGCCCAAGCAATACCGCGACGGCGTCAGCGCCGTCTTTTGATTGAAATCGTCCTGCGATGATGCGTTCCATTGCATACCCCTTTCGCGCCGCGGCCGCTGACCTGGCCAGGCAGGGAATTTCAGGTTATTGATCAGGGAGGGCCGGTAACCAGAACAGATAATGCTGCGCTCCATCACCATGTTCTGTTCGTTATCGTACGCAAGGTACGGAAACCGCTGCTTGGGCGCTGCTGATGTGGGTGCCACGAAACAGGGTGAAGTCGCGATGGCAGCCTGAGGGGAAAACCACCGATGTCTTGCTGATCCGGGTGAACTCATATGCACCAAATGGACTGAAACGGCGACGTTGCGCCGCGAATTGCGGGTTCAGGGCACAATACGATCCCATATGCCCAGCGAATTCGATCTCATCCGCCACTACTTCACCCACGCCACGCCGCGAACCGTGCTCGGCGTCGGCGACGACGCCGCGCTGATCAGGGCGGGCAAGGGCCAGTTGCTCGCGGTGGCCGCGGACATGCTGGTCGCCGGGCGGCACTTCTTCAAGGACGCCGATGCGGAATCGGTCGGTCACAAGGCGCTGGCGGTGAACCTGTCGGATATGGCGGCAATGGGTGCAACACCGCGCTGGGCGACCATCGGCATCGCCTTGCCGCGCGTCGATGCGCGCTGGGTGGCGGCGTTTGCCAAAGGTTTCATGACGCTGGCGCGCAAACACGGTGTCGACCTGATCGGCGGTGATACCACACGCGGGCCGCTGAACATCTGTGTGCAGATCATCGGTGAGGTGCCGGCGCGTCAGGCCTTGCGCCGTGACGGCGCGAAAATCGGTGACGACATCTGGGTGTCAGGCACGCTGGGTGATGCCGCGCTGGCAGTGGCGGCGAAAACAAAACGCATCAAAATTAAACCCGCCGAACTGAAACCGGCGATGCAGCGCCTTGACCGGCCGCTGCCGCGTGTGGCGCTGGGCCTGGCCTTGCGTGGCGTGGCGCGCAGTGCGATCGATGTGTCGGATGGTCTGGCTGCCGACCTCGGCCATATCTGCGAACGGTCAAAGGTGGCCGCAGTGGTGGCCTTCGAGCGCCTGCCGGTGTCGGCCTTGCTGCGGCGCCATCTGCAATCACCGGTGGCGCAGGCTGCTGTGATTTCCGGTGGTGATGATTACGAATTGTGTTTTACCGCGGCGCCGGCAAAACGGGCGGCGGTTGAACGTGCGGCAGTGCGTGCGCGGGTTAAGGTGACGCGTATCGGTCGCGTGATTCGTGCGCCGGAAGGGGTGTGTAGTGTGGCGGTCGTGGACCGCGACGGATTACCGCTGCCGCTAAGGCAAAAAGGGTTTGACCACTTTGGCGGAAGAAATTAAGTGGAAGAAGTTCGAGGTTTCTGCAGCGAGTGGACGAAATGATTGCCCCTGCAATTTTTCGATGATTTTTGTGTCATCGCCATCGCAGGAATGCGGTCGCGCCTCATCCGCGATCTTATTGCCGGGGTGAATATGATCATTGCAGAGGAGCTGACTTGAACAGGATTGCTGCATGTCTTGCGACAGTGTTTTTTGGGGTGTTACAAACCCCGTCGCAGGTTACAGCGGCCTCCGCATAGATGATACGCATTCCTGCGGGCGCTTTTTTCATGGGTAGCGATACCGGGTCCGATGACGAAAGACCCGCGCATACGTTGATGCTGGCGGAGTTTTTAATTGACCGCTTGCCGGTGATTAACCGCCGTTTTGCGGAATTTCACAACGCTGTCCGCCCTCTCAACCCCCGAGGCGAGCGCCTGTTTGATGTCGATGATCCGGATGCCCGTATCCGCAGAAACACGGGGCAATGGCTGGCAGACCGGGGTTACGAAAATCATCCCGTTGTTGAGCAAGCGCAGGGCGCAATAACCGAAGGGCATTGCGCCGTATGGATTGACAACTGGTGTAATGCGCCCTGAAAGAAGTCCTCTTGAGAGGCGTTGCGCTTATTACAGGAATTTAAGGGGCCAAGCTCGATATCCAAAGAAGTCAGAGCAAGCCACAAGAAAATATCGAGATCAGCCCCATCAAAAATATATAATAAAAACAATTAGTTATAAGTATATTTCGTAAAATGGCACCGGCTTGCCGAAACCCGCTGTGATCGATACCATGGTCGTCATACGAATACATGATCGATGAGGCTTTATGGAAACGCTGACCATTTCCCCGAAATTCCAGATTGTTATTCCCAAGTCGATACGCGAAGCGATGAAGCTCTCGCCGGGACAGAAGGTGCAGGCTGTCGCCTACCTTGATCGTATCGAGTTGATCCCTGTGAGGCCGATCAAGCGCATGCGCGGATTCCTCAAGGGCATCGATACCGATGTGCCGCGCGACGCGGATCGGGTGTGAACGTTGTCGATTCTTCGGGCTGGCTGGAGTACATGGCCGATGGCCCCAACGCCGGATTTTTTGCACCCGCCGTGCAGGCCACACGCGACTTGATCGTGCCGTCCGTCAGTGTCTACGAGGTTTTCAAGCGCGTGCTGCAGCAACGCGGCGAAAACGCGGCACTGCAGGCCGCAGCCCTGATGCAGCAGGGTCGGGTTGTTGAACTGACAGGGCCTCTGGCACTGGCGGCGGCGCATCTGAGCATCGAACAATCGCTGCCGATGGCCGACAGCATTATGCTGGCGACAGCACGGGCATACGATGCAGTGCTGTGGACGCAGGATGCGGATTTTGCGTCCATAGACGGGGTGAAATATATTGTGAAGAAGAGGTGAAGTCGGCTGGGATATTTGAGCTTTGCCCCTTTGATTCACCTTTGATTCCTACAACAGAAGCCCTTTCCCTTATTCATCATGACCGACCACACCCTGGGGTTCTACAGCACCGCTGATTTACGCGAGGCTGCGCGCCGCCGCCTGCCCAAAGGCCTATTCGAATTCATGGATCGCGGCAACGACGATGAAGTCGCCATGCGTGACAACTGCGCAGTGATGGAAAGCATCAAGCTCAAGCCGCGCGTGCTGAATGATGTTTCCGAACGCAATCAGCAAATCACCCTGTTCGGCAAAACACAGCAGATGCCCGTGATCGTCGCACCCACCGGCTCCGCCGGCCTGGCGTGGTACGAAGGCGAAATCGCGCTGGCACGCGCGGCTCGTGCGCACGGCATCCCGTTCACGCTGGCGCTGGGTTCGATGACCAGGCTCGAACGCGTCGCCGCGGAAGCCGGCGGCAATTTGTGGTTCCAGTTTTATATGTGGCCCGACCGCGCGCAGTCGTATCGCGTGATTGAGCGCGCGCGTGACGCCGGCTTCGAGGCGCTGGTGTTCACGGTGGATACGCCGGTGCCGCCGGGGCGCGAATACAACCTGAAAAACGGCATGACCATTCCGTTCAGGTTCACCACCCGCAACACGCTGGATGTGCTGACGCATCCGCACTGGCTCGCCGGTGTGTGGCTGCGCTACATGCTCACGACCGGCACACCGCGCTACCAGAATTTCCCCGAGGAAACCCAAACCAAAATCACCGCGCTGCCGATGGGGCGCTCGTCCAATTTCTGCCCAAACATTACCTGGGACGATGTCCGCGATCTGCGCCGCATGTGGCCGCACAAGTTGATCGTCAAAGGCATCCAGCACCCGCACGACGCGGTGATGGCGGCGGATTGTGGCGCGGACGCCGTGGTGATCTCCAATCACGGCGGGCGCGTGCTGGACGCCGCACCCGCGCCCATCGTCACGCTGCCGCGCGTTGTGGAAGCCGTGGGCAAGCGCATCACGGTGATCGTCGATAGTGGCTTTCGGCGCGGCGCTGATGTGATCAAGGCGCTGGCGTTGGGCGCGAACGCGGTGATGCTGGGCCGCGCACCGCTGCATGGTGTCGCCGCCGCAGGCGAAGCGGGCGCCGCGCGTGCGCTGCAAATCTATCGCGATGAGATTGACCGCGTGCTGGCGCTGGTGGGTTGCACGCGCCTTGATCAACTCACGCGCGAGCATGTCGATATGAGCCGGCTGCATCACGGAGCTGAGCTGTGAAACTGTGACAACCCGGCAACATACCGCTGCAAGTCACCAGCGTGGAAAATCCCTGGCCCTGGCCCCGTAATCTACGCCAGCGCGATGCCGGTTGCCCGACGGGTAAGAGGCGTTTATCCTCCCTACACTTCCGGCAATGGCCGAATCATGACATCAGGATGAGCTGTTATGACCAAGAAAAAAGAGGGGCAGAGGATGCACCGCTCCGTTGTGAAAACCCGGAAAGAGCGATTGGCCCTGGGCACCAAGGTGCCCGAGATGACCGCGACAAGCCCGCTGGCTGATCCGAACGCAACGAAGAAAGAGTGTAAAAAGTTCTACGAGCGCGAGCTGCGTCGGCTTTATATCGAGCTGGTGAAGATGCAGGAATGGGTCAAGCACGAGGGTAGCAAGCTGGTAGTCATCTTTGAAGGCCGTGATGCCGCGGGCAAAGGCGGCGTCATCAAGCGGATCTCCGCGCCGCTGAATCCGCGCCACTGCCGCGTGGTGGCGCTCGGCACGCCGTCCGACCGCCAGAGGACCCAGTGGTACTTCCAGCGCTACGCTGCGGAATTGCCGGCGGCGGGCGAGATGACCTTGTTCGACCGGTCCTGGTACAACCGCGCCGGCGTCGAGCGCGTGATGGGCTTCTGCGACGACGCCGAATACTGGGAATTCCTGCGGTGTTGTCCTGAATATGAACGCATCCTCGTGCGCTCTGGCATCACGCTTGTGAAATACTGGTTCTCGGTGAGCGACAAGGAACAGGAGCACCGCTTCATGGACCGTATTTCAGATCCGACAAAGCGCTGGAAGCTCTCGCCGATGGATCTTGAAGGGCGCATACGGTGGCAGGCCTACTCCCGCGCCAAGGACGACATGCTGGTCCACACCGATATCGATCAGGCCCGATGGTACGTGGTCAATTCGGATAACAAGAAACGGGCCCATCTGAACTGCATTTCCCACCTCCTGAGTCTGATACCGTACAAAGAAATTCAGCCGGAAAAAATCAAACTCCCCAGACGCAAGCCCGAATTGCGCGAGGGCTACGATCGTCCGCCGCTGGAAATCCAGAATTTTGTTCCCGAGATTTACTGAGTTTCACATCGATCAGGGACCAACGACCGTGACAAATCATGCTCCGATATTCAGCGTAAACGTCGATGCGACGGGCGTCACGATCGAGAAAATCGATCCGGGGCACCAGGGCTATCGCAAAGCGAGCAAAACCGTGATCCGCCGCCAACGCGACGCCATCGAGCTTTTCCGAAAACTGAAGGCAGACTCCAAAGGCTTCAACGGCACCTATTGCTT
>ENA-ORBV01004511-ORBV01004511.1-microbial-mat-metagenome-genome-assembly--contig:-NODE-4511-length-26625-cov-12.413967_pt1 | contig 26625 bp, 19 predicted proteins | sample MGYA00237777_ERZ505514 | MGnify/ENA primary metagenome ERZ505514 (study PRJEB26160, sample SAMN06269048) | microbial mat metagenome | isolation source: Oligotrophic lake microbial mat | place...
GGCTCAACAGAATCGTACAAAACAAATAGAACACCGAGACTGCCGATGTAAAACCTAATTCTGTTGCATTTGAAACTTGATTCCGCCGGGCTATTTAAGGAAAAATAGCGGCCGTATGATGGAACAAAGGGTGGCATCAAATGACTAAGTTATTGGTGCCGCGTTCCTAAGATGCGCTCGCTCCAACTGTTTATGGACGACTGCAACCATGATATGGCCATTCGTATGTACGCGGGGCAATTATCGCTTCAACCTGCGCTTACGCCAAATGGCAAAAAGTACCGCTTGCTAAACCTGCCCTATTTTCTTGGAGAGAAGATAAATGAATATCTGGGCTGGATGAAAGATCGCGCTGACGAGACAAGTTGATGAAACACCTACATCTCCGCCAGCTCCATCTCCACCTGCCGTTTCGCCAGATCCACCGCCGCAATCTTTACCTGCACCCGGTCGCCCATTTTGAACGATTTCTTGTATCGGCGACCCGTAGCGCGAAGGTTTCCTTCTTCCAGCGTGTAGGTGTCGTCCAGGTATTTGAAGTCCACCAAACCTTCGGCTTTTGAACCGGTCAATTCCACAAAAAAACCTCGTTCTATCATGCCGCTGATAATGCCCTCGAAGCTTTCTCCAATGCGAGTGGACATGAATTCTGCCTGTTTGTACTTCGTACTTTCGCGTTCAGCCTCAGCGGCTTTTCGCTCCTGGTTGCTGATGTGCTTGCATTGTTCTTCGAGTTTTGAAGCATCCATGCGATAGGTTTTCCCGTCAAGGTTTCGCTCCAAAATTCGGTGCGCCAACACATCGGAATAGCGGCGTATAGGCGAGGTGAAATGCGCGTAGTGCGTAAAGCCCAGGCCGTAGTGGCCAATGTTGTTCGAACTGTAAACGGCTTTGGCCATACACCGTATTGCAAGCGGTTCGAGCACTTTCAGGCGGTCGTCTGTACGCGCTTTTTTCATCAATTCGTTGAAGGACTGTGCTATTTGCTTGGGCGTGTCCACTTTCATTTGGATACCAAGTTCCAAAGCAAATCGTGCAAAATCTGCGATTTTGGACATATCCGGCAAATCATGAACCCGGAAAATAAAGGGCACGATTGCGCTGCCACGAGCCACGGACTCAGGAGTATCTTCCTTTCTTGCTTTGAGGGGCGGCTGCATATACAAGGCCACTTCTTTGTTGGCCAGCAACATGAAATCCTCAATGAGCAAATGCGCTTCTTTGCGCTCTTTAACATAAGCTTCCAGGGGTGTGCCGTCGAGCGCGAGCCGGAAGCGGACCTCGTCCGTTTCAAAGCCAATAGCGCCATTTTTCTCGCGCTCTTTGCGCATTTTGCTGGCAAGGCTTTGGAGTATTTTGAGTGCCCATTCCAGTTCTGAGAAACGTGGATGGTTTTTCAGTTCTTCTGAAGGCTTTTTGTCCAGGATGGTTTGCGCCTCTTCATAAGCAAATCGTTTTGCGCTGTGAATCACGGTCTTGCCAAACCAGCGCGATACAATTTTGTCCTTTGAATCAAAAACAAACACCGCAGAAAAAGTCAGGCGGTCTTGTTCCGGCACCAAAGAGCACAGATTGTTGGACAGTTTTTCGGGCAACATGGGGTTGCAACGATCCACCAGATAAACCGAAGTGCTTCGTTCAAAAGCCTCACGGTCAAGTGCAGAATCGGGTTTCAGGTAGTGTGTAACGTCGGCGATGTGAACACCGATTTCGATGTTGCCTCCCGATTGCTCGGGATCTAATTGCCGGACACTTAATGCATCGTCAAAATCCTTGGCGTCTTCCGGGTCGATGGTGAACGTTAGGATGTCGCGGAAATCGCGGCGGCGTTCAATTTCTTGCGGCGAAATGGTGTCGGGGATGCGGGCGGCTTCGCGTTCTGCTTCCTCAGAATGCGCTAGTTGAAACCCGGCATTGATGAGGATTTTCTTCATCTCGAAGTCGTTCCCGCCAATTTTGCCCAGCGTTTGGGTGACTTTTCCGATGGGCACCCTGCCCTTTCCTTCTTGCCAATCAGTCACTTTTATCACTACTTTATCACCATCTTGGGCTTCGCCAATGTCCTCGATGTGAACAAAAATATCGGTAGGAACATTAGGGTTATCAGGGAGGAAAAGGGCGTATTTTCGGTTCAGCCGAAGCGTTCCGATGAAAAACTCGTTGGCGCGCTTGATTACTTCCAATACTTCGCCTTCTGGCTTTCTTTGGGTTTGTGAAGCGCCCCGACGGCCGCCGCGATAGGGTGCAGGCGCAAAGAGCTGTACCCGAACGGTATCGCCGTTTAAGGCACCATTAACGTACTTAGGTGGTACGTACACGTCGGTGTCCATCAGTTCAGAGACGATGTAGGCTGCCCCTGTACGTGTCATGTCCACACGGCCTTCGACGATTTTGCGGGATGATTTATCCGCCGAAGGCCTGCCGAAGGAGGATGAACGTTGATCTGTAGACGTTTTTGTCCTGGAGGAATCTTCTTTTTTATGGGATTTATTCAATGTCTCTAGTCCAAAGTCCTTAGTCTTAAGTCCATGATCCATTGTCTCTTGTCCATCGTCCAAGGTCAAGCGATTAAGTGCGATACCAAATTTGTTTTCTGCAAATTGCGCCACAGAGCCAGCCTGCACCAATTGGTTCAGCGCGTGTTCCGCAGAATCGCGGTTATTTTCGATACGAAGATGGTCGGTGATTTGGCGCGGCGCGAAACTCTTTTTGGGGTGGCCGAGCAGGAATTTGAGGATTTCGATCTGGAGTTCTTGGGCGGTCAGTCTTTTGCCGCCGCTCTTTTTTTTCTTGGTCATCGTTTTGGTGTAATCCCGAATAAAATTCGGGATCTAAATTTACTTTTTGGATTAAAAATTATGGTTTAAACAGAAAAACAGGAAAAAAGTTACCAGCACCGACAAAATAAAGTTTAAAAGACAAAGCGGCCCTTGGTGGTTTGCCAAGAGCCGCTTCGTATTCTCTATAACACATTGGCCACATTGTTCACATTGACCACAGTATTTATCTCTTTTCGATTTTTTGCGTTTTCAAGACCTGCCTGTTTCGGCCCAGCAACTGCACGAGGTAAACACCTTTGGTAAGATCACCCACATAATAGAGTTCGCCTTTGGAAGCTTCAAACACTTTTATTTTTTTACCCAGCAGGTTGAATACAATGATTTGCCCCGTAGCGTCTGAATTATCCTGCACAGCGATATTTTCAGTGGTGGGGTTTGGGAAAACAGATAGTTCTGGTCGGGAGGCATTTTGGGCGCGAAGCGCAAGGGCGGTGAGCAGAAAAAAGAAGACTAGTAAAGTTTGTTTCATGTGCAATGATTAGGGTAAATGCCGTTTCCGTAAACGTCCCAAGGGCTAAGTAGTAAAGAATTGGCTCGATAAAAATTGGAAAAATGAACTACTGTAGGCTGAATTCGTCTGCAAAATAGGGCGGTTGCACATCCAAACCAAAATTTTCTTTGGATAGTTTGCAAAGATTTAACGTCCGGCAAACAATAAGCGCGGAGCTTAGCTACCTGTTCACAGTAATTGCCACCCGTTTGTTGCGGGTTAGCCGCCGTTCGCTTCTTTTTCCGCCCAGCAAATCCAAGTACCGCATTCGTGCGCTTTTTTCATCCACGATTACTTGAGTGATGCTTACAGTCTGCACTTTTCCGGCTCGGCTCATCACATAATTGTTTTCGGGATCGCCTATGCTGCCAGTAAGGTGGAGGCTGAAGATTTGACTGGTGATTGGTGGATTGGTGATTGGTTCAATGGTAAGCCAGTCTCTGAAAACCAGCTCGCGGCGGACTTGCATTTCCGCAGGATAGAGCGTGGCAGAGCACCAAAAATGGGCTTGGTGTACTGGCAGGTTTTCCAAGTAACGCTGCAGTCCGTCCCAACGAAATTCGAGGATGCGGGGAATTGCCCTTTCCGATCCCGATTTCTTCGGGACTAAACTTTCGGAAAAGTGGCCTCGATCAAAAAAAAGAAAAGTAAACGGCTCAACCCCTTCAAAATCATAGTGTTGAAAAAAATCATCCGGATTTTCCCAGTCAAAAAAATCGAGCAAAATCAATCCACGGCTGCGGCGGTAGGGCAACTCGCGCTTGTGCAAGACAAAGGCGCCGTTGAGCAGACAGGCCGTGCGCCCTTCGCGAGAGGTGGCAATCCAGGTTCCCCCTGCCATCTCGTCGCGGGGGAAAAGCAAGGTGTGACCGCCGGGTGTTTTTTCGCGGATGATGACCTGCGACGAGCGTGAAGGTGCTTCGTCTCGGTTGTGCGTAAGAATGAAGCCAGAAGGCCTGGGGAGGTAGGTGACCGTACACATGATGGATATAGCACTACTCCTTTTGGAGCTTAAATACCGTTATTCCTACATTGCCAAATATTCGAGTATCATGATAGGAAAATTCTTTAGACCGGAATATCAATTCAATGAATAGGGTGGTATGCCTGTTTTTTCTTCCGAACGGATTTGGGTAATAATTAAACAATATTTTTCCACCAATATCAAATAGATTTTTGCTCATTTCACCTTCCGAGATAGTATAAACACTATTGTCTTGAAATGGCATTCCCATTAATAAGGTGTTATGAAACACACGCTGATATTTAGCATATATTTCCCAATTAAAATGAGAAAGGAAACCACCAGAATAAGCTTCCCCCTTATCACCAAGAACATGTAGCCTATTGCTTCCAGTCGCGGTAGAAAGACCTTTTGACTGTGCACTTCTATCTGTAATAGAAACACCCAATCCTGTGTTAATAAACAGATTGCCAAATGATAATTCAGGCTCAAGAAATAAGCGAAACGCGTTTTCAGTTGCTGATTCATCAATCAAAGCAAAGGGATTCACATATCCCCTTAATCTGTAATTCCCGACCAATCTTCCACCTTTTCCAACCTGATTGTCCCAACCGTTAACATGATCTCGGTTTGTAACATTTTTGCGAAGAAAGTTTCGAATGTTGCCAGGCAGATGTGTTCCAATTATACCTAGTAAAAAATCGCTTTCAATGCACAGGTCAATATCTTCAAATACGGCTATACGCTTACGCCCAATTCCAATAATAGATGCATAAGGCCTTTGGGAAGTAACGGGTGATACCTCTGTAATGGCCTCTTCGTTGGGTGTTAATCCCATTCCGATTATATATAAGGAGTTGAAGTTTACATAATCAGGCGCTTGCCCAGATCTCTCTTCCCTTCTATTTTTAAATAATGGAAATATGCCATTATTTAAGTAATCTGTATAAAATTCAAACTTAAAACCACCAGAATAATCTTTATCTAAATTCTTTAACCCTAATAACCCTGAAAAAACATCCTGCTCTGCCTGAATACTATATCCCCGAATTTTTTTAGGAGATGACAATTGCGCAGATACAGGAATGGAGGCTGCCAACAGCAATAATGAGAAGTACAACTGTTTCATATTGAAGCGTTTAGAAATTGATTTACGCAGATTTTAATTCCTCACTTCGCCACTGCTATCTTGTACTTCTTTCCTTTCATCTTTTCGTTTGCAATGGCTTTCAATAAATGCTTTAGCACATCTTTTTTGACGGCCACAAAAGACATGTGATCCATCATTTCAATTTTGCCCAAATCATCGGGTTTCAATCCCCCTTTTTTAGAGAGGAAACCAACGATGTCTATTTTGCTGAGTTTGTCTTTTTTACCGCCGCTGATGTAGAGCGTCACCCAAGGCGGAAGGGGCGGTAGTGCTTGATCAGCAGGCAGTTGCAGTACTTCGGGGCGTACAGTAAGGTAAGCCGGAAGTTGCTCGTCAGGCGGCAAAATAAGGTAAGCAGCACCCTGAGCATGCATCCGCGCGGTGCGCCCATTTCGGTGGATAAAGTCGTTTTGCTTCATCGGGAGTTCGTAATGCACCACGTTTTTGACTTCAGGTATATCAAGTCCGCGTGCTGCCAAATCGGAGGCAACCAGGAAAACTATGCTGCCATTTCGGAATTGAACCAGGGTGGATTCCCGTTCCACTTGCTCCATGCCGCCATGAAAACTGGCGCTGGAAATTCCGCGCTCGGCCAGTCGCGCTCGGGTGATTTCGGTGGTTTCGCGTTGATTGCAGAAAACCAGGGTGGGTTCCGTTCCAAAGTAGCACAACAGTTGCGCCAGTGCTTCAAATTTGTCGTGGGAAGCCGACACTACGCTTTTTATGCTCAAACCATCGGTGGACTTTGCCTCGGCTTCAGTGTAGTTCAGGGTGACGGGTTTGGTAATGCCCACAAATGTCGGAATGACCAATTTGGTAGTTGCCGAGGCCAGAATGCGTTTTTCCAGGCCATTGAGCGCTTGAAGTATCTCGGCCATTTGTTCCTGAAAACCCATCGCGAGTGACTTGTCAAATTCATCCAACACAATGATTCTGACCGTCTGAGGGTCGAAAGATTTTCGATTGATGTGTTCCACTATGCGCCCAGGTGTGCCAATCAGCAAAGCAGGCGGCTGACTCAGGTTGTTGATTTCCGTCTGCATCGGATGGCCGCCATAGCAGGTATTCACCTTGAAGCCGGTGGACATTTTTTGCCACACCCGTTCTATCTGAATCGCCAGTTCTCTGGTTGGTGAAATTACGAGACACTGCACACCGGGCTGATCGGCTTTCAGCAGTTGTAAAATGGGCAGTAGGAAAGCAAGGGTTTTTCCTGAGCCGGTAGGCGCCAACAGTATCGTATCTTTCTCGTCCCGGATGGTATGAAATGCCTGTTCCTGCATTTCATTTAAAACTGGAATGTCTAGATTGGAGAGGGTAATGCGAAGCAATTGATTTGATACCATTTGGGCAAAGGTAGCCCGAAATGGTGTCTTGATTGCATTACATCCCCTGCATCGCCGCCCATGCCCAACCCAACACCAAAGCCGCCAATTTCCAGACCAGCCAGATCAGCACGATAAAAAGGGCAAAAAACACCAGACCAAGGAATGCCATGGAGCGGGTTGCATTGGGTTTTACCTTGCCATCAGCGTAATAGGCTTTCAATAAATTCACATTGCGCCGATTTGCTTTGAAGCCAAAATCAAACAAATCACCCACAAACGGCACGATACCCACTACAGCATCTACGATATAATTGAACATCATCCGAAGTATAAGCAGCGGACTAGCCCCTTTTTTGACCATCGTTCGCATCAGGAAGCCAGAAACCACAAAACCCGCCATATCACCCACATAAGGGATTAAGCCAACAATACCGTCCAAACCAAAGCGCCAATTGGTGCCAGGGACTCGGAACTGATTGTCCATAAGTTTGGCTAGCGCATCGAGTCGAGCGAGTTCGGGGTCCTGTTGAAAGGAATTGTCAGTGGTGTTCATGGACCTTGGATTTTTGGACATTGGACGATTCGACTCTCTAGGCATCTGATGGTCTATAAAGTCCAGCAGTCCAATGTCTCTATTGAACCTTTAATAACTGCCCAATTTTAATATCGCTATTGGAGAGGTTGTTGATCTGTTTGAGGCGATCAACTGTAATCCCGTAATCCCGCGAGAGTTTATACATCGTATCGCCTTTTACCACACGGTGGTAACCTCGTGGAGCGGGCTTTTCTGTCTCGTACGGGTCTTCGTAAGGTGGTTTTGCAGTACCCGTGCTAGGATACGGGTCCTCATCGTAAGGTCTGTCGGAACTGGTAGCAGGTGGCTTTTGGCCGGGTTTGGTACTGGTAGTGGCGGGTTTTTCTGGTTCAGGTTTAGGTTTTGCTGGGGTCGTGTTTGGGGCGCCTGGTCCAATTTCAAAGTCAAGTTCGCCATCTTCCACCACTGGGCTTGTGTTAGGTTTTGGTTTGCTGCCTGGCCAGTCGGTTGGTTTGTTGGGGGTGTAGTCGGAATTGTCCTTGATTTTTACGGGGCGTTTGTTTTTGCCACGTATAGCGACGGTTTCGTTGCCCTCAGGTTCTTGCCCGCGACGCATGCCGTTCATTGCCAATAATTTTTCCAGTTGAATGCCATACACTTGCGCAATTTCGAACATGGTCTGCCCTTCGCGAACGGTGTGTTCCGTGGAGCGTCCATGCCATTTGGTGCCCTTGCACTGGATGAAAATGCGGGTGTTGGTTTTGAGTTTCACACCGGGTGGGTATCCGCGGTCGTTGTAGTCCACTACTTTTTGGGTGCTCAAGCGGAATGCGCGTGCTACGTCTTCTAAAGTTTCTCCATCGCGGGAGGCAACCACCTTCACGTCATTCACCCGGCCAATACGACCTGTGGCCTCGGCCTTTTGCCCTGGGGCATTTGGGCCAACCGGTGTAGCGGGTTCGCCTTGGCCTCCACCTTCTGTGGGGAAGGTATTTGGTCTTGATCCAGGCGTATCGTATTGATAAAGTTTGTAGCGTTCGATGAGATTGATGAGTTTGTCGGCATAGTCGGGAGCAGTTGCGTAACCGGCTGATTGGAGGCCCCGCGCCCATGCTTTGTAATCCGTACGGTCGAGGTTGAAAAGGAAGCTGTAGCGGGTGGATTTTCGCGGATCGCGCAAGAATTGCCCATGATCCACAAAACTCTCTTCTACCGTTTCGTAGCTTCGGAAACACGACTCAATAAGGTTGCCGTCTTTATCGCGGTCGTCGTCTTTTTTCTTGTAGGTTTTGCCGCTCCAATTGCCCCCACACTTGATGCCAAAGTGGTTTTTGGCCGCCGTAGCGAGATCGCTGGTACCTGCGGCGCTTTCAAGCACACCTTGCGCGAGTACGATGCTTGCGGGTACACCAATTCGGTCCATGGAAAGCGCGGCTGCACGGCTAAATTTAGTGATATAATCAAGATTTCGGTCTTGCGTACTATATTCTGTTGGCGCCATTACTGTTTTGTCAAGGCCAGTGCCTTTGCTGGATTTGCTGCTGCTGTTGCTGCCACTGCTTTGGCGCAAAACGTCGCAACTTTGAGCAAACATAGTGGCCAAAATGACTAGGAGGAGTACGTTTCTCATGGTGGGTGTGTGTTTAGTTAATTTGATATTGGGATAGTGAGATCGTGTAGAACACGGATGACACGGATTAGACACGGATTTTAGTCTTAATTTGATTTTAATCCGTGTCTAATCCGTATCATCCGTGTTCTACACGATTAGGTCACCGTTCGGGGGCGAAAGTAAACGCCTTTCAGGAAATTCCAGTACGCGTGGCGTTTGGTAAATATGAGAAGGTCTCAGGGAGAACTGATGAAAATCTCGGAAAACACCTGGTGCTCCTCCAAAAAAACTGCCGAAAATCTTTCTGGAAACATGAAAAAATGATGTACCGCCACCGGAAGCACATCCACGCCCGCCAGGCCGATTACTGATTCTACATGGGCGCGGGGCATCCCGCTTGCAGCCTCCAATTTTTCCCACACATCTTCTGCTGAAAAATTGGGCCAGGGTTCATTCGGGTATTTCAACACAAAGGCTTTAGCGTATTCGTGCATCGCCACATTGTACCACTGCGTCGGTTTCACAAAAGCCTTCATCACCTGGTCTGCCGAAAAGAGCAAACAACCATCCTTTTCGTGCATCTCCGAAGCGTGGTCGTAGGGGTGTTCCGGGGTAGGGAAAGGCCGCGGGAAAACAATCACTTTCTCGAACTTGTCGAACAAAAACTGCTCCCGCCCAAACGTCAGCGTCACGGCCTGTGCCGCAATGGCCACCTGTATATCTGGTGGCAACGAATCTTCCGGAAAAGCCAACGGCTCCCAATCCGTACCCATGTTGAACATAGCCACGCGTCCCCGAAAGCGACGCTGCTCTGCTGCCGAAAGCCTGCGATAAAACCCGCAGGAACGCGCTAAAAAAGTCCGCAACTCCATGCTCAATTCAGGTGCATTGCGGCTGTACCACCACCAGTTGATCTGCGGGGAGAGGATGAAAATCAGGGCCGCTATGACCAGAAACGGCACGAAATAAATGGAATAACGGTCGTCCACTGCCCAAGCCAGCGCGAGAAACAGCGCGGCAATCAGCACAAAGGGGACCATGAGTTTGTTGGCGAACATAATTTCGGCGGAAATTAGATTTGACTATTTTTGGCAAAGTTCGGAAAAGAATTTGGGCATATTGTTCGCATTCAAAGCCAAGGGGAGTATATCTGTATCCATATCAACTTAATATGAAAAGGGTAGAAATCCTATTTAACTACATAAACGCTACATTTCATGCACCCAACGCTACCAATGTCTATCAGTCTCAAAGAGTTCTGGGAAGAACTCGGCTACTCCAAATCAACCTTCTATCGTCGCCTCTCCAACCTTGAGTTGAAAACGCCCAACCGTCTTCTTTCGCCTGACGAACAAGATTATCTCCGCGTGAGGCTCGGCTTTCCCCCTAAGTTTTCGCCCTCCCCCCAGAACACTCCACCGTAGGAACAAGTGGATGAGCCTTCTTGACACGATATGAGGCAACAAGGGCCGAAATGGAACATCATGGGTTTCTACTGCTTTTATAGTAGCTCTACCTTTGCTACGTGTTTGCAAACAATATTGTTCTTTGGGCAACCTAGATTTTCAAAACAGAGGTTTCCTAAAGGGTATTTTTAACCAGTACTGGTGGTGGAAACCCACTACCCACCTAAAAAATTGGAGGGATTAATTAATCAAAGTCAATTCTTTGGCTTTTACAAATCAATCTACTCACAATGAAATTCAAAATTTTCATCTGTATTATTGGCCTATGCCAATGGCCAATTAGCCTGAGTGCTCAGCATTTTGTATGCGGCACGGGAGCTAACCCTCCTGAACCTTTTTCCAACCCTACCCAAAATTGCAACAATTCTTTTGCCAGTTTTCTGGCTAACCACGCCGACGACATTGTCCCACAGTGAGTTGACGGAAAACTTCGCTTCAGGACGAATGTTGTTTTTGTTCAAAACGAGGATGGCGAAGGCAACTTTTCCATTTCGAATTCAGCGCACATGTCCTTTTTCGAGAGGATATTTGCAGATGCGAACGAAAGGCTTGAAAATCAGATCCAAGAAAGTTGCCAGTGTACCTCATCGCCACTCCACTACAACAATATTCACCTTGAATTTGTGCCCAATTATATTGAGGTCAGGGATAATTTCGCATGGGATCACTCGAATGCTGCATTGAAACACTTGAGTCAACTATAGGGCAAAAGATGCTTGACCCAGCATCACAAGACCCGAATGCAGGTAAAGAAAATGCCATTGCCTTTTACACTTCGGCATATATGGATTTCAAGGACAAGACATCTGCTTATGGCATCATGGTGCATTACGGGGAGTTGACCAGAGCGAGAATTTTTGCAAACAATCTTGTTACACAAACGCAAGAGCAGTCTGACTTCGTGGGGGTGCAGAACATTAACTTGGATTATCTTGCACAACCTGCAGCGTATGAACTTACAGAGACAAACCGGAATTATCTCTATGCCGTTGGCACTTCGGATGGCAGCTTCAACGGTTATGCTCGTTCACTGTATGAGGTATTGACTGGAGACCGTATCGAAGTTGAAATACCAGAGGTGGGAGGCGAGGAGAGAAACAACTTTATCCTTTCCGATCCTGAGCTCCCACTTCCGGCGATATGGGTCTACCCAAACCCTTCCATCAACGGTTTCTTTAACTTGCAAATCGGGCGTTTGCCTCAAAATGCAACGTACCGTGCATCGTTGAAGGATGCTACCGGGAGAATCCGCCATACTGTCAATGTTACTACCGATGGGGTTTATAGTATTGGTGGAGGGCAGTTTGCTTCGGGTGTATATTTCCTAACAGTTAGGGACGACTCGGGCAACACCTTGTTCCAATCTAAATTGGTGATACTCAATTAATTCTTTAATACACCGCAGGTAGCATTACAATGCCACCTGCGGTGTATTTTTTGTGACCATGAAAAAATACATTTTTGCCATACTTTTCCTGAATGCTTAGGAACGCGGCACCAATAAGTTAGTCATTTTAGGTCAAGCATTTTTTCATCAGACAACACTATTTTTCTGCGAATAGTGGGGCTATTTAAAGAAAAATAGCGGCCGTATGATGGAACAAAGGATGGCATCAAATGACTAAGTTATTGGTGCCGCGTTCCTTACGCTTCTTTCTGCCAGCCCTGGTATTCAAAAATCATTGACCCATTTAATGGGAAACGAGAAAAAGCAACTGATTTTTTCAGGATTGAAGATACGTTAGTAATAAGGACACTTGGTGCATGCGGCGATAAATTATGTACAACGCTTGGAAAATACTCCACAGCAAACAATGAAATGTATCAGGTAGAGTATTTGGATTTGGTTGAAGGCGGTTTTTCGGTAATGTTTGGAAATGACAAATTTATTCTTTCTTCCGAAGATAAAATTCAAAACGAAGTAATTAGTGTCAGTCAGGTAGATAACTCAAGCCTAAACTATATAAGTACAATTGATTTAAAAATTTCAGACAGCCGATATTATTATTACACTGTAAAAAGATCCATTGAATTTGACAACAAATTCTTCATTGGATGCCAGGCATCAGACAACCAAACCTACATAAACTATCCGGGCTGGTACAGCGATCAAGAGAGCGCTGTGTTCTTTGTGCTGGACGAAAACCTTCAGACCGATACGATATTGATCCTCCCACCCTCCACCGGAGCGCATTTAAGAATTGAAGACCTGGCGGTTAGGCCGGATTCGATTCTCTATGTGACTTTCTTTGAGAAATACCTCAAGTCTGATATTCCTGTACCCTATTTAGAAATCAGAAAAGTCTTGTACGGTTTTGACAAAAATTACAACAAAGTTTTTGAATGGACTGGCCCCAATCTCGACATTCAGGAATCTTGGGCCTGCCTTGCCATCGGCCCGGACTCCACCATTTACATGAACCACAAACACGATTACCGAAGCTGTTTAATGGCGATGAAGCCTGATGGCACCGTCAAATGGGAGTGCCTGCTTGACTCCACCATTGGCTGGAATCTCTATAACATCCGCAGAATAATGGTTGCCGATAATGGCGATATTGTTGGAACGGGTATTATATCTTCCGTCGTTGATGAACTTGGAGAGTCTGGTTTTCTATGCCGGGTGGATCCCACCGGGCATTTAAAATGGAAAAAGGCAATCCGTGTCAACAAAGGCTTTGACCCAACGATATTACAGATATATCCTTATTTCACAGGATTGGAAGATATAACGGAATTGCCAAACGGTGACCTAATCGCCGTCGGTTATGTCCGAAAATATGTCGGCAATACCCTTCCCGACGGCCCCTATAACTACGATATATGGATAGTCCGAACCAGCAGTGAAGGTTGCTTGTGGGAAAACTGCTCTTACATACAAGATATCGTGACAAAGGACAGCTACATCCCCATAGTCACACCGCTAAACGAATGGATCGTGGATTATCAGCACCCATTACCTGGATGGCCAGCAGAGAAGATACGCCATTACACTTTTTCCACCGATTCCGTACTTCTGGAAGGAAAACATTACCACGAACTTATTTATTCCAAAGACACAGGCGGCGGCCCCTGGACGCTTAGCGGCTCGTTTTTGCGCGAAGCAAACGGGAAAGTTTATATTAAATCTGATAACTCGTCCGAACAACTGATCTATGATTTCAATTTTGGCATCGGAGATTCGCTGACAGGCGGGATCAATGTGAACCAAGCGACCAGATATGTCACGCATGTAGGCTCCGCGCAGTTGTTGGACGGCGTTGCGAGAAAAAAAATCACGCTCGACAGCCCGTGTGGAGAAATGGATTGGATAGAGGGCATCGGTGAAACCTACGCGCTCTTTTACTCAGAGGGAGTTTGTTCGCTTTCGGAGGTAATTCCACTTTATATCCGATGTTTCAGCACCAACGGGCAACTGCTTTATCTGCGTCCTGACCTTAGCGGATGTTACACGAGTGCTGTAGCGGAGGTGGAAATTGGTGCCATTCGGATTTATCCGAATCCCGGGTCTGGCACCTTATATTTTGAGACAGAGAATGTGGAGCCAATAACAAATGTACTGATATACAATAGTTTAGGGATGCTGGTATTAAGCACAAACAATCTTTTGCCACAAAAGAATGGTATAGACATTTCGATACTGCCGCCAGGTTTTTACACAGGATTGGTGCATTTTAGAGATGGTGGAATCCAGGTATTCAAGGTCGCTATTGCAAATTAAATCGGGTGTTTATGGAGGAAATTCATGTGTAATAACATGGGTCATCCCGGATTTGGAGACTAGTGGCGAGTCCACCAGTACGTCCAAGAGGGGCTTTAGAAAAATCCGGGATGGCTCATGTTAATGCCTGATGTTTTATTGTTTTGTGAACTTGACCAATTTAGAGCCATACATTCCAAAGCCCACATTCGGAAGGGGGAAATGATAATTATAGATTCCAAAATTTTGAGACAGATTGCTTTGCTCCCATGTTTGGCCTCTATTAGGGGAAACGAAAAAACCTGCATCTGACATCAAAACATCATAGTCAACGCATGTATGGGCGGTTTGTACAGTCAAAATTTCACTGTGGTCAACCCAGTGAAATAGTGTTGTGCCGCGATCGCAAACCAATTGCCAAGTGTTGGCTCCGTCAGAGGTACTATAGGTTTTATAAAAGTCGGATGCCATCCCGACCATGTTGTCAAAAAAATGAACACGCTGGAATTGTAGTAGGAGAGTTTGCACACTGTCAAATGTAGCTCCTCCATCTTTGGTTCGATATAACTTACCCTGATCGCCCGCAAAAAAACCCTCTTGGCCATTCAGCATTTGCATCTGAAAAATTGTCAGGCCATTCAACCCCGAAAGCGGGAGTATCTCCCAGGTAATTCCTCCATCATTTGTTCGGATAATTCGTTGGCGATAGTTTCCTGTTGGGATAAGAGCCACTCCGATTCCATTCAAAGTATCAGAAAAATAGATGGTCCAAATGATTCCATCTTTATCGTGTATTGATTTTTGCCAAGTTTCGCCGCCATCAACTGTGCGGAATATTGTCATTCGGTGGTCACAATTGTCTGGACATCCTGTCAGATTTTGTACACTCAAAAAACCATTTTTATCATCTACAAAAAACATGGACCTGGGTGCAGCCTGTATGTTTTCGAGTACCATTTTCCATGTGCTCCCACTGTCCATGGTTTTGAGTACATGGCCATTGTCTTCGAAGATGAATCCTGTAGTCTCATTCAAAAAATAAGGTTGCCAGCTCCAATATTCAAACTGACCTGTTTCAAAGAACTCAACTTTCCAATCTGGAATATTTATGGGAAATGCCGTATTGTTTGTTATAGCGTTGCAATCGTCCTCACCATTTACAGGATTTTGTTTTTCCTTCTTACAAGCGAATATTAGAAGTAGGCAAAAGAAAACCAATTGATGTTTGTACATGGTTAAAAGCATTTAGTAGTGGAAAACACTTACCGAGTTGATTCAGGAATGCCCCCAATGGTTGCCTAAAGCCCAGCATTCAAGGTCTTAGTCTTGACAAAGGAGAAACCCCTCCTCAATCGCCCTTTTTGCGTCCAATTCTGCCGCCGCTTTCGCCCCACCAATCAGATGAACCTTGAGGCCCGCTGCCACTAAGGGTGCATACAATTCTCGCATGGACTCTTGACCAGCGCACACCACAACGTTTTCTACCTCAAGCACCTGTGGTTTTCCTTGTACCGTGATATGCAAGCCAGCATCGTCCACTTTAAGGTATTCCACTTCGTTCCACATTTGCACGTTGCGGCTTTTTAAGGTCATGCGGTGCGCCCAGCCGGTGGTTTTGCCAAGGCGTTCGCCCACTTTCCCTTTGGAGCGCTGGAGGAGCCACACTTGGCGGGGCGGGTGTTCTGGCTGGGGCTTTGTGATACCGCCGCGATGTTGATAGGTTTTGTCAATGCCCCATTCGGATTGGTAATCGGTGATTGGGGATTGGTGGACTGGTGAATTGGTGATTGGTGAATTGGTGATTGGTGGAATGGTGATTGGTGACTGGTGGTGATCCGTTAGATAAGTGGCCACATCAAAGCCAATACCACCCGCGCCAATAAGTGCAACGGTTTTCCCCACGGGCTTTCCGTGTAGCAGAACATCCAGGTACGACAATACTTTAGGGTGATCTATGCCTTCTATTTGGGGTGTTCTGGGTACAACGCCCGTAGAAACAACGACCTCTGAAAAGTTGTTTTTTATCAAAAAATCCGCATCCACCCGCGTATTCAAGTGCAATACCACGCCATTTTTTTCAATCATTTTGCCAAAATACCGCAAAGTCTCGTGGAATTCTTCCTTGCCCGGAATACGCTTGGCCATGTTGAACTGCCCGCCTATCTCGTCTGATGCTTCAAACAAATGCACTTCTCGACCCATTGCAGCCAACTCGGTCGCTGCGGAAAGACCAGCAGGGCCGGCACCCACCACCGCAACCTTGAGGGGATTTACGATTAACGATTGACGATTTACGATTGACGATTTACGATTTACGATGGTTGATTCTTTGCAGGCTCGTGGGTTTACGAGACAGCCCGCTGTTTTCCCCCTGAAAATTTGATCCAAACAAGCCTGGTTGCAGGCAATACAGGTATTGATTTCGTCGCCCTGTTGGGCCTGAGCCTTGCGCATAAAATCGGGATCCGCGAGGAATGGCCGAGCCATGGAGACCATGTTGGCAAAACCTTCGCGAAGGATTTCTTCTGCTTTTTCGGGGGTATTGATGCGGTTGGTTGCAATGAGTGGGATTTTGATCTTGCCCATCAGTCTTTTCGTCACCCAGGCATAAGCGCCGCGCGGCACGAGCGTGGCAATGGTGGGTATACGCGCCTCATGCCAGCCGATGCCCGTGTTGATGATGTTGGCACCAGCGGCTTCGATGGCCAATGCGAGTTGTTCGACTTCTTCCCAGGTCGAGCCTTCATCCACGAGGTCGAGCATGGAGATGCGGAAGATGACGATGAAATCTTTCCCCGCTTTTTCCCGCACTTTTCGCATGATTTCAAGGGGGAATCGAATGCGGTTTTCAAAACTACCGCCCCAATCGTCGCGGCGATGGTTGGTGCGCGGGACGATGAACTGATTTATCAAATACCCCTCGCTGCCCATAATTTCCACCCCGTCATAGCCGGCTTCGCGGGAAAGCGCGGCAGTATTGGCGAAGTCATTTATCGTGGCACGGATAAGGCGTTGGCTCATGCCCCAGGGTTTGAAGGGGGAAATCGGTGCTTTCAATGGAGAAGGCGCGACCAACAAAGGGTGCATGGAATAGCGCCCAGCATGCAGGATTTGCATACAAATCTTCCCGCCTTCATCATGCACGGCTGCTGTCACATTTTGATGCTTTGCCACTTCTCCGCGCGAACTCATTTTTGCCCCGAACGGTGCGAGCCATCCTTGGCGATTCGGGGCAATGCCACCGGTGACCATTAGTCCGACACCACCTCGTGCGCGGACAGCAAAATACGCGGCCAGTGCCCGGAGATCGTCTTTCTTCTCTTCCAAACCAGTGTGCATGGAACCCATGAGCACACGGTTGGGCAGGGTGGTAAAACCCAAATCGAGCGGCGTGAAAAGGTGTGGGTAGAGCGGATGCATGGCTTGGAGGTATTAATTGAATTGGGATATTTGGATATTTCAATATCCTAATATCCCAACAAAAAAAGCGAAACGCCCACATTTCAGCAGGTCGTTTCGCCTTTCTATTTAGCGGGAAAATCGCTCAGTTTCAATAAATTGAATGGCTGGCTTATTTCCAATCGTCTTCGATGTCGTCTTCGTCTTTTGCTTTGACTTCAGGTTTTTCGTCGTCGTCATCAGCGGCGTCGCTAGCTTTGCTTTCGATCTTTTCAGCAGCATCCTTAGCCTTGAACTTCGGCTTTTCTTCGTCACCGCGATCTTCACGGTCATCATCGTTTTCGTTTTCGTTGTCACGATTTTGTGCTTCCCATTCGGCCTGACGACGATCAAACTCTTCGTAGTCAAACTCTGGCAGGAGTTCCGTTTTGACGTGGTTTACCACCTCATTGAGCGAAGCCACGAAGCGGTTGAAATCTTCCTTGTACAGGAAAAGTTTGTGGCGCTTGTAGCCAAAGCCGTCTTCGCGGCGTGTGCTCTCGGTAATAGTGATGAAGTAGTCGTCGCCGCGCGTTTTTTTAACGTCGAAGAAGTAAGTGCGGCGTTTGCCGGCGCGTACGCGCTTGGAAAACACACTTTCATCTTCAAAACGTTCGCCGCCGCCGCCGCCGCCGCCATAGCCGCCACGGTCACCGCCACGGTCCCTGAAGCCGCCACGATCACCGCCGCCGCCGTAACCGCCTCTGTCGCCGCCGCCGCCGTAACCACCACGGTCACCGCCGCCGCCGCGGAAGCCTCCACGGTCGCCGCCGCCGCCATAACCGCCGCGGTCATTGCCACCACGGTCTCGGTCATTGCTGTCCCGATTGTCATTGTCTCTCCGTTGAAAATTCCCGTATTCCACCTGTCAGAAAGTTTAGTGAAAAAAAATTTGTTAAAAATATTGCCCGCCGTCGCGCTGCGCGCTATGGCGGGTAAACGAGTTAAGCAGCAAAGGTAGATTTTACCCTGAAACAAGTGCATCGTTTTTAAAAAAATTGTCGTAAGGCTTTATCTGGCCTTCTTTTAGGCCTTCAAATACTCATTCGCGCCTTATTACAAGGTAGGTGGAACCTGCCAAAAGGAGAAATGCTTTTGGCGTGGCACTTCTTGTCCCTGCCAATCTGTCAAAATTCCTGCTTTTTCCCCGCATGGAACGAAATGTGCGGGACAGCCCCGAGACGCTAAATCAAAGCGTTATCTTTGCGGTTTACCCGCCATATCGCTTCGCCGCCGCCTGAGGCTAAGGCGAGTAAAAGCGCGAAGGTGGGTTCGCTGCACATTGACCATATTTTCACCCTCCTACGCCGTCGCGCTTTTACTCGCCTTAGCCTCAGGCGGCGGCGAAGCGCTATGGCGGGTAATCATTCACCACATTAACATAGATGTTCGGATTCCTTAAAAAAATACTCGGTACCAAACAAGACCGCGATCTCAAGCAATACCAAGTCATGGTCTTCGAAGTCAACAAATGCTTCGAGGAATATCAGTCCATTTCCAACGATGAACTGCGTTCTAAAACCCTTGAATTCCGCTTGCGGATCAAAGAATATTTGAGCGATATTGATGCTGAAATCACCACTGTCAACCAACAGGCTATTGATGCCGAGGATTTCAACGACAAAGAAAATCTCTTTAAAGAGGTGGACGAACTTCGTAAGACCCGCGACAAGGCACTGGAAGACGTGTTGCTCAGCATTCTCCCCGAGGCCTTTGCTGTGGTGAAAGAAACCAGCCGAAGATTCTCCCACAACGAAATTTTGGAGGTGACTGCTACGGACCATGATCGCGACCTTGCGGCCAAGGCCGGCAAGACCCACGTTACCATCGAAGGGGAAAAGGCGCTTTGGAAAAACCGTTGGACTGCTGCTGGTGGTGATATCCTCTGGAACATGGTGCACTACGATGTGCAGCTCATGGGCGGCATGGTGCTCCATGATGGTAAAATCGCTGAAATGACAACGGGTGAGGGCAAAACCCTCGTCGGCACGCTACCCGCTTACCTCAATGGCGTGGCCGGAGAAGGCGTACACATTGTAACGGTGAACGATTACCTCGCCCGACGCGACTCCGAGTGGGTAGGCCCTATTTATGAATTTCTGCTGCTTAAGGTAGATTGCATTGACAAATACAGGCCACACTCTCAAGAGCGAATTGAAGCTTACAAGGCTGACATCACGTTTGGTACCAACGCCGAATTTGGCTTCGACTACCTGCGCGATAATATGGTGACCAGCACTGACGAACTCGTGCAGCGCAAGCACCACTACGCTATTGTGGACGAGGTTGACTCCGTGTTGATTGACGATGCGCGTACCCCGCTCATCATCTCCGGCCCTGTGACCCGTGGTGCAGAAGACCAGGAGTATGTGGAACTCAACCCAACGGTGAAACGCCTGCTCGACGAACAAAGCAAACTATCGGCTCAGTTTCTTTCTGAAGCCAAAAGACTTATTGCCGAGGGAAATACAAAAGCAGAAGAAGGCGGCGGCGGTCTGGCACTTTTGCGCGCGCACCGTGCATTGCCCAAAGCCAGGCCACTTATTAAATTCCTGAGCGAAGAAGGCATGAAAGTATTGCTCCAGAAATCAGAAAACAACTATTTGCAAGAAAATGCAAAGCGGATGCCGGAGGTGGACCGCGAACTGCTCTTTCATATTGACGAAAAGAACCGGCAGGTCGAACTTGCCGAAAAAGGAGTGGAATATCTCTCGCGTTTCAACAACGAACCAGACTTTTTTATCATGCCCGACATCGCCGTCAGTCTCGTAGAGATTGACCGCGACACCGATTTGACGCACGAGGAAAAAATAGAAGCAAAGGAAAAACTCTCTCAGGATTATGGGATAAAAAGCCGTCGCATCCACGCCATCCAACAACTGCTTAAAGCCTACGCCCTTTTTGAAAAAGACAACGAATACATCGTGCTCGAAGGCGAGGTGAAAATCGTGGACGAACAAACTGGCCGTGTCATGGAAGGCCGCCGCTATTCCGATGGTCTGCACCAGGCCCTCGAAGCCAAGGAAAATGTGAAAGTCGGCGAAATCACTCAAACCTACGCGACCGTCACACTCCAGAACTATTTCCGGATGTACCACAAATTGGCGGGTATGACCGGTACTGCTGAAACAGAGGCCAAAGAACTTTGGGACATCTACAAACTCGACGTGGTGGTGGTGCCTACCAACCGGCCTATCACCCGCAAAGACGAGGAGGATTTGGTGTACAAAACTGCCCGCGAGAAATACAACGCCGTTATTGACGACATCGTGAGTCTCCGCGACGCTGGCCGTCCTTGTCTCGTCGGTACAACCTCGGTGGAAATTTCAGAATTGCTGTCCCGGATGTTGAAAATGCGCGGCATCGAACACAACGTGCTGAACGCCAAGCAACACCAACGTGAAGCCGAAATCATTGCAGAAGCAGGTCTGGCCGGGAAAGTGACCATTGCCACCAATATGGCAGGTCGCGGAACCGACATCAAACTTGGCCCTGGCGTAATAGAAGCAGGTGGCCTCGCCATCATCGGTACGGAGCGGCACGAAAGCCGCCGTGTAGACCGCCAGTTGCGCGGTCGAGCAGGCCGTCAGGGCGACCCAGGTTCTTCGCACTTCTACGTTTCGCTCGAAGACAGCCTTATGCGCCTTTTCCAAAGCGACCGCATCGCCGGGCTGATGGACAAAATGGGGCACAAAGAAGGGGACGTGATCCAGCACTCTATGGTGACCAACTCCATAGAGCGCGCACAGAAAAAAGTGGAAGAGAACAACTTCGGCATTCGTAAGCGTTTGCTTGAATACGACGACGTGATGAATATCCAGCGTGAGGCGATTTACAAAAAACGCCGCAACGCCCTCTTCGGCGACCGCCTTGCCGTAGACATCAACAACGCGTTTACGGCCATTACCTCAGAGTTGGCACAGGTACACCGCGAAGACGGCGATTACGACACGTTCCGGCTCGATTGCATCCGCCTCATTGGCGTTGACCCTGAAATGGATGCGGCTTGGTTCAAATCTGCGCCCGTCGGTACGGTGATCGCCACATTCCAGGACCAGGTATTGGGGCTTTATGAGCATAAATCCAAGCAGGTGGGGGAACGTATTTTACCTGAAATCAAACGCGTATACGCCGAACATGGCCACCGCTACAAACGCATTGTAGTGCCGTTTACCGATGGCACATCGGGCTATAACGTGAGTGCGGACATGGACGATGCCATCAAAACAGAAGGCAAAACGGTGATGCGCGACGTCGAAAAAGTGGCAACGCTCGCCTTGATAGACGACGCCTGGAAAGAACACCTGCGCAACGTGGACGATTTGAAAGAGTCCGTGCAAGGCGCCTCGTTCGAGCAAAAGGATCCATTGGTGATTTACAAAATGGAGGCATACAACCTCTTTGAAGGCTTGATAGGTCATATCAATTCGCAAGTGACTTCGTTCCTGTTGAAAGGCTCGCTCGACTTGCCGACTGAAGAAGATATGCGCCGCGCCCAAGCTGCCCAATCGCAGGCCGAGGCGCAACGCCGTGCCCAAGCCAGTCGCCTTCGAACGAACAACAACCAACAGCAAACAGAAACCCAGAAAGCCGCCCAACGTGCCGCTCAATCAGCAAGTCATAATGGCCCGGTGCAGCGCACACAACCGATCGTTCGCGAAAAAGTGGTGGGCCGCAACGATCTTTGCCCTTGTGGTAGTGGTAAGAAATTCAAACATTGTCATGGTAAATGAAGTGATAAAGTGATGGAGTGATTTGCACTCAATCACTTCATCACTTCATCACTTCATAATCATGGAAGCAACGATAACAAAGTTCTACACCGCCTTCCAGCAGAAGGATTACGGAACAATGGCTTCGCTGTATCACCCTGAGGCTGCGTTTAAAGATGCTGCTTTTGACTTGAAATCTGGCGAAGAAGCGGGCGCGATGTGGAAGATGTTGGTGACTGCAGGAAAGGACTTGCGTATTGAGTTCCGTGACGTGAAGGCTGATAAGGATGCTGGATCGGCGCATTGGGAGGCTTGGTACACTTTTTCAAAAACTGGTCGGAAAGTGCACAATATCATTGAAGCACAATTTGAATTCAAGGAGGGACTAATTTATCGCCACAACGATCATTTTGATTTTTGGCGCTGGAGCCGCCAATCTTTGGGTTTGATTGGATGGCTTTTGGGCTGGAGCGATTTTTTGAAAAACAAGGTCAGCGCATCGGCCATGAAGGGTTTGAATACGTTCATGAAAAAAACGGAGCACAATTCTTAATGCTTTCATTGGCCACCAATTGCACAAATTATCACGAATTGAATCGGTGTAAATAAGTGCAATTAGTGGCCAAAAACATACTACAAAAACAGGTTTTCACCTAACAACTCAATTTTTAAAACATGAAAAAACTCATTTTTTCGCTTTCGCTCGTATTTATAGCTACGAGCATTTTTTCCCAAAAAGCAGCTCCTACAGCTCCAAGCTTTGAACTAAAAGGTGCTGTGGACAGTCTCAACTACGCTCATGGTTTGGTGGCCGCCGCTGCAGCCAAGCGTATACTTGGCAACGACCTGAACCCAAAACTTTTTCTGGAAGCCCTGAACGCCGGGCTGAAAGGAGAACCAACCAAATTCACTGCTGAGAATGCTCCCAAAATCGAGCAGTCTATTGCTGCAGGTATGTGGAAAGGCAACAACGACAAATTCTTGGAAGAAAACAAAATACGCCCCGGTGTGACAACCACCGCCAGTGGCCTCCAATACGAGGTGATGAAGCGCGGCACCGGTACGGTTTCCCCCTTGGCGACCGACAAAGTAGAAGTACACTACCACGGCACGATGTATACCGGCGAGATATTCGACAGTTCGGTGGATCGCGGCCAAACCGCCAAATTCCCGCTCAACGGAGTGATTCCTGGCTGGACGGAAGGTTTGCAATTCATGAAAGAAGGGGACAAATTCAAATTTTTCATCCCTTATAACCTCGCTTATGGCGAACGCGGTCGCGGCCCGATTATCAAAGGTTACTCTTCCTTGGTTTTTGAAGTGGAGCTGATAAAGGTGAACCCGCAGTAATGACTGTGAGCGGTCAGACGACTTTGAGCCGTCAGACCGCGTGATCCCGTCTGACGACTCAAAGTCGTCTGACGGGTAGACATAAATCAAATCCCCAGCAACTTGAAATTGCTGGGGATTTGTTATTTCTCCTTCAACACCGCCTCCAAATCCACCAACAACTGCTTCCCCTCAGCAGAAAACTTGAGCGACACCTTTTGGCCGTTTCGCTCCTGCATGATAAAAGCAAAATTGTCGGCCAAAACCTCGTCTGGGTGAATGATGTATCCCGTATTGTCTTTGATTTGGCGGAAAAAATCCGTCTGGCCCTGCATGTTGAGCGCACTCCTGTAGCCATCATCTTTTACCAGCACTTTCCACTTACCATCGGCTTGTTTTTCGATTTGGAAAAGGTTGAATTCCAGGTATGCGAAAAAAGTGTTCTGTTCTTCCGTCCAGCCCAGATGATTGGAAAAGATAATCGGCACGGCATGTATTGTAGAACCATCTGCTTGTGCGAGCGTAATTTTTTGGGCAAAATCTACGCCGTCAGGATTATACAATGCCCGTTCAGCGAGGCCGGGCGGTAGGATCAGGTTCTCGTAGCCGAGGCCTTCAAAACCGATGAGCTTGTAAGAGCGGTCGCTTTTGGCGGGGTTGAGCCTCGACCACACATGGAAAAGTTCGTGGTACATCGTGGTTGAGAAGGGGTTGGTTTTGCGTCGCCCCAGTTCGTCGGCAGGGATAATTATGCAGTGCTCACGGGTGTACCAAACTCCTTCGCCGTAGTGTGTTCCTTTGGTTTTGATGAGCAACAGCGTGTCAGGGAAAATATTGGGAGAAACACCATTTACCGTGTTGAACACTTTTTCCATCACGCCTTCCACAAATTTTGATTCATCGTAGGTAAAGCCCTCCACATCTGTTTTCAGAAATTGAAGATAGGCGGACAGAAGTTCCGCACGCTGCTGTCCTTCTACAAGCGGTTTGCGCATTTGAATAGACATCTCCGAGGCGTTCACTTTTTCAAAATAGCCATCGCGCTTGTCAAATGTGATGGCTTTCCCCGCAGCAACGCTGTCAAGCAATAAGCAGATTTTACCGTTGGGGAATCTCAATTCCTTCACGGGGGTCTGCGCGGTGCAATTAATTGCTAGAAGAGAAAAAAGTGCGCAGAATGCGAGAATGATGTGTCTCATGTTTTTGTGTGTTTGAGAAAGAGGGGAAACTGGTTTGATGCGGCAAGGCAGTTTTGTTTCGTCAAAAAACCTATGAGGTTTTTTAAACCCTCATAGGTTTGGATATTGCACATCGCCAAGGTAAGGCACTCCAGGGAAAACCAGTTTGAAAACCGCCCCGCTCTTTGGCGGACTTTCGACTGAAAGGCTGATTTTATGGAGCGTCAGAATGCTTTGAACCAGCGAAAGTCCGACACCCGTTCCTTTCACCCGAAGATGACGGGGGCTGCGGAAAAATGGCTCGAAAATGAGCTGTTGTTCTTCAGGAGGTATGCCAGGACCATTGTCGCAAACTTCTACAATATGGCGGCCATTATCTTGAAAATCCGCCCTAACCTGCACTTGATGGTCGGGGGAATATTTGCAGGCATTGTTCATTAGGTTGAGCATTGCCGTGATGAGCAGCGATTCGTTGGCGCGAATAAAAAGTGCCTGGTCATCGGCGGGCATTTCGCTGAATTCGATGCTGGCCCGGTATTCAGGATGGCGTTTTTGTAGTTGTTGTTTGGCTTGCCAAAGTAGTTCGTCGAGGCGAAGGGAGGTAAAAGGGATTGCACTGGGGTCGTTGTGAATAAGGGCGAGCTGCAGGAGTTCTTCCTCCATCTCGCCAAGTGATTCCACGTCGTCCAGCACGCTTTGCAGGGCCTGACGATAAGCGGCTGGCTCGCGGTCGCGTTGGAGCACCACATCCAGTTGGGCACGAATGGCAGTCAGTGGGTTTCGGAGTTCGTGCGAGACATTGGAAAGGAACATTCGCTGCATCTTGAAAGCTTGTTCCACGCGGTCGAGCAGCCGATTGAAGGTTTCGGCCAATCGGCCAATTTCATCGCGATTTACCCCGGTGGCCACCCTTCTGCTCAGGTCGGCAGGTTGCAGGCTTTCTACCTCCTCGACAATGCGTGATACGGGGGCGAGTGCTTGCCCGGCATAATACCAGCCAGCCAAAGCTACCAAAACAAGTCCCACGAAAAAACTGATTATCAGAATGTTGCTCAATTGAGTCAATTGTGTGGGATCGCAGTACCCCTCTACCACCACCACATAGGAGGTGCCCGAAAGGTTGTTGGCTTTGCGGCCCAAGGCCAGTAGATTGTAGTGTTGAAAATGGCTTTCCCCATTTTGATAAATTTCCTGCAAATCCTTTACAGTCACAGGAGGCGCGTCGGGTCTAAGGGCGAACACACGTTCATAAGCGTTGTTGAAAATGCTGATGTTATCTCTATAGGGCAGGGTATCGTCATCAGGCGCTATCCAGTTGGAGGTCAATGGATTAAGTGTACCCCCGCCGAGCAAGGCCGTTTGAGCAGTCATTTCAGCCTTCGATTCCAATCCTTGGAAAAACAAGTCTTCCGTGTTTTTTTTGAACAAAAAATAGACCGAACACAGCACCCCGGCGAGGATTCCTGCCGCGATGAGTACAAAAAGCAAGGTGAGCCGGGCACGGATTTGCATTTTGGTGGATTGGTGATTGGTGATTGGTGGACTGGTGACTGGTGGACTGGTGATTGGTGGACTGGTGACTGGTGGACTGGTGATTGGTGGATTAACGTGAATTTTGGATAGCCTTCGGTATTGGGGGTTCCATTAAAACCGCGTAGCGGTGGCATTTTGGTAGCCCGCAAGGGCGTTTGGGGAATACGAACCGCGTAGCGGCATTATATCGCCGTAATAATGCCACCGCTACACGGTTCTGAAAAACATTTAACGCTGACGCTACTATAATGTCGCCGCGATGCGGCTTTTTCCGGGGAGTGTTCAAAAATCTGTGTCAACTGCTGGTTACACCCCCTACCCCTAAAGGGCAATGTCGTTGACTTAAGGGT
>ENA-ORBV01004512-ORBV01004512.1-microbial-mat-metagenome-genome-assembly--contig:-NODE-4512-length-26625-cov-4.501243_pt1 | contig 26625 bp, 14 predicted proteins | sample MGYA00237777_ERZ505514 | MGnify/ENA primary metagenome ERZ505514 (study PRJEB26160, sample SAMN06269048) | microbial mat metagenome | isolation source: Oligotrophic lake microbial mat | place...
CTACACCTCTCTATTCGTCGGCAGCGTCAGATGTGTATAAGAGACAGGCGTGGGGACCGCACGGTTGTCAGCGGGTGTGCACGACGTCATCGCGGTGGCTGCGCAGGCGAGGGTGAGCAGGGCGTTTCGCATGATCCGGGACAGTTGAAGATGGCTGCTGGACTACTTCCGAGCTCTGAGAAACACGAGGCGGTCATTGTTCCGCGCCGCGACGATCGTGGATTGCCCGTCGGCGCGGCGCAAGGTCGCGAGGCGGCGCACTTCACCGCCGATCTGCACGCCGCTGCGTGTCATCTCCACCGCCGCAAACGTGCCGTCGCCAGCACCATGCAACAGCAGGCCGTAACTGGCGTCCGACCGGCCGAGCATTGGCGGAGCACCGAGGAAATTGCCACCGAGCAGCAGATCGACACGACCGTCGCCGTCGAAGTCTCGCGCCAGCGCTGCATAGACAGGCGAGAACTGGGCCTCGGTAGGCATCGGCTTGAGAGTAAACAGGCCATTCGAACCAGCGATCGCCACCGAGGTCGCGAACGTGCGAGCGGTCAGGACCGTCGCCTTCGCGAGTTCCTCGGCAAGGAAGATGTCCTGCACCCGGCTCGCGCCGAACGCCTTGTAGCTTGGATATTTCGCACGTAACTGGGGCATCAGCCTGACCATCTCATCACGCGTCGCCAGCGGATAACTCACCCCGTGCTTGTAGAAGGTGATGATCTGCTCGATGGTCCCGTTACTGAAGAAGTCGAACACGTACATCTGCGCCGGCTCGGTCGGGCTGGCCGTGATGTAGGCGTTGAGCCCAAGATTTCCGAGGACGAGGTCCGGCCGGCCGTCACCATTCAGGTCCGCCGCGGCGACAGTGTTCCACCACCCCTCCGAGCCGCTCAATCCCGCCTCACGCGTGCGATCGACGAAACGTCCGCGCTCCTGACGCAGCACGCGCACCGGCATCCACTCACCGACCACGATCAGATCGAGCTTGCCGTCACGGTCGTAGTCGAGCCACGTGGCAGACGTCACCATGCCGGCGGTCAGCAGCTGCGGTGCGACGGTTCCGGTCACATCCGTGAAGTGCCCCTTCCCGTCCCCTTGCAAGAGATGGCTGCGCGGCGACACGCCGTATTGCTTCGCCGTCACGCGCGCGCCGACGAACAGATCCTGATGCCCGTCGCCATTGAAATCGCCCGGCACGACGCAGGACCCATTCTCGAAGATCGGTGGCAACCCGTCGGTCGATCTGGAGAAGTGGCCGGCCCCATCGTTCAGGTACAGTCGATCGCGGAGTTCATTCACACTGCCCCAGAACTCGTTGCCACCGGTGACCACGTAGAGATCCGGGTGGCCATCGCCGTTCGCGTCGAAGAACACCGCGGCAACGTCTTCGGTGATGCTGTCCGCCGCGAATACCGATGAATCACTCCTGACGTACGACCCATCACGCTGCTGAATGAGCAACTGGCCGGATTGCCACTTCGCCCCGCCGGCAAAGAAGTCATCGAGCCCGTCGCCGTTCACATCGCCCACCGCCAGCGCCGGCCCTTCGGTCGACAGCAGGTGCGGCATCAACGGCTCGCGGTCCATGTCATTGAAGTCGTTCTCGACATGCGCGTAGCCGGTCGGCACGCTCTCGGTGATGTCGGTGAACAGCGGCGGCGACTCGGGTGTGCGCCCATAGGCCCACACACCGCGCGCATCACGCTGCAGCAACGTCAGTCGCCGGTTCGCCGCCACGCTGGTCAGGACCTGAAACCGGCGATCGGGCCAGATGACGATCAGTGAGTCGACCAGCGTATCGCGTCCAAGGCCGAAGTGCAGTCGCTGGTCCACCGAGGATTGAAATCCCCGCGTCGGACTCTGCTCGAGCAACTGCCGTCGACCGGCCTGCACCACGAATACTTTCGTGCCGATGCCCGCCGTGTTCTTTCCCGAGCCCTGCAGCGCAATCGTGAGATATGCGTTCCCTGATCGCTCACGCGACCGGTTCCGATAGATCGAGACCGGCGCATCGTAGTTGTTCACGACCAGATCCAGCGCGCCGTCATTGTTCAGGTCGACGTAGGCGCTGCCGTTGGAGTAGCCAGGTCGCGCAAGGCCCCACGCCTTCGCCATATCCGTGAAGTGCAGGTCACCATCATTGCGGTAGGCATGATTCACCACCGGCACCGTCGGCATCTGCTGCAGCAGCGGCAGATTCTCGCGCGTGACGCCATTCGTCAGCGAGGCCTGCACGGTCTCGTTCCCGACGTAGTTGATGTAATCCAGGTCGTTCGGACGGCGGAAGATTCCACTGGTGACGAACAGGTCCTTCAACCCATCGTTGTCGAGATCGGCGAAGAGCAGCGACCAGGTCCAGTCGGTTGCCTCCACGCCAGCCAGAAATCCAACTTCGCTGAAGACGCCGTTCCCGCGATTCAGCTGCAGCGTATTGCGCGCATACTGGGGGTGATATCCCGCCCGCACACGGAGATTGAACAGGCTGTACGCCTCGGAACTGGCCGAGGATTTCAGGACATCTTCACGCTCCGGCAGCATGTCGCCGACGACGATGTCCGGCAAGCCGTCGTTGTTCACATCGGCGGCGTCGACACCCATCGAGAAGCGGCTGGTGTGCCGCGTCGCGACCGCGATCGACTCGGTGAATCTCTTGCGGCAGGTGTTGTAGTAGAGAAAGTCCTGCTCCTGGAAGTCATTGGCCACGTACACGTCGGGGCACCCGTCCTGGTTCAGGTCACTCACCACCAACCCGAGGCCATAGCCGTCGATCCCACCGAAGATGCCAGCGTCAGCGCTGACGTCAGTGAAGCGGGCACCGTCATTCCGGTACAACCGGCCGCCGGCCCGGGCGTTTCGTACGTCGCGCCTGGTCGCATTCCCGATGGCTCGCTCGGTGTGCGTCGAGTGGCTGAGCAGGAACAGGTCCAGGTCACCGTCGGCGTCGTAGTCGAAGAATGCCGCCTGCGTCGAGTACCCTGCGTGCGCGACGCCATATGACTCGGCCCGCTCGCTGAACGTCCCGTCACCGTTGTTGATGTAGAGCATGTTCCGGCCCTGCATCGTCAGATGACGCACCGCCGATACGTAGATGTCGAGCCGCCCGTCGCCATTCACGTCCGCCATGGTCACACCCGTCTTCCATCCCGGTGGACCACCCACGCCGGCCTTCGCCGTCACATCCTCGAACCGGAAGTTGCCCCTGTTCAGGTACAACCGGTTGGACTCCAGATTCGACGACAGATACAGATCGGGAAGACTGTCTCCGTTCACATCTCCCACCGACACCCCACCACCGTTGTAGTAGTAGAGGTAGTTGAGAATGTTGAACTCGGCCGACTCCGGCAGGTTGTTCGCGAACGTGACGCCGGTGCTGTCGGCTGATAGCAGATCGAACAGTGGTGGCCCGATCGGTGCCGCCTCCCGGACACTGCCCTGCGTCGGCGCATCGGATGTTCGCGCGCGCTCGCACCCTGTCTGCGCCAGCGCAGCGACAAGCAGCGTAATCCCCGCGCGTGCGGCTTTCACGGACGGCGACAGATCACGGCGTGAGGCACGGCGCTACCTGGGTGCCGCAGCAACGGCAGGCGCAGGCGCACGCGTGGCGATTTTCGCCAGCACCAGCACGCCGACCTGGCGTCCCTGCACCAGTCCCTGCTCGATCGCCCGACGGTAGTGAATCCCGCCGTAGAACCGACTGATCGCGGCTTCATCAGCGGCCTGCCTAAAGGACGTGAACGATCGCACCGGCAAACCGTACTCCATCTCGGTCGAATCGGAGAAGGCGAAGTCGTCGCCGTAAACTTTCGTCAGGATCACCGACGCCGCACTCGAGATGCCGCTGTGCCCGCTGGTGTACTCCGGGAACGGCGGTGTCTGCAGCAACGGCTGCCACGACTCGTCGAGGTAGGTGTTGATCATCGTTTCCGGGCGGATGACGCTGCTCCGGTATTTCTCCGCCCACACGCTCAGGAACCCGTCCGCGAGCCCGATCGCCGTCAGGGCATAGGCTTCGGCCGCACGTGTGATGTCCGCGTTCACCTTGTGCGACGCAATCCGCACGATCCCCATCCAGTGGCCGCCCGGCGACATCTTCTTGATGGCGAACATGGTATGCCCCTGGACATGCATCACGAACGGATTGCAGTCCCAGAAGGCAGCGATCGCGCGCTGTTCGTCGGTCATCGTGCGGCTCAGCCCGTGCACCTCGAGCATCTGCTTGTAGAACGGGCTTGTCTTCGACGTATCGAACGGCAGCGGCGGCTCGGGTTTGAACTGGTTCGACGTGTCCATCACGAATGGCCGCAGCGTCCCCCAGTTCGGTTCCACTGCGTCCATGTAGGCCGGTGGTGTCGGCACCCAGCGCCCGACTTCTCGCGTCACGCTGAACTTCGGCAATCCGCTTCGCTGCTTGAATCCGTCCTTTCCGGCCCAAGCCAGAATGTGCCTGGCGACCGTATCACCATAGGCAACCGACCGATCGAACACCTTCTGCGACATTCCGGCGCGCATCCGCACATCCATCGCGACACGCAGGCTGTCCATCCGGGCCTGCGAGAAGGTGAGAGCACGGCCCACGATCATGTAGGCATGCACGCCAGCCAGCGACAAGGAAATCTCTTCACCGGCGGGGCGGGCAGGCACCGGCGTCAGTTCATTCACCTGGCCCGCCAGCGTGCGATACGCCGTGTCAGCCTGACGAAGCACCTCATAGGCCGCAATGCTCGCGTAGGCGTACACCCGGCTCGCTTGCGGCGGGCTGAAAATGTCATACACGATCACGTCGTTCACCTGCTTCACGGCATCGTGCAGCGGTGTGGCCGCCTTGTCGTCCACCAGCAACGCGGGGGTGGCGGCCTGTTGGCACGCAGCAAGCAGCACTCCGCCAACGATGAGTCGAACCGTCTGCTTGCACAGGCTCATGGGACAGACGGATTGGAGCCGAACATCAGCGGGCGGTCATTGTTCCTCACCACCAGCAGGCGAGTCCCAGTGCGCCCGGTGATGCGGACGATATCGCGTGACTGGCCGCGAACGAAGAACCCGCTCGTCATACGCGGCGCGGCGGTGAACGTGCCACTCTTCGACCCGAGCAGCGTCACCCCGTACGACTCGCTGAGCCGCGCGATCTCGGGCTTCACCCCATCGAAGTTGCCGGCAAGGAGCAGATCCGGCACACCATCCCGGTTCACATCCTCCGCCAGCAGGCCGAACATCGGGGCCATCTGCGCTTCGCTCGGCAACGGGACGAGTGTGAACGAGCCATCGCCGTTGTTGCGAGCCAGGCTGCTGGCAAACGTTTCGGCCTTTTTCTGAACGGCGTCGGCCAGGTCCGCCGCCGGGAAGAGTTTGTCCACCGTCGCCTTGGCGTACTCCTCGTAGCTCAGAAACTTCGCCTTCAATGGCGGCAGCGCGCGGATCATCTCGTCGCGCAGCACCAGTGGGTAGCTCCTGTGCTCGTCATAGCTGGCGAGGATCTGGTCGACGTACCCGTTGCCGTCGAAATCCTTCACGGCCATCGTCATCGGCTCTGCCGCGCTGGCACGCAGGCGTGTATTGAGGCCGAAGTTTCCGAGGACGAAGTCCACCTTGCCGTCACCGGTGAAATCACCGGCGATGATCCGGTTCCACCAACCACTGCTCTGCGCCAGTCCTTTCACGGCTGACCGCGTCAACCGCCCACCGGCGTTGCGGAACACCGTCACGGGCATCCAATCGCCAACGACGACCAGGTCGAGCCGCCCATCGCCATCGGTATCCTGCCACACCGCGTCCGTCACCATCCCGATCTCGCGCAGCCCGGGCGCCAGACGGTCCGTCACATCGACGAAGTGCCCCTTCCCGTCGCCGCGGAGCAGCATGCTGCTCGGATTGATCCCGTAGCGCCACGGAATGCTGCGCGAGCCGACGAACAGATCGGGATTGCCATCGCCATCAAAGTCGCCGACTGCGGCGCGCGACCCGCTGTTCGTCTCCGGCGGCAACGCATCAGTCACCTTCCGGAACTGACCGCGTCCGTCATTCAGATAGAGTCGATCCTGCAGCGCGGGTGACTGCTCCGAGTACTCGTTGCCACCGCTCACCACGTACAGATCCTTCACTCCGTCACGATTGGCATCGAAGAACACCGCGTGCACATCCTCGGAGGCGGCATCGGTCGCAAACACCGCCGAATCCGTCGCCACGAACCGACCGTCGGCTCGCTGGAGCAGCAGCTGCGAGCTCTGGTCCTTGGCGCCTCCCAGAAAAACATCGTCCAGTCCATCGCCATTGACGTCGGCCACCGCAACCGCTGGTCCTTCGGTCGAGAGCATCTTCGGGATCAGGCGCTCACGGTCGAAGTCGACGTACTCGTTCTCGTGATGCACAAAACCGATCGCAGTCGACGCGGTGACATCGGCCAGCAACGTCGGCCCCGTGCGGTCCGCCGGCGTCACTCCGGGAGTCACCGCCGCCTCGACCTGGCGTATCACGAGACGGCTGTCGGCCGCGACCCGAGCTTGCAGTGAACGCTTCCCGTCAGGCCAGAGGACCGTCACCGAGTCCACCAGCGAGTCCGTGCCGATTCCGAAAATGAGCGGATACTCGACGCTCGACTGAAAGCCACGCGTCGGCGAGAGCTCCTGCACCCGCTGCTCCGTGACATTCCAGAGCGTCACGCGCGCCCCGATCCCGAACCGGTTCATCCCGGTGCCTTCCAGTCGGACCTGCACGAAACGATTCGCGGGCTGCAACGTGCGCACATCATTCCGGTACACGAACGCTTCCAGATTCACGTTGTTCACCACCAGATCCAGCGCACCATCACCATCGAGGTCACCGTAGGCCGCGCCACTCGAGATGCTGGGCGTCGCCAGCCCCCACGCAGCTGACTCGTTGGCAAAGGTCAGCTTGCCGGTATTGCGGAAGGCATAGTCCGGCAGCGGTGACGACGACATCGCCTTGGTCAGCGACATGAAGTCGATCTTGCCGTTGGCGCGGACGGCACTCTGCGTCTGATCGTTGGCCAGGAAGGCGATGTAGTCCTGCGACGTCACGTTCCGCAGCAGTCCGTTGGTGACGAAGATGTCCTTGTTGCCATCCAGATCGAGATCGGTGAGCAGCGCGCTCCAGCTCCAGTCCGTCCTCGCCACGCCGGCCATCTGCCCGACGTCGCTGAAGGTGCCGTCACCGTTGTTGCGCTGCAGCATGTTCCGCATGAACTGGTGGCCGTACCCATTCCGCAGCTTGGCCTGGTACGAGTCCCATCCATCGAACGACGACGTCGTACGCAGACGGTACTCGTGCTCGGGGAACATGTCGGTGGTGTAGATCTCCGCGCGACCATCGTTGTCGAGGTCCGCAATGTCCATCCCCATCGAGAAGTAGCTGCTGTTGGCCAGCGACTGCTCCATCGACTCGGTGAAGGTGCCGTCGCGGTTGTTCAGATAGAGGTAGTCGTGCTCGAAGAAGTCATTCGAGACGTAGATGTCGGGCCAGCCATCGCGATTGATGTCGGCCACGCCCAATCCCAGCCCGAACGCGATTTCCGGACCGAGGATTCCCGCCCCTTCGCTCACATCGGTGAAGCGCCCGTTCTGGTTACCGTACAGGCGGTCACCACCGTTGTGATCCCGCTCGTTGCGCCTGTTCCGCAACCCGAAGCTGCTGGCGGGGCGCGGGGAATTGTTGATCACGAACAGATCGAGATCGCCGTCCCTGTCGTAGTCCAGAAAGGCGGCCTGCGTGGTGTAGCCATCGTCGGCGATGCCGAGCTGCGCGGCGCGCTCCACGAATCGCGGGACGGAATCGGGGCCGTTCCCCTCGTTCAGCCAGAGCTCGTTGCGACGGCTTGCGGCGTCACCAATGCCGGCGTGGCTCACGTACAGATCCAGGCGCCCGTCGCCATTGACGTCGGCCAGCGTGAGGCCGGTGGTCCAGGGCCTGGTGCTGGTGATGCCCACGGTACCCGTGACATCACGGAATCGAAACGCGCCCTCATTGAGGAAGACGCTGGGCCCCTTGTGATTCGAGCCGAGGATGACTTCGGGCCGGCCATCGCCATTCAGGTCGCCGATCGCCACACCGCCGCCGTTGTAGAGATTGCGGTAGGTGAAGACGTTCAACTCTTCCGACTCTGTGAGCTGATTCGTGAACTGGATGCCCGTGTAGGACGACGGCATCATCGCGAACAGTGTCGCGCCGACGGCTGGCACGCTCCCGCTTCGCCTGGCGTCCACAGACCCCACTGCCCCCTTCGGCGCAGACTCACTGCAGGCCGTGACCGCGGCAGCGAGTGCCACCGCGATCAGCCGGATTCGTGTCACGCTCACTCGCTCAACCACTCCACGTCAAGAGGGTGCCGCGGACGAGCCGCGCGCGACGCAACGGCAGGCGACTCCCCGAAAGCATCAGGGCCCGCTCCGATGTATCCGGAGCGGGCCCTGAAAGTTACAACGCGTGCCGTCGAACTGAACCGATCAGTAACCCGGGTTCTGACGGAGCAGCGGGTTCACGTCCAGCTGCGGCTGCGGAATGTTCAGCAGGATCCTGTAGCCCTGCGTCGCCGTCTTTCCGAACCAGGTGCCGGAGGTGTACGTGCCTTCGCGGATCTGGTCGGTGCGGCGCTTCCCTTCGGCGAAGAGCTCGAACAGACGCTCGGAGAAGATGGCGGCGCGGACGTCAGTCTGCGACGACACCGTGATCGGCCGCGCCGGTGTGAAGTTACGGGCGCGGAGCTGGTCGATCAGCGTGACGGCTTCCGGCGTGCGGCCGAGTTCATTCAGCGCCTCGGCCTTGATCAGCATCACTTCGCCCAGACGGTAGATCACGTAGTCGTTGCCGTTCCACCCACCAACCTTCGCCGGGTCGATCGGGTACTTGTAATTACGCGGGCCTTCACCTTCGGTTGCGGCCGTGATGTTCGCGATATCAACCGTGAAGTCCAGCGGGTTGCCCTGGCGGTCGCGCACCTGCGCACCGCCAAAGATCGCCAGCTGATTGCCAGCGAGGATCTGCGTCCGGCGAGCGTCGGTCGCGTCGAACTTGCGGTAGGTCTCAGCCACCACCGCCCAGCCGTTCCACCCACCATCACCCGGTGAGATGCTGTTGTAATGCAGCGACTGGTACTGGCGGCGGAATCCAAGGCCGTCTTCAGGCTTGCTGCGCACGACGAAGATGTTCTCGCGCGAGCCCTGATTGACTGGCAGGAAGTTCGTCTTGATGTTCGGCTCGAGCGTGTAGGTGCCCGAGTTCAACACCAGGTCAGCGGTGGCGAGCGCGTCTGCCCACCTCACCGCGCCCCTGGTCAGGCCGGTGGCGCTGACGGTACCCGTGTAGACCTGCGCGTTGATGTAAAGCGAGGCGAGCATCGCATTCGCCGCGCCCCGCGTCACACGACCGTACTGACTTGGCCACGACACCGGCAGATCGGCGCGAGCGGCCGTCAGTTCGGTCTCGATGAAGGCAAACACCTGCGCCCGCGTCTTGGCTTCGCGCTGCTCGACCTTCGTGTCGGTGGCGATCGGAACCCCACCGTACATGTCCATCAGGTTCAGGTAGAACATGGCACGCAACGTCCGGAGTTCGGCCACCACCGCAGCCTTGTTCGGAATCGTCACCGTCTCCAGCGCTTCAAGCACGATGTTCGCACGGGCTACGCCGGCATACTGCTGGTTCCAGATCCCGTTCACTTCGCGCAGACCGACGACGCTGGTCGGTGTCCAGCCCTGACGGTGCAACTCGAGCCAGGCGCCATTGTCAAACCAGTCGGAGCCACGGGTCGGAACGACCATTTCTTCCGAGCTGACCTGCTGGACGGCGTAGTAATCCTCGAACTGGTTGCGGAGGTTCGCGTACACCGCCGCCACACCGGCAAGCACTTCGTCGGTGTTCTTGTAGAAGTTGTCCTTCGTGATCAGGCTGGCCGGATTCTCCTTCAGATCCGTGCAGCCGACCAGGAGGCCCATCGGGACCGCGAGCAGTGCGCCGAAGCGCACCAGTCGGGTCGAATTGTGATACAGAGACATTCGCATTCGCCTCAAGCGAGCAATGGGGAAATTGAACTGCACATCACAGGGATCACCGCCGACTCAGAACTGAATGCGAAGGCCGGTCGTAAAGGTCCGGGCGCGCGGGTAGGCGATATAGTCGGTTCCGCGCGATGCGAGGCCGTTGTCGATGAAGACTTCAGGATCGTAGCCGGAATACGGCGTGAACAGCAGCAGGTTGTCGCCCGAGGCGAAGATGCGGAGCGGCTTGTTGCCACCCGCGAACGGCACCTTGAACGAGTAGCCGATCGTCACGTTCTGGAGTCGGACGAACGAGCCGTCCTCGATCCAGCGGGACGAAAACAGCGCCGGCTCGGTCACACTGGTCGGATCATCCAGCGCCGAGCGCAGGAAGTTGCGATCCTGGGTCACGTTGCTCTTGGCACCGTACACCAACCCGGTGTTGTTGAACACATCGCGGCCCTGCTCCGCACGCCACAGCCAGCTGGCGTCGAAGCCATGCCAGGTGGCATTGCTGCGGATACCGAGGCTGAAGTTCGGGTTGGCATTGCCGATGATCACGAAGTCATCGCTGTTCGTCGTCGACGACCTGCCCCTCAGGCTGCGGCTGGTTTCGACGCCCGCGGCATTGCGAACCACGGTGTAATTATTGAACTCCTGCGCACCGGTGGTCGCGTTGAAGCCCGCGAACTCGGCGCCGTAGAATGTGCCGATCGGCTGACCAGGAATGATGCGCTGGGCATTCACGCCCGACTGGCCCTGACCGCTGACGCCGCCGGTGTTGATGAACTGCGAGGGCCCAAGGCTGCCGACCGTGTTCCGCTCCATCGAGAACACCAGGCCCGACGTGAGGGTCAGGCCGCGGTTCGGGCGATCGTAGATCCGGGCGTCGAGTGAGGCCTCAAAGCCCTTGTTCGTGACGCTGCCGATGTTCTGGAGCTGATCGCCAACGAACGAGGAGCCCGTCTGCGAAATCGGAACCGTCAGCAGCAGGTCGGTGGTCTCCTTGCTGTAGTACTCGAGGGATCCGCTGTACTTGCCATCCTTGAAGCCGTAGTCGAACGCGATGTTGGCCTGCGCCGACTGTTCCCACTTCAGGTTCGGATTCGGGTTCACGTTCGGCACGATGCCCGTGACCGTCGTGCCACCGAAGACGTAGCGCGCGCCGCCGTCTGCGGCCAACGATGCCAGCGAGCGGTAGGGCGGCACGGCCTGGTTGCCCTGCAAGCCGTAGCCGATGCGCAGCTTGAGCTGCGAGAACGGCAACCCCTTCGCGAACGACTCGTCGCTGATCAACCAGGCGCCGGAGACGGCCGGGAAGACCGCCCACTTGTTTTCCGTACCGAAACGCGACGATCCGTCGCGACGCAGCACACCCGTCAGGAAGTACCTGTTCTTGTAGGCGAGGTTCGTGCGCGAGAAGAACGACACCAGGCGGCTTTCCTCACGGAACGACGATGGCGGCTGTGGCGCGGCACCGGCGTCGAGCCGGCTGTAGCCAAAGGCATCGGTCGTAAAGCTCTGCGCCTGCGCGGCGAAGTCGGTGTTGTCGAAGTCGGTGTACTCATAGCCACCCACGATGTCGAAGTCGATCTGATTGCCAACCGTCGGCGACCAGGTCAACAGCGACTGCAGGTTGTTGTTCGACAGGCCACGCTGGGCCTGCTGAGCCAGACCACCGAACTCGGCGCCGGCCGGGCTGATGCGCGGGATGTAGATGTTGCGCTGACCGTTGGAGCGGTCGGTACCGACGTTGAGCTGAACCGAGAGGCTCGGCAGCAGCTGATACGACGAGGTGACGTTGGCCAGCGTACGGTTGGTGCCGCCGTCATCCAGAACCTGGTTCGCAAGCGCGACCGGGTTGCGGACGCCCTGACGACCCGTGCCCTCCTCGAAGAACGAGCCGTCGGCGCGCAACACGGGGCGCGTCGGGTTGTACACGGCCTGGTTTACGAACACACCACCTTCGAACCCGCCCGTGTTCTCGAACGGCAGGTAGTCATTCTCGACGCGCGACGAGCTGAGGTTGAGCCCGACCCGCAGCTTGCCGTTCAACGCTTCATGCGACCCGTTCAGACGCGCCTGGAGGCGGCTGAACCCGTTCGAGATCACGACACCCTGCTGGTCGGCGAAGTTCAGCGAGGCACGGAACGTCGTGCTCTGGTTGCCGCCGGCGAAGGCCAGGTTGTGGCTCTGCTGAATGCCGGTCTGCGCCAGCTCCTTTTCCCAGTTCGTATTCGCCGTACCCTGCGACGCGAGACGGGAGGCGGGCAGCGTGCCCTTTGCAATTTCACGCGAGATGAACGAGCGATACTCACTGCCGGTCAGGAAGCCGAGTTCGTTCGACCGCTGGCTGGCCGCGACGTACGTCTCGTACTCCATCGTGGCGGCGCCCGGACGGCCCTTCTTGGTCTCGATCAGCACCACGCCGTTTGCACCGCGGCTGCCGTAGATGGCCGTGGCGCCGGCGTCCTTGAGCACTGTGATCGAGGCGATGTCGTTCGGGTTGATCGCGTTCAAAGGGTTACGACCGATGGACGCCGAGCCGCCGATGCCGATACCGCGGGCTTCGGACTCGTTGTTCTGCAGCGGAACGCCGTCGATGACGTAGAGCGGATCGTTGCCACCGCTGATGGATGTACCACCGCGGATGCGGATCTGCGCACCGGCACCCGGTTCACCGCTGTTCAGCGTCACGTTGACGCCAGGCGCGCGGCCCTGCAGCAAGCCGGTCGGGTTGGCCAGGACGCCGACGTTTGCTTCGTCGGCGCTGATCGTGGCCACGGAACCCGTCACCGCTTCCTTGCGCTGCGACCCGTAGCCCGTCACGACGACGGCGCCGAGGTTGGCGGCCACAGCCTGCATCGAGAACCGGACCGTCGCAACCTGGCCGCCGGTGAAGGAAACTTCCTTGATCTGCGGGGTGTACCCGATGCGTGTGACGCGCAGGCGCACAGCGCCGGCCGGAAGATCGGCCAGCGTGAACGTCCCGTCAACGCGAGTGATGGCGCCGCGCTGGGTGCCTTCGATCGTCACCGTCACGCTCTGCATCGGCAACTGACTCGTCGAGTCCACCACTCGACCGGTAATCGATCCGCGGCCTTGCGCCTGCAGCGGATTCGCCATGAACAGGCCGCACACTGCCGCGGCCATCAAACCTCTGATCACCTTCATTCGTCTGCTCTCCTGAATCATGCGGAGGGTTTTGTCATACGGGCTCGCTCCGGACACGGAGAGGTCAGGAGATCGAACGTCGAGACAGCACCTGCACCTGCGGACTCCATCACACACCAGCCTATTCCTGTTTATTACCTGTTGCATCCGCCCTGCTGCTGCCGCTGCGCATCGGGAGAACGACGCACTGCTCCACCTGCCTCGTCGCTCCTCGAATCCGCCGCGGCGCGCCATCGCACCGCGGTCCAGCATGCCACCCTGCCCACGCTGCGCGGCCCGCTTCCTGCGAAGATGTTCATGCACTGATGCGGTACAAACACGACCCGGTACGCACCATCCGTCAGATTTCGGCATGCCGAGTTGCGACCGTTCGCAACTCACATCACCCCTTTGGAGTGCGTCACACAACCGATCACGTCTCGAGTGGGGTTTACCTCAGGCGTGGGGGACTGACATGGCAAGAGGCGTCTCACCGGAACAGACCGGTTCAACGCACTTTTGACGAGGAATTGTTGGGGGCTATGCTCGCCGCCGGCACGTGCCCTGTCAAGATGCGGTACCAAAGCAGACAGGAGTCCGTCGAAGCTGCACTAAAGCTGATATAGACAGTTATGTGCACGCGCGGCTGCAGATTTCATCGTAATCAGGCAATTGTCGGCGTCTAATCTCGGATTTTTCTGCACGAAGCTGCACATTCGGCGACGACGTCGCCCATTTGCCGACCACGGGGTAGGATTCTCACCTCGCGAATGGCAGCCCACGTTTCTGCCGATTCGCCACGGCAAATCCCTCCTGCGCGAAGCCCCGCGTCACGCCTGATCCGCCCCAGCGACCCGATGACACTCCTCGCTTTCGCCCTCCTCGCGCAGCTTGGCGCCCCGCCGCGCCCCATCCAGCCCGTCCTCAGTTTTCCCGACGCCGGCCTCGACGACACGACCGCCTACCGGGGATATCAGACGCGGTTCTATCGCGACGCAGCCCGCAACACCCTGCAGACGTACATCGATCAGCGCAGTGCACGCATGGTCCATCTGCTGGCCGACGCCGACAACGCCAGCGTGGGGTTCACCGCCCGGGACGCGGCGGGCAAAACCGCGGACCTGGCATGGGGGTCGGCCTCGGCCGCGATCCGTCAGTCTGGCCGCACCCGAATTTTCGAGCAGACGCTGCGCACCACCGCACCCAGCATCCATCTCGGCTGGTTTCTGCTCGGCTCGATGCGGGTCGAACGTGACTTTCAGTACTTCGAGAAGGCAAAGGAGGCGTTCGACGCCGCTCCCTATGCCATTCCGGAAGTCGACCGGCTGATCGCGGCACTCGACCGTCTTCCGACGGCCACCCGCGCACGGCACCTGCGCCGCCTGAACGCCCCGTCGGTCGCGGTACTCCGTGCCCGCATGTACCCACGGATCGCACTGCGTGCCGACCGCGGCCTCTGGGTCGCACGCGTGCAGCAGGTCACGCTCGATGCGCGCGATACGCTGTCCCTCGAAATCCGCGTGCCGCAAATCGCCGTCTCCGCCACGGCCGCGGGCGACTCGCTGTCGCTTGCGACGCGCACCGGCACTGGCATCGAGTTCGCCGTCCGCGTCACGACCACTGCGAAAACGCTCACTCCACTCTCACGCACGCAGATTTTCACGCCGCAGTTCCTGGCATTTCTCGAGGCGACGCGCATCCGAGGCGCGGCGGCTCCGGCCGGCGATACCGCCGCCATTCGCGCCCGGCGGATGGAGCGACAGGTGAGCGGCGTCGAGTTGCTCGTCTCGCGAGAAAAGCTGATGGCTGGCCTTCCGACCTACGCCACCTACTTCGGGCGCGACATGCTGATGACGGCACTCATGATGCGCCCGATCTGGCAGCATGAGACGCTCGAAGCCGTCATCGCGACGGCGCTTCGGAAGCTGGCCCCCGCCGGCGACGTCAGTCACGAGGAAGCACTCGGCGATCAGGCGGTGCGCGAGTCGGCGGCCGAGTATGCGGACCTGATCGCGGCACATCTGGATCGCGCGCAGCGCGGCGACACGCACGCCGCCGACTCACTCGAGCTGCGGGCGGATACGGTCCTGCGGCGCCTGCGTGTGGTCCGCGAGAACTACCACATGATCGACGATGAGTATCAGTTGCCGATCGTCGTCGCACGCTGGATCACGGATCCCGCCGTGCCTGCCAGCGCCAAGCGCGCGTTCCTGCTCGACACCAGGGACGGCGCCGGCACGCGTGCCGATCTGCTGCTGCGCGAGCTCGCGCTGGTCAGCCAACTCACCGCCGCCTACGCGGCATCACCGGTGCCGGCGAACCTGATTGCCTTTGCGCCGCGCGAGCCGTCCGGATGGGCGACAGCCAGCTGGCGCGACAGCGGCGCCGGATACGCCGGCGGTCGGTACGCGATGGACATCAATGCGATCTGGGTGCCGCATGCGCTCGAGTCGGTCGGGCAGATTCTCGACGCGATGCGCGAACTCGGGATCTCGACCACGAAGGCCACCGCCGGCGACGCACCGCTGGCGGTCTATGCGCGCGATCGCGGCGCGTTGCAGCGCGCAATCGCGACCTGGCGCAGCGCAGCGCGGCACTTCCTCGTGCACCGCAGTGCAGACGAGGTGCGCGCGGCCACGTTGACGCGCCTCGCTGCGATGCCTGAGGCGGAGCGCAGCTGGTGGCAGTCTCGTGCATCCACGCCGGCGGCGGTTGCCGACTCACTCACCTTTCTCGCGGTCGCGCTCGATGCCAGCGGCGCACCGATTGCTATCGCCAACACCGATCCCGCCACGCAACTGTTCCTGGGAGACGGGGAAGGGCGGACCACCGCCTCCACCCCGGACGAGATGGCGAACACGCTGCGGGACGTGCGTCTTTTCGCCCGGCCGTACCCCGCCGGACTGTTCGTCGATCGGATCGGACCGGTGGTCGCCAATGACGCCTATGCGACACCGGCGATCTGGGAGGCGTTCGTGAAGGATCCGTATCACGGCCCGCGCGTGGTGTGGGGCCGCGAAGTGAACCTCTTTCTCCTCGGCGTCGCCGACCGGATCTCGCGCGCACGGCAGCTCGCGCCGGCCGCGACCGCACCGTACGTCAGCGAGTTGCGTGCATCGCTCGAGAAGGTGCGCACCGCGGTCGAGCAGTCGGGCTTTCATACGGAGCTCTGGAGCTACGGCTTCGATCGCGGTCAGCTCGGGGCGCTGCGGTACGGCAGCGGCGGGGATATTCAGCTCTGGAGCACAACCGATCTCGCCGTGCAATTCGTGTTGTCACAGATGCGTTGATCGTATGCCGGACCAGCGGCGGAAACGCATGTTTGCTGCGAGGAAAGGCGCCTGAGGCGGTGCGTATCCGTCCGTGACGTGCAGCACCGCTGCACCCCTGTGCTGCGGTGGCGTGCGCCAGCCGATAGCTTGGCTCTGGACGTCAGCCACCGGCTGGCCGTCTCGCACTCTTCCTGTGTGTTCCTGGGATCATGACAAGCAATCCATTTCCCTCGGATGGGGACGCTGGCGACAGCGCAATGCTGGGCGCCATCGTGGAAACCACCGGCAGTGTGATCATCGGCCTCTCGCCCGACCATCGGATCTTCGCCTGGAATCGCGCCGCCGAACAGATGTACCAGACACCGCGCGATCGCGCGATCGGCATGGACTACGTTGCCACATTTCTGGCGCCTGAGCATCAGGCGGCGGTGGCGGCGGACATCCAGCAGGTACTGGCAGGGAAGCGGACGCTCAACTTCGAGGACGACTCGATTCTCCCCGACGGCTCGCGGCGGACACTGCTCTGGAACGTGACGCGCGTCCTGGATGCAGCCGGTGCACCGGTGGGGATCGTGGCGACCGGTCAGGACATCACGGAACGCAAGGAAGCGGAGGAGCGGTTCCGCCTCGTCTTCGAGCACGCGCTCGACGGACTGCTCATCTCGGACACGACCGGCGTTGTCGACTGCAATCCCGCCGCACTCCAGATGCTCGGTCTCTCCGACAAGAGCGCACTGGTTGGTCACCGCCCCTCGGAATTTTCCCCGGCGCACCAGCCGGATGGCACGCCCTCCGACGAGAAGTCGCGGCAACTTGGCAAACTGACGCTCGAACGTGGCGCCTATACCTTCGACTGGGTCCACGCGCACAGCGACGGCACCCCGGTTCCGGTGGAAGTCAGCGTTCGACATGCCATGCTCAGTGGGCGCCGTGTGTCAGTGGTCGCGTGGCGCGATCAGTCGCGACGCGAGGAGCTCGAGCGCGAGCGGGCCGAGGTGGAGAATCGGATGAGCGTCGCGCTCAAGATGGAGGCGGTGGGGCAATTGGCGGGTGGCATCGCACATGATTTCAACAATCTGCTGACGACCATCCGGAACTCCATCGAGCTGGCGGCGCAGGACGTTGCGCCAGACTCGCCGGCAGCTGGCGATCTCGCCGTTGCACTGAGGGGCACCGAGAGCGCCGCGCGGCTGACAGGACAACTGCTCGCGGTCAGCCGACGCCAGCCACGCATCACCGAGTGCGTCGATCTCGGCCTGCTGGTGCGCAACATCGTGCCACTCGTGCGAACCTCGATCCCGCCAGATGTCACGTTGGTGGTCACCACACACGACGACGTGTACGTCACCGCAGATCGCAGTCAGCTCGAGCAGGTGGTGCTCAACCTCGTACTCAATGCGCGCGACGCCATGTGCGACGGCGGAACGCTGACGATTGCCGTGGGCCTCGACCAGTCAACCGGAGCGTCGACGCTCACCGTGACCGATACGGGTGGCGGGATGAACGAGGCGACACGTGACCGGGTGTTCGAGCCGTTCTTCACCACCAAGCCGGTCGGCACGGGCACGGGCCTTGGACTCGCCGTCGTCCATGGCGTGGTGACGCAAACCGGCGGCACAGTGCAGATCGACACGGCGCCTGGGGCTGGAACGCGTATTCAGGTCACGCTCCCACCGGGTGTCACCAGTCGTACGCTGGTGCCGGAGCCCGCACGCGTGACTGCACCGTCAGGCGTGACGGTCCTGCTGGTCGATGACGATTCCGCCGTTCGCAGCACGACGCGGCGCCTCCTGCAGCGGCTCGAGTTCACCGTCCGCGAGGCGCGCGATGGCGCAGAAGCGTTGCAGTTGTTCGAAGCGGAACGAGCGACGCTCGATGTCATGCTGAGCGACATTCGCATGCCCGTCATGGACGGCGTTCAGCTGGCGACGGCGATCCGTCGACGCGACGCCCTGTTCCCGATCGTCTTCATCTCCGGATACGACGCCGTCGGCCACGAGGCCACGGCGGGCCTCGATGACATTCCGCTGATCAGCAAGCCCTTCACCGGTGAACGACTTGCCGCGGTGCTGCACGCGGCCATCGCGGCGCGCCGGACGTCGGTGTGACCGGCCGCTGGCCCGCGCCGGTCAGGCCATCATCGGCGGCCCCACGATCGTGATGCCATAGCGCTCGTGCAGTGCCAGCAGCGGCCCCATCTCCGGCATACCGCCAGCCGGCGTCATCGCTGACATCTCTTCGAAGAAGGAAGAAAAATCACCGGGCGTGGTGGCAATCAGGAGCCGCGCGGTGCGGTCCGTGAAATTCTGATACGCGTGCACGACGCCGCGCTTCAGGTACACCGTCCCACCGGCGATGATGACGTGCGCTACACCATCGAGCTCGAACACCAGCTCACCCTCCAGCACGTAGAACAGTTCGTCCTCGCGCGTGTGCACGTGCCGCGGCGGACCGGACATCGGCGGCGCATCCAGATGAAAGAACGACAGCAGCCCATCCGAGTCCGCCGCGCTGACCTTCACCAGCGTCTCCTCTCCGACGATGTTCAACGGCGCGGCGGTACGAGTCTCGGCGGCGGCAAGCACCAGTGATCGCACCGACGGTGTTGCGGGCGACTCGAACGTGGCTGACAGGGTGATCATGGTGTGATGTCCGGCTGACGGGAGAGTGTGGCAAGCAATGCCTGCAGTGCCCAATGCACCGCGCGTTGGGCTTCGGGACCGGTGAGCGCTGCGCGATCGCGCAACACCTGCCAATACGGTGACGAGAACAGCGCGACGAACACCGCCACGACGAGTCGCCGCTGGTCGGCGTTCAGGTGCGACACCACGGGCGCGAGGGCAGCATCGAAGGCAGCGCGCCCCTCCACACCACCGCGGTCACGGATACGCATGCCCGCCGGCGAGGCCATCAAGATGCGAATCACCGGCTCGTGCGCATCGAAGCGCGCGAAGGCCTCGACCGCCTTGGTGGCGATGTCGTCCGGACTGGTCGGGAATCCCGGCGGGATGAAGTCGCGAAGCCGCTCTTCCCAGAGAGCACGATACAGCTCGCTCTGGGTCGGGAAGTGGCGGTAGATCGTGCGAGCACTGGCACCGGCACGGGTGGCCACCAGCTCGTGGGAGATGACCTCTCGCGCTTCACCGGTGAGCATCTGGAAGGCGGCGTCAAGGATGATCGCCCTTGTGGCGGCGGTCTGGCGCTCGCGGAGCGTGAGCGGCGTGGGGTGGACGGAGGTATTCACGACATAAATGTGCACTTGTGACAGTGCACTGTCAAGCTGCTGGATTCCAGGCGCGTATTGTCGCTGGAACCACGGGCCCGCATCGAGGTACTGCGCCGCGCGAAGTGAGCCGAGAGGCACCCCGCCCTGGCCGCTGCCGGCGCGCTAGCGGCGACCGCCCTCTTCGCGCAACTGCCGCGCCATCACCAGCCGAGCCCCGGCCGCATGCAACGTCTCTTCTCGCTTCGCGAAGTGAAAGCGCACGAAGTTCTGCACCGGCTCGCGGAAGAAACTCGACCCCGCCACGCCCGCCACGCCAACCGTCCGGATGAACCACTCACTCGCATCCGTATCGGTCGTGAAGCCGAGTGAGGCGATGTCCACCATCACGTAGTACGCCCCCTGCGGTTCACTGAAGGGCAGTCCTGACTGCCGCAGATAGTCGAGGAAGATCTCGCGCTTGCGCGTGTAGAGCGCCGTCAGGCCGACGTAGTAGCTGTCCGGCAGCTCCAGCCCTGCCACCGCCGCTTCCTGCAGCGGGGCAGCAGCGCCCACGGTGAGAAAGTCGTGAACCTTCCGCGCCTGTGCGATCACCGCCGGTGCCGCATGCACGTAGCCCAGTCGCCAGCCGGTGATCGAATACGTCTTCGAGAGCGAGTTGCAGGTGATCGTGCGCTCGAACGCGCCTGGCAATGACGCGAAGTAGGTGTGCGCGTGAGGCGCATACACGATGTGCTCGTACGGCTCGTCGGTGATCACGAAGCAATCGTGCTGCTCCGCCAGCTGCAGGATGGTCAGCAACTCATCGCGCGTGAACACCTTGCCGGTCGGATTGGAAGGATTGCAGAGCACGATGGCCTTCGGCTTCTGCGCGAAGGCACGCGCCAGTTCCTCGGGATCGAAGCCGAAGAGCGGCGGTCGCAGCGGCACGTAGATCGGCTCGGCGCCGGCGAGGATCGCATCGGCGGCATAGTTCTCATAGAAGGGCGAGAAGACCACCACACGGTCACCCGGATTGCAGGCCGTCATCATCGCCACCGCCATCGCCTCCGTACTCCCGCAGGTCACGACCAGATGGCGTTCCGGATCGACCTCCAATCCAGTGAACCGCTCGATCTTCGCGCCCAGCGCCTGGCGGAAACGGGGCGCGCCCCAGGTCACCGCATACTGATGAAACGGGCCACGCGTCGCGCGTTCGAGCGCCGCCAGCATCTCCTCCGGTGGATCGAAATCGGGGAACCCCTGCGACAGGTTGATGGCGCCGTGCTGATTCGACATCCGCGTGGTGCTGCGGATGACGGACTCGGAGAAGACGTTGAGGCGGTTCGCGGTAGCTGGCATGGGTGGAGGATGCCGCCCGCACGCAGATGGCGGAAGGCCTCGGCTTTGGCCATGGACTGGATCAACGTCCGAGGCGGCGTGTTCCCCGCCCCGGTACCTTCCCTTCAGCCGCGGCACCCGTGCTGGTGCCCACCCATTCCTCGGATCGTGCCGCCCAAGCGGTGCGACGCGCTACCGCTCCGGAGCACAAGGAATACCCATCGTGCAGATCGGCATCGACAGTTTCGCCGCGTCCATCCCCGACCCGGTCACCGGGCTCGCGCTGACACCGGTCGAACGTATGCAGACACTCCTCGCAGAAATCGAACGTGCCGATCAGGTCGGGCTCGACGTCTTCGGCATCGGTGAGCATCACCGTCCCGAATTCCTCGATTCGGCACCGGTCGTGATTCTCGCCGCCGCTGCGACACGCACTTCACGCATCACGCTCACCAGCGCCGTGACCGTCCTCAGCGCGGCAGATCCGGTGCGCGTCTTTCAGGAGTTCGCGACCCTCGATCTCGTCTCGAAGGGTCGCGCCGAGATCGTGGCGGGACGCGGAAGCTTCATCGAGTCGTACCCGCTGTTCGGCCTGCAGCTCGACGACTACGACTCGCTCTTCGCCGAAAAGCTGGAACTGCTGCTCGCCATCCGCGCCAACGCACGGGTGCACTGGTCGGGCCGGCACCGTGCCCCGCTGACGGGTCAGGCGATCTATCCGCGACCATATCAGGGAAAAATGCCGATCTGGGTTGGTGTTGGCGGCACTCCGGCGTCGTTCGTTCGCGCCGGCACTCTCGGGCTGCCGCTGATGGTGGCCATCATCGGCGGCGAGCATCGCCGCTTTCGGCCACTGATCGATCTCTATCGCGATGCCGGTCGACGCGCGACCCATCCGACAGAGCAGCTCACGGTCGGCATCCACTCGATCGGCTTCCTCGGCGATACGAACCAAGCCGCCGCCGACGCCTTCTTTCCCGGCTACGCACACACGTTCACCGAAATCGGCAAGGAACGCGGCTGGCCCCCGACCACGCGTGCGCAGTTCGACGCGCTGCGCGGCCCGACCGGCGCCCTGGTGATCGGCGACGCCGAGACGGTGGCGACGAAACTGCTGCGCATCAACGACGATCTCGGCGGCATCTCGCGCTTCACGTTCCAGATGGGTGTTTCCACCCTGCCGCATGACACGATGTTGCGGGCGATCGAGATTCTCGGCACGCAGGTCGCGCCGATCGTGCGCGATGCGTTGAAGCGCAGCGTCGCCTGAACGCGCCCGGATATCATGTCACCCTTTCAGCCAATTCTGCTGTCGATCGCCGTCGTCGCACTGGTCGTGGCCCTCACGGCACTGGCACGGCGGCTCCCGATTCCCTCACCGATTCTGCAGGTGCTGGCGGGCGTCGCGCTCGGGTTTCTGCCGGGCGTGACGGTACCCGAGCTGGAACCGGATCTGGTGTTCTTCGTCTTCCTCCCGCCGATTCTGTGGGCCGCGGCGTTCTTCACGTCGCTGCGGGAGTTCAGGCAGAATGCGCGACCGATCGGGCTGCTGGCGGTTGGCCTGGTGTTCGCCACGACCGCGGTGGTGGCAATCGTCTCGCGCATGTTGTTGCCAGACCTGTCGTGGGCCATCGCCATCGCGATTGGCGCGATCGTCTCGCCACCCGATGCGGTCGCCGCTGCTGCCGTCGTGTCCCGGCTGCCGGTGCCGCGCCGCGTGATCGTCATCCTCGAGGGCGAAAGTCTGGTGAACGACGCCGCGGCTCTGGTACTCTACCGCACGGCGGTGGTCGCGGCGGTGACTGGTGTGTTCAGCCTGGGTGCATCGATCGTGCGCTTCTTCATCGATGCGGCAGTTGGCGCGCTGATCGGCATCCTGGTGGCGTGGTGCGTGGTGCAGGTACTCAAGGTCACGAAGGATTCGCTGGCCGAGACGTTGCTGACGATCGCCGCGCCGTATCTGGCCTGGGTCGCGGCTGAATCCATCCATGTCTCCGCCGTTCTGGCCTGTGTGGCGGGCGGCATCTTTCTGCGGCAGCATTTCTCGACGGTGGTCTCACCGACGTCGCGCCTGCAGTCACGTGCCGTCTGGGATCTGATCATCTTCATCGTGAATGCGCTGGTCTTCCTGATTCTCGGGCTGGAAGTCGGCCCCCTCCTCGAGCAGGTGCCGCGGGACACACTCGGATCCGTCCTGATGGCTGGTGTGATTCTGAGTCTCGTCACGATTGCGCTGCGACTGCTCTGGGTGCCAGTCGCCACGGTGCTCCCGCGAAAGTTCAGCGCCGAGATTCGGCGTCGCGAGCCGGAACCGAATCCGAAGGCGGTCGCACTCGTCGCGTGGACCGGAATGCGCGGGATCGTCTCGCTGGCGTCGGCACTGGCCCTTCCACTCGCTCTTGGCAGCGGGCAGCCGTTTCCCTATCGCGCCGAGATCATTCTGATCACGATGTGCGTCATCATGATCACACTGGTGGTGCAAGGCTTGACGCTGACGCCAATCATCAAGGCGTTCAACTTCGCGCCCGAGGTGGGGCACCATGCCGAGGAGCGCCACGCCCGCCGTGAAGCACTCCGTCGCGGGGCCGAGGCGCTCGAAGACCTCTCCCGCGAATCGTGGGCCGACCCGGCGGAGGTCGAGCGGATCCGCCGCGAGCTGCGCGACCGCATACAACACGACCAGCACCACGAACGCGATCACGACACGCATCGCCGCCTTCGCGTCGGCGTCTTGAAGGCCGAGCGTCGGATGCTGATCCGCTTGCGTAACGAAGGGGCGATCTCGGACGAGACGCTGCGAGAACTGGAAGAAGAGCTCGACCACGAATCGGTGCGCGTTGGGGCGGGTGACGTCAGATGACGTCTGTGCACCTCAGCCGTGTGCGTGGCCACTCACGATCCGCAGTCCCCGCGGCTCGCGCATGGCCGACACTCGTCGGCGCTGATTTCCTACAGGCGGCCGGCGACTCCCGCACCATCGTCCGCGCTGGCCTGCTCCCGCGCGGACGGCGCACTGGTCGACCCGTCCGGCAGCGTCTCGAGGCGATCGAGCCGCTCCACATCGATCGCGATCACGCCATCGGCCGTGCTGACGAACATGTTGGCGAACTTCGCATCCCACCGAATTTCATCCCACAGGTACGAGCTGCGCGAGATGACTCGAGTGGAGAACGTCGCTTCGTGTGCGTTCACCGAGACGAACAGCTCCGCTTCGGCCTCGCGCAGCATCGCCGGCGTGAAACCGCGCAGTGGGCTGGTGGCCGTGATCGGGTGCACCAGCGTCCAGTGGAGCGAGAAGAACTGCACCGCGTCGAGTTCCAGATCCAACTGGTAGAACTTGCGATTGCGGACGCCGTGGTGTGTTTCGAACATGGCCAGGTTCACCCGCACCTGCACATCGCTCAACTCACTGCGCTGCGAGTTGACGATGCGAAACATTAGCGCACGGCCGTTCTCGTATGGCGCCACGACTGCCGATTCGCTGTAGCGCAGTTGCATGTGCGGCCGGATCAGTCGTGCAATCAGAAGCCCCGCCACGACGACCACCGTCAACGGCCCGAGCAGTGACTCGAAGATGACCAGCCAGTGCGCCGTCGCGCCCACCGCGAACATCGGCGTGGTATCAGAGGTCGTGAAGACGGCCAGGCTGAAACTGAAGGCCGAGAGAAATGGGTCCGTCATGCCGGCCTGCGCCTGCCCCGCAATCGCAGCCTGTCCGAGTGCGATGTACGCCAGTGTGAAGCAGCCGTTGAGCAGCATGATGCCGCCGAGTGACCAGCTGAGAAAGGCCAGCCAGGTCGCGTTGAGTGCGCCGAGGTACATGCGTTCGAGCCGCTGTGGCCCAAGACCGTACTTGCGACTGTTCGGCGAGCCGTCACGGGAGAGAAAGCGACCCCGGACTTCCTGCGCCACCACACGGCCAAATCCGAGGTTCTCCTGATCGACGTGCGGTGCGTCGTCGTCGCGGCTATCAGTGGTCACAGTGGTCCGGTTCGGGGGCGCAGAGAGCAGCCGACGGAGCCGGGCGACCGACACGCCGCTCGTCCGCCGTCACACCGGACGTTAACGCGGAATCACTCGTCCACGAAGACCAATCCGCGAACCGTGACCCGAACATCCGCGCGGCCAGCACCCGAATCAGGGCTGACCAGTGTCAGCGTGAGCTGGCCCGACGCGCCGATCCGGTCGAGCGTCGGGACGATGAAGCGCCCGGGATTGTCGGCCGGAAAGAGGCTCACGCTCCCGAGCACCGTCTCCCGCTCGGCGTCGCGGTATCGGAGTTCGAGCGACAGTGCGACGCGCGCGGGGTTCGTCACCGCCGTCACGTCGATTCGCACGAAGCGAGGTCGCGGACGGCCCCCGAGCACCGAGTCCAGCACCTGACGGACCATCGGCTCGCGCAGGCTGAGCTGATACAGGCTGTCTGTTGGCATCAGGCTGCGCCCGCTCGGTGAGTCGACCGGTGCGGGCGTGCCCGCGCCACATGCCGCAGAGAGCGACAGGAGCAGCGCCACGCCGCCACGTCGTCCGCGGTTCGATTTCCGATGCGGCACCACTCCGGTCTCCATGCCTTGAATCTACTTCGCTGATCGTACGATCACCGGGGTCGTGATGATGTCGATGTCTTCGAGCAGCAGCTGCGTCTCCGGCGCCTCGAAGTTGTCACCAAAGGGTACCGCAACCAGCTGCACGCTGAACGGTGCCGTTTCCTTCAGTTCGTCCCGGCTCGTCAGGCGCCGCAGCGTCTCGGTGATGCTGACGAGGAATCGCGGCTGATGCGTGTGTTCACCCACCGCCGCCGCTGAACCCTCGGCGGCCGACGTGCCAAAGAAGGCGAAGCTGCCAGCGTAGTGTGGATCGTCGATCGCCGTTGAGCGGCTGGCGCCCGGCAGATGGATGAATACCCGCACCGCGTAGTCGCTCGCGACCGGCAGCCTGGCGAATCCGATGGTGAGAAACACTCGCCGTGCCGCCGCGTTGCCCTTGATGATCGCAGCGAAGTCGGCCGCCGACAACGTCGTCTCGCGCGTGATCGGCCGTGCGATGCTGACGGCGGCCTTCTCGGCGATCCGGACTCGTTGCCGGATGTCGAAGCGAATGTCGGCGCCCTTGCGGATCCGTGTCTCGAGCTGCTGAAATTCACGCTTCTTCACGATGGTCAGCGTCGCCGGTGAACTGCCGACGGCGCTGCTTTCGTACTGATAGCTGAGCAACGGCAGGATGGTCGTGATCCCGGCTGTCATCTCGGCCACGGTGCCGTTGGCGTCGACGAAGTGTTGATTGGGCGTGTTGGCCCACGTGGGATCGCTGGTGTTGTCATTCTCAAGGTCGATGTTCCATTTTGCCCACATGTAGTCCACCATGCAATGGTGCGTCCAGAACACGGGATCGAGCGCAGATGCGCCGGTACCCATGGTCGCGCCGATGAAACCATGCACGGAGTTGTGAGGCGTGCCTTCCACCTGCTGCTGGAAGGTGAAGAAGTTCGTGTCTGACAACATGCCATCGAGCGTGGCCGTGCTCACGGCGTTGTTGCCGGCCATGGTGATTCGAGTACGCGCCAGAAACAACGCGCTGGTCGCATCGAGAAACGCCGGATTGATCGCGGCGTTCTGATTCCAGTTCCAGTAGGGAAATCCGAAACTGGCGTTGCCCGTCAGCTTCTGGCAGATCTTTT